>ERZ1066134.1-NODE-1-length-367853-cov-29.930842_pt1 | contig 367853 bp, 277 predicted proteins | sample MGYA00382781_ERZ1066134 | MGnify/ENA primary metagenome ERZ1066134 (study PRJEB33369, sample SAMEA5778364) | biofilm metagenome | biome: Industrial cooling water; feature: Water cooling tower basin; material: Biofilm | place: United Arab Emirates | collected... | reverse complement strand
CAATAGAGCCAATGGTTTCTTTTTTTACTCCGCCTCAGTTAAAGCCTTTAATACCTATGATTAAGTCAGGAATTAAAGCAATAATAAGCTTATTTAATTAAAATTATATTTGCGTCACTCTAAATTATCTTCATTCGTATCTTATTCCACCATGAAGAAAGCAGACTTTAACAAATTAGAAGAGTTGGGGCGAGTGCAACTTTCCAAAAGCTTTTTTATGCGGGAATTTCTTTACTCCGAAATTTCCCAAATTGAAGGAATTCCTAATATTCCTGATGCGCCAGATTTGGCGATCGCGGCGGGTAAAGGACTGTGTGAAAATGTCCTCGAACCAATCCAAGCAGCTCTGGGACGGGTTAGTGTGCGATCGGGATACCGTTCTTGTGCTGTTAACAATATCGGCAACGAAAAAGGCTGGAATTGTGCCAAGAATGAAGCTAATTATGCAGGTCATATTTGGGATAAAACTCAATTAGACAAGCAAAGTGGTCAGGAGTATATGGGGGCAACGGCCTGCATTGTTGTGACTTCCTTTATTCCTTACTACCAGGAAACAGGGGATTGGACAACTTTGGCATGGTGGATTCACGATTACATAAAAGCCTATGCAAACATGACCTTTTTCCCAAAGTTCGCTGCGTTCAATATTAATTGGAATAATAATCCCAGCAATCAACAATATATTGATAGCTATGTTGAGAATCCCCACACTGGGAAAAAAGGTTATCTAACAAAAGTAGGAATGGATAATTTTGAAGGTTCTCATGGGGATACCTACAATGAGTTTATCTTGACGCTGCATCGCAAGGAGATTGGCCATGATATTTGAACTGGATCAAGAGGTTGCATTAACTCGTGACTTTCCCGAATATCAGCTTCAAAGCGGTGATACTGCTATCTTGCTTGACACGATTCCTACCGCGAAAGGGGTTGAACAGAGTTGTATTCTGGAAATTTTTAAGGGGAGGAATCCAGTACCGGCTGTTGTTAAAGTTCCGATTTCTGCTGTGAAGCCGTTAATACTACGGTAATTATCATCTTGGGAGGATTGGTCACAATTTGTCAATCTTGATAGTGTGGGGCTAGGGTGTTGCAATGGCAATGGTGTTGGAAAAGGTGGTGCCTTTTGGGCGATCGCTGGATGAATATCAAAAAATGTTTAATCTAACGGCAGCAGATTTGGCAGGACAAATTTTGGGCGTTGGAGACGGGCCTGCAAGTTTCAATGCCGAGGGCACAAAACGAGGCTATTCCATCACCTCCATCGATCCAATTTATGACTTCACAGGCGTAGAAATTCAATCCCGGTTTGATGCGGTTGTCGATGGCATTATTGAGCAAGTTAGAAATACTCCTGACGATTGGCTTTGGAGTTATCATCGCTCACCCGATGATTTACGTTTGCGTCGAGAGCGATCGCTGCGTTTATTTTTAGAAGACTACGAAATGGGCAAAACAGTAGGTCGATACATCACGGCAGAGTTACCACAACTTCCCTTTGAAGATAATCAATTCGATTTAGCACTTTGCTCCCATTTTTTGTTTTTATATTCAGCTCATTTTGATGAGGACTTTCATTTACGATCGCTGCAAGAACTGTTGCGCGTTGCGAAAGAAGTGCGCGTATTTCCTTTGTTAACCTTGATGTTAGAGCGATCGCCTTACCTGGATTCGATGATTCAAACTTTACAAGCAACTTATGATGTCGCTATTCAACCTGTGGGCTATGAATTGCAGAGAGGGGGAAATGAAATGTTAGTTGTGCGATCGCGCGCACCACAATCAAACAATGTACTTTCGGCTTCAAGCCTAACTGCATAACACAAAATTTAGCCTTAGCCCTTGCTTTACTGTTAACGTCATCGAACACCGAGGAATTGAGGATTTAATCAATGGGCAAACCAACTGGATTCATGGAATTTTTGCGGGAAGTTGCTACAGAAGTTTCACCGAGCGATCGCATTCGTAATTGGGATGAATTTCATCTACACATGCCGGAAGAAAAACTCCGCAATCAAGGAGCCCGGTGCATGGATTGTGGAATTCCATTTTGCCATACAGGGACTTTGATTAGTGGGATGGCAAGTGGTTGCCCAATCAATAATTTGATTCCTGAATGGAATGATTTAGTTTATCGAGGACTGTGGAAAGAAGCGCTAGAACGGCTCCACAAAACAAATAATTTTCCCGAATTTACAGGGCGAGTTTGTCCGGCCCCCTGTGAGGGCTCCTGTGTTTTAGGTCTCAATAATCCACCCGTTACGATTAAGAACATTGAATGTTCAATTGTGGACAAAGGCTGGGAAGAAGGCTGGATTACAGCGAATCCTCCAGCAAAACGAACAGGTAAAAAAGTGGCGATCGTGGGCTCAGGGCCAGCAGGTTTGGCGGCAGCAGCACAACTGAATACTGCTGGCCATTGGGTTACGGTGTTTGAACGGGCCGATCGCCCCGGTGGATTACTGATGTATGGTATTCCCAACATGAAGTTAGAAAAAGAGTCTGTTGTTATGCGGCGGCTCAATATTTTGCAAGCAGAAGGGGTGGAATTTGTTTGCAATACAGAAGTGGGCAAAGATATTACCAGTGAACAGTTACTCGAAGATTTTGATGCGGTCATTTTATGTACTGGTGCCACAAAACCACGAGATTTACCTATTGAAGGGCGTGAATTAAAAGGAATTCATTTTGCAATGGAATTCCTCACTGCAAATACCCAAGCGGTATTAAATCAGACTCCCGGTGATGACTTCATTTCGGCAGCCGGAAAAGATGTTGTGATTATTGGCGGTGGTGATACCGGAACGGATTGTGTTGGGACTTCAATTCGGCATGAATGCAATAGCGTCACTCAGTTAGAAATTATGCCCCAACCCCCCAATGAACGGGCAACAAATAACCCTTGGCCAGAGTGGCCCAAAGTTTACAAAATGGATTATGGACAAGAAGAAGCTGCGGCTGTTTTCGGGGCTGATCCACGAGCTTATACAACGACCGCAACTCACTTTGAAGGAGATGAAAATGGTCAGGTCAAGGCTGTTCATACTGTCCAAGTAGAATGGACAAAGGATGAAAATGGACGCTTTGTTCCTAAACATATTCCCGGTACGGAACGGGTATTGCCAACTCAGTTAGTCTTGCTGGCGATGGGTTTCTTGGGGCCAGAACAGCCGTTGCTAGAGGCTTTGGGAATCGAGCGCGATGGCCGGAGTAATGTGAAGGCTGACCATGAGAAGTATACGACTAGTATCCCAGGCGTATTTGCGGCGGGCGATTGTCGGCGTGGCCAAAGTCTGGTGGTCTGGGCTTTTAATGAAGGGAGAGGGGCGGCGCGGGAATGCGATCGCTATTTGATGGGTAGTACTGATCTTCCCTAAAATGGCCTTTTTTCCACTATCTAAATCTGCAATTATTCAGTGGACTTAATTGAGTAGACAAAAGCTACAGGAGATTTCTCTTGGGCTTTTGTTTGCTGTATTGATGTTGTTCAGGGTGAATTTGTGCCCTTAGCTTATGTCTATTTCTCCGCAAACCGTCTATGCCCACTTGCAGTTAATTGAAGAAATGAGTGTTTCAGGGAGTGCATTGTGTCGGCAATTAGCGCAAGAGATTTTGGCCGACCCAAAAGTGAGTTTAGTCTGGCGGCAAGCAATTAGCGATCGCCTCAATCAAGCAAATCGTCATTTAAGTCAATTCAATAGTGCAGATAATGAAGCCACCACGCTTGAATGCTGCAATGAAAGTGATAGCTATTAATACATAATTTTAATTTTGCTGGAGTTCCCATTGGGAAATTTTGTCGCCTTGAATACTGACAATATAAACTCCAATAAATTATTTGCCAATCAGCAACTTAGGCTTGAGTAGTTCATTCAGTCCTGTTTGTCCGCCAAATTTTTGATGATGATTTTAGTTGATTGACCTTTAGACAAAGCTAGAAAGGGATAAATAAAAACACTCCTCATCAACTCATCAGAGCTTTTTGAGGAGTGCAAGCTACATCAAGCACTAAAACTGACATCAAAACTAATCCTGGACTAAGGCTATTCGACCACCTTAGACTTCTTCATCTTCTAGCTGGGCCGCAACAACAGCACAATACGCGAAGGCTGCCACCAAAGGCATTGGAGAGGCTAACCAATAGCTCATCACCATTCCTGTCAATGCACTGATTACTGCTGAAAAACCCCAGACTTGTTCTTCTGGGCAAAGCCCTTTTTCTCGTTTGATTGATCGCAAAGCACTTGCGGGAATTGGCATAGGCATGACAGCATTTGGCGGAAATGCCCAATATTTGGAACGCTCGATGAACCAATCCGTCCAGCCATTATCCTGGCACCAATCTTCAATCCATTGGGTTGCGTAATGATTCATAATCCCCGAATAAAAGCAAAAATGAAAGTTGGATTGCGTTAGTTTCCAGACTGACTTAATTTGCAGGTTATCTACGATATTGGGAAATAGTCGTAAAACCATGACTTAATCATCTGACACTGCGCTGATAGCGAAACTAGGATAGCAAGGGCTAATGTTAAGGAGCTAATCTGAAGGGACTTATTTAATATGGAGCTTTGTTTACTCAACTTTTGGTCAACTCATCATCAACGTCATCGCTCTTGCCTCAACTTTTCTATCTCAGATTTCAGTACAGGTGGTAAATTTTCGTTCGTTTGCTTTTCCCTTTCACTGATCTATCTACGAGGCTATCAGACCCCTCGCGCAAACGTGCACTGAAGTTATCAAAGTTTACTTGCTGTTTGGAGGGGCTTAATGTTTTGCAATGCGATCGCGGCGAAAGACTGACAAGGTTGATAGTTCCAAACAGCATGGCAATGGCATAATTAAGCCTTTCCAGAGATGCAGAGAATGAGACCACTACCGTGGGTAATAATTGTTAATCAGTCCAGCGACAAATTTAACGTGTGTCAATGAATCTAAAGTTTGTCAGTAGTGCGTTGTCTGGTAAAAATGATGTTTGGCGCTATTGTGTCGGACTTGTCACAATTTTGGGCTGTTGGTTAACCAGTGCAACGATCGCGCAGACCGCTCTCATCACTCCGTTTCCGGGGGGGGATGGCGAGTTTTCACGAACGGCAGAATCCCCGGCATTGGGCGCGTTGGATTCAAGCAGACTCAGCGCTTTGATGCATGACTATGTGCTGCTCAATTTACCATTTGTGGTGTTTGGAGCCTGTGTGATTGGCGTTGTAGCGATGCTCCATCGGCGATCGCCCTTAACCCTGATCACCCCGAAAAGACAGTTTTGTTACCAACGGTTTTGGGCTGGGTTTGGTGTTTGGTTAGTGCTGTCTGGCGGGCAAATGGCGATCGAGTATGGGTTACGACCGGCTGCTTTCACCCATGATTTTCAGGTTCAACATTGGCTATTATTTGTGCCTGTAGCTCTGATTCTAACGCCACTGCAAACATCAGCCGAAGAGATCTTTTTTCGAGGCTATTTATTGCAAGCCCTTGGGTTATTAATTCGGCAACCAGTGGTTTTGGCAATTGTGACGAGTTTGCCCTTTGCAATGGTGCATCTGGCGAATCCTGAAATGGGCAGAGATGCGCTCTGGATGGGGTTATCTTACTTTTTGCTGGCTATTTTCCTGACTGTAATTACGCTGGCAGATGGGCGTTTGGAATTAGCTTTGGGTGTACATGCTGCGAATAATTTGTTTGTGGTTTTATTGGTTAATACCCCAGATTCAGCGTTGCCAACTCCAGCTCTATTTGTACAATACAGTCCGTCTCCACCTCGGTTGACTTTTATGTTGCTGCTTGCTGCTAGTGGGATTTTTTATATCGTGTTCTTTAACCGTAAAAAACAGCGCCCTATTGACACTACAGCTCCCGACTCACCAGAAAGCGACAGTTAAATCGGCCTACATTTGCAACAGGACAAACCCCAGCGATCGCTCTGACCTGTACAGTAGGTTGAACCACCAACCACCAGGGGTCTGAAGTCATAAGCGGTTAGGAGTTGTGGCGAAGAACAGACTCAACGCTCTTATTCAAACCATTCTTCGATCGCTTCAGCTTTGGTGTTGGTATGGCGTACTGGTGTGACCCGATTAAATTGGAGTTTGATGTAACGTTGTTGTTCGCCATCTACTGCTGTGGCCAGGATAGGAAATTGGATGTTGCCGTCTGGAAAGGCCATTTGAAATCGGAAAGTGCCATCGGGACTGAGTTGAATGGGGCGATCGTTGATGGTGACTGTGGCATCAGGTTCAGTTGCTCCGTACACAATCAGTTCTGCTTCTGCGACGAGCCAAAATTGGCGTGGCCGGATTGGTGGAATGGAGGCAGACATCCCTAATCCAGACATCATGCCCACACCCGACATCCCAATACCAGACATTCCAAAGCCAGACATCGTTGGAATTATCATGCCCGCACCCGACATCATCCCCACACCCGACATCATCCCCACACCCGACATCATCCCCACACCCGACATCATCCCAACGCCAGACATCATCCCCACACCAGAGGCCGTGATTGGGGCTGCTGCGGCTTGCCTGGAAGCAAACATTGACCCATCGACCCGATCGCTCGTGGAGAGGGCATACATCACATCATGGATTGGCAGAGCGGAGTGCGGGGGCGTTGGGGGGGCCAGGGTTGACTGGCGCAGGTCTTCATCCCACGCAATGGCCCGAAAGTTTGCATTAGCCCAATCAGTGGGATAGAGCGGCGGAATGCGGATGGCATTGGAGCGGGCGAGCAAGAGCCATTGCCCTGCCCCGGTGAGATAGCCAAGTTCAACAAGGTAGTCGCGATCGCTGATGGGAATCGGCAGATACCAATCCCGCGTAGTTTCCTCGCAGTCATACTCCTGCATACTGTGAGGATTTTGTACCGCCAGATCAATATCAGTCACGTCATAAAACCGCAAGGCCAGTCGTTCTCCACCTTGTTGGCGCAGAGCGGCTTTGTGGGGTTCGGGGGCATCCCAATAGGCATAGGCCCACTGGGGATCGCGGGGAAGCAAGGTAATCTGACTGCGATCGTAGCCATCTGGCAAGGGGGCTAGCCCTGCGTCCACATCGGCCAATGGGTTGGGCGCTGGGGGAACTGGCTCTGCACTGGACTTTGGTATTTCTACTGGGGGTGGTGCGACAGGGGGTTGGGTGAGGGCGGCAGCTCCAGCGGCGGCGGCTGTACCCATTGCGATCGCCGGGGCAACGGGCGGCGAGGGTGAAACCGTTGGGGCAGGGGTGACATCACGGGGCGGCGCTGCCACGGGAGGGGAGGCTTGGGGGGCCGCCGGGGCAACGGGAGGTGGCGGAGTGGCCCCGGTGGGCGGGGTTACCGGCGGGGCCACCGCAGGCGAGACAGGGGGGTGGGCAGTAGCCGGAGGTGCCCCAGCTTGGCGGCGGTTAAGGAGCCACAACACGCCACCCAAAAGGGGCAACAGCAGTAAGGCGATCAGTCCTTCCCACACGGTGGATTGCGGAGACGGGGCGATCGCGGCCCCAGTCCCTCCATCGGCTGCGGGGGTTGGCGTGGCGATCGCGGTAGGCTCAGGTGTACCCTCTGTCGCAGCGGCGGGGGGCGGGGGGGACGGTGCCACTGGACTAGCGGTTGGATTGGTTTGGGCAGCGGCAGTTACGGCAGCGGGATTGGCCAACAGCTCTTGCCCTGCGGCGATTGCGGTGGCTTCAGCCTGATTCGCCTGGGCGATCGCCGTTTGCCCCCCTGGGGCCACAGCCAACCCTAACAACGCAGCGATCGCCGCCTTTGGCACTCCCTTATATACATAGTTGCGCGGCTGGGAATAGGGATAGCGAGGGTCATCGGGTAAGGTTTGGTGCATTGCAACGATCTGCACCTCCGCATCTTTGACCTGGCTATAAGTGCTGTAACTAATGCCATCTCGCCCCAGAGCTTCGATTACTGCCGTCGTATCATCGTCCCTGACCGGATCAGCCGTTGTTCCCGTGGCAAAGGCCGCTTCCTGAAAAACAGGGTATCGCTGCAAAGCCTGCCGCGTATCACTAGAGTCTGGTCGATCAACAAACCGAATTGGCCCAGGTGGCCCACCAACTTCCGCCCAATCGGTAATTTCTCCCCGAAATATCTTTGCAAATTGGGCAAAGGTCAAATTACCTCGAAACGGATTCTCTTTCCCGATCATAATGGCAATTTTTTCGCGGCCAATCGTTACTGGGATGAAGCCCTTTTCCCGTTCTGCGGCTGTCAAATCCCGCCCAACTGCCGCCACATCAATTGTTCCAGCCTCCAAAGCCCGAAGCGCCGTGGCCGAGTCGCTCGTTTGTAGTGCAACCGTTGTGCCCGCATAGGTTTGTTCATAGCGTTGCTTCAAAAACTCGTTCACAACAGCCATACTTTTGGAGCCATCCACTTTAACTGTGGAGTTTTCGGGGACGGAAGCAGGCAGTGGAATGGTCGGCAGGGGACTCGCAGATTGGGCTACCCCGGTTTCAACCGTCAAATAAAGGGTCGCGATCGGGCTAGTTGCCAGTGCAAGCAACAACGGTAGCGAAAGGAGGGAGAAGTGCTGATTTCGTGCCATAACGGAAAGGGCAACCTGAACAATACGAGGTCTCAGACGTTTTATTTTTTCTTAAACTTACGCAAAATATCCCAGTAAATCTGGTTATAGTCAATGGCACAGAATTTCCTTTCTGTTCGTCTCATCTGGATAGCACCGAGGCTGCTATAGTCTCCATTAAAGTGTTGACCTTTAGTGTCGTGCTTTTGCAGTCCCTGATACTATCTGGGGCGTTGGCTATGAGTTTGGGGTTTAGTTCACCAGAAAGGATTGGATGGCTTCTTTGTTCATTCATTGATGACAAGGTGGTTGGCCGCTTTTGGTGCGAGGATTCCCATTGAATCATTGGCCTGGACTCGTATTGGTGTTTCTACTTCGCAAGACTTAAAGCCGTGACTTTTTCTCAATCACCCATGTCGTTGCCTAATCCTGTATTGCCTGCTAGCCCTTCTGCAATCCGCATTTTGCCAGTCACGAATCAGGCTGAAATGGAGCTATTTTTAGATGTTCCAGCCGTTGTTTATGCGAAGGATCCAAACTGGGTACCGCCCTTGCGAAGTAGTATTGCCAGCCAGTTGGCCGCAACCAATACGTTCCGTGAATATGGAGAGTTTCAGGCATTTGTTGCAGTGCGATCGCCCAATTCCACGGCAAAACTGGAACCTGTAGGGCGCATTGTTGCAGCGGTCAATCGGCGGTTACTGGAACGGGAAAGCACGCAGGTTGGCTTATTTGGCTATTTTGAATGTATCCATGATTTTGCGATCGCCCAGTCCTTATTTGAGATCGCCAGTGAATGGTTAAAAGCCCAGGGCATGACGCGCGTGCGGGGGCCAATTGACCTCTCGACCCACAACAGTTGCCTACTGTTAATCGATGGGTTCGATTCACCGCCGACCATGATGATGCCCTACAATCCCGACTACTATCCTGGTTTTATTGAACAAGCTGGTTGGGCCAAAGCAAAAGATGCCTATGCCTACGATTTCCCATTGGATAAACCCTTGCCAGAAGAGTTTGAAAAAGCCTATCGGGTTGCGTGCAAATCAGGGGTAACTTTCCGGCCCCTACATACAAAAGGCGAAGGATTTCAACAAGATTGTATAGCCTTATACCACCTCTTTAATAAAGGCTTTGCTGGCAATTGGAGTTCAACACCACGAACGCTGGATGAGTTTTTAGAAGAAGCCAAATCCTTACAAAGTTTGGTCGATCCTGATCTGTTCCCGATCGCGGAATATGATGGTGAAATGATCGGTTTTTGGATGGGACTGCCAGATTACAACATTGCACTAAAACACATTAATGGTCGGTTGAATTGGCTCGGCATTCTGAAATTCCTTTGGTATCGTCGCCAAATTAATCAAGGCCGTGTTATTGCCATTTGCTCCTTACCTGAATACCGCCGGAAAATGGTGCCCTTGGCCTTAATTTATTTAGGGATGATGGGGGGCTTAAAAAAGGGTAAACCCTACAAACGCGCCGAACTTTCATGGGTCTACGAAGATAACTTTCCTTCGCGGAAGTTGATCGAAGCATCCGGCGGCACGATTTATAAAACCTATCGAATTTATGAGAAAGCCCTAGCCTAGTCAGGGTTTGGGCGATCGCGATTGATGGCTCGGAGGCAATTATTTGCAAGCCCTTTCCCTGCGACCGCGTTCCCTTAAAACGGCTCAAAGTTCAGTTTGAAGTTTGATTTTTTTGCGTATTTTTATTGTTTGGCTAGGTCATGAAAGTATTAGTTACTGGAGCGAGTGGGTTTACGGGTTCCCATTTGGTGAAGCGGCTTTGTCAAGATGGGGCTGAAGTCGTCGCGTTGGTGCGCCCCTCCAGCAATGTGGCACCACTGGCAGGCTATCCGGTGCAGTGGGTCTATGGCGATATTGCAGATCGGGCAGTTTTGGCCCAAGCCATGCAGGGGGTAGACCTTGTGTTTCATACCGCCGCCTATGTTGAATTAGGGTTAGTTGATGGGGCGTTGATGGAACGGGTCAATGTGGAAGGAACGCGGGCAATTTTGGAGACGATGCGATCGCTGAATATCCCAAAACTGGTCTATTGCAGTACGATTGGCATTTTTGGCGATACGCAGGGCCGCGTTGTGGATGAAACCTTTCAACGGCAACAACAAGATTTTTCGTCAGCCTACGATCGCACCAAATATCTGGCCCAACAACTGGTTGACCAGGCCGCAGCGGCAGGACAGTGGGCCGTGAGTGTTCTGCCCTCTGGGATTTTTGGTGCCGACGACCCCCATTTTGGGCCAGTGTTGAAAACATTTTTGCGTGGCAAACTCAAATTGTGGGCCGGGGGCCAACGCATTACAGGCATCGTTCATGTAGATGATTTGGTCGAAGCCATGCTGTTAGCCGCGAGTAATGGGCGATCGGGCGAACACTACATTATTTCAGCCGGAGAACTCACCACCCACGAAATGTTTGAGCTTGTCGGCAAAGCGACCGGGATTCCAGCCCCGACTGAAGCACCAGAAGCCCTCGTTCGGTTACTCGGCAATCTCCTGGATCCTGTTGGACGGTTCCTTCGCTGGCAACCCCCTTTGAGCCGGGAGCGCGTGCATTATGTCTACGATCGCTGTGTGCGGGTGGATGCGACCAAAGCCCGTCAAGATTTGGGGTGGCAACCGCGATCGCCAGAAACCGTCCTCACTGAAATTGCTCAAACCCTCAAAACATCTTTATTCTGAGCTTTTTCCGCCCTCCGGCTTCATTGCCCCGGCTCTGCGGATCTACCTATAAAATGAATCGGGGCCTCCAGGCTGCAACGAACCAACACCGGATGCCCCAAATCCCTTTAAAGTGCAAAACCTCCCATTTCTGGAAGGTTGCTTGCGATCGGAGCGGCGGGATTTGAACCCACGACCCCTACTACCCCAAAGTAGTGCGCTACCAAGCTGCGCTACGCCCCTAACTCTGTAATCAAGGTATAGAAGGGATTTGGGCAACAGTCAGAATTTAAAGATAGAGCAAGAAGTACCATTCCGCATCAATTTCACCCCTTAGTTGGTATGGAATTGGTACGAAATGAAAACCCCGAAAGGCGCAGTAGCTATAGAGAATAGCAATAATCGGATTCGGCTAAGATGGTCTTTTGATGGTAAACGGTATTGCCTTGCACTGGGGCTTACCCACAATTCAATCAATCTGAAGGTTGCTCAAAAGGTCAGTAACCAGATTGAACTCGATATAGCTAGTAGTAACTTTGATCTATCCTTGGTGAAATATGGTGGCTCTCGCATCACTCAAGCTAAGGCTAAGAAACAGTTCCAATTTTTATTGGATGTCTGGGATCAATGGGTTGCTACACTCGGTTTATCAACCAGAACCCGAAATAGTCACTACAAAGCCATTCGTAGACAGATTGAACAAGCTAATCCTAGACTAGAAGACTCAGCTTGGTATGAAGCTAACACTAAACTATGTCCACGTATCTTTAATAATCGCCTCAGCTATCTTAAAAAATGTCTAGATTGGGCTGTAGCTGAAAAACTAACTGCCAGCAATCCGTATACGAAGGTTAAACGCAGAAAGGTTGTCAAGACTACCATTAAACCCTTCACGGCCCAAGAGATCACAGCTATCATTCAAGCTTTCCGGACTGACCAATATTGCCCTAAAGCCTCTGTCTACACTCACTCACACTATGCCGACTATGTTGAAAGTCTTTTCCTGACTGGCTGTAGACCTTCTGAATTAATTGGATTACAACGTAAACATATCGACTTTGATCGTAATGAAGTTGTAATTTGCACAGTCCTAGCAAGAGGCGATCGCGGCGAAACTAATGGTAGTAATAGAATCCGGAAGGAAACTAAAACTGGCAATATTCGCTATTTAACCATGACAAATAGGTTGAGAGCCATTCTTGCAAATCGATATAACCAATTGAGATCTCCGGATGATTTAGTCTTCACCTCACCGAAAGGCAATCCCATTGATGATCGAATGTTTCTCCGTAGACAATGGAAGGTCGTACTCGCTGGCTTAGGAATCGAATATCGAAAACCCTACACCACTAGACATACACTAGCATCAGTCGCAATCGAACAAGGTCTACCCCTAACATCAGTTGCCTACCTACTAGGACATGTTGATACGACAATGGTGGCAAAAACCTATGGTCATATGATCAACCGCCCCACCTTACCAGAGCTTCCCACCTAACCCACACCATCCCTTTAAAGGTATTGTGTCATCTCCCACCATGTAGTCCCTATCGCTACATGGTTTTTCTGTATGAACTACTCGCTAGAAATCTTATTTATCTGATTGATGCTCAAGGACAACGCTTCCTATGTAACTAGATCACCAATAAAGCTAGCTCATCTAACAATCTAGAGCATTCAACTAGCTAGTTAGATAATTGATCATCTGTAGTTCTAGCCCCAATAGACATCTAGATCACTAGAAAAGGGTAGATAAATTGTTGCAAACATGATCTAACCCAGGAATTTAAACAACGGTCTTGCTTTATATATTTAGAAGCATATAGGCCAAAATTTTTAAACCAAATCTAACTTGGAGTCCCGTTTACCTTTTTAGCGTTCAGTAAAGATGTTAATCCACTAAAATCCGGAGCACTTCTTCGGGATTTTCTGTGGAAGAGTCTTAAAAGCAATTACAGTCAGCTCAACCATCAAACGATATAAGCCATAACTTTCCGGAATACCGGAAAACCTGCTATCACGAGTAGACAGCGTTCCGGAGGCTAAAAACATTTCTAAGATTAGTAGATATTCCTCCGGATTCTAAATCAATAAAATACACCTTTCACTAAGCTAATGTTTTTATAAAGAGGTATTAGATCTCAACCAACCAATGTCAGCATTACTTTTAACCAGCATCTTTATATCGAATTAATTCCGGAATTTTTCTAATGCATAAAACGAATTTTACTATCAGCAAATAGGTCAAAATTCAGATAGATTTAATTATTCTAATCTCCAGCTGCGGCAAAAAAATGTTCCGAAATAGCCAATTTTGCCTCTTGATTAAAGCTAGGAAATCGGGTAACGTTAGAAACGTAATGAATGGCTTTCTTTCAATAAGTTTGTATTACTAACCCTGGAGGATGTTGAAGAGTACGAAAATATGCTACCAATCATTATTTCTCTTCTAAACCCTATTTTATAGGGTGGCGAGTAGTTCTTATTTAGATGTTTAACCAATAGAGATATTGCTCAATTCAAACTGATCTACTAACTCAAAGTTGAGGTAAAAAATGGATTCCGAAGGAACAGAAAATTGGAGCGATTTGAGTCCTGAGGAGCTATTTGACATATTAACTGTTAAAATAGTTCTCCCAGAAAATGACTCATTGGACGCAGAAGAAGATGAAGAATTCATAGATGAAAATGATAGTTCAAATCTTAAAAATGCTTTTTCACCTTTGATTGAGCCTACCAATAAAGTAGGTTTATCGCTTGCAGAAATTGATTTGGGAGAGCAAAATGTTGAACTTATCGGAGGATTGTTCCCAAGAGGAAAAGTTAGTGCTTTAATAGGTGAGTCAGGTAAAGGAAAAGGCTGGATTTTAGCGGCATCAGCGTTAGCTTTTACTGATGGAAAAGAGTTTTTACCTAATGATAGTTATGTGCCGCAAAATGATGGCAAGGTTTTAATTGTTGATACGGAAGGTAGAATTGGACTCTGGAAGCAAAGGGTTTTAGAGCTAGGTGGTAATTTGAATAACTTTAGAATTCCCGACCAACAATACAAAATATCTAGATTCAAGTCTAAACTTGATCGAGAACAAATCGAGGCGGCTATTGAAACCTATGGCATAGGACTAGTAATTATAGACAGCTTTGCTGGTTTTAGCGATGCCGATGAAAACACTTGTGGTGTCCTACCTACCTTAAAATGGTTTGTTGATATTGCATTGAAATTTAATGTGGCTCTTGTCTTTACACAGCTAGCTAATAAAAGTGAAACTAAAGATGGCAAACTAACTCTTAAATCTGTACGAGGCTTTGGAGGTATTCATCAGTTTCCAGAAATTATTTGGGCTATTGATACACCGAATGAATCAGACGATAAGAAGAAAAGGTTGTATCAGTTAAAGAATAATTTTGGCGAGAAAGATAGAAATGATTATATTTTCATTTTAGATAACTCAACCATTACCTTTACAGGAGAAGTTATTGAATCACGAACAGCTAGAATAGATAAGCGCAAAGAGCTACTTGAAGCTAATTTGGGTAAATTAAGTAGCAAAGAATTAGTTGAATTGCTTTGTAAGGCTGAACCAGGACTTTCTACTGAAGCTGCTAAACAGTATGTTTCGAGGTATCGCAAGAATAAGAACGTGGTAAAAGCTTCTAGTTAATCTGACAAACTTTTCGCGTCTTATTTATAGTGACAACATCTAGAGCTTAGTGCCTGGATGTTGTCACCTCCTAGAAAAATATGAGTAGCGCCCTATTTGGGTAATGATGCTATTCTGAACCCTTTCGATAGCAAGCATTGAAGTATTCAGAATTCTTATTTTTGTAGCACTACTAGCCAATGCTATTGAATCAGTGACAACATTTAGATATAAGGCTTTCTTTGTTGTTTAAAGCGAATTTGAACCCGAAGGGATTTGTATATTGCTTCACACTGATAAACGTCAGGTAATTCACCAAGCAGTTATTTTTGTCTTTAGAGTGCAGGTTAACAATAGCCCTAGCGCAATGAGTGAGTAGCCATACTTAAGGACGTAATACATCCACCCACTATGTTAGCTGAATCTGCGGATTATGAGTAAAAATGTACCAAATCACCCCACATATATTTATCTACCCCAGACGGCTTTATCTAGCTGGTTCTGTTGTTTTTGATCTGGAGTCCCGTTTACCTTGGGACTCCTACATCTTGACTGAGACTCATGGATAGTAAGATCGCTTTGATTGAAGCATGGGAACTCAATAACTATGGTTTACTCAGGGGTAATGTGTCGGATCAGAACGCTAATGACTTCTCCAGGTTCACCTAAAACGCCAGCAGATTGCGGTTTAGACCATTCTCTGACTTCGGCATAACCTTTAACGTGGAGAGTGTTAATCGTGGCTTTAACGGTCGCTCTAGAGCCGATCAGTAGATGTTTGATGCGTTCTCTAGCTTGATATGTCTCAGGTTGTTGAGGGGATGTCGGTTGAGCTGATTCACTTTCATCAGAGGGTAAAAACTCTTGTGCCATAGCATCAATGTTTCCTAATGGACACCAGGATGGTAACTAATAGGAATCATTTACGCAAGTATTTCCCTCTGTCACAATCAGGGCATGGGAAAGGCAGGGCAAGCATTAAAGCTAGTGCTAGACAAGTATGGGATTACCCAAAACCAACTTGCTGTAAAGATGGGGATTAGAAGATCTAACGTGAGTCGATGGGTAAGTGAGGTTAGAGATCCTACCGCTGAATCATTACTTGAGATTAGGGATGGTTTACAAAAGCTTAGTCCAGAAGCGGCTGAAGAATTCATTCGGTCATACCTTAGCTAGTGCAGTATCCATAAGTTCCCAACTTAGATTGGGATTCCCCTGAGTTCTTTAATATTTTTATTGGAATAGTAATCTATATCTTGTAAAGCTAAAAGAAGTTCCTGATCATACCAGATCATTTACTGGTAAAACATTAAAGAGGGTAAATTTTCTTCGGGGTTACGGGATAGGGTGATGTCCAAGCTTGTAGCGACACTTCCAGATGGCAAGGTCTGTGATTTTATAGACCAGAAGATCCGTAACGATACACCTGAAGAATACGTCAGGCAGAATATCGAGCGTCGTTTGGTGCTGGAGTTGGGCTACCTGCCGGAACAAATTGAAGTTGAGTATCCAATTAAACAAGGTAGTAAAACGGTTCGAGTAGATCTAGCTATTTTCCATGAGGGGGATCAACATACTCAGGAAAATCTTTGGATCATCATTGAGTGCAAGAAAGACTCAGTACCGCCCTCTGCTAGTAAAGATGGGGTTGAGCAGCTTCGATCTTATATGGCTGCTTGTGATAATTCAGAATGGGGGATGTGGACAAACGGCAAGAAGAAAACCGTTTTGCGTCGCATTAGAACAGAGGAGGGGATTGAATATGAAGAACCCAACGACATTCCCTCTAAAGATGGAGATATTGAAGAAGTCGATCGCCCTACTCGTGACTCTCTGAAAAATGCAGTTGGAGATAATTTACTTTTCTCTTTCAAAATTTGCCATGATCATATTTATGTCACAGATGGGTTACAGAAGCAGCCTGCATTTTTTGAGCTTCTGAAAGTCATTTTTTGTAAGATTCATGACGAGCGAAACTTTCCCAATCCATTAGAGTTTTACGCAACTGCAAAAGAGAAAAAGAGTAATGATGGTCGGCTAACTGTTTTTAACAGAATTAGCAAAATTTTTGATGCTGTTAAGAAGCAATATCCAGCTATTTTTGATGCTAACGATAAAATTAAGCTTCAGTCTCGTTCGCTAGCTTACATTGTGGGAGAGCTTCAACGCTACAGCTTTCTCAGTACCAATATTGATGTAAAAGGCAAGGCTTATGAGGAGCTTGTTGGAGCTAACTTGAGGGGCGATCGCGGAGAATTTTTTACACCTCGCAATGTGCAAAAAATGACGATTCGGATGCTTTCACCGAAAGTCACGGATAAGATTCTCGATCAATCTTGTGGCACAGGTGGCTTTCTGGTCATTGCGATGAATGAAGTTATTAAGCAACTTAAACAACAAGCAGGAGTCACTGAACAATCTGATCCCTGGATGCATAATGCCCTAAATGAAAGAATTAGGGAAACTGCCCGTGAAAATTTCTTTGGAATTGACATCAATCCAGACTTGGTTAAAGCTACCAAGATGAATATGGTGATGAACAACGATGGATCTGGCAATATTTTCAGGCAGGATTCGTTGTTGCATCCTCACCAGTGGGAAGATAGTTTCCGTAAGGCATTTGCTAAAGCTCTCGATATTGATCCTAAGAGTTTACGCAGTGAAAAAGATTTAGGTCATTTTGATCTGATTGCAACCAATCCGCCATTTGGTTCAAAGCTGCCGATTAAAGATCAGGAAACCTTGAAGCAGTACCAATTAGGTCATGTTTGGCGAAAAACAGAATCGGGTTGGTGGGAACCGACAGACCAGTTACAAACCTCTGCACCTCCCGAAATTCTCTTTATTGAGCGGTGTTGGCAATTCCTCAAGCCAGGTGGACGGATGGGCATTGTGTTACCGGATGCCATACTAGGCGCACCTGGATTACTTTATGTTCGCCACTGGATGATTAAGCATTGCCGCATTGTGGCATCGGTTGACCTCCATCCTGATACCTTTCAGCCGCGTAATGGCACTCAAACCTCAGTTCTGATTCTTCAGAAGAAAACAGAAGAAGAAATTAACCGAGGAACCATGCCTGACTATGAAATTTTTATGGCACAGGTAAGGGCGATCGGACACGATAAGCGGGGTAACACGACTTACAGACGTAATGATGAAGGGGAAGAGATACTGGTTCCAGCCGATCCAGAATCGATTCCTTTGATTGAGCGGACGGCAACGGGTGAAGGTACAGCCAGACCTGTACCCCAACAAAAGGTTGAGGATGACGACACCGAACAAGTAGCGACTGAGTTCATCGACTGGAAAAAACAGGTGGTACTGGGATGGTAAATTTTGCCTTTCAACCGGATTACACACCAATAACGCCTCCCGATGAGTCTGAGAAGTTATCAACGACAATCAAGCTCAGTGAGGTGTTGAATGCAGGTGAACGGCTGGAAGCGTCTGCGTTTAGTATCGAAGCGCATAATGCGGTGACTGCCTTGGGAAACAGTGGTTTACAACTGATTCCGCTCTATGGCGAAGGAGGGCTTTGCCAGGAAGCTCATAATGCTTTTCGATTTAAGCGAATTTATGTAGAGTCTGAGCAAGGCATACCATTTCTGTCTAGCTCAGGCATTATTAGCTTGCGACCTGAAACTGATCGTTATCTGAGTCGTAAATACACCCGAAAATTAGATGTTCTTGCAGTTCAGAAATGGGATGTATTAATTTCACGTTCCGGAACAATAGGAAATGTTGCATTAGCTAATGATGCGTTCACAGGAAAAGCTGTTTCAGAAGATGTAATCCGCTTAAGTGCAAGTGAGCCTGATATAGCTGGTTTTATCGCTGCCTTCCTGCGTAGTCGATACGGTCGCCCTCAACTAACTCAAGCCACCTATGGCTCAGTAATTGTTCATATCGAGCTAGAACATCTTAAGCGAGTACAAATTCCTGATTTACCTCCAATTCGTCGGATTGCGATCGGTCGTTTGATGTGTAAGGCAGGTGAATTGCGGGATGAGGCAAATCGATTGTTAGATGAAGCAGATCGCCTACTTCATGAGCGATTAAATTTGCCTTACCTGAAGTCGATCGCTCCCAGTGGTCATAGGTCTGCGATTGCTAAAATCAAAGCCTCTCAGTTAATGGGACGGTTAGAAGGCAGCTTTCACGATCCGGTGGCGATCACGGCTGAAAAGCAACTCGCTGAATTGTCAGTTGAAGTCACCACAGTTGGTGATTCAAGAGTTACTAAAGAAATTAGACCGATTACCAAGTTCCGTAAAAGAACTTACGTTGAAAAGGGCGGAATTCCCTTACTTAGCAGCAAGCAACTGTTTCAAATCGATCCAATTGATGTTAAGGGATTGGCCAAAGGCGCACATACTAAAGACTTACCTGAAATTCAGTTACAAGAAAACATGATTGCAGTTACTCGCTCTGGCACGATTGGACGAGTACAGATTATTCCTAAATACATGGCAGCATGGACAGCTAGTGAACACGCTACAAGATTTTTAGCATCAGATAGCATCAATTCTGGGTATCTTTATGCCTGGTTAGCATCGGATTATGGCTATTGCTTAATCACTCGCCATTCCTACGGTTCGGTCATCCTTGAAGTTGATAAGGAAATGTTCGCCTCTGTCCCGATTCCACTGCCAGAAGCCAGCATCAGAGATGAAATTGGCAATCTTGTATTCAGAGCGAATCAATTACGTGATCAGGCATGGCGCAATGAGCAAGAAGCGATTACCAAACTTGAAAACCTAATTGCTAATAAGCCTACAACTCCAACGAAAGATGAACCGAACCCCAATAAAATCGATTTAACCAAGATTCAGTATGATCCAAACGCAATTCCAATTTGGGAGCTTGCTGCACAATTAGCTGCTAAAGTGCCTGCTGAAGAATGGTCAAAGCTACCAACAGACCTCGCTCGAAATTTTGACTACTATCAACAGCAAAGGAACGATTCGTGAGATTTGTGTTTGCAGATACGGGTTATTGGGTTGCGCTTCTGAATTCTCAAGATGATTTACATGATAAAGCGGTGCGGTTATCAAAAACTTTACAGCCTATTCATATCTTCACTAGCGAGGTTGTTTTAACAGAAGTCTTGAATGATTTCTCAAAGCGTGGCGAATACTTTCGAGCCTTAGCAACAGGATTAATTCAAAATTTACGCTCTCATCCCAATACCACCATTATTCCTCAAACTAGTCAGCAGTTTGATCAGGCACTCCTACTTTACACCCAACGTAAAGATAAGCAATGGAGCCATACAGATTGTGTCTCTTTCAACATCATGGAAGAAAATGGGATCTTGGAGGCACTTGCCTATGACAAGCACTTCACTCAAGCGGGTTATACCCCTCTGATGCGAAATTGCCAGGTGTAAACGGGGGGATATCCTCTTTCCAGTTCACCTTAAGCTACATTTTTAATGTAGTCGAGAACCACATGAATTTCCAAGATAGACTTCTCACTTCAAAGCCTATTCATTCCCCCCCAAACCCAGGTGTTGCAATGGGTAACTTAGTCTTACTTGGAGTAACTTCAGTATTATCACTGGTTTTATGTAATCGTTACAGGGGATAACTGTATGCCTATCTAGAAGCTATGTTGATTAGAACCACGATAGTTTGATTACAGATCTTACTGATCAATAGTATTGGCTCACAGATAGTCCATAGGCAAACATTTAGAGCATATGAGTATATAGTTATTTGCTCAAATAAATATTTTGCAAGTATAAGCAGCCTGTTTTCTACGCAGGATAAGTATTTTGATTTAAAATAAGGCTTTTGCCCTACTGTTTGCATGAAGCGGAGTCAGTAGAATAAAGCTATTGGTACGGAATTGGTACGGTCTGTTCTAGCTAAAAGTTACTATTCATCCTTTAAAAGCAGAAAACCCCCTATTGCTAGGAGGTTTTTGCCTATCGGAGCGGCGGGATTTGAACCCACGACCCCTACTACCCCAAAGTAGTGCGCTACCAAGCTGCGCTACGCCCCGATATGGCTTTGTTACAGCAACGAGACTCACTTAGGGGGTTTGTTCTCGTCGCCTTGACCATTCTACACCATCAGGAAGCCGCTAAGCGAAATTTTTTGAAAACTGGCATAAAGAATTTGATGATGCCTTGGCTGCGCGTCTGGGCCTGAGCCTAATCTCCATCCCAAAGTTCGCTCAAGGTCACAATCCGATAGCCTTGTGCGGCCAATGCTTTGAGTAATATTTTCAGGACTTGGGCCGTTTGGGTTGCTTGCAGGGCCGAGCCACCGTGCAAAACAAGAATGGCCCCCGGAAAGATGAACTGAGAGGCATACCACGTGGTGAATGAGGCCAAATGGGTGGGCTTGAAGGTATCCAAAGGCAACATGGACGCGAGGGCAAACCGAGGTTCGTACCCTGGCATTTGCCGTAACGTTTGGAGCATGTGTGGGTTATACAATCCCCGCCCAGGTCGATACCACCGTAATGGGCGCTGACCGCGATCGCACAAAATTTGGTGAGCAGTGGTGAACTGGGCTGCAAAGACTGGTGCAGATAAAGCGGCAGTTGTTTCGTCGGCCACCCCATGATTTCCCACTTCGTGGCCGTCAGCCCAGATGCGTTCCAGAATGGTACTTTTTGCTCCCAAATGGCCAGTAATCACAAAAAAAGTGGCCTGAACGCGATCGCGCCAGGTTATGGCTCGGTCATTGTGGGCCGCGATCGTATCCAACAAAAGATGCGTTGAAGCATCAGTTAGCTCGTAGGGCGCAGGGACATCATCAATTGTGAGTGCAACCATTTTTGTGGTTGTTTCTTTGTAAAAAATGGCATCTGGAAATGCATGAGAAACTCGTGTAATGAGTTGCCGTTGTAAAGTTGACCCCATTTTCAAGCTGAAGTTGAGCTGTTTATGCAAAGCCGATCTAACTGTTTCTATTTTAAGTCATGCAACTGAGTGCTAGAAGAGAATGTAATCTGATGGATTAGAAGTAACCTAGAGAATGCATTCGCAATCTATTGAGTTAATAGGAACTAGCTACTCACCAATAATGAGTATTTTTGGTTTCTTTGATGCCGTGAAGATAAGCTGTTATTTATAAGCTGCTGATGCCGTAATTCCTGTAGCGTCTTATTCTCGCGAGCGAAAACTGAGTTGATTGAGGCTGAATACGCTGGTGGGAATTGCCCGCGATCGCGTGGTCGCCGCGCCTACAGCAATGTTAATTTGGCCTGATGGATCCGTGGGTCTGGGTGGGCAACTCGACTCAAACGGGGATGGGAGAGATGACCACCGGGTTTGGGCGATCGCCGCTGGATTTAAAGGGAGTTACCCGCCTCATTCCGGGTTATTTGAAGGTGGGGTAGATTGAGCCTGTTGATGAAAGTATTGCCGCGTAATAGCTAGAATGCGATCGCTGGCGTGACCATCCCCAAACGGATTGACGGCTTTGGCCATTGACTCATACGCAGCGGGGTTGCTCAAGAGTTCGCTGGCGATCGCGCTAATCTGGTGGGGGTCAGTGCCGACTAACTTCGCCGTGCCCGCGATCGTGGCTTCCGGGCGTTCTGTTGTTTCGCGCAAGACCAACACAGGTTTACCCAAACTGGGGGCTTCTTCTTGCAACCCGCCAGAGTCAGTGAGGAGCAAGTGACACCGCTGAATCGCCCCGACCAAATCGGCATAGTCCAGCGGCTCAGTCAAAAAGACACGGGGATGGTCGCCTAACCGAGCTTGCAAGGGTTCCCGAACGGTCGGATTGCGGTGTAACGGCAAGAGCAGGGCCGTATCGGGGAATTTATCCAACACAGTCAAAAACCCATCGGCAATGTCGAGCAAGGGGTCTCCCCAATTTTCTCGCCGATGCACTGTGGCTAAAATCACGCGATGTTGCGACCAATCTAAGCCAGGTATGTCGCAGGGGGGATGACGCTGAGCCACAGACAGCAACGCATCAATAACTGTATTGCCGGTTTGGTGGATTTCACCGGGCACCCGCGATCGCTGCAAATGCTCGACCGACAAACTGGTGGGGGCAAAGTGCAACAGCGCCAGTTGAGAAATGAGCCGTCGGTTGGCCTCTTCTGGGTAAGGATTGTAGAGGTTATCGGTGCGTAGGCCAGCCTCAACGTGCCCGACGGGAATTTTTTGGTAAAACGCGGCGAGGGCTGCGGCAAAGGCCGTGGTGGTATCGCCTTGCACCAGCACCAATTGGGGTTTTAATTCTTGATAGAGTGCTTCTAACCCGCTCAAACTCCGGTTCGTAATATCGGTGAGGGTTTGCTTGGGTTGCATAATGGCCAAGTCGCGATCGGCGGTTAACCCAAACAAATCCATGACTTGATCCACCATTTCGCGATGCTGCCCGGTCAAAATCACATGGGTATCAAAATCGGGCGCAGACCGAAACGCCTGAATCACAGGAGCCATTTTGATCGCTTCAGGACGAGTGCCCACAATAATGGCAACAGAAATACGGGATTGCACCATGAGCAGTTTTAGCAAAAGGGGTTGGGAGGCCATTCCCTATCGTAATGGGTCGGTGGCTTTTGGTCATCTCTTTCGCCGGGATTCTGCCTACACAGAGCTGGGCCGCCCGTGGTAGTCAGATATTTAGAAAATCGCAATTCGGCCAGATAAACCCAATGAGGCTAAACAGAATGAGATGAATCCAAACAATCAATTCTGAGAGGAATTCAGCATAAATGCACAGTAAATACAGAGCACCAATGAAAATGAATAGGACAAAAGATTAGCGGCGCAAAGCAACAAAAAACCCGGCGAAAACCGGGTGGGTGGGGAAACATCAAAGCAATTAATCGCACACTACAACTGTGCTGGAAAACCAGTTTTAGTTGTGGATTGCACAGGTCAACGGGCAAGAAGCATAGACTGACGTATTGCGCGGATTGTCTTCACCTTGCAACCAGCGCAGCCAGGTTACTTGGTCAGGATGCACGCCGTTCAGAGTCAGCATGGCCGCTGCAAAGATAATGGCTAAAATATTTAACCCAATAATGCCGCCAGCCACGAGTAAGACTGAACTCATTGGCACAACGGATTGCAAAATAACAGCTAATAAGGAACCGACGGTGACCATGAGAATCACCAGCGGAAATCCAACCACTAACAAGCAAACAATTAGAGTGAATACCCAAAGTAAAAAGCTTTTCACCATTAATAATCCATAAACGTTTCTCAAGCTATGACTTTGCGCGAGTGCCATGCCTTCCTCCTAGTGAGCAATAGAGTAATTGGAGTTAACGAAAATGCTTATGCGTGATCCCCACCACTTAGGATCTTGGTGATAATCAGTATAGAGAATGCACGGAGGTAAGATGAAGGTTCGTTGAATAAATTTACAGTTGTCTGGCCAGATTTAGCGTATTGCAGTTGTTTCGTTCCGTAGAAATTGATAGGTAAGCGATAGGTTAAAATCTGAATAAGAGGGCTGAAATGCTTTATTAGCAATGGTTTCTCACGCTGTCGCGATCGCCCAAATTCCCCGTTATACCAACAAAAATGGAGTTACTAGAAATCCTAAGAAACTTAATTTACATTTCTTTTTGATTTACTCATTTTCGCGATTAATGGTCTTGTTTGGCAGCATGAGTTTGCGTGGTTTCAAGCACAACGAGAACGAGTTTATTAGGGTTGTGTAGATCCAGCGATCGCCCTATTTTTTGTAACGGTTCAGTTTACATTAGGGTCGGGAAATTGCGTATAACCGTTCGCCTTCGAGCACGTTTGACAGAGAGCCATAGGTTGTTTCGAGGCGTTGTTGCAAGGCGGGGGTTGGCCGAAAGGCGATCGCGGTTTTGCCTTGCAAAGTGGTGTTAAACGCAGGAGTGCTGACCCCATCCGCATCCTTCAAAAGGAAGAGTTCGGTGGTGGGTTGCAGGCGATAACTGAGGGAAATCAAGTCGCCGGTGTTGGTTTGGTCGGGGCCAAGATCACTCACGATGACGACATTCGATTGCGCGTTAATGAAGTCTGCTGTTTGATCGTTGAAATAGCTCAAATCGCGATTCCACCAACTATTAGCCAGGGCGCTGGTTGTGAGTGAAGCCAAACTACCAATGACCAAAAGGGCGAAGACACTACGCCAGAGCCAGGGTTTGAACCAGGTGAAGGTTTCGGGTAATAAGGTGCGGGGACTGTAGCTGGGTTGGGGTTTGGGCGATCGCCCACTGTAGACGGGTTTGGCGCTCAGTTTAGTGGTGAGAAAATAGGCGACAGCCAGTTGAATCGCGGGATAGCAACTGATGAGATAGCGACTAATGGTGGAGCGTTTGCTGCCAAAGAGCAAATCGGGCAGGGCGAGGAGCAGAAAGGGAACGGCGATCGCGGTAACGACAAACAGCCAGACTTTGGGCGGGGTGCGGAGACACAAAGCATAAACCGAAAGGCAGAGGAAGAGCAGAAGCGGCAACCGCACAATCTCTGTCCACGGGTTGTTGTAGCCAAAATCCAGGTCGAAGAAAAGGGCAGTGAAGCTTAACAGCCAAAATTTGAACAAATAGCCCAGGCCGACGGTGGCTTGCAGCCAGTTGGTGGTGAGGAAGGCGCGATCGCGATTGAGGAACATTACAACGACCCACGGGCTGTAGAGCAGGAACGCTCCGACCAAACTACCCAAAAACCACCGCCACAGGGGCGATCGCCGCAGCCGAGGCGACGCATACCACAGGCCCGCCCCATAGGCCCCATGCCCCAGCACCGTGAGGCCAAAAAAAGGCTGCACATAAAGCCCGATCGCCACAGCCAGACTGTAACTGCCCCAATGCACCCAATGAGATGACTGGGAAAGTCGCGATCGCCCCGATGAGAGGCGGATCGCCCGGAGCAAACAATAGCTGCTGGCAATGACCATCAAGGTCAAAAAGCTGTACTGCCGCGCGGTTTGGGCAAACAACACATCAAAGGGAGAAAGGGCCAACAAGGTGGTTGCCAGCAAGGCTACGGAAGGCAAGGCAAAGAGTTCCCACGCGAGGCCGTACATGGCGGGGAGGGCGGCCACACCCAGCAAGGCCGGGAGCGATCGCTGAGTGGTGAGCGAACTTTTGAACAGGGTTTTGAGGGGCCAGTCCAAGGCCCACATCCACCCCCGCGTCATGACAAAGTACAACGGTGGATGTTGGGGATCTTCGATCGCCAGCGATCGCACCGTATCGAGCACGGTACTGTCGGGTTTGAGTTGTTGATAGCGTTGCAGGTCGCCAGCCTGGATAGACTGGTTTTGAAACAGGGCGGCATCAATTTCGCTGCGGGTATACCCTGCGGCCCGCATGGTTGTATAAACTTCGTCGTGCCAGTAAACCTTGTGGTTCAAGTTGACAAACCGAAAGATCACCCCCAGCACAATCAAGCCAATCAGCACTCCATTCAACCATCGAGGAAAACGCGCCACTAGGATTCCTCCGGGATAGACATTTTGGCGGCGGGGGTGGGCCACAGTTGAGGCAACAATAAGCCCGATCGCGCCTGATAGGCAGCAAATTCAGGATAGCGAGACAGGGATTGGTCTTTGCGGCGCATATTGGGCCAAAAGATGAGCACGGTCATGAGCCCCAAAATCAGCCAGGGAAGCCAGTGTTGCACCAAGAGCGCAAAGGAGCCATAAATCAGGAGTTCGCCCAGGTAGTTGGTATTGCGGCAGCGGGCAAAGAATCCTTCGGTGATGAGCCCCGGTCGATATTTCAGGGTGAAGTATTTTTGGGCATCGCTGGTGTAATGCAAGAACACGCCAAGAATGTTGAGGCTAATGGCGATCGCGACTAACCACAGGGGGGGCACCGTCCCTCGACTAATCAACAGCCAGGGTGCAACCCAATAGAGACTCACCAACCCAAAGGCCGCAATGCCTAGCCCAGTCGGAATCTCTTGTTCCCATTGGCGATCGGGAAATAGCCGATCTTTTAGGAGCCACAAAATTCCGTAAGTCCCATGTAAAGCGAGATAAACCCACGGGCCTAAGGTGAAATTTTGGTAGAGCACCATCAGCACCAAGACAACGATGGCAGTGGTGCCTTTGTGTAAATTGATTGGATATTTCACTTTCATAGGTGCTTCGATGGCATCTCCCGGCGTATTCCTGTTTCATTAAAGCAATGACTGGGCCGCCATGAAAATCGACCCTGCTACCGATGGCAATCCCTTAGGCGAAGTGAGGCAAGAGCAAGGTTAGGAGTTTACCAGGTGCCAATCCGCCGAATTGGGTTTGCAGTGGCTATAAATAAGAAGAGCATCTACCGTGAGCAAGATATTCAGATCTTTCCTCCATCAAGCTGCGATCGCCAGCCAATGCAATCTGTCAGATAGGATGAGCGCATTCCGAGGAAACCGTCTCAATAGGACAACTGTAGCCACCGCTGCTTGGAGTTCAAGATTCATCATGCGCCCAGGGATAAACCTAAACCCGATCGATTCTGCCGTCAAGACCACAGCCCCCGGCGAACCTTGGTTCAATCCCGCGAGTCGGCGACTCGCCCTGGTGATTAGCGTGCCAATTCTGGCGCAAGTGTTGGGTAGTGTGTTCAACATTTGGTACAACATTGCTTACATTCAGCCGATTTTGACCCCAACCCAGCTAAATACGTTTTTGCTGACCATTGTGGGGTTCAATGGGTTGGTCTATCCGGTGGGGATTGGGTTGTGGGCTGGGGTGGGGCTGTCGCTGTGGCAACCCTGTCAGCAATTACTGCACCAGGAGGCGATCGCCCCAGAGCCATTACTCAAAGCCCAGCAACGAGTGATCAATCTTCCCTGGTGGGGCATTGGGTTAGCAGCAGCCTTGTGGTTGTTGTGCATTCCAGTCTTTTTAATGACACTATCCCTGGCCCCTGGCCCGCTGAATCCTGATTTGTATTGGGAATTGCCCATTTCCTTTATCATTGCCGCGTTAATTGCCATTACCCACAGCTTTTTTACGATTGAACTGTTGAGTCATCGGCTGCTTTATCCCCTCCTGTTTCAACAGCAGTTGCCCTTTCGCACTCCCAACACCTTTCCGCTGAACTTGCGGATGCGGGGCTTGTTCTTGGCCTTTGGTGGCAGCATTTGCCCGATCGCCTCGTTATTGCTGTTAACGGTGGCCCCTCACCATCGTCCAGCTCAGGATGTGAGTTTTGCGCTGGCGGTGGGCCTGACGGGGATTTGCTTTAGTTTGATTAGTACGTGGATGGTGGAGCAGTTGGTGATTGAGCCGATCAAAGAGTTGCAACGGGCGGCGATCGCCGTGGCCGGGGGCGATTTCAAAATCCGGATCACCTCCCTGCGGGCCGATGAATTTGGCCCCTTGATCGATGAAATCAACCACATGATTGCCGAGTTGCAAGAAAAGCAAGTCTTACAAGAAACCTTCGGTCGCCATGTGGGGGAAAAAGCAGCGGAGCAAATTCTTCAGCGTGACCCCAGTTTGGGCGGAATCGAACAAGAATTGACGGTCATGTTTGTGGATTTGCGCAACTTTACGCGCCGCTGCACCGTGGAAGTGCCCCAGGATATCGTTGCCACTTTGAATCTCTTTCTCTCGGCGATGGTCGAAATTGTGGAGTTGCAATATGGGGGGATGGTCAACAAGTTTCTGGGGGATGGGTTCATGGCGTTGTTTGGGGTGGGGGAGCCCGAGTCAGAGCATGGGCAGCACGCCGTGGCTGCGGCGATCGCCATGCTCCACAGCCTGGAAGCAATTAACACCCAACTCCACCAGCAAGGCCAAGCCCCGCTCGCAATGGGCATTGGAATTCATACAGGGCGGGCGATCGTCGGTAGCATTGGGTGCGATCGCCGCCTGGAATATACGGCGATCGGGGATACGGTCAACCTGGCGGCCAGGGTCGAAGCACTCACCAAAACAGTGGGTGAATCCATTTTGCTGACCCAGGCAACCCAGGCAACCTTACAGGGCACAATCCCCACCATCGCCTTGCCGCCCCAACCCGTGAAGGGCCAGCCAGCCCCCATTCCCATTTTTGGCCTTGGGCGCGATGGGCGATCGGGGCCGGCCCTTGCCGTTGACTATACCTATTGCACCCTGCCTAAGCATTAACTTTGCGTGGAGCACCTTGATGAATCGGCAGTTCGATCACAAATTCAGTTCCGACTCCAGGCGTAGAATGAAAAGATAACTTGCCATTGTGCTTTTCTGTCACGATTTGATAGCTAATTGAAAGTCCTAGCCCTGTGCCTTGACCAATAGATTTTGTCGTAAAAAAGGGATCAAACACCTGGGCGAGGATGTTTTCTTCCATTCCAATTCCGTTGTCGGCAATCCGAATCGAAATGGAATCTTGATTGATGATTGAGGTGGAAACCCGGATCTCTCCCGGCGCGATCGCCAGGTTTTCTAAAGGTTGGTGGGCATTGCGTGCGTCGATCGCATCAATCGCATTCGACAGCAAATGCATGAACACTTGATTGAGTTGACCGGGATAGCATTCCACTGTTGGCAGCGTATCGTAATCTTTGATGACCTGGATCATCGGGTTGCCAATAGAGGGCTTTAAGCGATGCTGCAAGATCATCAACGTGCTATCAATCCCTTCGTGGATGTTCACCGGTTTAAAGTCAGCTTCATCCAGCCGCGAGAAGTTGCGTAGGGAGGTGACAATATCCCGAATGCGCTCCGTGCCCAATTGCATCGATTGCAGCATTTTCGGCAGATCTTCCAGGGTGAAGCCCAGATCCGAGTCTTGCCAATGGGCCTGGATTTGGGGAATCGAGTCGGGGCAGTGTTCCCGGTACAAGTACACACAATGAAGTAACTCTTGAATATATTGTTTGGCGTGTTCCAGGTTGCCGTGGATGAAGTTAATGGGATTGTTAATTTCGTGGGCAATGCCCGCAACTAACTGCCCCAAACTGGCCATTTTTTCGGCGTGGATGATTTGCAGTTGGGCAGTGCGGAGTTCGCGCAGGGCTTGGGCGAGGTGATCGGCTTCTTCGCGGGTTTGGCCTAATAAGCTGGACTGTTGGAAAAGGTTGGCCTGGCGGAGGGCAACGCTGATTTGGGTAGCGACTTGGGTAACAAAATCAAGTTCGTGTTCTTCCCACTGGCGCGGTTGGCTACATTGATGCACACACAGCAACCCCCACAGGGTGTCGCCTTCCATGAGGGGAACGGTGACTTGGGCTTTGACCTGAAACCATTCGATGACATCGAAATAGGGGAGTTTCACGTCGAGTTTGGTGGTGTCGGGAATGACCTGGTTGGCGCGTTGGGTGAGTTGGTCGATGTGTTGGTCGCCAAAGCGATCGTGGACTTTGGCATTGAGGGCGGAGTCGAGGCTGGGGAGGACATCTTCGGCAATAAATTCGCCGCTGCAATAGCCCGAATCGGGGTCGAAGCGCAAAATCCCGACGCGATCGGCAGCCAGAACGCGCCGAACTTCTGGGAGTGCGGCTTTGACAATGGGTTCCCAATTGAAGGATTCGCGAATTTTGACGACGAGATCAAACAGGATCCGGCGTTGCTCGGCGGCTTGGTGCAATTCGTCGGCCCGAATTTGGGTTTGGGTGAGGAGGTCGGAGCTTTGGAGGGCGACCCCAAGCTGGCTGGCGACTTGGGCTAAAAATTCGACTTCGACGGTATCCCACTGGCGGGGTTCGGAGTGTTGATAGGCGGCGAGGAGGCCCCACAAATTGCGTCCGACGAAGATGGGGGTGAGGGCGTAGGCGCGAATGCGGAATTGCTCCAAAATATCGAGATGGCAGCGGGAATGCCCAGCCTGGTAGATGTCGTGGACGGCAAAATGCTCGTTGTTGCGGTAGCGTCCGCCTTTAGTGTCTTGGAGGTGGGTATCTTGCCAAACGAGGTTTTGACCAAAGGGGTTGATGCTGTCCCATTGGGGTTCGACCATGCCAAAGTTGCTGATAAATTCGCCGCTCCAGTCGGGGTTGAAGCGGTAGACGGCGATGCGCTCGACTCGCAGGAGTTTACAGACTTCCTGGCAGGTCATTTTGAGGATTAAGTGAATATCGAGGGAGGAACGAATTTTACCGACGACTTCGGTGAGGGCGCGTTGACGGGCGATCGCGTCTTGGAGGGCGATCGCCTGTTGTTTGGACTGCTGCAAGTTTTCAGCTTGTTGAATCGCGACCCCTAATTGGGCTCCGACTTGTTCTAAAAACTCGATCTCAAAGGGTTGCCACTGGCGCGGGCTAGAGTGTTGGTAGGCGGCGATCAGCCCCCACAGTTTGCTGCCCGTAAAAATGGGAGCCAGGATGTAGGCCCGAATTTTAAATTGTTCCAAAATATCGAGGTGACAACGGGTGTGGCCAGCTTCGTAGATATCGGCGATCGCAAAACTTTCGTTGTTGCGGTAGCGTCCGCCCTGGGTTTCTTGCAAATGGGTATCTTCCCAGACCAGGTTTTGACCAAAAGGGCTGGTTTGTTCCCACAGCGGTTCGCCCAGGCCAAAATAGCTCACAAATTCACCGCTCCAGTCGGGATTAAAGCGATAAACGGCGGCCCGTTCGAGCTTGAGCAATTTGCACAGATCCTGGCAGGCGGTGTTGAGGATGATGTGGGTGTCTACGGAAGAGCGAATATTGCTGACGACTTGGGTGAGGGCGCGTTGACGGGCGATCGCGGCCTGCAATTCGGTATTTCGTTGGTCTGCCTGTTGGAGCACTTCGGCCTGTTGCATGGCGATGCCCAGGTGGGCTGCGGCTTGGCCTAAAAAGTTGACTTCGTGGGGATGCCACCGACGGGGGCCAGAGTGCTGATAGGCAGCGAGTAAGCCCCATAAGTTGGCCCCGACAAAGATGGGCGCGATCGCATAGGCCCGAATTTGGAATTGTTCCAAGACTTCGATGTGGCAGTAGGCATGACCCGCTTCGTAAATATCTTCTACGGCAAACGGTTCGTTTTTACGGTAGCGGCCTCCGGCGGTTTCTTGGAGATAGGAATCTTGCCAGACTAAATCTTTGCCAAAGGCCGTTAATGTGTCCCACGGGGATTCGGCAAACCCCAACTGGTTGATGAAGCTGCCACTCCAGCCGGAATTGAAGCGATAAATAGCAAGCCGTTCAACCTGCAATTGGCGGCAAATATCTTGGCACGAGGCAGAACATAAGGATTCGAGGGGAATTGTTGCCCGGATTCTGGCTAAAATTCTGGCTAGAATTTTTCGATATTTTACTGAAAGTTGTAATTGGTGTTGACAGTCATCGTAGTTAGATAAAATCGCGCTATTGTTATCAGTCATGGTCATAGGAGCTAGGGAGATAACAGAACATTGTTACAGAGTGCCCGTTTCCTGACTTAATGCATCATGGCGCGGGGGGGCGACCGGGTGGGGGCGATCGCCGAAACCGAGAACTCAGCCGCCTTGTAGATTGACTGGAGCCGCCCAATGTGATCCAACTGGGACGAAAATTGCGCCCATTGATCAAGCGTTGATTGGCCAGAACCAGAACTCTAATTCAGGCGATTGTTTGCTTTTTGGGCGATCGCGGCGAGGCCATTCCCAAGGTCTCCATGCATCACAAAAAAGGCCAGGAATAAACGCTTATCCCTAGCCAAATACAAGTCTTGAATTCGTTTTCAAACTGAAAAATTAGGCAGACAAATAGGTATAGCGACTCAAGCTTTTTTCATAGTTTTGCAAGAGTAACTGTGAATCTTCCAAACTAATGCGCTTGTTGTGCAATGCCTCTTCAGTTTGTTGCCGAATGCTTTCGATCAAGTCTTCAGAATCGTATTGCACATACCCCAAAACCTCAGTCATAGTGTCGCCTTTGACGACTTGATCAATGTGATAGCCCTGAGGGGTAAGCGTAATGTGGATTGCGTTGGTATCCCCAAATAGGTTGTGCAAGTTGCCCATAATTTCTTGATAGGCTCCGCCCAAAAACATGCCTAACAAATAGGGTTCATTAGGTTTGAGGGGGTGCAATTCCAGAACCGATTTCACATCTCGCAGATCGATAAACTGGTCGATTTTACCGTCACTGTCGCAGGTGAGGTCGGCCAGGGTGGCTCGTTGGGTTGGTTCTTCATCCAGGCGATGGATGGGCATGATGGGAAACAGTTGGTCGATCGCCCAGCTATCGGGGGCGGATTGGAAGACCGACAGATTAATGTAGTAGATCGAAGCCATGATCTTTTCGAGGTCTTCCAGATCATCGGGGACATATTCCTGCTGGCGGGCAATATCCAGGATTTTGGCGCAGCACGCCCAGTACAGACTCTCGGCTTTGGCGCGATCGGGCAAGCTGAGATAGCCAAAGTTAAAGATGCTGATGGCTTCTTCTTTGAACTGGGTGGCGTCGTGATACATCTCTTGGTAGTTGTCTGCCGAGATGCCTTCGTAGGTTTCCCACAAATTCCGCACAATCAAATGATCCTGCTCGGTGGCGGGGGCGGCGTTGTGGCTGGGGGCTTCGCTGGTGCCCAAGACGTTGAAAATTAAGACCGATTGATGGGAGGCGATCGCCCGTCCGCTTTCGCTAATCAGAGTGGGGACTGGGAGTTTGCGCTCTGTACAGGCTTCTTTCACCTCGGCAACGATGTCGTTGGCGTAGTTTTGGACGTTGTAGTTTTTCGAGGCATAAAAATTCGTTTTGGAGCCGTCGTAGTCTACGCCCAGGCCACCGCCAACGTCGAGGTAGCGCATCTTTGCGCCCAAGGCGGCCAGTTCAACATAAATCTGGCTGGCTTCGCGGATGGCATCTTTGACAACGGAGATGGCCGAAATCTGGGAGCCAATGTGGTAATGCAGCAGTTGCAGACAGTCGAGCAAATCTGCGGCTTTGAGCATTTCGACGGTTTGCAAAATTTCGGGAATCGTCAACCCAAACTTGGCGCGATCGCCCGCTGATGTGCCCCAACGGCCAATCCCTTTGCTGCTGAGTTTCGCCCGGACTCCGACTACAGGCCGGATGCCCAACTTGCGGCTGGCCTCAATCACCATCGGGACTTCTTCAATCTGCTCCAGCACGATAATGGCGGTTTTGCCTAAATGCTGGGCCAGAATTGCCATTTCAATGTATTCGCGGTCTTTGTAGCCGTTGCAGATCAGCAATGCGCCGGGGGTTTGCAAACTGGCCAGGGCAATCATCAATTCGGGTTTTGATCCGGCTTCCAGGCCAAATTGATAGGGCCGCCCAAATTTGACCAACGCTTCGACCAGGTGCCGCTGTTGGTTGCATTTCACGGGAAACACGCCCCGATAGTCCCCAGCGTAGTTATAACGGGCGATCGCCTTGGCAAAAGCAGCATTCAACCGCTCGATGCGATCTTCCAAAATATCGGAAAAGCGGATGAGCAAAGGCAAATGGAGGTTCCGCAACTTCAGGGCGTTGACCAGTTCAAACAGATCTAGGGAGCCGCCGCGATCGCCCTTGGGCGAAACTGTGACATGGCCAGCCGCGTTAATCGAAAAATACGGTGCGCCCCAACCATTGATGCGGTAAAGTTCTTCACTGGCCTCAATTGTCCAGACTGCGGGGGTTGGCGGTTTGGCCAAGGGTTCTGCCCCCCCGCGATCGCCCAGCCCCGGTTTGCGGTTTTTCACAGTGAGTTCCATGCTTGCCCCTTGTTGTTCAGTTGCCTCAACGACCTGCGGTTTACGCGGACGACCCGCCCCATTCGGCTCCTCTGAGCTTTGCCGATCCGAGTTGACTTCCGGTGCCGTTGGGCGTGCTGCCATGTGCTGCTGTCCTCACGTTATATCAGTGCGTTTGAATTGCCAGTGTAACGTATTCCGTGGTACGACAGCGGTATGCTGAGACACGCCAAAGCCTGCCCCCGTTGGCTCCCGCCCCTATTCGCGCTGTTGCCCCTAAGGCTCAGGTTTCCGGGCCATTAGGTTCAGCAACCAGATAGAGCGACCCGCTAGATAGTCAATATTGCAGAACTGGCAGCAACCTAGCCCTCACAAACCCGATAAGCGCACTTTGTAGCTGATTTCTTCGATGGGCAAATTATCACAATCCCAATCGTCATAGCGCAATTGCAATCGCTTTTCGCCCGCATATTCCACCAACTTACCGCCGTAGAGTTTGGCCTCCGTGCCCAGGCTTTGAATTTTGACTTTGCCATTAAAGACTGTTGCCCGTGCCAGGTAAATGACCAGATCATCCCGCGAAGGTCGATTCACCGTTGTGCTAGCCGTGAGGTGGGCCAAACCCCGTTCATCCATCTCCTGGGCCATTGCCATCGCGGTGTTGCGCAGGCCCCGAATCGCGACGATGTTGGCGGCGACTGCCATCGTAATGTCCACGCCATCGTCAGTCAAAATGGCATGAGTTGATAAAAACTGAAAATTACGTTCGCCCAAATCACCTCGAATACGGCGATGGATGGAATTATCGGGGTGGTAGTGGGTGAGGGTGCTGACGATCGCCCCACAGGCTGCTCTAGGTTCCCGCCAGGGCGATTCGCGCGTTTTGCCATAGACCTGTTTGCCGTTTTCCCGCAAGCGACCCACATGGGTTTTGAGATCGATCGCCGCCAGGGAAATGGACTGGGGATTCCCCGCATAAACCCGTTGCTTCAGGGATTCGTCTAACTCATGGGCCACGGTGACATGGGCGAGGGTTGCGCCATTATCCGTGCCACCCCCAGCGGGGAAAAAAGCTTCTAGTTTCAATTCACCAATTTCAGACAGGGTGGCAAACCGGGAAGCCACGACATCGCGATAGCGTTTGGTGGCTTCGCCCTGGTGGATGCGATCGCCACAGTTGGTATAGGCCAGGGTTGTGACCACGCTAGGCAGAGTCATGTCTGCGCCACACGCTTTCATATCCGTTGGACTGGAGGCCGCAAATTGCAACTCATCGCGCAAAATCTGCAACCCATTAATGAGGGTGTAGCGATCGCTCACAATCTCATTCAAATAGTTGTGGTATGCATTGCGCTCCATACCAAAGCCAGCATCCAATTGCCAAAACTTTTCGATCCGGGCTTCAGTTGGGGCCGCATCAAAGGGTAACGCCATAGGTGAGGAAAGCAAAGGAATAAAGATTAGAAAAAAGAACAAAAATCAAGCAGGCAAGAGGCCACGGCCCTCATGGCCCCTGCGCCCCCCTGGCCACAGGACTGCCGCCCCAAACGCCCACTTGGGCGAGGGCTAGCGCGTTGCCATGTTCCCAGCAGCCATGACCGCAAGAGCAGGCTGCTGGTTTCCGATTGCGCTCCCTGGGGGGGAAAGCAGGCGGTGCCAAGGGTTCGGTAGAACTTGCACATGGCGGAGTGAAGCCCATGGCGGGCGCAAGGAAGGTGAAAATGGGCACTAGGAACTTGGCCAACTGGGTTCGATTTTCTCAAACTATACAAGCCCCTATGCCTTCTGGTACAGGCTAGTAGGGTTCTCTGGGACTAAATTTCTCTCCTCCGCCAATTTTTTGCCCGGTGTGGCCGCAAGACAGCCACCCGCAATGGGCTTTGCCCCCTGGCCCCGAATCGAGCCAAATTAAGCGCCCAAATTAAATGCAAAGGCAACAGCCGCAGCATTTTCCCCTAAAACCCAGGGAAAATCCGGCGTTTTTGCCTGTTCTCTGGCCTAAGGGTAGCCCCTGTTACCCAGACTGGGAGAAGACCGGGCTAGGATTGCAACGATAGCGTGGGGGCCGAAGCTGAAGATCGGGCGATCGCTGCAAAGCCGCTGCTGAGTGGGTTGGCTGAATCTGGATTGCATGGATCGGCTTCGTCAAACTGGACTCGGCCAGGGCAATGTTAAAAAAATTAACAAAACTGGATAGACAACGCTTAAATTAATTTGTAGCCGTGTTTTTAAGGGCTAGCAGCCGTAGACCAGCAAGGAACATTTGACTTATGTCACATACCAATGCATCAGTACCCCATCGAGTTGTCGTGGTTGGCGGGGGGTTCGGGGGGCTGTATGCCGCGAAGGAACTGGGGCGATCGCCCGCTCACGTCACGTTGATCGACAAACGCAACTTCCACTTGTTTCAACCCTTGTTGTATCAAGTGGCCACGGGCACCCTGTCTCCGGCTGATATTTCATCGCCCTTACGAGGCATTTTGAGCAACCGCCCCAACACCCAGGTGTTGATGGATGAAGTGGTGCAGATTGATCCCCACCAGCAAAAAGTCATCATGCGGAGCCAAGCCGTTGACTATGACACGCTAATCGTGGCGACGGGGGTGAGCCATCACTACTTTGGGAATGACCAGTGGCGGACAACGGCACCGGGCCTGAAGACCGTGGAAGATGCGTTGGATATGCGGCGACGGATCTTTATGGCGTTTGAGGCGGCGGAAAAAGAAACGGATCCCGAAAAGCGGGCTGCTTGGCTGACCTTTGTGATTGTGGGGGGCGGCCCAACCGGGGTAGAACTGGCCGGGGCGATCGCGGAATTAGCCTACAACACCCTCAAAAGTGATTTCCGCAATATCGACACGACAGATACCCAAATTTTGTTGCTGGAAGGGATGGATCGCATTCTGCCGCCCTACCCGCCTGACCTATCGGCCAAAGCCCAAACCGCTTTAGAAAAACTGGGTGTCACCGTGCGAACCCAAACCTTAGTGACCCAAATTGAGGAGACAGCAGTGACGGCCAAACAGGGCGATCGCGTGGAACACATTGCCACCCGCACCGTATTGTGGGCTGCTGGGGTCAAAGCTTCTGGGCTGGGCCAAGTCTTAGCTCAGGCCACTGGCGTCGCGCTGGATCGGGTGGGGCGGGTCATGGTCGAGCCGGATCTCACTGTAGCGGGCTACCCCAATATTTTTGTCATTGGAGATTTGGCGAACTATGGCCACCAGGGCGATAAACCCTTACCTGGCGTGGCTCCGGTCGCGGTGCAACAGGGGCAATTTGTCGCCAAGTTCATCAAAGCCAAACTGACGAACCACCCCCTCCCCACCTTTAAGTACGACGACGTTGGCAATCTTGCTGTGATTGGGCAAAATAAGGCCGTTGTGGACTTTAAGTTCGTCAAATTCTGGGGGCCAATGGCCTGGTTTATCTGGGTGTTTGCCCATATCTACTATTTGATCGAGTTTGATAACAAGCTCATCGTCTTGTTGCAATGGGGGTGGAATTACTTCACGCGCCATCGTGGAGCCCGCATTATTACTGGGGAAGCCGACTTGGTACAAGTAGATTTGGATGGGAATGGGGATTATCGTCCTGGGGCGAAACCGAAATCTCCCTTAGAGGTGTAGAAATCTTTAAACCCAAACCGTTAGAGTCTCCGTAAGTTTCCGCAAGAGCGCTGGCCACTTGTAAAGGGTCTTCTGTCGAACTCTTTACAATTCACCGTTCAATCTGTTAGTTTGTCTCTAAAGTATTTAATCTCCGTAATTCCACTCGGAAAACCGGGAATTAAAATCAGCGTCACCTTGGGGGCGATCGCGACTGGCTCCCAGGGTGTAGGGACGGTCGGACTTGAACGCGGCCACGAGTTAAATGCAGAGAATGACCAAACTTTACAAGAGAGACTTAAGGTATGAACTTTCTGCCCTGTTCCACTGAAGCTCCCGGTGGGTTGCAGTCGTCACCGTCGCCCCCCAGTTCTGTTGTGCAATCGATTCGGTCAGAGGTGCAAACTGTGAACAAGGCGCAATCTGCGAAGGTGGTTCCGTTTCCCCTCAGCGGTGGGCAGGTTAAGGCGGCGATCGCAGAAGTCGCCATGGCTTCGGTGTCACCGCAGGAAAGAATGGCCTGGAAAAAGCGGGCATTGGTCTCCCAGGAATATGCCAGAATTTTGCGCAAGGGTGGTTCGTTGAGCCTTTGATCGGCACCAGCGGCTAGCCTGCATTATCCATCAGGATTCAACCAACGCTTCAAACCCCTTGCCCCATCCGCAAGATCAGTCCAGAAAGACAGTCTGTATTTCTCGCGGTCGGGGCAATCCCTTGTGGTGGCCCCAGCCAGTGAGGGTCGGCACAAGACCTATCCTGACCAATTCCAATGGTGGTGAATGATCCAGGCTAGGGGGTGGAAGTTGGCTCTTGGCCGGGGGCGAGGGGCGAGGGGGAGTAGGAAGCCAGCCGCGGTTTGAGCAGCCGACGTTCGACCACCAGGCTGATGGCAATAAACAACACCGTTAAGCCCTGGATGGCATCAACAATCGTGACGGGCACTCCGGCGCTGCGCTGCATCACGTTGGCCCCACTGCGTAAAGCCCCAAAGAATAGGGCAATTAGCGTTAAGCCAGCAAAGTTACCCCGGCTCAAGATGGCGATCGCGATCGCGTTGAAGCCATACCCTGGGGAGAAATTTTCGAACAGCCGATAGCGCAAACCCATGACTTCTCCGGCTCCGGCTAACCCGGCTAACCCCCCCGCGATCGCCAAGGCGGCCATCACGGTGCGGCGGACTGCCATTCCGGCATACCGGGCGGCAGTTGGGTTTTGGCCAACGGCTTCAATTTGGTAACCAAAGGGCGTGTAGGTCAGAATGATCCAACCGAGGAGGGTCATGGCGATCGCGACAAAAATCCCCGCGTGGGCCTGGGTTTGGGGCAGGATAATCGGCAACTGAGCGGTAGGCGCAAGGGGCGGGCTGAAAGGACTGGGCGCATTGGGGGCGAGCATAGGCCCACTCACGAGATAGCTGACAAAATACTGCGCGACATAGTTCAGCAATAGCGTGGTGATGACTTCATTCACGCCACGAAAGGCTTTGAGATAACCGGGAATGAGGCCCCAAAGTGCCCCCAACCCAAAGCCACAAGCCAGAGCCAACGGGACATGGAGCCAGAGGGGTAAGCCGGGGAGATACAAGCCCGCGATCGCGCTACCAAGGCCGCCCATATAAATTTGGCCCTCGCCCCCGATATTGAATTGGCCCGCTTTCAGGGCTATCAACACGCCCAAAGCCGTCAGCAACAGGGGGGCCGCTTTGGTAAGGGTATTCCCCAAGCCGTAATAGTTCAGCAGAGCCTCATTGAACAGCACCGAATAAGCCTGGAGTGGATTGACTCCGGCGATCGCAATCAGGACGGCCCCCACCCCCAACGCCAGCCCAATCGCCGCGATCGACGACACCACCGGCCACAACCGATTCACAGACCCTTGCATGAATTGCCCATTCCTAGAACAACACCCAACGTTCGCCGCAATAGCGGGCAAACCAGTGGGTAGACCAAATACTCTGTAAATACTGGTTTCATGGCGTTTGGTCAAGCGTTTGGGGCAATTCGGGAGGAGCAGGCACTCAGGGCAACGGCGTTCCGTCGGGAATGGCTTCAACAACCACGCCACTGGGCGGCCCCGGATCCGGCAGGGGGAGGGGCACAGGCACAGGCGGTGGGGGTGGAAGATCCACCGGACGATCACCCCCAATCGCGGCAGGGACATCTTCCTGGATGACGGGTAAATCTGGGTAAAGAGTTGGTTTGGGGCTAGGGGAATCGCCCTTCGTGCGGGGCGAATGGGCGGGTGGTAAATAGGCAGGCGGTGAATAGGCGGGTTGGTGGGACGCAAAGCCGGGGTAGGACGAGCGACGACGGCGGCGACGGGACTGATAACTGCGGGTGGGAGCGGGCGATCGCCACTGAGCCTGAGCACTTTCTTCAGCACGACGAGGGACAGCGCGCGACGCAACGGGGGCAGCGGCATATTGGACAGGCCGAATTTTTTCCGGAGCAGCCACAGCACTGGGCCGAGCCACTGGGCTAAGACTGGCGACCTTGGGGGTTGGGTTGGGTTGGGTTGCTGGGACTGCGGAGGGAGTTGGGGTGGGGCCGGGGGCAGCGGGCAGCGGGGCGACGATCGCGAGTTTTTGCAGGGGGGCGATCGTGGCTTGATTGGGCAATGCCTGGGTAAAAGCCCGGAACAGTTCCCCTTGAACCAGGGTTTCAATTTCCCTTGGCAACATCAGCCGCACGGGGCCAACTTCGTCGCCAGTCAAACTCAGAGTGATTTTTTGGTTTGGGTTGAGTTCTAGGTTGGGCGTGGCGGCATTGCCGGGAATTTTGACTTTGACTTGGCCAGCTAAGACTTTGATTTCGGCTAGAGTTCCGGTGCGTTCGAGGACGTAAATGGCCTGGTCACCCGTAGCGATCGCCGCGCCGACACAGCCATTGACCCCAGCAAGGAGGAGTTGGCCCTGGCTCAGTTGCAAACAATCAGGTTCGAGGATGAGGGTAGAGTTTTGGCCCAGGCGGGCGATGACCGTTGCCGCTTGGCGCACGCTGGCTGGGTTGAGGGTAGTGGTCAGCCGTTGCCCGGTGGTGATCGTATCCCCCACGTTGGCGGGTTGGTTATTGGCCTGCACAGTTGCGGTTGACGGCGCACCAATAATTTCTGCGATCGCTAATTGCCGCAGGGGTTGGGCCGCCCAAGCCACATAGACGGCCACCGTTGCCAACAACAAACCCAGCCCACTGGCACAGAGTGGCAAGGGCCAGCCTCGGTAGGGTTGAATTCGCCAGGGATTTCGTGCAACTCGGGCCATACAAACCTCTCAACACCGGGTAGATTTAATGGGATATCTACGCCGCTGGGGCAACACCATCCGGAGGGTTGACGGCGATGATTGCCAATTAGTTTCTCAACGTCGTTTCGAGAGAGGTGCCTGATGTCAAATTCGCTCGTGTCTGTGGGCTGGTTACAAGACCATTTGGCGGACTCCACGATCGCGATCGTGGATTGTCGCTTTGCCCTCACTGACCCAACTGCTGGCCAGCAGCAATATCAGCAGGGTCACATTCCCGGTGCCCACTATCTGGATCTCAATCGGCAGCTTTCTGGCCCCGTCCAACCACACGGTGGGCGGCATCCCTTACCAGACGTTGCCACGCTAGCGGCAACCCTGCGCCAAATTGGGATCAACTCTACCAGCGACACTGGGCCGACCTGGGTTGTGGCCTATGACGATTCGCGGTTTGCGTTTGCCTCCCGCCTGTGGTGGCTGTTGCGGTATTTGGGCCATGAGCGAGTGTCGGTGCTGGATGGAGGGTGGGCTGGGTGGCAGGCGGCGGGTGCCCCTGTGTCAACAGAGTGCCCCAGCGTGCCACCAGGCAACTTTAGGCCCCAGGTCAACCCGGAGCAGGTGGTGGATATTCACCAGGTCAAAGCCCAAAAAGATCAGCCCGGAGTGGTATTGGTGGATGCGCGGGAGGGCGATCGCTACCGGGGCGAGCGGGAACCCATTGATCCCATTGCGGGCCATATTCCTGGGGCCGTTAACTATCCCTGGCCAGAGGTCACCGATGGGACAGGCCACGCGCGATCGCCCGCTGAACAACGCCAACGGTGGGCCGCGATCGCCGAGGCAGACTCCGTTATTGTTTACTGTGGTTCCGGGGTCACAGCCTGTGTCAACCTGCTCTCTCTTGATTTGGCAGGCCTTTCTACTGGCAAACTGTATGCAGGCAGTTGGAGCGACTGGTGTTCCTATTTGCCCCCCGCCAATCCTTGAAGGGAGCCACGCCAACAGCCAACTGAGCCTGGAGGGACAGCCCCTTAGAAAATCGCTAAGTTCAGCGACAAACTGACCCCCAACACCACACTGTTGAAGTCAATGCCAGGTTCAGTAGAAGAGCCAAAACTAATCCCACCATACACACTGGTTTGCACATTGCGAGCAACTGTCCAAGCAACGCGACCCAGCAACTGGTGGTAGATATCAGTGCGAGGCACGACGGTGTAGTTGGTGGCCGCGAGTTGATAATCCAGCCCTAACTGCACCGCCTTCATCAAGTCATAATTCAATGACAAATAGAGGACGTGCAGAATCCGCGATCGCTCCTCAGGGTCAGCAAAACTCACCCGCAACTGATACACACTATTCAGCGTGAGGCGCTTGGCTAATTGATCCCGCCGACTAAGTTCTAGCCGCAAGCCATGATCATTCAGAAAGCGAGTGCCAGACGAAAACCCCGGAATCTCGTTCCCTGAAATAAACAACTGCTGGTTTGTCCAGCCAATCTCGCCCCACATTGAGGGGGACAATTGGTGAAAAATCCCCGCCCGAATTCGCAACTCGTCGTAGTTATATTCCGGCACTTGAAAATAGCGACTAAATGCGCCATCCACCGAAGCGACGATAAACGTGCGGGGGCCAATAGGCGGCAAGGCCAACAACCCAATCGACGGACGCACAAGCCCATCATCCAACGGCTCAATGCCAAGCAGCACATTGTCACTCTGGAAAAAATCAATCCTTGGCAACAGATACAGCACAGGGGCTTTGGCCGTCGGCATCATCGGAAATGTGGGATCTTGTAGCCGCAAACAGCCTAGCTCTGGGTCAAAGTTGGGGCACTCTGGGGGCACGGGCAGCGGAGTGGGGTTGCCCGGATCGGCGGCAAGCGGGGTTGGCCCTGGCCGAAACAACCCTGGACTGAGGCTATCTACAGGCAACGGGAAAAAGCGTTTGTCCTGGGCGGGCAGGGGTTGGGGCGGGGGGAGCGCAGCATCAGGCCCATCGCCCTGAGCCAAGGAGGATACGACCGTACTGGAGATCGCCCATTGGGGTTCGGGTGCTGCCGCTGGAGCGATCGTCGGCGTTGGTGGCATCAACAAATCTTGCGCCGTCCGAGAATCGACACCCTCCACTCCCTCTGCTTTGGAAGCTACCTGGGGCGATCGCCGGGATGACGGGCTTCTGCTGAGAACCTCCGGGTTCGCATCATCGACGACAGGAGTTGCTGGGGCGGCGATCGCCGCTGGTTGCACCACCGTTTTTGGAGTGTCCAAAGGCCGGGGCAAGGCAGCCTTCGCCGCGCCGCTGAACAGTCCTCCCGTGGCCGATTCCTGTCCTTCTGGCAAATTCAGCGATTTTGCCGAAAATCCTTCTCCTCCGATCGGCTGATGGGGTTGGGCGATCGCCTCCGCCTCCGGACTGAACCGTATCGCACCTGGTGCCCTGGTAGTCGTTGCTTCAGTGCCCTCCGCGCTAGGGCCTTGGGAGCCCCCCCAGCGATCGCCTTGTTCAGTCGCTCCCGCCACCTCGGCAAAAACCCCGCAACCCGTGGCCCAAATCATGATCCAGAGCCAACTCAGCAGCAAATGCCGCAACGAAAACGATAGCAAACCGATACTCAACCGACACCGCCATTCGGAAACCGTAAATTTACTGATGTTTTGGGTGCTCCCCATAGTGCAAAGCTAGCGCTACCACCGCATATTTCTGGACTGAATAATAAGAATATAGATGCTTCTTGTCTATATAGGCTGAACTTCAGTGCATTTGACATCCCCCGAAGTAGGCATTGTTACTACCGCCAAGGAACTTTTACAATGCAATTACCGTAAATCCCCTAAGAGAAAAATGAAGATTCAATCAAGCTGTGTGAGTAATCTGCTCTTAAGGAAATTTACGTAGCTATGATAGGGGTGCTTCAGGAATTTTGCTGAAATTTATGAAGCTACCACCAAAGGGTACTTAAACGCTTGGAGTCCTATGGTTAGCCGCAACCTCCCTGCTCTATGCATTGCACTTTGTAGCGCTGCACTCTTAGCTCCGTTACCAGCCCAAGCCAACACGCTTTTGACGAAGGCGACCTTGAAGCGGGTGCAAAACAAGGTAGATCTGACTAAGAATAATTCAGTGCAGCCTGCCAAACCTGCGGACACGATGGTTCCAGGGAATATTTTGCAGACGTACCAAAGCGCTCTGGCGGATCTGAAATTCAACGACAACTCTATGGCTCGGATTGGCCAACGGGCTGTCTTCCGGTTTCAACCCAATACCCGCTCGTTTGATCTCAAAAGTGGCACTGCGCTCTTCTTGATCCGGCCTGGTCAAGGCACCACCCGCGTGAGAACCCCCAATGCAACGGCGGGGATTCGGGGTTCGGCCTTGTTTGTGCGCTACATCTCTGCTAACCAATCAACCATGATTGGAGCGTTGACCAACAGTGACATTGAGGTTGTTGTTCCAAACTGCGGGGCAAGTCGGACGCAAGCCGTCGATAATCTTGAGACTGAAGCGGATGAATCGAGCAGTAATTGCCCCAAGGTAGTGCTGAAAGCGGGGCAAATGGCAGTTGTCTATCAGGGGCAGCTTAGTGTTTACCCCTTTGACCAGCGTTACTTTCAGGAAACGAGTCCTTTTTTCAAAGATATCGACTGGAATGAAGCGCCCGTTGCAGTGAAAGCAGAAATTGACGCGGCCTTGGCTGGTCAACCCGCATTCAGCAAGGTCGCGCAGGAAAACCCCGTTTGGTTAACCGCAGAAAGCCAACCGCCCACACCAATGCCAGTCATTCAACCCAATCCAGCACAGCCATTGGTGCCTGCGGGAGTCGATTCGGTATCGCCAGTCGATCGCCCAGTGACAGGAGGATTCCCGACGGGGACTCCGGCGATCGCCAATCCCCAACCTGGCCCTGGGGTGCAGCCTCCCACCATCATTACACCACCAGCGGCTGGGCCTGGGCCTGCGCCTGGGCCAGTGGCTCCGGTGCCAGGGTTGCCTGCGCCTGGGCCGATCGCCCAACCCGGTGTGCGTCCCCAACCGAGTGTTCCGATCGTTCAGCCCCCCACCCGCCCAGAACCCTCCGTGTTGGGGCCTGTTGCGCCGCCCCCGGTTGCTCCGGTTACCCCGGTTGCCCCACCTTCGCCCATTGTTCCGCCATCAGCGCCCGTGGCTGCGCCACCGCCACGGCCTGAGCCGATCGTCATTCCACCGTCACCGCCAGTCGTGGCCCCACCAGTCGTGGCCCCACCAGTTGTAGCACCACCAGTTGTGGCACCACCCATTACGCCAGTAGTGTCGCCACCGTCGCCACCGGTCGTTGCGCCTCCAGTGGCCACTCCCCCGGTTGCCCCACCAGCAAGCCCAGTGATCAACAATACTCCGGCAGCACCCGGAGGTGGCCTGCCCGGTGCTGTTACGGCTCCGCTGGATCCCCCAGCCGTGCAAATCGGCCCGGCTCCGGCTCCCGGCCCATCACCGAATGCCTCGCCAGCGGCTGACGGAACGGTGGTTCCTCCGGGCACACCAGATCCCCGCCCCGTACCCAATGTGCCCTAGGGTTTCGCTGTTGAGTCAGCCCAGTTGCCTGTGAATAGGTTGTGCCCCTATGCCAACCTGAATGCGAGGGGCTGATTTTTATGGAGCAAGAGCTGCGATCGCCAACTGAAAACAGGCTCTGGGCAGAACTCCTTAAGCTTGCCCAGCGTTAGTCAATTCGACTTGCCTTGAATGTGGTTGATGGTGTTTGGGAACACAAGAATGTTGCCACCAACTCAGTGCGTCGGGCTGGCGGCCTCCCTGGCGTTCCGCTCTGCTGAATTGTGGATTGCAAACAATCATCGCCAAAGTATACGGAAACCCAGACTATCCCAGCGAATTGAAGCACTCAGGGGCCAAGACTGCAACGGTAGAGGCGACTGTCTCTAGCGGTTGATTTTATAAAAACCCATTGTAAATTTTTAACCCTAAGGGTTAGCATAAACTCAGCGTTATCTACATCACCAGATAGCGATGTTGAATTCCATCAATTCTATGGACCCCAGTCCATTACCCCATAGTTGTTGCCTCCTATAGCCTGGTGAGTTCGTCTCCCAGCGCGTGGGAGATTGAGGAGTAATTTAAGATGCTAACCCAGGAAGGAAAAGCTTCACTGTCGGGAATATCCGACTGGAATCGGCTCAAGCTGGAGCTAAATCGGCTGCCAGCCGTTGATGTCGGTGACTTTATCGTTGATCAACCCCCAGAGGAGCGGGCGATTTCATTTCGGTTGTTAAACAAAGATCATGCAACCGATGTGTTTGAATATTTACCCCAAGAGGTGCGAGAAAGTTTGATCGGCTCGTTACACGCAACTCAGGTGCGGCAAATTGTGGAGTCAATGCGACCTGACGATCGCGCTGAGTTGTTTGATGAACTGCCTGCGGGAGTGGTGCGGCGGTTAATCCAAAACCTGAGCGCCGATGAACGGCAAGCCACTGCCACGATTTTGGGTTATCAAGAGGGAACCACAGGCCGCTTGATGACAACGGAATATGTGCGGTTGCGGCAGGGGTTGACCGTGGCCGAAGCGATCAGCACGATCCGCTTGAACGATCGCGACAAAGAGACGATTTACTATGCCTATGTCACTGACAATCACCGCAAGCTTGTCCAGGTCGTATCGTTACGGCAATTATTATTTTCCTTGCCCAATGCGTTGATTGGGGATATTGCCAGCGATCGCGTGATCAAAGTGCATACCGAAACGCCCCAGGAAGAAACCGCCCAACTCATGAAACGGTATGACCTGCTGGCGGTGCCCGTGGTCGATCGGGAAGACCGCCTGGTGGGGATTGTCACCATTGACGACGTGATCGATGTCTTGGAAGAAGAAGCCACGGAAGATATCCAAAAGTTGGCTGGGGGTGGTGGCGACGAGTCAGCGTTATCGGCTCCCTTGGTGAAACTGCGAAATCGGTTGCCCTGGCTGTTGGCCATTATGGGCTTATACATTGGGGCTTCCAGCGCGATCGCACCCTTCCAAAAAATCATTTCACTCGTCCCAGTGTTGGCGGTCATCATGCCGATTTTTTCTAACACGGGCGGCACCGTTGGCATTCAAGCCCTGACCGTCACGATCCGATCGCTGGGAGTAGGCGATGTTTCCGCCAAAGATACTTACAAAATCCTGCGGAAGGAACTCACAGCTGGACTGGGGACGGCCCTGGTTTTAGGGATTACGATGATCTTGCTGTCCCTCATTTGGACGCCGCCCAACGAGCGGTGGGTATGCGTGTTGGCTGGGCTGGTGATGTCGATTAACACCGTGATTGCAGTCAGTTTAGGAACCTTACTCCCAATGGGTTTAAAGCGCTTAAAACTTGATCCCGCACTCATTAGCGGCCCCTTGCTAACAACCACCTTAGACAGCATTGGATTTCTAGTATTTTTGTCTTTAACAGCTCTGTATTTGAAGCTGTTTTTGCCGACGTAATCGAGAAAAAATACACTCAAGCCTCAGGTTCAGACTCAACTAAGCCCGACGGAGAGGCCAAAAAGGTACTTTTTGAGTCGCTTCTAGACTGGCTCCTTGGACAGATCGCTGGACAAACAAAAAATCTTTGCTTTGCCAGAGGGGAATAAAAGGTACTTCTTCGACCAGGAGTTTTTGTAGTTCACCAAAAATTGCTGTGCGGCTGGCGGATTGCTGGGCGATACGGCTTTGGTCAATGAGTTGGTTGGCGCGATCGCTGTAGTAAAACGAGCCTTGCAAAAAGCTAGAACCCTCTGTGCATCCGGTTTGAGGAGAACCCGCAGAACATTCCATAAACGGCTGAATGTAGTTGTCGGCATCTAGAAAATCGGGGAACCAGTCCAGCAAAAACAAAGGATAGGCACCCTTATCCAGATTTTTGTAAGCAGTGGTAGATTCAATCCCTTTTAAGTCAAAGGTGAGTAAGCCATCGAGTTTTTTCTGGGCGATCGCCTTCAACGTGACTGCGGCTAATTGATCATTGACTAAGTTCGAGCGATACCACAACTCCAGTTCCAGGGGGTTTTCAGCCGAGTAGCCCGCTTGGGTTAGCAAAGCTTTGGCTGTGTCCACATTGGCATCACCATAGGTGCTAAAGACAGGTTGACCCACTGGTAATGTTTTGGGGATGAGACTGTAAAGAGGCTCAATTTGGCCAGCAAAAACCCGATCTTGGAGCAATGGGCGATCGATAATGGCCGCGATCGCCTGTCGCACTTCCAACTTGTCTAAGGGCGGGGTGTTGAGATTAATCGTCAGATATTCAATGCCGCTGCCTTCCGCCTCGATGACTTGCCAGTTGCCCTTGGTCTGACCCGTTTGTAAATTACGCACCTGGTCGATCGCCAAGGTTTGATAGGCCAAATCTACAGCTTTTGTCCGAAAGGCGTTATACAAATTTGCCGGACTGGAGAAAAACTGCACATCAATGCCGTCGTTGGCGGGTTTTGGCCCCCAGTATTGGGGATTGGCTGCTAACTGAATTTTGTCGGTGCCAAAACGCTCTAATTTGTATGGCCCGGTGCCCACAAAATCTGTGGCTTTAAAGCTGCCTGCTGCAATGGTGTAGGCTTGGGGCGAAACGGCACAGACCCCTGAAAAAGCCAACAAAGCGGGAAAGGCGGCAAAGGGTTTCTTGAGTTTGATGGTTAACTCGTATTCACCGCCGGGTTTGACTTCGGCAATGTCCGCCAGGAGGAAGGACGGCGACCCTCCGTTTTGGATAAATCGCTGAATGGAAAAGGCCATCGCGGCGGCGTTAAAGGGCGATCCATCGTGGAATTGCACGCCTTGCCGCAAGGGGATGGTGTAAGTCAAACCATCGGCACTGACCGTGGGTAGCGCGATCGCGAGTTGGGGCACGAGTTCGGTACTGCCCGGTTTGTAGGTATACAGGCGATCGCCCAGGTTATACAGCAAATTTCCCGTAAACAGACTGTAGGCATCTGCCGGATCAAGGGAACTCACAATGGCTGTGGTGCCAACGACAATTCGATTTTGGCTGACGGTACTGGTGCCCGAAGGGGCCGAGCGATCGCACCCAACGGCCAACAGCGCACACAACACAAACAACAGCACCGGGCGCAGCGATCGCGATAACCACCCAAACCCCCACCGTGCTCCCCGCAACCTTGGCATTGCTCAACTACCTACAACAAGACACGTTGGTTTTCATCCTATCTCAGTTGGGGAGCTTCGTTGGGGAACACGCAGGCGGGGCAGGCGGAAAGTTTGATGCCGGGAAGAGGAGAATCGCTTGGGATGAGGCTATTTTTCTGAGCCACGAAAATTTTAGCGCCACGGAATTTTTCGTTCCCAATCAAAGGGGGGCGTGTTTAATTTGAATGGCGAACTTCAGAGTGCCTATGCCACCCTCAGCAACGTTGCTCCAGGCTGCTAAACACGGCGATCCAACCGCGATCGCCGTATTGATGAATCAAGCATTGGCAAGACGGGAAATCCGGGTTTGGGCGCAGGTGCAGGCGCGTTGTTTGATTTTGGTATTCCATCTGCCTAAACCGCTCCCCCCCGAAAGCCTGATTCGCTTTACCCGCAACAGCTTTATGCAGTTAGGCCAGGGGGTAGCGCACACCATTGATGTGGTGCAGGTCTATCAACAACTAGCGGGGGCTCCACCGAGACGGGTCAAGGGCTTTCGGTTGCATCCAGGGAAGCCCGCGCCACCGGCGATCGGGGCGATCGCCGGGACGCCGCCCAGCTTAATTGCGGGAATCACCGCAGGCATTGCCCATTTACGGACAGACTCAATCCGCTTATGCCGCTATCCCTGGCGTTTCCAGCGTTATTTGGTGGCCTCTGTTGCGATTATGGCGGTTGCCGGTGGCGCGCTCACCCTCAAATCCCGCACGCCTCGGTTATACGGCAAACCAACCCCGTCTAAAGCCGATGGCAAGCTGACAGATGATGGGATGCAGGTTCCGGCTCCGGGCGAACCCATTCCTCCCCTCAATATTTTTGGTGACACAAACCGCGATGGGCAGGTGGATAAGCAGGATGTGACCCATCGACAATCGTTTTCTTTTCCAGTGGCAGGGGCGTTTTTTCTGGCCAATGTGGATGATGATAACGGGGATGGCCAACCAGATGCCCTGGATCGCACGGTGAATGGAACGGCGGATCAGGCCGATTTAGCTCCCCTCCGAATTCGGCTCAAACCGGGGGCGATCGCCCCAACCGATCGCATTTACCTCCAACTATGGCCGAGCAACCCCAACCTGCAAACCAAAGTCAATGTCTTTGAGCGCACCGCAACAGGCTGGCACCCGGTTGATTTATCCGGCAAAACGCCCCTGCATTCAACGCTGACTGACATGACCCTGGCGATCGAAGCCCAAGAATTTGCCTCAGCCTCGTGGAATGGGATAGTAACGCTCAAGGCCGAAGTGCGTGCGCCCCAGGGAAAATCAATTGGCTATGACTTGGTGGCGCTGAGAGTGGCACCGTGGATTATGTTGCCCAATTCGGCACGGACGGAAGCGGTTTATGTCGCCACGGGCCAGTATGATAATGCCAATTTTCAGGGGGAGTTAGCCGCGATCGTGACCGCCCTCAAGCTACCACCGCCGCGAACTGTGCCCGTTCACCAATGGCAACAGGCTTGGACACAAGACATGATGGAAATTGGCTATACCCAACTGCCAGGGCAACCGCCAATGCACGTTATTTTGCAAGCCCATCAAAATGCTGGCGCTTCGGCGCGATCGCTGCTGGCACCGAATTTGGGGTATATTTCCGTCGGAACCTATCGCGGATTAGTAGGGGGCGATCAGTGGGCCGACTGGTCGGGCAATTTGGAAGTTAGCCATCCCACGCCGAGCTACCCCCTGGGCCGCATTTATTACGGTTTGAATGTCAACACTGGCATTGGCTTTCAGCCAGCAGTGGTGCGGTTTCTCAAAGCCCAGGCAGTGCAAGCCCCCATCTGGTTAGATACATCCTGGCTAAACATTAAACACGTTGATGAAATTTTGAATTTTTTGCCCGGAGCCCAAGCCCGTGGGGTAATGATGGTGGTCAGTCCGGCGGCGGCAGCCCCCCTAACTCCGGGTTATGATGCGTATAATCGGCTGATACAAGCGCGGTTGGATAAGCTGCTTAAAGGCGGCACCTATCCTTTGCGGGGAGATCCGGTATATTTTGAAAGCTTGATTAAGCAATCGGGACAGGTCGTCCATCCCGGCGCGATCGCGGCATTTGAGCTGAATCAGGAACAAATTCTCCCCTTGCCGAATCTCTATCAGGATGGCTACAGCCAATGGTCAAGCCCTGTAAATTCAGTTTATGTCAACGGTGTCGTCATTGCTGGCAAAACAGATATTCCACAAGCCGTGCAACACCATCTGACCCACCAATGGCACAGCCAAAAGGCCAAAGTATCTTGGATTGATGATTCGGTGTATCAACTCAATTCTGGCAATGTCCATTGCGCCACCAACACTCTACGCACACCGATCGTTGGTCAATATTGGGAGACGCTTGCGAGTTGGCCATACGGAGCAACAGATACTCCATTTTCGTCCACAGTGTCATCGACTAATGGGACTCCGCCCTAACCAATCACTAAATCAAAATAATAGTAAGTGTTAATTGTTGGTATTCAGTAGTTAGAAACAGGCGATCGCACCAGCTTTATTCCCAATAACGCTATATCCTTGGATGGCAAAATGATTTCAACGTTAGAAAGAGCCTAAAAGCCATTGTCAAGTTTGTAACGAATTGGTCAACCTTCTAAGAACCTGAATTTATACAGTTCTAAATCAATGAAACACTTGACCAAGAAAAACACTTGAAACGGCTCTAGTATCAACTTACGTCACTCAGAATAACTTGTTTAAGTAACTAGATTTAACTAGCTAGAGACTCCGGTGGAAACGGCATAAACATCACGTCCGCTACCCAAAGCAAACTTGAGGGAGTAGGCCACTGTTTTGCTAGACAGTGTGATGAAAATGAGGAATGCAAAGAACGCTAGAATACCGGACACAGCAAAGATTCCACTATAGCCAATTAAAGCAGCCAGGTAGCCACAGATGGGGCCAGCCAAGGCCATACCAAGGTCAAAACCAGCCAGGACTAAGCCAAAAATTCGGCCTCGTTCGTGGGCTTTGGAGCGATCGGCAGCGAGGGTAATCATCATGGGAATGAAAATACCTGCGCCTGCACCTTCTAGAAAGCCAGCGAGCAAAAACGTTGGGGCGGTTTGGGCAATGGATAGCAAGAGCATGGCAGAGCCATAAAGAATTAGGCTACCGCTGATAAAACGACCTCGACCAAAACGATCAGACGCGCGACCAACAAAGATCCGGGCGGAAAAACTGGCGATCGCCGCCGCCGTGTAAAACAAACCCGGATTGAGATCAACACCCCGTTCTTTGATATATAACGGAATGAAAATAGCTAATGTCCCAAAGGCAACTCCAACCAGTGCCAGAACTAAGGCCGGAATGCGGAGGCGATCGCTTAACAACAGTCGCCAAAAGGGAAGGCTGGCATTCGCCGGATGGGATGGGGGAACGGTTTCAGGCATCACGCCGGATAACGCGGGGACTCTGGGCGATCGCAATTGTTGAATACACCCAATGCCCATTAACCCCAGCCCAGCCGCCACCGAAAAGAGCACCGGATAGCCTATACCAGCTTGTAAAAAGCCCCCCAACGCAGGGCCAATGGCAACGCCTAAAGGATTCACTAAGGTCATATAGCCAATGACTTCACCGCGTGACTCTGGGGGCGAAAGGTCGGCAACCAAAGCACTAAACCCGGTAGTAAACGCGGCAACACTGATGCCATGAAAAGCCCGAATCAAAATCAGAAGGGGAATGGATTGAGTCGTGAGGTAAGCAACGGGCGATAGCGTCACTGAGAGGAGCCCAATCAACAGCACAATTTTGCGATCGCGGCGATCGGCCAAACGACCTAACCACGGGCGAAAGAGTAATAAACCAATCGCAAAACCACCCATCACAATCCCAACTTCCCAATCGCTGGCCCCAGTGTCGCTAACGTAAAGCGATAGGGTGGGCAGAAGCGTGGTCAAACTAGACCAAAACAGCAGGCCGGTGACAAATAAAACCAATAAGTTCCGACGCTGATGGGGTTGGAGGGTCTGAAGAAAACTCAACATCCTACACTCTCAGTAATCATCAATCATCTCTCTGTCCATGATGAAGATTTTTGAAGGTTTTGGCTATCCTCCAGTTGGTTATGGTGGAACTCACCCACTGGGGTTGCGATCGCCACTAGCTCCTTAACGTCCTGGTGCAATGCACTGAATCAATATCCCGCCCAGGCTAGCAATCATCAATCAATCATCCATCTAGTTTGTCAGCCCACTTGCACTGCATTGCTCCTGCTCGGCACCAACCAGCCATTTCTCTTTGCAGAAAATTTGCTGCTGGGCCGCAATGGATGAGCAAACAGAGCAGAAGCTCGGCTGCAAAGAGACTTGCCAGACTTTGTAATTAATGAATTGAAGCTTAGAATTAAGCCCTCATATTTACCCTAAAGAAAGTAATAAAATAGCCTAAAACCATAATGGAAAAGACAATACAATCTTTTGAGCCGAATCAGTAGAGCCTAAAGAATTTAGTATTGTATTTAGTCTTTTTGAACTTGATTTTGTGAGACTCAGCTATCAGATAGCTTAGATAACTAAGTTAAAGACAACTTTAGGCTTTTCTTCAGTTTATTATTTCTCCTATTTCTCGTATCTAAGTAAGTTAATTTGAACGTTTTAACAATCTTCACGAAGTACGTTGTTGAGATCAGGCAATTAATAAAAGTTCTAGGAAGCTGGCTTATGGGTTGATGATGAACGGTGGATAGGCGGACGGGGAGTTTGGGTTTTGCGATCGATCAAGAAATAAGCTAACATCTTGCCTTTACCTTTCACATCAATTAGGCCGCGCGGTTCAAACACATAGCGATATTTCAGTTTTTCGTAAGTCGCTTGAGTCACTTGAATCGCACCCGTTTCACCATGAGATTCCATGCGACTAGCAACATTCACAGTATCGCCCCACAGGTCATAAATGAATTTTTTGGTGCCAATCACACCAGCAATCACCGGGCCAGAATTAATCCCAATCCGAATGTCACACCGTACACCACGCTCTAGACTAAACATGGTAATTTCACCTAGCATATCCAGGGCCATTTCCGCGATCGCTTCTGCATGGTCGCTGCGCGGGCGGGGCAATCCACCCACAACCATATAAGCATCACCAATCGTTTTAATTTTTTCAAGACCATGTTTTTCAGTTAGGCGATCAAACCGAGAAAAAATTTCATTCAAAATCGCGATCAGCTTATTCGGAGGAATGCGTTCAGATAAGCGAGTAAAATCCACTAGATCCGCAAATAATACCGTTGCTTCGGCATAACCTTCGGCAAAACTTTGTTGACCTTCCTTGAGCTGATGGGCGATCGGTTCTGGCAGAATATTCAACAATAACTGCTCAGACTTACCCTGTTCCACGGTTAATTGTTGATTCGCTTTACGCAACTGGGCTGTGCGCTCAATCACTCGTCGCTCTAAATCTTTGGACGATTGTTGAAGTTTGTGAATCACCAATGCAATTCCAGTTAATGCCAGTATGAGTAAGCTTGCCAACATGATGAACGTGCCCTTCAGTCCTTCATTAGTCTGGGCAATAAATTCATCAAGTGGCCGCGTGATTTCTAAGACTCCTCTCACGTCACCTTCTTGCCAATCACGTTTAGGGCTGTCTGGATGAGTATTGTGGCAAGTCACACAACTCGGCTTCATGATATCTGCCTCGGCATAGCGCAAAGCAGGCCGACCTTGGAATGTTTCGACTCGAATATAGGTTTCTTGGGGATGCGCTCTTAAATACTGCAACGCATCTTGCTCAAATGCATCTTTGGGGCCACCAGCTGCCCCCCGAAACCGAAATGGAAAGTCACTATAAAGGCGTACAGATGTTCCTGGTGTTTGCTGGCTCAGGATTGTGCCTAGTTCAATTAAGTAAGTTGCAGGTAAGGGAATGCCCCCCTGGATGGTTTCAAATTCGGCTGTAGGGGTAACTCCGTGTACATCTTGAAGACGGGCGACAACCTTGCTGCTATACAAGGTGCGGGCTTCTTTGATGGCTTGAGCATACAACGCAGAACTTTGTACGGCTTGCGAACGAATGAGGTCAGAAGAAAGGCGGGACATATTGTAAATTGCCCCGGCAAGACCAGTAATGAACAAGAGGGCCAAAATGAGAATAATTTGGCGGTTAACAAACTGAGTGGCAAAAAGACGAATTTTTTTCAAAAAGCTGGGGTTAGCCGTCTGTTTAGCCTGGGTATTTGCCAAATTCATGCATTTACTCCGTTTTTGGCACCTGACGCCAACCTTTTCACCGCTTTACTGCTGCGATCAGGAAAAACAATAAATTTTTTCTACGAGATTAATTTTTCATCAAAAAAATATATTGGTCAAGCCAAGATAAAGAAAAGCTAAACATTCCTAGCTTGGTGGCGGGGCGGTGAGGCGATCGCGCAGGGCGGGGCGGCACAGAGGAGGATAGTGTTTTTGCCGCCAGCACCAACCTTTAAAAATAAAACTGCCCCACAGTCGAGCTACCGCAGGGCATAGAGGTACAGTTAAACGCTTGTGATTACAGTATGGCGGAGCTTGAGGGATCTGGCACGCCCGATGTGCCAATACCTTGATTGTCCTGTGTGGTTCGGGTCTGGGCCTGTGGTTTGAGCCTGCTGGGGCGGGATGGCGGGTAGGGGCAGGTTAAGAACGAGGCTGGGCTAGTTGGCGCACAGGAATCTGAATCACAAACTCGGCCCCCTGGTCCACAGTCGAAATACACGTTAGGGTGCCTTGGTGCCGTTCTGTCACAATCTGATAGCTAATCGATAGCCCCATCCCTGTGCCTTTGCCCACTGGCTTAGTGGTGTAGAACGGGTTGAAGAGTTGTTCCTGAATTCGGGGTGTCATACCAGGGCCGTTGTCCGCAATGCGGATTTCGACGGTTTCGGGATTAATCGTTTTTGTATGGATGGCAATGGTCAATGGTTTTAAGGTTGTCGTTGCGGCAGAATCCAATGCAGGGCGATCGCTGGTCGTTTGGCTGGTTGTTTGGGTTGATGGTTGGACAGTCGCCCAGTATTCTTCTAACGCATCAATTGCGTTGGAAAGAATATTCATAAAAACCTGGTTAAGTTGCCCTGCATAACATTCAACGATAGGCAATGATCCATAATGTTTCAGAACTTGAATTATTGGGCGATCGCCTTTTGCTTTAAGCCGATTTTGTAAAATCATCAATGTACTGTCAATACCGTCATGGAGATTTACTTCTTTGTACTCAGCCTCATCCATTCGTGAAAAAACTCGTAATGAGGCAACAATTTTTTGAATGCGATCGGCTCCTAATCTCATAGACTTAAGCAGATTAGGAAGATCATCAATTAAGAAGTCAAAATCGCAGTCATCGAGATAATTTTGTATTTCTAAAGCTGGCTCTGGATAGTATTTTTGATAAAGACTAATCAGGCCGAGTAGGTCTTGAGTATATTCATCGGCATGGGAAAGATTGCCATAAATAAAATTCACTGGATTATTAATTTCGTGAGCTACTCCAGCCACTAATTGGCCCAAAGAAGACATCTTTTCACTTTGGATTAATTGGGATTGAGTTGCCTGCAAGTTACGTAAAGCGGTTTCCAAATCTAGGGTTTGTTGCCGGAGTAGTTTTTCTGTTTTTTGGCGTTCAGTCACATCATGCATCGCAACTACAGCACCAATCTTCTGTCCCGCCGAATCAAATAAGGGATCCCCGTTAGCAAGAAGATATCGGGGTTCTTGATTGGGCACTTTAATCGCCATTTGAGCTTGGCGAACATGCTCTCCGTTAAAGGCACGTACAAGCGGAATTCGTTCAGTGGCTAAGGGTGTGACACCATCGCCTTCATACAAATCATACAGTAAAGCCCATTCTTCTGGAGGCACAGAGCGTGGGTCACAATTATGCCATGTTCGCGCAGCACGATTAAAAAGTTTTAGGCGACCATTTGCATCACAGGCGACAACACCATCGGAAACATTTTCGACGACAATATGAGTAAAATCTTGTTCTTGTTGGAGTTGGCTAATCGTTTCATTTAATGCTAATGTCCGCCTTTGAAGAATTTCCTCTAGTTTCTTTTGGGTATGTTTTAATCGATCATTTACTTTCTTGCGTTCACGTATATCAAATATTGTAGAACGACTCATGATGTAAGTGCCTTCCGCATCATAAATTGCTGCGGCACTAAGCAGGACGGGTAAAATTGTTCCGTCTGAGCAGATTAATTCAAATTCTAAGTTATTAATAAATCCCTGTTGTTTAAAGCGCTCAAAACTAGATTCAAATGTCTTTAAGCTCGTAGGTGTGAGAAGGTCAATAAAGCGTTTATGGTTAATCAGTTCATTGCGGGTATACCCAAGCCAAGCTAGTTCAGTATCATTGACTTGAACAAAAATACCATTCTGATCAAGGGAGTGATAACCACAGGGAGCATTGTTATACAAATCATTGGTAGCTTGTATTTGCTTTTGTAAGGTTGTTTTGGTTTCTTGGTGGATAGCTTCGGATTGTTTAAGGCGCTCAAGTTCGATCATTAACGCTGAATTGGTCTGAATCTGTTTTGTCAACAGTTGTTCGAGTTCAAGGTTACGCTGATGCAGTGATACCAATTCTTGCTGATCGTGCTGGTTAGTCATGATTTTGGAATAAAAAGGGTCTGCAAACTCAGCCTTGTTCCAACCCTACGGAAAATTTATTCTGAGGGCAAGAATAAAAAACTTTTTATATAATTCCCTTATTTGTCCCAAAAGCAACAGCTATTTGAAGGATCTTTCTAGTATTTTTATTTTTTTAATAAGTTCATTCTTAGAGTTCTGGTGGTGTGGATGGGCGTTTATTTGTTTTACTGATAACCAGATGCCTGGAGTGTGAATAAATGGGCATAACGTCCGTTCTGTTGGACTAATTCATCATGGCTTCCTTGTTCTAATACTTTGCCATTGGCTAAGACCAAAATTTGATCAGCCATTCGTACGGTAGAAAAGCGGTGTGAAATGAGGATCGCCATCTGATCTTTGGTGAGTTCGTGGAAGCGATCGAAGATTTGCATTTCAGCTTCAATATCGATCGCTGACGTGGGTTCATCTAACACTAAAATATCGGCTCCTACTCGCATAAAAGCACGAGACAAAGCTATTTTTTGCCACTGTCCACCTGAGAGTTCACGACCATCTTTAAACCATCGCCCTAAACGAGTGTAGTAATGGTCTGGCATGGTTTCAATAAAAGTATTTGCTGTCCCTTTATAGGAAGCATCGCGCCAGCGTTTTTCATTGTCAATATGGTTAACATCGCCTGTCCCGATGTTCTCTCCGACTGTGAACTGATAACGAGCAAAACCCTGAAAAATAACGCCTATTCGCTGTTGGAGGGCGTTGACATCCCAAGCTTGCAAGTCTAATCCATCTAGTAAAATGCGGCCTGATGTTGGCGCGTACAGGCGAGTGAGAAGTTTGATTAAGGTTGTTTTACCGGAACCATTTTCTCCGACGATCGCAAGTTTTTCGCCCGGATGTAGATGAAAAGAGATGTGTTGCAGCGCAGGGATGTCGTTGCCAGGGTAGGTAAAGCTCACATCTTCAAAGCGAATGCCATCGTTGGGGGTGGAGCCATAGAGCGCTTGGCCAGTGTAGTCGGGGATGGGTTGATCAAGGTAGTCGTATAGGTTAGAGAGGTATAGACTATCTTCGTACATGCCACTGATGGAGGTGAGGCTATTGGCAAAGGTGGTTTGACCTTGGCGAAAAACGACCAGATACATGGTTAAATCGCCAAGAGAAATACGTCCGGCGATCGCCTCGACAACAATCCACACATAGGCTCCATAAAATGCACCCGTACTGAGTAACCCTAATCCATACGTCCAGATAGCACGTTGGATCGCGAGATTGCGATCGGCAGTATACAAATTATCAAAGTTAGCCTGGTAGCGGTTGAGCAAGCGTGGCCCCAACTGAAATAGTTTGATTTCCATTGCCGCAGATTCCGTAGTCATCAACCATTCCAGGTAGTTCTGTTCTCGCATTTCGGGGGCACGTCGTTGAAACAAGCGAAAGGCTTGTCCCGCGAAGCGAGTTTCGGCGATGAAAGCAGGAATGGCCGCGATCGCTAAAATTGCGACTGCACCAACAGAAAAGTTCAGTAACAATGCGCCGTAAGTGATTAATGCTAACGAATCTTGCACTAGCCCAAAGGTGCGCCCAACCAGACTTAGGGGCCGACTGGAGGCTTCCCGCCTAGCCCGAATCATCTTGTCGTAAAATTCAGCATCTTCAAAGTGCGCGATGGTTAAGGTTAGAGCTTTTTGCAAGATCAGCACATTGACGGTCTGCCCTAAGCGCATCCGAAGTAGGGACTGGCAGAGCGTTAAGCCTTGTTTACTGACAGCTAAAAGGGCAACAACAATCGCTTCTAACCCCAAATATTGCAGGGCTTGCTGGCGACTCACCAAGGTGCCATTTTGGGCGGCAACAACAACGCTATCTACAATTAACTTCCCCAGATAGGCCACGCTAGCGGGTAATAGGCCAGCGATGAGGGTCAGGACTGCGATCGCCAGGGTTAAGCGAGGATCAGTCGTCCAAACGAGTTCAATCGCTTTGCCACAAAACCGATAAATCGCGAGAGATTGCCGTAGTCGCTGCCAACGCTGGCGCAAAGTTTTTGGAGCTTGTCTTGTCATCTTTCTAAGATAGCGATTTGTTGGGAGAACGACCAGTTGAGCAATCATGCTGAAATGAGAATTACTGAATTGGCGATCGCTGGGAATCGAGCTTTGCTGGTCAATAAACAGACCTATCTAAATCATGATAAAAACAATATTTTTGAAGCTTAAAACGCCCCTATGAGTACTGAAACAAAACCACATTTGCCTCCATTTACATTAGAAACTGCCAAGGCAAAAGTACGAGCAGCTGAAGATGCTTGGAATATTCGCGATCCAGAGTGAGTTTCACTCGCTTACACACCAGATTCGGAATGACGCAACCGGGCCAAGTTTCTCAAAGGTCGCGATGGAAATTCGTACTTTTTTGACTCAAAAATGGAACACAGAACTAGATTATCGGTTACGCAAAGAACTCTGGAGTTTTACAGATAACCGCATCTCGGTAAAGTTCGAGTGCGAATATCACACAGACTCCGGACAATGGTATCGCGCCTATGGCAATGAACAATGGGAATTTGCTGACAATAGATTAATGCGTCGGCGCGAAGCAAGTATTAATGATCTACCCATTCAAGAATCTGAGCGTAAATTTCGGTGGAAGTGATAGAGTAGTTTACTCAACCCCGATGAGATAGTTCTGCAAAGCTTTAAGTAAAACTTAAATAAACTAAGCGTGAAAGTGGACAATTGCCCTGAGCAAGAGAAGGGTTGATTCTAAGGCTCTTTGCTAATCAGTCAAGTTATTTGTAGAAGCTTAAAAGATATTAATTAGAAATAGTAAGCTCTTCTAATTTATTGAATTGTTTCAGAGCGAAAACGTTCAATCAAAGTTGTGACTTTATCAAGGAGTTCTTCTGGATAGGTCAAGGGTATTTCTAAACAATCATCTGCGCCATTTACTTGCCCGCGATCGCTTTCTGCCAAATCTTTGTTGATAAGGTTGAGAACTTGAATTTTGGCAATAGCAGGAGTTTGGCGCAAACATTGCAAAAAGTCAGCAGCACTAATTCGTGGTAATTGGGTATTCATGATGAGCATATCGGGTTTTAACAACTCAATTTGTTGTAAGGCTGTCATGCCATCAACCATCCAAATAACTTGATGTCCGGCTGATGTCAGCAAGTCACAAATTAGATTGGCATGATGTTCTTGATGCTCAATTAGCACAATTCGACCAGCAACTGTTGTTCCCTGTTCTAAGGCGTTCGTTGAAGCACCTTTCTTACGAAGAGGTGGAGGTTGATTGGGGAGCTTAACAGTAAAAATTGAGCCTAAATCAACGGTTGATTTAACTTCGATCCAACCTCCATGTAAGTCAACAAGTTGCTTGGTCAAGGCTAAACCCAAGCCTGTCCCTTCATATTGGCGATGGTAGGAGGTATCTAATTGCTGAAATTTTTTGAATAACAAAGGAAATTGATGCTCAGGAATCCCAATTCCAGTGTCTTGCACTTCAAACACAACGCAATCTCGTTCTCGCCAAACTCGAAGCGTTACTGTTCCACCTTCTGGCGTAAATTTAATGGCATTACTTAATAGGTTTAGGAGGATTTGTTTAACTCGCCGCGCATCAGCCAGGAACCGATCAGAATCACTCACTAAATTGTTTACGACTGGCGATCGCTTATTTGCTTGATTATTTTTATCTACTAAGATTTGCAGATCTAACTCTAAGAAAACTCCATTCTGTTGTGCTTTGTTCCGGAGCATTCGCAAGCTTTCATTAATAACTTGCGTAATCGAAAATTCTTGAATCTCAAGAATAGCCCGACCAGCTTCGACTTGTGAAAGATCTAAAATATCATTGATCAGTTCTAAGAGATGTTCGCCACTATTCCGAATAATTTTGAGATAGTCTCGTTGCTTTTCGAGCGATAGCGATCGCTCCTGTTTAGGATCTTGAGGTAAGCGCAGTAACGTGGTTGCCATGCCAATAATGGCAGTTAATGGTGTCCGCAATTCGTGACTGACAGAGGCCAAAAACTCAGTTTTAGCTAAATTAGCTGTTTGAGATGCTTGTAGGGCATCGCGTAATTCTTGAGTACGGTCAATGACACGTTTTTCTAAGTTTTGGGTTTCTTGCTGTAACTGAACATACAAATAGCTTTGCCGAATCGCGATCGCCAACAATTCTGCAATACATTTCAAAAAATGAATTTCACCTTCCAGCCAAACACGAGTTTCAAAACATTGATGGATAATTAACAGTCCCCATAAATGCTCTTGAGTTACGATAGGCACAATTAATTTAGCACGAACCTTTGCTTGTTCTAATAACTCAACTAAGCAGGGCGCATTTGCATAGGTTTTGCGAATATCCTCAACGGCTTGAATCGATCCTTGCTGATACTTTTCTTTGCAGTCTTCAATATCAATAAAGCACTGCATCCCATTACTTAAATTGAGAATCGTTGGAATCGAAGGATTACTTCTAGCTTCGTAGGCAATGTGACCGTATTTAACCTGCTGCGATGGATTCAGTGATAGCGCTTCAGGTGTGACTGCCAGGGGAGGTTTCAGCGCTCCGGTTTCGGTATCTATGACCGTATTTTCAAGTTCATAAATAACGACGCGATCGGCATTGAGAAACGAACAAACTTGCCGAACCGCTGTACTTAAAATTTGAGGCAATTCTTGACTTTGACGAATTTGGTTTGCAACCTGACTAAAAACTTTATCCTGGGCTGTTTTTTTGAGGGCTGCATCTGACAGGGGCAATTCAATGGGGCAACTATTCCCAACGAGTGAGTTGGTCTGTTGCAACATAATTTCAGCTAATTGCAACGTGAATTGAGCTTGCAGTTGGCTATCATTGGGCCGCAAATGTTGGTGGGCCAGGGCAACGAGGGGGGCCAAATGCCCATCGAATTGAGGTTGTTGCAGCAGGTCTAAAACCATTGCAATATCACTCAAGGCAAAGCTGATCGCCGTGCGATAGTGGGCTGGGGTTTCTACAAGAGCTTGCGTTGCAACCTGGTCACTGGTTATGGCCGGATTGGGGTTAGGCACGACGCTTTGGGCAAGAAGCAACCCGCTAAAGCGAGCGGAAACGACGATCAGAAACCGTTCTAAGTCGGGGTGGAGTTGCAGTCCGGAAAGGTTGACTTCGGAAATGACGGTTACTGCCGTGCTGGAATCAACCGCTTGCGTCCGTAGGGCAAAAGCAATTTGGTCAAACACCAGTGCTGGCAAAACTCGACCTTGCTGGAGGATTGATGAGACACTAGACATCGATTTTGCCGAGCATGGCCGCTTTGAGAATGATTTCCACGGGTGGAAGCAGGATTCGGTTTGTGGAAGCTATCAATAAAAAGGGGCGGTTTCTCATTGGAGCGAAGTCAAGGTTCGTGCGTGAACAGCTAAGCTCGCAATTCGCCAGGTTCAACTCAAGCGCAGTGGACGAAAAAAGTTGTGAATATAGGTGTTGATACCCACGATAATCCACTGAACCGTAAGGGTTGATATGACTGTTTCGATCCCTTGAAGAGTTGAATTGAACTATTGTGCCATTTTTTGGCCGCTTGCAATGCTCCTTGCGATCGCCAAGATTTTTTCATCCTATCACTCTGGATGACGTCGCTCTTGATGGCCCAGAGGTAAATAAAAAGAGGGCTAGCCAGCCCCCTTGTCATAGTTTTAGTTAATTAAGTTGTGGAAAATATTTTTTTGATCTTATCTAAATAGATTGCCGTGAAACTAGCTTTTCAAAGTCTGCTTGAGTTTTTTGCAATAATTGAACGCGGCTATCAGGAGCAGTGGATAAGCCGGGCACTAAATTACGGGCTTGGAGCGCCATGTGCAATTGAAGGTGGGCGACATATTCGCTGATGTCTTCCCGGATGGGAGCTTCGATTAATTGGTTGATGCGAGAATCCAAGGGTTTTCTCCTTCCCAAACGCTACACTCTGTTAGGCAACGTAAACGAACTTATCATGATCGAGCGGAAATTCCGGTCTTTGCAATGAAGTTTAACGCTTTCGTCAAGTTTGGTTGAATGTTGTGGCGGAGGAGGGAAATTTTTGCAATTTTGAGAATGATGCGATCGCAAACCACGGTTGGCTGTGTTATTGTTGAATACGGCACGGACGCATAGCTCAGTTGGTTAGAGCACCACGTTGACATCGTGGGGGTCACTGGTTCGAGTCCAGTTGTGTCCATTTAGTTCAACCAAAAGATTAGATGTCAAGTCGGCTTGTTAGCTGTGAGGCGAGTTGTGGCTTGTTCACGGTAAACAGGGCAGAGCGTAAAGGTTTTTGGCGATGGGCGATCGCGATGGGTATTGGTTAGCGGCGACGAAAGATACGGTGCATTTGGGGGGCTTTTCGGCGCAGTTGCCCCCGGCGTTGGTGGTCAATTCTGGCGATCGCGTGCACGTTCAGACTTTTTCTGGGTTTGGGGTCTATCGTCAAGCCCCACCGGAGTTTGTGCCGCCTGCCTTTCGGCAAATTTGTGAACAGTTGGCGGGCGATCGTAAAGTTGGCCCTGGCCCCCATCTTTTAACTGGGCCAATTGCTATCCAGGGTGCCCAACCAGGCGAAGTGTTGGAGGTGCGGCTAGACGCGATTACGCCGAGTTTACCCGTTGGCTTTAATGCAATTCGACCAGGTTGGGGGGCGCTGCCCCAACGGTTTGCGGAGTCGGCGTTGCGATTTATTCCGCTGGATTTGGCGCGGGGTGTGGCCGAATTTCCGCCCGGTCGGGGGATCCAGATTCCACTGCGGCCCTTTTTTGGGATTTTAGGGGTAGCAACACCAGAACCAAGTCGCTCCTCCATTCCACCGGGGGTCTATGGCGGCAATCTCGATAATCGGGAGTTGCAGGCTGGGTCACGGTTATTTCTGCCGATTTTTGTGCCGGGGGCGCTGTTTTCCATCGGGGATGGCCATGCGGTGCAGGGGGATGGCGAAGTGGATGTGACGGCGATCGAAACTTCGATGGATGGCACGATTCAACTGATTGTACGTCGGGATTTGCCGTTTACGGTGCCGTTTGCGGAAACACCAACGGATTACATTTCGATGGGCTTTGGGGCGACATTGGATGCGGCTTTTGAGATGGCGTTGCAGCAGATGATTGCGTTTTTGGAGCAGTTTGCTGAGCTATCGGCAGAAGAAGCGTATGTGTTGTGCAGTTTGGCGGTGGATTTTCGCATTACCCAAGTGGTGAACACACCCCAAAAAGGCGTGCATGGCTTGTTTCCGAAAGCGATCGCCCCGCAGAATATTCGCGATCGCTTGGGCTGACTCTCCGCCAGAATTCCCCTAAAATGAGAAAAGGTTAAAAAATATTAAGCAATCCTCATGGCGGCAAAACAGCTAGGCAAACGGGTCGTTGTCATCGGTGCAGGGATTGGTGGGCTGACCGCTGGCGCGTTGTTGGCCCATCGAGGCTACTCCGTGGTCATGGTGGAGCAAGCCCTGGTGCCGGGGGGGTGTGCTTCGACCTTTCAGCGGCGGGGGTTTACGTTTGATGTGGGGGCGACCCAGGTGGCGGGCCTGGAAGCAGGTGGGATTCACCATCGCATCTTTACTGAATTGGAGATTGAACCGCCCCTGGCGACGATTTGTGATCCAGCCTGTGCGGTTTACTTGCCGGGGGAAACGGAGCCTATCCAGGTCTGGCGCGACCCCGAACGGTGGCAAGCGGAACGCCAACGGCAATTTCCGGGTAGCGAACCCTTTTGGCAATTGCTGGCCAGTTTGTTTCGGTCAAGTTGGGCGTTTCAGGCGCGGGATCCAGTGTTGCCCCCCCGGAATGCCTGGGATGTGTGGCAGTTGGTGCAGGCGGTGAGGCCCGACACCCTGTTGACGGTGCCCCATACGTTTTCTACGGTGGGCGATGCGTTGCGGGGCTATGGGTTGGAGGCTGATCAGCGGTTAAAGACGTTTTTGGATCTGCAACTGAAACTTTATTCCCAGGTGGATGCGGATGCAACGGCGTTGTTGTATGCAGCGACGGCCTTGAGTGTATCGCAAGCACCCCAGGGTTTATTCCACTTGCAAGGGAGTATGCAGGCATTGAGCGATCGCCTGGTGGCAGCATTTGAGCGGGATGGGGGAACATTGCTCTTGCGGCACACGGTGGAAAGCATTGAGAGCGATCGCCACGGCATTACCGGTGTCACCATTCGTGACCAAAAAACGGGGCAATGTTGGACAGAACCCGCCGACCAGATTGTGGCCAATGTCACTGTGCAAAATTTGGTGCAATTACTAGGAGACCAGGCCCCTAGCGGCTATCGGCGGCGGGTGGAAAAACTACCTCCCGCTTCTGGTGCTTTCGTCATTTATTTAGGAGTGGAGCAACAGGCCCTACCCCTCGACTGTCCGCCCCATCTCCAGTTTCTTTACGATTACGACGGCCCGATCGCCGAAAATAATTCTCTCTTTGTTTCCGTCAGCAAACCGGGGGATGGTCGCGCTCCTGCGGGCCATGCCACGATTATTGCCTCCTCGTTTACCGACCCGACGATTTGGTGGCCAACTGATGGCCAGGGAAAGCCCGACGGTCAATCGCTGACAACCCGGCGCGATGCTGACTACACGACATTAAAGCAGCACTACACCGATCAGGCGATCGCCCGGTTGAGTCAATTTTTTACCCTCAACGAGCACACGATCCGCCATGTTGAAGCCGCGACACCGCGCACCTTTGCCCACTTTACCGCCCGCGATCGCGGCATTGTTGGCGGCATTGGCCAGCGGATTCCCACCTTTGGGCCGTTTGGCTTTGCTAACCGCACCCCCATTCCCCAGTTATGGCTCGTTGGCGACTCGACCCATCCCGGTGAGGGCACCGCTGGCGTTAGCTATTCGGCCTGGACGGTGGTGCGGCAGATCGAAGCAGTAACCCCAGCCTGACCGGGCTTTGGGTGTGCTCCCAGTTCCCAGCGCGTAAACCTTGGTTTCAGGGTAGTAGAGGGCGTGGCAGACCATTGTAGACTAGCGAAACGGCAATTTTTTGCTCTGCTCTTTTACGGTTGCGTTCATCATGTTGATTTCTGAGTCCAATCCAGCCGCGATCGCTACCCAAGACCGCATCGCCCAGATCTACCACCAACCCTTACCCGATCTGCTCTTTGAAGCGCAACGTGTGCATCGAGAACACCACGACCCTCATGCGGTGCAACTTTGCACGTTATGCAATATCAAAACTGGCGCGTGCCCTGAAGATTGTGCCTATTGCGCTCAGAGCGTGCACAACCAAACTGGACTCAAGCCCGAACCCCTGATGGATGCAGAGGCGGTTTTAACCGAAGCCAGAGCGGCCAAGGCTACTGGGGCTACCCGCTTTTGCATGGGGGCCGCATGGCGCGAGGTCAAAGATGGGCCACAATTCAACCAGGTGCTCGACATTGTGCAACAGGTGGCGGCTCTCGACCTGGAAGTGTGTTGCACCTTGGGAATGCTAAAACCCCATCAGGCTGAACAGTTGAAAGCTGCTGGACTCACAGCCTACAACCATAATTTAGATACCTCTCCTGAATACTACGATCAGATTATTTCCACGCGCACCTATCGCGATCGCCTCGAAACCATTCAGGCCATCAGCGCGGCAGGTATTTCTGTCTGTTGTGGAGGCATTTTAGGCATGGGCGAATCAGAGCGCGATCGCCTCTCGTTCTTAGCCGCTTTGTGTGCCCTTGAAACTCCCCCCGAATCGATTCCCATCAACTGTTTGGTGCCCGTCGCCGGAACCCCGCTGGAAAATGTCGCCCCCGTTGACCCTATTGACCTGGTGCGGATGGTCGCGACAACACGCATTCTCTTTCCCACCGCAATGGTGCGCCTGTCTGCTGGACGGTTGGAAATGAGCGACGAACTGCAAACGTTGTGCCTCATGGCGGGTGCTAACTCCATTTTTACTGGCCCTAAATTGCTGACCACCCCGAACCCCGAACCCTCCCACGACGAACAACTCCTTCACAGACTGGGGATGAAGCCCAAACCGCTGACCTGACTGCAAAAACCTCGACCCAAAAGCTTCCAACAATGTCTCCCCAACTCAGGCGTGAGCATCCGTGAGAACCTCAATGGGGACTCACCGAAACCAATCCAGAAACGCAATCACTCCTTTCTGCCTGGGCCTAGAGTCAGGAAACTAAAATTAAACTGAGGCCAGACTCAGGAGAAGTGGAGTTTTGCCATTATCCAGGCTGGAATGGTGGAGGAGTTAACAAGACATTAGACTGGGCCAAAACCGATCTCAGCGATTGACCGCAAACCTGGTGAAGACTTGTCCACAACCCAGTCAAAACTCAGGGCAAAAGCACTAGGAATGATGCGTCGGAATTAATCGGGCGATCGCCCGATCGCCTACTCAATCACAGCGTCGGACTCAATCGCTGATAGACCGTCGATAACCCTGAAGCCTCACCGACGTTGCCGGGAAACAACACGACGGGCAAATCGGGAAACTGGGGATGATTACTCGGTGTGCGTACCATTGAAACACCAGGTAACACCTGACCCAGAAGGCGAGCTGTCCGCAGGGCTAAACCGGTGCTGAGGGTATCGTTAGAGGTGATGCCACCTTTACTGATCAAAAAGCCAATATCCGACGGCAAGTGTTGCAGGATATCCATCAGCAGACGAGACACCGCCGCCCCAAAATCTAGCCGCGTTTGCACGTCATCAAAGGTAAGCTCTTGGCGACTGGTGTAGACCACAGGCGTTTTACCCGCCGCATGGGCCGCATGGGTTTGTTGGGTGATGGTGGCGAGGAGGCTTGCTGAGGCTGTCTCTGGTTGATCGAGCAGTTGGGCAACAGGCACTTCAATGCCCACAACCCCCGGTTGGCTGAGGAGATGGGCCAGTTGTTCTGAGGTTTTTTTGACGTGGGAGCCAACGATTACTGCGCCCGGTTTGCCCTTGCGGACGTAGGTGGCCATTGCCTCAGGGGCGATGGGCTGGGGCGGGAGTTGGGCTAGAGCTGTGAGTAAGCTGGCGGCACTCCGAAAGAGGAAGCGTTTGCCCTGGGAGGCCGTCGCGAGAATATCGCTGGCAAATTGGTTTAGATCGGATTGGGTCTCGGCATCAACCACCCCACATTGATTGTTGTGTAAATGCAGCAGGCGATCGCCTATGCCTTGGCGAATATCGGTAAGGGTAAACCGCTCGACCTGGGTGGCCAGAATCCGACCGTTGGTTTTTTCCTCGACGTAATCTGGCAAATAGCTGTGGTGATAGCCAAACACGGAATCACGGGCAAACTCGGTTTCGTGGACTGGGGTGTCTACACCGTTCACCTTGAGATAGTGCACACTCTCGCGGGTTGTGCGTCCACCTTCAAAAAAGGCGGGAGTCAAAAAGTGGGCATCGAAGGGGCCGAGTTCTTCGGCAATCACGTCCGTTTCGATGGGGTAGTGACCACGCAAGGTGGAGTCCGAGCGGCTGACCACTAAAAAGTCGTGGATCTGTTCTAAGGCGATCGCGGTTTTGAGGTTTTGGCAGACTTCGCGGGTGACTGCGGCAGCTTTGGCTGGCGGCAAGGCGCGGGTATTAGTCAGCACAAAGAAAATCGGCGCTGCATCGCTCAAACCTAAGCGTAAGGTTTCCACATCCCACTGCATCAATAACAAGCAACTATGCACCGTTTGCGATCCGGTTGGGTCGTCATCAAGCACAATAATTTTGGGTGCGGTCATAGGTTATCCAAATCGATAGGGCCACTTGCTGGGATCATTATCTCGCGAGTCGCGCTCCTTCGGGCTAAACCACCATCACCTTTGATCGCAAAACTGCGCCATGCAACCCCGAAGCGGCAGCGGGCAAACCCATGCAGGGCTGGCCCCCACTTGCCTTTGTCCAGAAAGTGAACAGTAGAAATTGGTGGCAGAAATTGGCGATCGCTCCAACCGAGACCGACTATCATGTGCCTGTTCCTGGCTAAACGGCCAGAGTTTGTGATCGCTGGGGCCGGTCAACGTTCGTCCATTCCACCCCCCTATTCATCCTTAGCGAGAAAATGGCATGAGTATTTTTTTTGAGCTGTTAAGCGCTATCAACAACCCCGATCAACAGGCCAACATCACTCAACTAAGCGCGATCGCCCGCACCATTCAACAGGTCGCCCAAACACACCACCTCCAACCGGACGCGATGCAAAATTTGGTCTCAGCCCTCAGCCGCGCGATCGGCCCTGCCCTCCAGAAACAAGGCGATAAACTTGGCCCCGATCAACTCACCAAATTAGTAAGTAAACTGGCCGGAGAAAACGGTGCAAGCCTTGTGCAATCCATCATTTCGCCTCAGATGATGCAGCAACTCAGCCAAATTGTGGGGCAAAAAACAGGCATCGATTCCGCCGTGATCTTAAATGCGCTACCCACCTTGCTCCCAACGCTAATGCAAATCCTCGACCTGGGCCGCACGACTACTGGCTCTAGTCAAAACCCCTTACTGGCAGCATTTTTGGCGCAGGGCAGTCATGCCGATTTGGGGGAGGTGGTGAAATTTACCGATCGCCTGTTGGGGCCAGTCCCCCCGGTCGGAGCTGAAGCCTCTTCAGGTGCGTACTAAACCGTTGTCGGTTGATCCTCCGATTGAGAATCATTAATTTGCTGTGCGATCGCACCCTGCGGTTTTGTATAGAACTGATGCGTTTGCCCTGGCGCACCCCGGTTTGGCCCATCCCGTCCTAGCCTGACCCAGCGGCCTCGTCCGCCCTGAGTTCATCCGGCCTGGTTGCCTGCGATCGCGCCCCAGTCAGCCCAGGATGAAGTGACAACTGCTTGGGTTAAACAACTTTACACTGGGCCTTTAGACAACCCTCAAATTGACTGAACCCCGGCCATTGAAATTGGCACTAGACCGGAATACCCCTCCGTTCTAGTGATTTGCTTGAATGTTTTTTACAAGTTTGTGAAAACGTGAAGGCTTCAAAATACAGTTAATTGAAGGATGTAATGGAGTGCTCTTTCCCTCAGCACACTAGATTAACCTGATCTGGCGGTTTGAGCGTGAAACAGGGCGATCGCCCTCTGCCTGTGATTACAACAACTGTATTGATTTTTGTTTGAACGGGTTAAATCGCTAAAACTCATACTTTCAAACACCACGAGGCAAAACCATGATAGAGAAAATTTTGTTAGCTGATTCGGGAATGGGTCATTCCGAAGAAATGCTCAAAACGTTGATGGAAATTCCCTCCATTCAGCGAGCCAACGTCACCATTCTTCATGTGGTGCCGGCCCAAGTCACCACCGAAGCCATGACCGACAAATGGGAAGAAGGCGGCAAAGTCCTTGCTAGCGCCATCCAGGCGTTAAATCTTGACCCGACCCACGTCAACGCGATGTTGCGCCAGGGCGATCCAAAAGATGTCGTTTGCAAGGTGGCCGAAGAGATTGATGCTGATCTCATCATCATGGGGTCGCGGGGCTTAAAGCGAATTATTTCAATTTTGGAAAACTCGGTCAGCCAATACGTATTTCAGCTTTCTTCGCGGCCCATGCTGCTAGTGAAAGATGATATTTATGTGCGGAAAATTAATCGAGTCATGGTCGCGGTTGACAAATCGGATTCGGCCAAAACCTGTTTGAATCTGGCCTTATTTTTGCTGCGCGATATTAAAGGGAGTCAATTAGTTTTGGCACACGTTGATCCCAATCTTTCGGGTAAAACGGAAGATCGCAGTGGCGTTGAGGCGGAAAAAGATCCCGTTTTAGCTGAGGCGATCGCCGCTGCGAAAAAAATGGGCGTTGCCTATCGGTGCATTTCGACCAGTGGCCGTCCTGGTCAAGAAATTTGTCGATTGGCGGAAGAAAATCACGTTGATTTGTTGATGTTAGGTTCTCCCGATCGCCGTCCTTCTGTCGCGAAAGGACTACCCGATTTAGATCGATTGTTGGGCACTTCCTTGTCCGATTATGTGCGTGTTCATGCCAATTGCCCAGTGCTGCTCGCTCGGACTCCCTCAGCCTAGGCGACAGCACCACCAGTCTGCGCGGCTGGATTAACCGTCTACACCAGCGATCGCTAACTGTGCTCAATCAAGTCAGCGATCGCTGGTTTTTTATTGCCGTAGCCCTGGGTAACGTGGCGGCGGCCCGTCCGAACGCCCATCTAGTTTCGGTTTTCTAACATTGTCTTTGCCTTAAGCGTTCTGACCAAAGCGATATTTTTAGCTAGATTTAATTTTTAGCTAGACTTAAATTAGATTTAACTCGCTTAAATTAAGAACCCGATTCAATAATGGGCGATCGAAAGTGCCCCTAATCCCAACTAGAAAAACACTGCATTTAAAATTTGACATAATTGTTTACCTTTGTTTGCAAATACTGGCTTAACGAAACTAAAAGCAACAAAATCCAGCAGGTGAATAGGGCAAATTATCACAATTTTGAGGCTCTATCCGGAGAACAACGCCATTGACCGAAAAAAGGAACGGCGAGGTTTGATTATCTCGCTTTTGCTCAGGTTAGCGGTCATTTATTAAGGCGATGAATACGCTCAGATTATTTAGATATCAAGAGTTAAACAGGTGGAATTTGGGTGGCCTAAACAGTTGCGATCGCCCAAGGAGACTACCGATTGAGTTTGCTCATGGCGAACTACTGTGACTCCTATGCCACGCAACTCTTGCATGAGTCCTGCCCCAAATTAGAGTTGCCTCAATTTCAGTTGCCCCCCTTCGGCTGTGGCGTTTCTGCCGCTAGAAAGATACACCCATAGCCGTGAAATGAAATCGAGGCGAACCCCTGCCCCTTGTCCAACCAGGACAGGCGATCGGCATTCAGGTTAAACGCTTGGCCCGTGGTTGCCCCCCAGAATTTCTAGTTCTCAACCGAGTTTTACGCCTCGTTAGTTTCTTCGTGCGGAGATAATTATTATGCAGACCCAGGCCATGACCAATGGTTTGAATGCTCCTGGAATCACAGAACTTGCACCAGCACCATTCCAAAGTGTGCTGGATCAAATTGAAGCAGAATTGTGCAGCAGTGCCCTGTATGAACAGGCGGCTTACACGTTGCGCAAAATGCCGGTGGAATTAGGAAAACAGTTGCAATTGATGTTGAAAGCAGTAGGCCGGGAGGCGATTCGATTGTCATTACGCAAGTTGCTAAAAGCAGAGTTGGCAGAGTTGAGTGAATTGAACGACGAACCCGTGGCCCAGTCCGGGCGATCGCACCTGGCGGAGTGTACCCTTGCTGCCGCTGCCCCCCAAGCCAAACTCCATGCCAACGCACCAAACGCTACCATCTTGCCCGTAGAAACAATCTTGCCCATAGAAACAGATTGCATAAATAGCATTGGCCCTGAGGTTGAGTCGCCAGCATGGGTGCAAAGCGATACTACTCTGGCGGCAAGCCTGGAATCTGCGGGGTTGGCTGTTACCGATGCCCTGGTAGCCAATCCGTTTACCGATACAGATTTTACGGTGCCAAGTGCCGACCCAGAGCTATCCCCCGAAGCCCCATCAGTGCCACCCTCAACGTTGTTGCCCCAGGCGGTGTTGTCGAACCAGTCTCAAATTTCGTTGTGGCGACGGTTGATGGAGCTTCACCAGGCGGATCAAATCGCCCAGGCAATGGCGCAAGCCTGGGAAGATCGGTTGAAGGCAATTGGCCAAGAAATTCGGCAACGGCGTGAGGCCCAGGCGTTATCGATCGCGCAAGTGCATCAAACAACATTCATTCCAGAGCATATCTTGACGGCGATCGAGCAGGGCGATATTGACCACTTGCCTGAAGACGTTTATATCCGGGGGTTTTTGCGCCACATCGGGCCGGCGATCGGTGTAGATGGGGTGGAACTAGCGAACTCCTTGCCGTCTCCCCTGCGCGATCCCAATCAGGCGGTGCTGCCGACCTGGCAACACAAAATCTGGCAAACCAAGTCAGGGGTTGCGCCTGTGTATTTGTATGTGGGGTATGCGACGTTGTTAGCGGCGGGGCTTGGTTGGGTTTCTCAGCAAATGACCACAAAGGTAAATGTTGTGCCCTTTGTGCCGACTGCACCTTCGGTAGAGCAACCGGGGGGCGATCGGTCATCCCAAGGGCAGGTGCCTCAACGTTATGGGCAGGCGCACCCAGGGACGATCGCCCGCGTCAGCCAACCGGAGTCATTTCGTTCGGCGATCGCGGTTCCTTAACTGGCCTGGGTTACGAGGATCTGAGTCAGTTGGTCAGGGATACATCAGGGGCGATCGTCGGCTAAGACAGCCAGAACGGCCTTGGGCAACAGTTGATCTTTGAACCACACTAAGCGGGCGGGGGTTTGCCGAAAATCAACCCCCGCTTTTTCCAGGTTTAACCGTTCGGAAATAGCCAGGATAAGATCCTCGCGGCCAGACTGTCGCACCTGAGCAAACTTCTTTTTAAGATATTCGGGTCGCCAGTAGCCCACAATTTCGAGCAGAAATGTCTGCCCATCTGGGTGCACTAACCGAAAATCCGGAATCATCACGCTCCCCGGAATGGGAATCAAATCGACTTCTCGTTCCAGTCGCCAGTCCGTTTTAGCTTTGGCCCACCGTTCTACAAAACCCGCTTCCAGCATACTGTCATAGGTTTTGCCCGGAGGATAGTGAGTGACAAGACCGCAGTTGGCATCTAACGTAAAGCGTTTGACCTGGACTTTGCCGGAATAGGTGTCTTTGTGGCGGAGGGTGGCAGTCAAATCCCATTTAGTGACGTGGAGCAACGCCGGGATTAACATCGCCAATTTCACGCCGTAGTGGGTGTTGGCTTTGAATAAGCTCGTGGGGCCGTCAATGGTGAGGGTAAAGCCGTGGTCGGCGTCGCCTTCGATGTAGGTCATCAGGCCAAAGAGTTTGAGATAGCGAAACAGGAGTTTGTATTCGCCGGGATCGTTGCGATGGGCGTTGAGGGTGATGTGGCTGGCCCGGTAAAAAATGCCTTGGACTTGGGAGAGATTGTAGCGATGTAAGAGGGCTTCGGCGGTAGGGGGGTCAAAGCGGGTCAGGATTTGGTTATCGCTCAGGTCGGCATAGAGGCCAGTTTGGATATCTTGGGGCCATACGGCTCGCCCTAGTTCTTGGGTGAGGCGATCGGCGAGGGTTTGGAGGGTCGTTTGGGTGGCCGCAAGGCTGGGGGCTTGGGCAGCAGACAAGGCAAAGAGCCGTTGCCGTAGCTCTGGTGGTTCCAGGGGACTAACAGTATCAAAGGTGCTGAAGGCTTCGCTGGTGAGCAAATGGGCCAGCCCTCGTTTGAGGCGATAGTCGGTTTCGGCCCCTTCTAGCTCTTGGAGTTGTTGGTTGAGGTGCCACCGGGGTTGGTCAATGGCGGTTTGAAAAATCTGAATGAGTTCGTTCGCGATCGCGAGATTGGCCGTGCTTAGATCTAAGCGTTTGGGAATTACGGTTTCCCCGTTAAACCGCTGAACTAGCAGATCGCTCGGCAGCATGGTGCTTGAGTCCTATGGCGCATCTCCCTGTGGGTGGCCATTACGGCCCCAGGAATAAGAGTCACTGGGCGAGTTGATTGGCTTTTTTGGCTAACTCTAGATCTTTGGTGGTGATGCCACCAGCATCGTGAGTTGTGAGGTCGATCGCCACTCGATTGTAGACATTGAACCACTCTGGATGATGGCCCATTGACTCTGCCACCAAAGCCAGACTGGTCATGAACCCAAAGGCTTCGACAAACGACTTAAATTTGAAGTCACGATGGAGTTTGCCATCTTTAAGGCTCCACCCGGCAAGGTCTGCCAGGGCTTGCTCTAATTCACTTGCGGATAATACGGACATACTCATAGCACTATCCTGTGAAACAACTTGGGCCTGTGAAACAACTTGGGGATGGGACGGTAACTGATGGGAGTGCAATTCGCTGGAACTGATCCTTGGGGCGATCGCGAGGCAACCCCACCCTAAAACGAAGAGGCTTCCTAGCCGCACTAACCAAACACGCCAACGAGTGAGCTTCATGCTGATAGACCACTCCAGTTTAGAAAGACCGTGGATTTACCTCAAGGATTCAGCCGCTGCCAACAGCCCGCGATCGCTGCGTTCCATCCCATCCAGCTCAACTGTCCCAGCGAGAACCTGCTGCCCGATTCAGCTTGCTGCCGTAACATTTTCAATCGCAACTTCTACGGAAGCCTGTAAGGCCAGGAATTTTTCCAACCGTACCAGTTTCACGGTTTGGGTAACACGCGGGTTGGTTACGATTTGCATCGTGCCTTCAGCCGTTTGCACTTTCTTGGCCAATTGCACCAATGCGCCTAACCCAGAGCTATCTACAAAATCAATTTTGGATAGATCAAGAATGAGATTTTTCGGGCCTTCATCAACGCATTGCCCCATCACAGCACGAAATTTCGGCTCTGAGAATGCGTCCAACAGACCCGTGAGACGGAAGAGTTGATAGTTATCCTTGATTTCCCGTGTGCCTCTCAAGCTGACGGTCAAGGTCAATGACTCAGCGATAGATCCCTCCTATCGGTATCATGCAAAGTTCGACGCTTCAGTATACACCCTCAATGCAGCGTTGACTACTACAACCGAGAGCTGAAGTCTGACTATCCTAACATCTGTGATTTCCCTGGAGGATAACGAAAGGTTGCAGAGTTAGGCGGTGACTTTGTGCTCCCGCATGAGGCGCACGAACTGCTCAAACAGGTAGTCTGCATCGTGGGGGCCGGGGCTGGCTTCTGGGTGGTATTGCACAGAGAAGAGGGGCAAAGATTTATGCCGTAACCCAGCAATGGTGCGATCGTTCAAATTAAGGTGGGTCACTTCCACGTTGGCCTCCGGCAGAGTATCAGCGCCGATCGCGAAACCGTGGTTCTGGCTGGTAATTTCAACCTGTTGACTGAGGCCACACGGTTGATTCAGCCCCCGATGCCCAAACTTCAACTTAAACGTATCAGCCCCCAAAGACAAACCCAAGATCTGATGCCCCATGCAAATGCCAAACATTGGCTTTTGGCTTTCTAACAAGGCCTTGGTTGTGGCAATGCCTTCTACATTGGCGGCTGGGTCCCCTGGCCCATTCGATAGAAAAATACCATCAGGGTTGTATTTCAAAATCTCTTCGGGCGGCATGGTAGAAGGCACCACAATCACACGGCACCCATAGCTGGCCAAGCGGCGCAGAATATTCCGTTTCACGCCAAAGTCCACAGCCACAACCGTCAACGGTTCGCCATCGTGCTGCCCAGTTGGCCCAAACTCCCACTCAGGTGGGGTGGTTTCTGCCCATTCATACACCGTGGAAGTGGTTACTTCTCGCACTAAGTTAAGTCCAGCCATGCTGGGGGCCGCTTTCACTTTTTGCAATAGCTCGTTGGGGTTGAGAATTTCGGTGGAAATGCCGCCATTCATTGCGCCGACGGAGCGGAGTTTCCGGGTCAGGGCGCGAGTGTCGATCCCATAAATGCCAACCACGTTATGTTGCTTGAGGTAATCCGGGAGGGATTGGGTCGATCGCCAATTGCTGGGTTTCTCACAGATGTTGCGGGCGATCGCTCCCCGCACTTGAGGCCGCATGGACTCTTCATCCTCCGGATTCACTCCGGTATTTCCCAATTCTGGATAGGTAAAGGTCACAATCTGGCCGCAATAGCTAGGATCGGTCAAAACTTCCTGATAGCCCGTCATCCCCGTGTTGAAGACCACTTCACCAATTTGGGTACCAGATGCGCCAAAGGCCCACCCTTGATAGACAGAGCCGTCTGCCAAAACTAATAATGCAGGCTGTGCCGACGCGAGTGCCATACGAACCTTTAAATAATTTCAGTCGCCTTATTATGTCATGGGAATTCTAGTGCAACATGAAACGTGACAGCAATCTCAGGAAAAACTGACATTGCTGGGATTCCCAACCAGTGCCACTTCCCACACCCAGGAGGCGATCGCCCCTCCCTGCAACTGAGTCGATTTTCTGCCAGTTTGCCTCACCTTTCATCTTCCAAATAAATTCCAATTCTCAGCTATTCACATATTGCTCCCAGCGCCAAGCTCGCGAACCTCAGTGCCTCAAGACCATTTCCTCCAACGGTGTTCATCAAACGGGATGGGGGCGATCTCCCCAGCACGAAATCGCCCCAGAATGCTATTTGCTCTGGGGCGAGAATGAAAAGTTATTGTGACTAAAACAATGGAATCAGACAAATCAGTTAACTGGCCTATAGGGATACAAGCCAAAACCATGTTCTGAACAATCTCTAAACAATGACTGCTCGACCAAATTAGCGGCGTAGATGTTCCTCTAGCAATGCCTTAGCTCGTGGCTTATACAACAAATAAAACAACGATTCTAAATACCGCAGCATATCTTCTCGATTTTCTTTTGAGGTGTAATTCCAGAAGCCGTAAATCTTAGCCAATGATAACAATCGAGTAGTATGAATCTTCCAGGTATACGTACTGTAAACCCGTTCAATTCCTTTTTGTGACACTTCAAACCAGTAGTTAGGATTGTGATCACACTTACTCACAAACTCTAGAATTACAGTGGCCATTTCTTCATGATGGGTAGGATTAATGTAGAAACCATTCACGTTGTTTTGAATAATTTCTAGGGGGCCACCAAATCGAGTTGCAAAAGTTGGCAATCCTGTCACCATCGCTTCCAAAATTGTCAAACCAAAAGCTTCAAACAAAGCGGGTTGAACAAAAATACCTTGACGATCCGCAATGATGCGATAAACTTCGCCTGAGTCGGCCTTGGGCAATCGCACACCAAGCCATCTTACTTTGCCATGCAAGTTATATTCATCAATGATCCGATAAAGCTTTTCGATTTCTTCAATTTCTTCATGGTCAGTGGAGTCTTCTGTCCATAACTTACCTGCAATCAAAATTAAATTACAGTGGTCTTGGAGTTCCTTACTTTTTCCAAAGCATTCAGCTAATCCAGTCATATTTTTAATCCGGTCAAGCCGTGCCATTGAGAAAAGCGGTCGCTTATCCGGTTGTTCCAAATGCCCAAAAACTTGTCCTGGATCTTCAAGGGTAAATAGTAATGACTCTAAGCGATCGCGTTCTCCCATCAAGCGATCGTCACTGCGAGTATAGGGGAAATAAACATGCTCGTTCACCCCCGGTGGAACAACATTAAACTTAGGACTGAATAAGTTAATACCACTGACAACATGATATAGATCAGGCATGGTAAATGACTGATACGACTCGTATTGTCCAACACTATCAGGTGTACCAACAATTTCCTGATAAGTACTACTAACGAGGAAGTTCGCAGCATTCATCGCAATCAAATCAGCCGTAAACTGCAACGAGAAATGATATTTATCTTCCAAGTCTTGCCAGTATAAGTTACTGAACAAATATTTTGATTTCTCCAGAGCATGGGCAATATTGCATTGAGTTACACCCATCCGACGAGACAGCAGAAAAGCAACCAAATTACCATCAGAGTAGTTACCAACAATTAAGTCAGGCTTCCCCTGCATTTCAGCTAGAATTTCACGTTCTGAGTCGATCGCAAATGGTTCTAGATAAGGCCAAATCTCAAACCGAGAGATCCAATTTTGGGTTAGCTTTGGATTAAATTCACGGAATGGAACTCGTAAAATCCACGCATCATCTGTACCATAAATTTTTTCGAGCCGTTGGTTACAAGTTGTCCCATCGCTATTGGGAATAAGACGAGTTAAAACAATAACCTTGGGATGCACGTCTAATACGTCTAAACCAGCCAAGGTAATATCAGCTTGAATTTGTTTTTCTAAACTTTTGACCTGATCCAAAATATAGACGACTTGCCCCCCGGTATCAGGCCGCCCTAATACACCTTCTTGGCCAAACCAGCCATGAGAAGAGACTAAAACAATCCGAAAAATCATCGGAATTCGGGAAATAAAGGCTTCCAAAACTTGATGATCGGGCGAGTCAATGAGCTGATCTAAAATTTCTAGAGTATCTTGGACTCGCTGAGCAGTATTCCCCCAACCAGGCTCAAACCCAAGGTTTTGAAGTTCAAACCGAAAGGACTGAAAGGGGGATTCGGGCGATCGCGCACTGACCAAATCAAGTGCTTGTTTGACCCGTGCAGATAAACTTTGTTGAGTTTGAATCCGCTCATTAATCATGAGTTGATAGCCGTTGTAACGGTGTAACCGTAAGAAATTGAACAGACTATCTTGCCATTGCCGAGGATCTTGAAAAAGTTTGCTAGAAAGATAACGATTGAGAAACGCAACACCTTTTCCAATATTTTTAGGATCGCGAATGCTAGGTGAGTAATCATAAAACGGTTCAAAATCAATTTCGAGGACATCACCCTCTTGAGGATTGAACCGCCCCACAAAGCGATCGCGTAAGTCTAGCAATTCTGCAATGCTCATCGGTTCGAGGGTCAAATCTTCGAGTAACCGATAAGCTTCTTGTGCGGCTATATTAGGCCGAATAATTAGACATAGACTTTCATTTTCTACAATAATCTCTTGGATGTAATAAACTAGCTTACTGAGATTTGAGGCCCGCAGAAATGAATCTGATTTTTCGTAGTTGCGACAATAATCATGGAATAAACTAAGAATCTCGTTACGGAGTAAGTAACGCTGTTCTTGGGATCGGAGAAGGCCAGCAAACTGACGCAGGCTGTTTTTTTCATCGCTGTGAAGAACGGCTTGAATGAAGTCAGACATTAGGAATTTCCCCTGCTTAGATTTATGTACAGATCTCATGTTGAGTGTTTAGGGCGAGCAAATCTCGATGATTTAGTCTGTGCTGTCAAGCGGGAATTTGCCCAAGCAATTGGGGTTGATCTTAAACTTAAACTCCAGTTTGTGCCGTCTGTCTACAGGTTTAATTCATGAATCTGCAACAGTTAAATTATCCTGATTTCGCTACTCATCAACTGGAGAGAAACCAAGACTCGCCATCATTTTGCTAAGCTAAAGTCTCTATCTGATGCGATCGCAAGGGGATGAAAATATCATGCGATAGACTGCAAGCTTCAGACAATCGCGGCTAGTTTTGGAGCGAATATCTCAGCAAAATTGGATTTCTTCAAATTTTGCCCACTGGCGATCGCGATCGATCTCTTATTAGCAACAATAGAGCCTTTCCACGGTTACAGGTGCGACGGTTAGTGAAGGACGAACCTTTTGGTATTGCCCAAAACTCGTACATTTGTGCTTACTGGATGATGGCCTTGAAGTTGTTTAACGAAGCTAATGCACGGAGCCAATGCCAAGAAGCAGGCTCCGAACTGATGCGAGAGACTTATTGATTTATGGGAGTTCACGCTAAAATCCCTTAAGCTACCAAAGTAGACTTTCAACTGGGGAGAAAGACAGCAATGATAGCGCACACCTGATACCCCATAGTCTCAACCAATCCTAATCGCAGAATTGTATTTTTGGGGTGATCGAAACAACCCTAGAAAAGTATTTTAAATAACTTAACTAAATAAGTTGACGATCGCTGATTTGATCAAGCTGGAGTTTGGCACTGACGCAAGGAAAAATGCGGACAAACAGGCACCTAAACGATTGCTTGCATTGAATGAGATTAGGATTTTTCCCTAAAATTTTGATTGAATTGAGTAGCTTTCAGAGTCTTGTTTTTGGGAAAGCCATAGCGATCGCGGATTTCTACCAATCGTTAGAAGACTATGGAAAACCCTAAAAAAGGATGCTACAGGAATACTAGAAATCGTCCGGAGTACACAAATTGGGCGATCGCCAAGCGCAGATTTTCTAAACGCTTAGAACTGGGTTGAAAGGCGATAAATTGCGCGGATGTTGGGGCCAAAGATGATGGCGTCTTCAGGGTGGAGCAGACTCGATTGGTGTTTGTGCCCGTTAATTAAAATACCGTTTGTGCTGGGTTTGCCTTGCAAGTTGCCATCTACAATTTGATAGCCAGGATTGCCGTCGGAATTGGTGACTTTGGTGAGGTAGGCGTGTTGTCGGGAGACAAATTGGGAATGTAAGCAGATGTCGCTTTTGGGATCGCGGCCTAACAAGTAGCGATCGCGCTCTAACAAAATCTCGTGGCGGCCCCAGTCATCTTCAACGATCAACAGGGGTTGGCCCTGGGGAATTGATTCTTCAGTAGCAGTAAATTGTTGGGTATAAATAATATCCGAGTCCGCATCACCTTCAATAAAGGTCTCTTTGCCAAACTCAAAGTCATAAAAAACTGGTTTAGTGTTGGGTTGTTGATGGATAAGACCAGTTTTTTCTGCGGCCAACGTGCGCGAGTGCCACGCAATCTGATCGTTCGGATCAAGGGCCAAAACTTCGTCATAACAGGCGATCGCGTCGCTATACCGCCGCAACTCTACCAGCGCATTGCCACGATGGCGTAGGGCTGAAATATTTTCTGGGTTGAGGCGTAAAGCTGAGTCATAGCACCGCAGCGCATCTTCAGGCCGACTGAGGCCATAGAGCAGCGCATTGCCCCGGTTTTGCCAGATGACATCGTTGAGGCTAGCTTCTTTTAATGCTTGGTCGTAGCAGGCGATCGCTTTTTGGTATTCGCCCAAACCGTAGTGGTAAGCATTGCCTTTATCGTGCAAAATTTCGCTACGGGCATCCCGGCCCGGCCCCAAGCCCAAAGCCCGTTCATAGCTGGCGATCGCCTCTACATAATCACCCAATGCTTCCAAGGCCAAACCCCGCTGATAACAAACCTCATAACAATCGGCTTGCAGCGTCAAAGCTTTGTTATACAAGTCAACGGCTTGCGCATAATGTTTGGCTGAGGCCGCAGCTAGCCCCTGGCGAAACAATGTTAGCGCCTGACCCGTCAACCCTAATTGTCCTGTGTCCAGCATACGCTTTCACCAAACGACCTGCTACTACTGCCATTATCGACGAGTTCACAGGGAGGATGCATCTTTCTCTATTCGTAGATTCTACTGAGAGTCTTCGAACCTGGCGGAAACTCGGTGGGTATCTTCATTGTGCCTTTAAAAAACTAGGAGTTTTTGCCCCAAGCCTCGTAAAGGGTTCATGAAGTTTTTTGTTGTATGACCCTAGCTCAGGCACGGCCTGTTACAGAAAGTCCTCCCACAACGACGGATGGCGTCCAACAAGAGCCATTCCAGTCCGCATCTCCACCGAGTTCAATTAGATTTTTCAACGCTGTGTAGACATTTCCGGAAACCATCGTGTCTTTGACCCGCCCCAAGATTTGCCCGTGCTTAACCCGATAACCAAGATCCACATTAATCGAGAAGTCGCCTGAAATTCCAGCACCACCGCCCAACATCTGATCGACGATGAGGCCGTCTTCGAGGGTAGCGATAAGTTGGTCGAGGGATTTGGCGGCTGTGTCACCGTGACCTTCGACGATCAGGTTAAACAGGCCGGGGGCGGGATAGCTGCCCAGGCCGGGACGAAAACCATTGCCCGTCGTGCCACTGCCCAGGTCACGCCCGGTCATGTGGTCGGTGTAGAACAATTTGAGGACACCGCGATCGATAAAGGTGATGGGCCGGGTGGGGGTGCCTTCGTCATCAAAGGGGCAGCTAAAGGGGCCAAGGTTGGGTTCTTGCCGGAGGGTAAGGGTGTCGGCGATGACGAGTTCGTTGAGGCGATCGCTCCAGGGTGAGGCCCGTTCGATGACTTGTTTGCCATTGAGGGCAGCCTGGACAGTGCCCCACAGCATATCAGCAGCTTTGGCCGTAAAGAGGATGGGAATTTTGCCGTTGAGGGAAGTGGTGTTATCCGTGGCCCAATCAAGGCGCATCAAAATTTGCTGCACCAGGGCTTCTGGATCAAGGCTGCCACGCTGGGTTTGGCCGTCATAGACACTCAAAAAGTCATCGCCCCGAATCCATTCCGTAGACATAGAGCAACTGAGGGTCGTGTCGGTGTAGCCATAGTCAAGGCCATTGCTGTTGAGCAGGCGAGTGGTTTCGGCATCACACTCCCAGTCTGCCTCACAGAGGACATCAGGGTAGCGATCGCGAATCAGGGCGATCGCCTGCTTGCCCCATTCCACTAATTGCATGACTGAGACTTCTTGGCCCAAGTCGGGATACACAACGCGCGTTCCGCTGGCCAGTTCAATCATCTCTGGTTCGTTGAGTTCGCTCAGGGCCAGGGCGCGATCAACCAGGGTTTGCGGTGCAACTGGCCCATAGGCCACGGCCAAGCCTGGACGACCCTCGCGCCACAGGCGCAAAGCCATGCCTTCTGCGTGGGCGCTTTCCAGTTGCTTCAAACGATTGGCTTCAAAAAAAACGGGCCGCGAGAGCGATCGCGATTGATAAACTTCCGCAGCCTCTGCTCCCGATTTAAGCGCCAACTCAAGCAACTGCTCGGCCAACGTATCTTGTTGCAATTCTTCCGAACTCATACTTTCGAGCCATCAGCATTAGCGGTCATTCAACACCGTCAGCAATGATCAGGAATCTAATTTCAGCAGTGATGAAAGCCTATACTGGTCTGGATTTCGCTGTCTGAAATTGGCGCTCTGCATGGCTGTCGGCTACAGATCACTTTACGCTATATTGGGCGCTTGCAATAACCAAAATCCAGCAAAGCGATCGGACTCTGGATCCGTCTGCACTGCGATGAAATGAACCCCATTGGCTTGGTGTTTGGCCTGTTCAAATTGCTGGGCTTCGGCCCACAGTTGGGAGTTAGGCAGTTTGGCCAAAATCCAGCGATCGCTAACCCCCGTTTCTAGCAATAAGCGGGGCGTGGCCTCAGAATCAAACGCAACATTGGCCAGTTCCAACCCCGACATCCAGGCCGCCAGCGGGGTCGCCCGTTGAGAAAAGATGATCAACCCAGGAATCAGAGCCGTGGGGGGCAAGGCGGCAAACTCCAAAGGAAAGGCTTCCCCAAAGTCAATATCCCATTCGGCCATATCCGCAAAGGCAGTAGCCCCCAGAGAAACAAACGCCCACTGTTGCCCCAGCAAGGCATCGGGCAAGGGCTGCGGTGCAGTGGCAGCAAAACTCACCGAGGGATTAGTACCCGGCTGGAAGCCGGGATGTTGGGGGTAGACGTGAGCTAATCGCTGTTGGAACCAGTGATTGAGGTGATAGGTGCGCCGACTGAGAACAGAGGGCAAACCCAAATCATCGCAGGCTTTGGTAATCATGTTGGTCATGGCCTGCCGGAAAAAGCGAATTTTGTCTGGGGGGTTGGGGGCCTGGGCGATCGCCGTTTCAATCGCTTGCTTCAGCCGCACTGAGTTCACTTCGGTATTGGCGCAATACTCAGCAAACTGAAACCCGGCCTCAGGCTGACGCGCGATCGTCTGGGGACTATCACAGATTAAAATTTCCCAGATTTTTTTATTGTTCTCATCCACAATTGGGCGAGAGTAGAAATCAAGTTCCCAAATAGTCCCCATGAAGCAACGCCAAACGTTCTGCTGTATACCTGTAAAACCCTATCACGTCACGGTTTCATCTCAGTATGAAATCCCCCGATCCTCAATGGCTGGGTTGGCAGCAACCGGGGGCAAAAGCTGTAGCTGATGGGAACTCAGATGGTCTAAATTTAGTCATCACTATCCAGAAGAACTGGCCAACCGTGTGTAGAACATGACATGATGAGCCGAGAGTGGCGTGCCGCCGAAGTTCTCGATCGGTTCGTCCTAGCAAGGGCAATTTAACCTTAATCAAGTTTTAGTGATGATATCCATCACTTTTTACTGATTCACTCTTTACCGTTTTATTTTTAATGCTCTAAATGTGTATCGCTATTTATCGTGGTTCCAATCGTAGAGGCGTTAGCATAATCGTGATATGAACACTTTGCTTGGTTGGAGGTACTGGCTCAATCGATGAAATTCTCCCTTAGCGGCTCACAGCCTTGGCACTAAAACTGCCCCATTAACCGCTTTACCTCAATTTAAGCTTGCGCTCCTCGCCCACAGTAAAGCAATATCAACCTTCTCGCGTAAATGAATGAACGTTTTACTTTTGTACCCTCTCTTTCCTAAAAGTTTTTGGTCATTTGAGAAAACTTTGGCCCTGCTCGATCGCAAAGCCATGTTGCCCCCATTGGGCCTGGTCACCGTGGCTGCAATTTTGCCCCAGGAATGGAATTTTAAGCTGGTCGATCGCAATGTTCGCTCAGTTACCGAAGCCGAATGGGAATGGGCCGATCTGGTCATTCTGTCGGCCATGATTGTGCAAAAGCAAGACTTACTCGATCAAATCCGAGAAGCCAAACGCCGGGGCAAACGGGTTGCCGTTGGTGGCCCCTATCCCACTGCCCTGCCCGAAGAGGCCAAACTAGCTGGCGCTGATTATCTGATTTTGGATGAGGGCGAGATCACGTTGCCGCTGTTTATCGAGGCGATCGCCAACGGAGATCAAACGGGCATCTTCCGATCTAACGGCGAAAAACCCGATGTCACCGGCACTCCCATTCCCCGCTTTGACCTGTTGGAGTTTGATGCCTATTCCGAAATGTCCGTCCAGTTCTCGCGGGGCTGTCCCTTCCAGTGCGAGTTTTGTGACATTATCGTGCTCTATGGGCGCAAACCCCGCACCAAAACCCCCGCCCAAATTCTGGCCGAACTCGATCGCCTGTATGAATTGGGTTGGCGGCGCAGCATTTTCATGGTGGATGATAACTTCATCGGCAATAAGCGCAACGTTAAACTCTTTCTCAAAGAACTCCAACCGTGGATGGTGGAGCATCAATATCCCTTCTCCTTCGCGACTGAAGCATCCGTGGATCTGGCCAAAGATCAGGAATTGATGGATATGATGGTGGCCTGCAATTTTGGGGCGGTCTTTTTGGGCATCGAAACCCCCGATGAAGAGAGTCTATCTCTGACGCAAAAATTCCAAAACACTCGCGACTCTCTCAGTGATGCCGTCCACGCGATTACGCGATCGGGCTTGCGAGTGATGGCTGGGTTCATCATTGGCTTTGATGGCGAAAAGAAAGGGGCTGGGCAACGCATTGCCAAATTTGTGGAGAAAACGGCGATTCCCACAGCCCTCTTCAGTATGTTGCAAGCCTTGCCCGATACGGCCTTGTGGCATCGGCTCGAAAAAGAAGGTCGCCTCCGCAGTCAACTGTCTGATGGCAACCAAACGGCGTTGATGAACTTTGTGCCCACGCGCCCGCTGGAAGACATTGCCCGTGAATATGTGGAAGCCTTTTGGGAACTGTATGAACCCAAGCGATTTCTCGATCGCACCTATCGGCATTTCCGCATTTTGGGTGAGGCGACCTATCCGAAAAAAGGTAAGCGAGCGGGCAAAAAGCTGGATTGGGTGACGGTTCGGGCCTTGCTGACGATCGCGTGGCGGCAAGGGGTTATGCGCGATACCCGCTTTCAGTTTTGGCGCAATTTGTGGAATATGTATCGGTATAATCCCGGTGGTATCAGCAGTTACCTTTCGGTTTGTGCCCAGATTGAGCACTTTGTGGAGTACCGCCAGATTGTGCGCCGCGAGATTGAAACGCAACTGGCGGCATTTCTAGCAGAAGAAAACCGGATCCAACAAGAACAAGCTCAGTCGATCCCGGTGGACTCAGCCGCCTAACCGCTTCCCCTCGAAGGTTTCATTCACCCAAACCTCCGAGGGGTGCAGTCTTAACCCAGGATGGCCTTACGGGCGCGTTCCTGGCGATCGTCGGCTTCGGCCATGACGGTCGCCATTTGCTCTAGCATTTCACCGGGATAGTTTTCCAGCACTTTGGTCGAAAGCGAGATTCGGCCTTTGCCCTCGTCCATGTCAGCAATCATGACTTTGACGATTTGCCCCGGTTGAAAATACTTATCGAGGGATTCGATGTACTTTTGGCTGATCTGGTTAATGTGCAGCAGACCGCTAGCTCCATTCAAATCTACAAACACCCCAAAGGGCTTGAGGCCGCTGACTTTCCCTTCGACCAGTTGCCCAATTTCAAACTGACTGAAGGCAACGGCGCGGGTCGCTAAGCGATTGGACAAGACCAGTTTTTTCGTGTCCTGGTTTAGCTCAATGATGGTGGCGGATAAGGTTGTCCCCACGAGGGATTCCAGCGCATCCCGCTCCAGTAGGTGCGATCGCGGAATAAAACCCCGTAACCCTTTAGCATCCACAGTCACGCCGCCTTTGTTGGTGCCCGTGACGCGCACCGACAGACTTTGGCCACTGCCTTGAGTATCGGCTAATTCATCCCAGACTTTTTTCGCCTCTAACTGCCGCAACGACAGCGTGACCTGGCCATCGGCATCTTGTTCGCGAATGATCAAAAAGTCGTGTTCTTCATCCAGCGGGAGCGCCACCGACAAATCCCGAATGCTCCGAATGCTGGCTTCTTGACCGGGGACAAAGGCCAGGGATTTTGCGCCGATATCGACATACACCCCATCTGAGTCGTAGCTCACGGCTTTTCCGCGAACGACTTGGCCTTTTTGAAATTCATAGTCATATTTCTCCAGCGCTTTTTCAAAGTCATCCATTGAAAAAGATTCGCCAGCCGAAGAGGGGTGAGGAGATTTCGTTGCCATAAAAATGAACAGACTAATTTGCGCTCTCCTACTATAAGTCGGGGTAGGAGTTCTTTGCATCTTTTCTCACAATCCGCAATTTCACGTCGCTGGCGATCGCGCCGAACGTGAGCGGCACCCCCAACCCACACAACCAGATGCCGTTAGGAGTTGGGGGCTTGGGCTTAGGGCAGTTGGTCTAACCAGCCCTGCACGTCAATTTTGAGGATTTGACCGAGTTTCAGGAGCGATCGCAACTGGGCAATGCGCACATCCATTGCCGCCTCCACCGGAATAGCGATCGATTCGTTGGGGTGAATCCAGCGCAGGCAGTGGGGAATAACCCAGGTGGTTAAATGCTGGAAATACAGTTCTTGGGCCTGGGCCAGCGACAACCCAAAGTGCATTTCCGCCCCTAGATGAATCAACCGTTCAATCCGCGATACCTCCAAGTCGAGAGCCGCCGGAGTGAACTGGCACAATAGATGCCGCAGGGCTTGCAAGATAAGCCGCTCCACAGTGGGTTTGGCTTCGGGCACATCAATTTGGCAGCGCATGTGGCGGGCTTCGGTGGCGATCGCCTCCAATTCGGCCAAGTGGTCAAATCCGGCGCGATAGCCATTGGCGGTCAAGTCGCTACTGTCTTGTTCCAGCGATCGCAACGACAACATTACCCGATGGCTCAACGTGACAGCAGCAGCCACTTGCATCTCTTGGGGCACGGGCAAATTATCCCGCTGAAAGGCCATCAGCACCCCATAATTATCTCGGTAGACCTGGGTGTAGAGTTGGGCCAGTCGGTTCAGGGTGCCTTGGGTTAGCAACCGCATAATGCGATGGCGTTCTTCCGCAAACAAGCTTTGCAAGTTAAAGGATTGATCCCCAAACACTCGGTTCATCGCCAAAATCACCTGGGCAGAACTGGCCTGTTTCAGGGCTTCGGCCAAAGATTCTTTCATTTCGCTGTAATCTCGCCGCCCGGAAAAGGGCTGGATACAGCAGTGGAAATCCCACCCGCCGAGATGCAACACAACAAACACCAAATCTGCCGTTTCCCGCGTGATCTCAGAAATTAGTTGCAATCGCCCGATCGCCAGAGTCATCGACCCCATGTGGTGGAGTTGATAGTCAGACTGGTGTGCAGCGTAACAGTAAACCCGTTGCTCGCGGGCATGGGTGGTAAACAAGGAACTCATCGCGTAGTGAGCCGCCACTTGTTCAATAGAGACTTGGGCTGTGTTCACCAACTGGCGATAGACTTCGGCTCCATGCCCAAACAAATCCACATTGCTAGGGGCCGCTTCTAACTGTTTGACAAAGTCCTCTTCGAGGCGCACGCCTGTGACATCGCCAGCCAGTTCTAGGGCGCGAGAAGCATACCGCAAAATTTGCACCCCTTCCGGACGGGAGAGTTCTTCAAAAAACCAGCCGCAACTGGTATACATCAACAAGGTATGGCGCTGCATTTCTAGCAACCGCAGAGCATCCACCTGTTCGGCAGCGCTGAGGGGGTGGGTTTGGTGCTGGGCGAGGAATTGACTGACGTTCTCGGTGGAGCGATCGCGAATGACTTGAATATATTCGTCACGGGCTTGCCAGGGATCTTGCAAGAGTTTGCCCGCTTCAGTGGTGTAAATGGTGGCCAGTCGATCGCGCAGCCAATCCAACGCGGTACGTAGCGGTCTGCGCCACTGCTGATGCCACACATCCCCGCCACCACAGCCACAGTCGTCTTGCCAGCGATCGACCCCGTGACTACAACTCCAGGCCGTGACGGGCTTCAATTCCACTTCCCAGGTGGGCGGCGCGATCGCCAAGTAGTGGGCAAAGTTAGTCACCGTCCAATTGTGGTTAGGAAATTCGTGGACAAAGGCATAGGCCAAACACTTTTCGGTGCCGCCTTTGTGGTGGCCAAAGGTTTCGCCATCAGTAGCCACAGAAATTAACTGAGATGGGCTCTGATCGCCCCGAATAGCCTGTCCAATCCGTCCGGCAAAGTGGTAAGCATTGCTTAAGGCGTGGTCATCAAACCCCATATCGCGGGAAATTGGCCCGTCGTAAAAGAAGATGTCAATGTAAGCGCGATCGCCCGCCGCTGTGGTGATTTGCGGCAAGTAACACCGATAGGGCTGGGTGGGGTTGATCTGGCTACCGCCAACTTCTTGCCACTGGGGATCGGGGTCTTGGGCAGTGGGCAAGGGCCGACACCGCTGGGCTTGGGATGGCGCGAGGACAATAAACCGAATATTTTCGGCCACCAAGGCTTCAAGGGTGGGATAGTCAACGGCAGTTTCGGCCAGCCACATGCCTTCGGGTTCCCGGCCAAACCGTGAGCGAAAATCGGCTTTGCCCCAGCGAATTTGGGTAGCTTTATCTCGGGGGTTCGCCAGGGGCAAAATGATGTGGTTATAGGCTTGGGCGATCGCGTTGCCGTGGCCGTTTAACCGCTCACAACTGCGGCGATCGGCATCCAAAATCCGCTGATAGGTTTCGACATCATGCCGTTCGAGCCAACTGAGCAGCGTCGGCCCCATGTTGAAGCTGAGATACTCGTAATTGTTGACGATCCCCATCACTTCGTCGCGATCGTTCACAATACGGGCAAACGCATTCGGACGATAGCACTCATTGTGAATCCGCTCATTCCAGTTATGAAAAGGGTGGGCGCTGGGTTGCCGCTCGATCGCATCCAGATAGGGATTTTCTCGCGGCGGTTGATAGAAATGGCCGTGCACAACCACATAAACTCCCAATGCTGTGTGCAGGGGATCCCGCGCGGGATCAAGGCTTGGCTGGGCCGGGGTTGGCATCCCTGGGAACTGGACTGGTAGCGCCTGGGCAAGAGTCTGGAGGTCTCCTGCATTGTCGAGCGAACCGTGAGTTTCAAAGCTAGAAGTCATGAATGTTCAATACCGAATAACAGCACACAAACCAAGCCACCCTGCACTCACAACCAACATTGGCATAGTCGGCATGGGTGGTGAAGGATGGATGAGACAACACAATTTCAAGAGTTAGCGATCACCGAAAGTTGCCCCCTAAATTTTTTGGGGTAGACATTGAAGTAACGAGAATCAAAATATGCCTAAAAATCTGTATTTCATCATGGAAAGTAGACAGTCTTACATCTCATCAAGAATTAAGTTAAAACTCTCAAATCAGCCACTTTCAACTCGATCGCGACAGGAAAACACATTCGAAGCAAGGACTAATACCAAGAGTGTAGGAAACGTTGATACCTACAACTCCACGCCGTGACAATCTCAACCTAGCAACAAAACCTTTATCGAAGAGCGCAAAAACAGAAAACTCGATTTAACTTGTCAATAAACTATGATATTTCTGTTGATTCAACGCTTGCCTAAGGGGGAATTAAGCCTCATGAAGGACTCAGATTTGCAACAAGCTAGCCTTAAGGCTAGCAACACGAGTACAGGATCAGCAGAGAGTTATTCAATCTTTTGCATAATTCACACCAGCGGTATATCCCAATACCATTGTTCATCTTACCTGATGGGTCTGAACAACTTTGAAGAAGACAACAACTCTTTGGAGAACGTAAAATAATTGCAACAGTTTGTATCACGATCGCAATCTTTGTTTGGGCAAATTCTTGCTTTTGGATGATGATTTGAGGCGATCGCAAACGCTCAATTTGGCGAAAGTTGAATCAACATAGGACGAGCACGTATTCCCAAAAGATGGGCCTCAACCACTTCTGGCTTGAGGCAAGGCAATCTAGACCGCGTTGAGGCAGTCACTAGGGACGTATCGAGCGATCAGGGATTAGGAGGGCAGGTTTTGTTTGGCCTGCGCTTCAAACCAGGCAATCACTTGGGGCACGGTGAGAGTGGCGATATCAGTCTGGAGCGATCGCGCAGCTTGTTCCAGGGGCTTGGTGGCGGCAATGACGAGTTTCGAGAAAAATTGACGAAATTCTCGATCACGGTCTCCTTGCAAGGAGGAATCATTGTACACCCATGTTTCGATTTGAAGTGGGTCTAAGGCTTCGATGGTGGTGTTTTCTTGCTGAGCGATTTGTTTGAGCGATCGCAGAGCGTAAATTGCAACACGGGCGGTAAATTTATCCCTGGCGGTCAACAAAGCTTTATCCACTTCGGCGCACTCTGCGGGAGTCAAAAATTCTGCTGGTGATGACATGCCATTATCCGAGAAACAACTTGTAAGCAGGGTTTTGGCTCTCATCCCAATAGCGGTAACCCAGACCATCTAAAAAAGCTTGCCAATCTTGCATTTCGTGCGGCGGCACCTGCATCCCTACGACGATGCGGCCATAGTCTGCCCCATTGTTACGATAGTGGAAAAGACTGATATTCCAGTCGAGGCTCATGGAGGTAACAAACTGCATCAGGGCTCCCGGTCGTTCGGGAAACTCGAACCGATACAGCAGTTCATTGTGGGCCAGGGAAGACTTGCCACCAACCATGTGCCGCAGGTGCAATTTCGCGAGTTCATCATCGGTCAGATCCAAGACCTCAAACCGACAAGCCTGAAAATTTCGGACAATTTCGGCGGCTTCGGCCCGATTTTGAATTTGCACACCAACGAAAATGTGGGCATCTTGATTGTCCGCAATCCGATAGTTAAATTCGGTCAGGTTGCGGGTGCCCAAACACTGACAAAAATGTCGTAGACTCCCGCGTTCTTCCGGAATGGTGACAGCAAAAATAGCTTCGCGGCGTTCCCCCAGTTCGGCCCGTTCGGCCACAAACCGGAGGCGATCGAAGTTCATGTTAGCACCGCAGGCGATCGCAATCAGGGTTTGATCTTGAATGTGTTCCCGTTCGACGTAGGCTTTCGCAGCGGCGATCGCCAAGGCTCCAGCCGGCTCCAGAATCGATCGCGTATCTTCAAAGACATCTTTAATCGCTGCGCAGGTGGCATCTGTATCCACCAGCATGATTTCATCGACATACTCTTGGCACAGCCGAAAGGTTTCTTCACCGACTTCGCGCACCGCCACACCATCAGCAAACAACCCCACCTGGGGTAACCGAATGCGGTGGCCAGCCTGCAAAGATTGGTGCATGGCATCGGCATCAACAGGTTCCACCCCAATGATTTTGATCTCTGGGCGAATCCGCTTGACATAGGCGGCAATGCCCGAAATCAGGCCACCGCCCCCGATCGCCACAAAAATGGCGTGAATGGGTTGTTGGCACTGGCGCAAAATTTCCATGCCAATGGTGCCTTGGCCTGCAATCACATCAGGATCGTCAAAGGGATGGATGAAGGTCAAGCCTTTTTCGGCTTCGAGTTGTCGGGCATAGGCGTAGGCATCGTCATAGGTATCCCCATGCAAAATAACTTCGCCCCCACGGGCCTTCACGGCGTTCACTTTTACTTGGGGCGTGGTGACGGGCATGACGATAATCGCGCGGCTCCCTAACTTCCGTGCGCCCAAGGCAACTCCCTGGGCATGGTTTCCCGCAGAGGCGGCGATAACTCCTTGGGCCAACAAATCCGGTGGCAATTTGGCCATTTTGTTATAAGCGCCCCGCAACTTAAACGAAAAAACTGACTGCATATCTTCCCGTTTCAAGAGCAGGCGGTTGCCCAGCCGTTTGGAGAGGTTGGGAGCGAGTTCCAGAGGGCTTTCTTGGGCCACATCGTAGACATGAGCAGTCAAAATTAATTGCAGGTAATCGCAAAGCATGGGTTTGTTGGCAGCAGAAGAGGAATAGAGGCCCAAATCTCAATTTTACGGCACGGGGCGGTTCGTCAGTTGGTCTGGGCTGACGTCAGCGGGTAGGCCGGGGTCGTGGCAAATCCTGAAGTCCAGGGCATACAAACCTGGCTTCAGGTGTGGGAGGCTACCCCCAGATACAGTTCACCGACTTTGGGATCATTCAGAAGATCCACGCCCCGCCCTTCAAAGCGATCGCGCCCTGATTCCAATACATAGCCGCGATCAGCCATTTCTAGGGCTGTCCGGGCATTTTGCTCGACCAGAACGATCGCCGTTCCGGTCTGGTTAATGGCTCGAATTTGTTCAAAGACGCTGTTGACCAAAATAGGAGACAACGCCGCCGAGGGTTCATCCAAAAGCAACAGGCTCGGTTTCAGCATCAAAGCCCGCCCCATAGCCAGCATTTGCCGCTCTCCACCGGACAAGGTACCCGCCCGTTGTTTGCGGCGCTCGGCCAGTCTAGGGAAGCGGGTAAAAATTTCGTCTTTCAGGGTTTGTAAGGACTGGTTGAGGATAAACCCGCCCATTTCCAGGTTTTCTTCCACCGTGAGGGAGCGAAACACATTGGCAATTTGGGGAACGTAGCACATGCCCCGCTGCACAATTTGATCGGACTTTAGCCCCACAATGTTCTCGCCCTTGAAGATGATCTGGCCAGTATGAGGAGTGAGCAGGCCAAAGATGGTTTTGGCGAGGGTGGATTTGCCCGCACCATTGGGGCCAATGACGGCGACGAGTTCGCCAGGGTCGATCCGAAAGTTGACCCCCTGCAAAATGTCCAGGTCTTTGACATATCCGGCATGAACCGCTTGCACTTCAAGGATGGGAGAGTCAGACATGGGGAAACGACACAGGTTGAAATCAACAGGATGGAAATGGTGGGCAGCCAGGGAATGGGCGCTGGGTGAGGTGAAGACCGCGATCGCGCCACGAGCATAGGTTTTGCCTGTTATTCAGGGGTTTTTTGCAGTTCGGGCCGCTCATCTGGGACGATCGCGCCTTCGACTGGGCAGACCTGGAGGCAAATCCCACAATCGATACAGGTTGAAAAATCAATCCAAAACCAGTCAGTGCCTTTCATGTTTTTGCCAGGGCCGGGATGAATACACGCAACAGGGCAGGCATCCACGCAATCGGCAATCCCTTCACAGGTTTCAGTCACAATGGTGTGTGGCACAGTCTACCCTCTCTCAATTCGGTGCTTGGTTTCTAAACTATTGGCGATGGATCGGCGATAGGTTGGCGATCGCTGAGGTCGCAGCAACAGCGAAAGCTCTGGGGGGAATGGCAGCGATCGCAGGTGCTTTCCGGCCTTACCGCCCAGCCCCGCCCCAAATATTAAGCCATTTTTACGAACCTTCATCTAGCCTATTACTGCGAGTTCACGGTTTCAACCTTTGCGTCGCCATTTTCTTGAATCCAGGCAATTTGGCGCACCCGGCGATGTTGCGCGTAGTCAAGGATTTCGGCAGGCGATCGCCCCCCCAGGTCAAGCTCGACTCGGAGGTTGTTGTCGGCCCGCAGGGTTTGGGCATAGGCCAGGGCTTGGGGATAGGTCGGGGGGCCACTGGGTACGACCAGGCAGTCAATAATGGGGGTTTGCTGGGGCAACTGGCCGGCGATCGCCAGGACTTGATAGATCTGCTCCAGTTGCAGGGCGAAACCAATACCAGGATAGGATTTGCCCTGGGGATCATACAGTCCCAGCAGTTGGTCATAGCGTCCGCCTTGGCCCAGCACTTGCAAGCCCTGGTTCGATTGGCTCACCACTTCAAAGATGATCCCAGTGTAGTAATCCAAGGTTTGGATCAAGCTGAGATCCAAAATGATTGGCAGCGCGGCGGCTCTGGGGGCAGCCTGGACAACATCGATCAAGGCTTTAAGATTGGCGAGGATGCTCCGTTGGGCGGCATCAAGGTCTAAGGTGGCCACTTTTTGGAGCACCGCTTCGGGGGTACCGCGCAGTTCAAATAAGAACAACGCCCGATCGCGCAACTCGGTGGACAATGGCAAGGCTTCCAGGGTCAGGCGATCCAGATGAGCGATCGCGTGGCGAATTTTGGGTTGCAGTTCGATGGGAAACACTGAGAGGAGCGATCGGGTCAGGCCCGCTTCACCCAACACCAGCGACCACTGATTAAGCCCCAATCGCTCCAGGCAATCGGCCACCAGCAAAAGAATTTCGGCATCAGCCAATAGCCCCTTGGCCCCCAACAACTCCACACCCGCTTGATAAAATTCCTGCTGACCGTTGTGGCTGGCGGCTTCGGCTTTGCGAAACACATTCGCGTTGTAATACAGCCGGAGGGGATGGGTTGTCCCGGCCATGCGAGTCACGACTGTACGGGCGATCGAGGCCGTCAGTTCCGGGCGCAACCCCAACTCTTCGTCATGGCTACCCTGCACGCGAAAGACCGTCGAGCGTTGAATTGCGCCCCCTGCCATTAAAGTGTCTAGCCGTTCTAAGGTTGAGGTAATAATGCGGTGATACCCCCACTGATGAAAGACCTGCTGCAATCGGGTTTCAATCCAGCGCTTTTGGATCACGTCCAGCGGCAACAAATCCCTAGCCCCAACGGGCGGTTGATAAACCATTACTTTTTCTTCCCACCAAATAAACCAAACAAACCGCCACCAGAATTGCCATTGGACTTGCCCGTATTAGAAGCCTTACCTGGTTTTGGATTTTGTTTTTGGGTTCCAGCCTTTGTGGCGGCCCCGGTGGCTTTACCAGCATTACTTTGGGTTTCGAGCCGTTGCCGCCCCTGCAAGGCTAGTTCGTTATTCGGGTCAAACTCCAGGGCTTTGTTGAAGTGGATCTTCGCCATTGTTTGTTGGTTTTGGCGACGATAGACTTCCCCTAATAACGCATGGCAACGGCTGTTGTGGGGTTCTAACCGTAAAGCGTCGCGGAGTTCTAACACCGCTTGGGCCAGATTATTTTTGGCCATGTACCCTTCGGCCCGCCGATAGTACTGATCACTCACGGTTTCCCGCCGGGGGGGGGCTGTGGGCATTGGGGTTGGGGGCGTGCCGGATTGGGAAGAGTCGGGCAGATTGCTGCCCGTGTAGATTGGCTTGGCCGTGGTTGAATTAGCTTTGGCACCGCCTGCGCCTTCTTTCCGCATCAAATAGGCGATATTCAGTTCACTAATTTGGCCAATGACATCAAGAGTTTGGTCGAGATGATCAAATTGTTTCTCGGCCAGGTTTTTGATCGAAGAACGATAAAAATGATCTGGGTTGCTCGCAGTCGATAGCTCTTTGCCGAGGGCACCTAAGTCCAAGTTGCCTTGGCGGGCAGCCTGCTGACCTTTGAGTTTTAATAATAAGTCGTATTCTTCTTTTTCCTTTTCTTGGGATAGCTTTTCCCAGGCGGGGTTGACGAGTTTAGATAAAAATTCACTCGCGCGTCTCCGATCATCTTCGCTTTCGGAGGCACAACTATCGGGGTGGAGTCGGCGCGCAATTTTAAGATACCGTTTGCGGATCGTTTGGGTGTCTGCATCAATGGGCACACCGAGCATGGCGTGATAGTCGGAAAAGTCTAGTAGAAATAACCCTCGATCAATATTCATAGACATAGTTGGTATCTGCCTGCCATTGAATTCTTTTAGTGTAATCTGCTTAATCCCGGTCTGCGCTAGCTCAGCTTACTAAAACGGTCAAAATCTGACCAGACTTCGATGGGGGGAACTCGCTGTAAGGCTTGGCTGAGACTGGCGTGAATGTGATGGTTGGTTGCCAGGATGCGACCGGATTGGACTTGCAGGGGGCTGCCGTCGTAAGCGGTGACGAGGCCCCCGGCTTCTTGGACGAGGACGATGCCAGCGGTGATATCCCACGGGGAGAGGCCACGTTCCCAATATCCATCAAGGCGGCCACAGGCCACGTAGGCCAGATCCATTGAGGCGGAACCGCTGCGTCTGACACCTTGGGTGAGGTGGGTCAGGTAGCAGAATTCGGCGTAGTTATGATCGGTGGTTTGGTGGCGATCGTAGGCAAAGCCGGTCACCAGTAGGCTGTTACGGAGTTCGGTGGTTTGGGAAACGCGAATGGGGCGGCGATCGCAGGTTGCGCCTAATCCGATCGCCGCCCGAAATAACTCTTGCCGAGCGGGATCGTAAATGGCTCCAACGGAGGGCACCCCATCAATCATCAGCCCGACCGAAACGGCAGAGACTGGGTATTGGTGCGCGTAGTTTGTGGTGCCGTCCAGTGGATCGATCGCCCATAAGAACCTACTGTCTAGCGTACCCAGTTGGCCCGATTCTTCTGTCAAGATTGCATGATTTGGTACGTGCCGCTGGAGCACATCCAGCACGATCGCTTCGGCGGCTTTGTCGGCCACAGTCACCAAATCACCCGGACGACCCTTTTCTTCGACTTGGTTTAAGTTGCCATAGTAGTTTTGCAAGACAACCCCGGCAGCCAAGACGGCTTCGGTGGCTACATCCAAAAAAATTTGAAGTTGATTCGAGTCAACGGACATCACAAAAGCAGTCTCGGTGAACAACGGAAAATAGAGGCCGCGCTGCCGTCCACATTATATTGATGGGCCCGGCCAGAATTGCACCATCGCTTGTTCTGAGCATACCCAGAGGACTAATGCAACTATCGCTTGAGCGCAAAGTCAAGCAGGGCCAGCCGGTAAGAGGAGACAGGGGGCAGAGCTTGGGGCTCCCGCCCTAATCTTCGTCGAGGGGAAGGCTCCGCCGCACTTTGCCTTTACCAAAATAGCGGCCAAATTGGAGTTCGTAAACTTCGTCTTCGTCTTGGGTTTCGACTTCCAGGTCGGAACGAGGATAGCTCACACAGAGCAGTGCATAGCCTTGTTTCTGCAAGTCTGGAGAGAGCCCCATTGCTTCGGGTTGGTAGAGGTCGCCGCTGAGAACGCGGACAGCGCAGGTGGTGCAAGCGCCATTGCGACAGGCAAAGGGAAGGTTGGCCCCTTGATTTTCAGCAGCGTGCAAAATGTAGCGATCGCTGGGCACTTGCGCAGTGTGAATGGTGTTGGTGCGGCGATCGCGAATCCGAATGGTGTAAACAGAACTCATGAATTTAAAAGTTAAGTTCGCGCTAAGGGGCGTGGTTCTGCTATTATAAGGTCTTGTGACTGTTCATACAGCACATCAAACCTGGAGAGATGGCCGAGTGGTTGAAGGCGCAGCACTGGAAATGCTGTTTAGGGGCAACTCTAACGAGGGTTCGAATCCCTCTCTCTCCGTTCTTACGGAGCCAGGTTAAGGCCAAGCGCTAAATGCCTCCTTCCGGTGGACAATAGAGTTTCGTGGGTGCGAGACTGTTGAGTTTGCAGAGGAGACAGCATGGTTATAGCAATTCTGGCGTTGCTGGCCCTGGTGGTGGGTGGCAGCGTGTTCTATCTAGCCTGTACCGTTTTCACGGTCAAGTTTTTTCGGGCTGCAACGGGCCGGACGGAACAAGCCCAGGCAGATGAGCGGGCCGCCGTCACCTGTCCCCCGATCGCGATTTTGGTGCCGGTGTGTGGGTTAGATGCCGGGGCCGAGGCAAATTGGCGATCGCTCTGCGAACAAGCCTATCCAGACTACGAAGTTTTGTTTGGCGTGGTGGATCTGGATGATTCAGCTATTCCCGTGCTAGAGGCGATCGCGGCCCAGTATCCCCGCCGGGTCAAACTGTTGACAGGGCTAACGCCGCGCGGCATCAACCAAAAAGACAGCACTCTAACTTATTTATTAGAGGCGACAACCGCAGATTGGATTGTGTTTGTCGATAGTGATATTCGGGTTGCGCCCCACTACCTCCAAACCGTGACTGAGCCGTTGCATAATCCCCAAGTTGGGATGGTGACCTGCGCTTATATTGGCTCCAATCCCCAGTCTTTGGGCGCGGCGATCGCCTCCTTGGGGCGTGCCGTCGATTTTATTCCCAGCTTGCTCATTGCGCGGGCCTTGGATGGTGGGTTGAAATGTGCTGTGGGCACGACCATTGCCACTCGCCGCGATGCTCTTGAACGGTATGGCGGCCTGCATCTCAATCGTATTGGCTCAGACTATAACCTGGGGAAACGGGCGGCGGCGGCTGGGTACATTGTCGAGTTGTCGCCTTATGTTTTGGAGTCTGACACGGGTACGGAAGGTCTTCACGACGTGTATCAACGGGAGTTGCGCTGGGCCAGAACCATTCGGTTCAACCGTGGCCCTCAATATTACACAATGATTTTTTGTTATGGGGTGGTCTTTTGTTTACCCTTGGTGGGGCTAACAGGGGCGGCTCCGTGGGCGATCGCCCTCAGCCTTGGCGCGATCGCCCTCCGCTACATCCAAGCCAGCATCGCCATTCAAAGTCTCCAAGCCCCCAAGTTATATCGTTGGCTCTGGGCCTTACCCCTACGCGACTTACTCAGCTTTGGAGTGTGGTTGATGGGGTGTTTCGGCAACCAAGTCTACTGGCGGGGCCGCCGCCTCCGGATCTACAGCGACGGCTTGATTATGCTTGCTGCGGCAAATTCCGATGTCCCCGATCGCGAGTTACCCTCTCAATCATCAGTCTGAACAGTCGGTCTGAGTTTTAAGGGTGCGTTTGGACTAAACAAGGTTGAAGCTGGGAGGCAAAAATTCACCCACAAATAATTCTTCCAGATTTTAAAGTGGGCTCTGGTGCCTCAGGCACTAATCACCCCTTGATTCTAATGAGATAATCTGAGCAACCGAATGCCTGACTTAAGGGGGCACGATTACACCCACAGAAACTTCATCCAGCCCGCGTCTCGCCCAACCAACAGGTCGTGCCTCTCCCCACCCGCAAACCCCACACCATGCCCGTGGTTGCATGCCCGTTCTGGGTTGCAGACCTGTGTAAAGGAAGGTTCCGGCGATCGCGGAAAAACTCCTGGATGAGGGCATTCTAAAGTTGAGCTTGTCTTAGTAGCCTTTACGCTGTCGTGTTTTCCAGCTTGTTTGGCCCATGCACCAACCCACTTCTCCCCGGCCCGAGGACTTGGCAAAATCACCCTATCATCTTTTTTTCCAGCTTGCGACAGAATTGATGGCGATCGCCACCTTCGATGGCTACCTTCTTGAAGTTAATCCAGCCTGGAGCGCGACCCTCGGTTGGCAACTCGCAGACTTGGCTGATGCCGTTTGGCTTGAGTGGCTACACCCCGATGATCGGCCAATGGCGATCGCCAAAATCCAACAATTGTCCGGCGACTCCACCAGTCCCGTTTCCTTTCTGGCGCAATTTCGTCAGGCCAACGGCGATTACTGTCAATTGCAATGGCGCATCATCCCCCAGGGCGAGCAACTCCTGCTCACGGCCCAAGACCTCACCTTGCAAGCGCGACTGAACCAACAACAACACATTGAAGCCACCCTCATTGCGGAAAAGATCCAATTAGAATGGCAGTTTTCTGAACAAACCGCAGCACTCCGCAAAGCCATCAAAACCCTGAAACGCGAAATGGCGGAACGCAAACAGGCAGAACTTGCCTGCGCCACGGCGGAAACCCGCATGAAAAATATTGCGGCTAATATTCCTGGTTCTATCTTCCAGTTTGGGCACCACAACGGGAAGTGGAAAATGGACTATATCAGCGACGGTATTTGGAGCATCATGGGCGTGCGAGCTGATGACATTGTGCGCAGCCTTTCGGCTTTTGTGAATCGGTTGCACCCAGACGATCGCCGCGCGTACATTGCCTCTGTTGCAGACGCAATTGATACCCTCAGTCCCTGGCATTATGAAGGCCGTTTGATTAAACCCAATGGCCAAATTCGCTGGTGGCAAGGAGATGCGTCGCCGCTCGTGAGTGATACTGGAGAAATTGCCTTTTTTGGCGTCTTGCTGGATATTACCGATCGCAAACAGATTGAGGCAGAACTGACTCAGGTACAACGAGTTCTAGAAACAACAGTTGAACAACGAACAGAAGTCTTAAACCAAGTTATTACCCAACTGAAGCGAGATAATCAGGAACGTGATTTTGCCTTACAAGAGCGTCAAGAAGCTGAATTGCAACTGAAGCGATCGCTCAAAGAACTAGCAAGCTTTAAATTTGCTCTCGATCAAGCCAGTATCGTTGCTATTACCGACGAAAAAGGCGTAATCAATTTCGTGAATGATAATTTCTGCAAAATATCAAAATATTCTAGAGAAGAGCTGATTGGGAAGACTCACAAAATCATTAACTCTGGTAGCCATTCAAAACAGTTTTTTCAACGCATGTGGAAAACGATTTCAAATGGTAAAGTTTGGCAAGGTGAGATTCAAAATCGTGCTAAAGATGGTACGACCTATTGGGTTGATACGACGATTGTTCCGTTCCTCAATGCGGATGGTAAGCCCCATCAATATATCTCTATTCGTAGTGATGTTACGAAGCGCAAACAAACTGAGGCAAAACTCCGCGATCGCGAACAGTTTTTACGGGGCGTATACGAAGGTGTAGAACATGAAATCTTTGTTATTGATGTGATCAACGAGCATGAATTTCGTCATGCGGGATTGAATTCTTACGCTGAGAAAGTCGTCGGGAAGAAAACCATTGAAGTCTTAGGCAAACCAATGGAGGATTTGTTTGACGAAGCTTCGAGTCAGGCGATCCAAAGTCGGCTACGTCAATGTGTGCGCAGCGGCAAACCCATTACCTACGAAGAATGCCTTACCCTCCAAGGCAAAGAAACGTGGTGGCTAACCACCCTGAATCCGTTAAAAGACGAAAAATCGCGCGTGTATCGCCTAGTCGGAACCGCAATTGATATTAGCGATCGCATCCAAACGGAACAGGCTCTACGAGAATCCAAGCAACTATTGCAACTGGTATTTGACACATTGCCCCAGCGCGTTTTCTGGAAAAATAGACATCATCAATATTTGGGTTGCAACAAAACCTTTGCTCAAGATTCAGGATTAGAATCACCAGATCAAATCATTGGCAAAACTGATTACGACTTACCGTGGGCGCAATTAGCAACTATCTTTGAAGCTGAAGATTCAGCCGTGATGCAAAGTAATACTCCCGTCATCAATCACCAAGAAGAGAAACATTTAGAAAATGGAGAAACCATGTGGTTATGCATCAACAAAATTCCATTGCATAATCAAGCTGGGGAAGTAATTGGAATCTTTGGATCTTACGAAGACATTAGTGATACAAAACGAGAAGAAATCGAACGTAAACGAGCTGAAGAACAACTGCGTCAGAGTGAACAACGATTTCGAGATGTGTCCGAAGCGGCTGGGGAATATCTATGGGATATGGATACCACCGGCGTATACACGTTTGTGACTGATAAAGCGAAACAAGTCAAAGGCTATAGCCCGACTGAGTTATTGGGTTACTCCTTGTTTGAGTTTATGCCGTTTGAAGATATTGATCCAGTGCGAGTCGTTCTCCAAAAAGCAACACAGCAAAAGAGCCCCTTTAAATTCCAACATCGCAACTTAACGCCAGATGGGGCGATCGTCTGGGAAGAAGTAAACGGAGTCCCCTTGCTCGACCCGGCGGGTATGGTGATTGGATTTCGGGGTACAGGATTAAGCATAACCGAACGAAAACAAGCTGAAGAAGCCTTGAAACTGAGTGAGGAACGCTATCGGTGCCTCATTCGAGCGACATCCCAGTTGATTTGGCTAACGAATGGGAACGGCAAAGTTGATGATGTACCGGAGTGGCGAGTGTACACCGGACAAACCATTGAAGAAGTGCGGGGTTATGGCTGGCTAGATGCATTGCATCCAGAGGATAAGACCATTGCGGTTCAACGGTGGCTGAGTGCCGTGAAAAACAAACACCCCTACGAAGCGGAATATCGTGTGCGGGGCAAGGATGGGAATTATCGCTATTTTGTTTCGCGGGGAGTTCCTATTTTGCTGGACAGTGGGGCCATTCGAGAATGGATTGGGGTATGCACTGATATTCACGATCGCAAGTTAGCCGAAGCCGCTCTCCGGGATTCTGAAGCCGAATTACGGCAACAAACCCGCGAATTGGAAAGTACGCTGCGGGAATTGCAACGAACGCAGGCGCAACTGGTGCAAAGCGAGAAAATGTCGAGTTTGGGGCAAATGGTCGCTGGTGTCGCCCATGAAATCAATAATCCAGTGAACTTTATCCACGGTAATTTGATTCATGCAGATCAATATGCATCCGATTTGCTTGAGCTATTACATCAATATCAAACTCACTATCCCAACCCACCAGAATCGATCCAAGACCAAGCGGAGGCGATCGATGTGGACTTTATCATGCAAGACTTTCCGAAGTTAGTAGACTCGATGAAAGTTGGCGCTGAACGGATTCGAGAAATTGTGAAATCGTTGCGGACATTCTCTCGTCTTGATGAGGCTGAATTTAAGATCGTTGATATTCATGAAGGCTTAGATAGTACACTCATGATTTTACAAAATCGACTCAAGGGCAAACCAAATGGACTAAGTATTGAAGTCGTTAAAAACTATGGTGAGCTGCCTTTAGTCGAGTGTTATGCAGGTCAATTGAATCAAGTATTTATGAATATTTTGAGCAATGCTGTTGATGCCATAGAAGAAAAAATAACAACTACAAGTAATGGCATTTCACCAATGATTACAATTCTTACTCGCACGGTGGGGAGCGATCGCATAGCTATCCATATTGTGGATAATGGCCCTGGCATTCCCAAGCATATTAAGAAACGGTTATTCGACCCATTTTTCACAACTAAGCAGATTGGCAAAGGCACTGGTTTGGGTATGTCAATTAGCTATCAAATCGTGACGGAAAAACATCATGGCAGTTTACAATGTCACTCCACTCTTGGCGAAGGTGCTGAGTTCATTATTGAAATTCCTATTCAGCAATGCTAAATCAATAAATGCCAAATTGATAGACTTGAATAGTGGATGTTCACGCGGGGCTTAAGTGAGTCAAAATTAAACAATCAATTTGAATTAAACTTTTAATTAACCGAATGACTGAGCAATCTTTGACTTATTTAGAAACACTAAACCAAGCGATCGCGGCAATCCAATCAGGGACAGGCGATCACCCCGCATCAACGGCAATGGTAGCAGCTCTATTGAGCGCGGAAAAGGCTGCGAAACAACAGCGATTGACCTATGCGCTTCCAACGCTCATGGGTAAATGGCAGTTATGTTTTACGGCAACTCGCGGAGCGCACCAGCGATCTGGCCAGGTTCAGGGGCGCGGCTGGTATTGGCCCAGCCTAGTTCCGGCAATGATCTCCTTTCAACCAGTAGACACGAGCGATCGCCCGATAGACGGCACCATTGAGAATCAAATTCAACTTGGGCCAGTTTGTCTCCAACTCAAAGGTTTGTTTAAATATCCAGGGAAAAAGAATTTGCTTGCCTTTGACTTTACTCAAGCTCGACTGTCGGTATCAGGCAAAACCCTTTATGACCGCGAGTTTCGAGGCGGCACAACAAAAGCCCAACACTTCGCGGAGCAAACCGTCGCAACACTCCCCTTTTTCGCATTCTTTCTAGTGACAGAGGACTACATTGCGGCTCGTGGGCGTGGTGGCGGCTTGGCCTTGTGGCGGCGCAGATAGCACATCCACTCAGGTCGTTACAGCAGGCTTTGGGCTTCGGTTTGGAGGGTCGGTTGCAAGGTCAGAGGCAACTGCAAGGTGAAGCAGCTACCCACATTAAGGGTTGAGGTAACTGTGATGTTGCCTTGATGGAGGTGGGCCAGTTTTTGGGCCAATGCGAGCCCCAGGCCAGTCCCTTGATACTTGCGATCTAGGCCGCTTTGCAGTTGGTGAAAGGGTTGGAAAAGGGTGCCCAAGTCAGCTGGAGCAATGCCAATGCCAGTATCCTCAACGAGAAACTGAAGGGTGTGATTGACTTGGGTGACGCGCAAACACACTGAGCCTATTTCAGTAAACTTAACAGCATTCGACAGGAGATTAACCAAAATTTGTTTGAGCCGACGGCGATCGCCCATACACTGGGTGGCGTCTGTTGTAATGGATAAAGAGAGGGCGAGTTGCTTCTTTTCAGCTTGGGCGCGAATGTATTCCAAACTAGATTCACACAACTCTAAAATTTCGATGGATTCAAAGTACAGTTCTTCTCGACCAGCCTCAATTTTTGATAAATCCAGTAAGTCGTTAATTAAGGCTAACAAGTGTTCACCGCTGGTGTAAATGCTAGTCAAATATTGTTCTTGTTTTTCATTAAGATCCCCAAAGGCACGTTTCAAAAGCACACTAGAGAAGCCTAAAATACTGGTAAGCGGGGTGCGGAGTTCGTGACTCATGTTGGCAAGAAAATCACTTTTTGCCTGGTTGGCGGCATCCGATAGGCATTTGGCGGCTTCTAGTTCTTGGGTGCGAGCTTGGACTTGGGCTTCCAACCGTTCGTAACTGCGGGCGTTGTAAAGGGCGATCGCGGTTTGATCGGCAATGCACTTCATCAATTGAATATCAGTTGCGGTAAAAGCTCTGGTTTGGGTAACCGTGTGGAGTTCGATTCCACCAGCAAATTCATCGCGGATATAAATAGGAACGCTGAGGAGCGATCGGGATTTTTTGGTGTCAAAACAATCTTGTTGGGCGGGGGAAAGGGAAATCAGCGTTGTATCAGGAATGTAATAAGGCTCTTGCAAAAACATCCCCGCACTATCCAGCAAGCCTAACCATTCTGTGGCCTGAGTCCGAAATCCAATCAGCGAACTGAGCGTATTCGCGGCTAGCCATTCATGGGTGACGTGGACTTCTGCTCCACACAGGGTAAACAGAGTGACGCGCTCAACCCCAAAACTTTTGCCCGTAATGGTCACAATCTCTTGCAGAATATAATCGGGGTCAAGGCTGGAATTGAGTACTCGCCCAATTTGGTTCAGGAGTTGTTCTTGTTGGGCTTGCTGCTGGACTTGGGCAAACAATTGACTTTGGTGAATAGCAACCGCGCATTGATTAGCGATCGCTTTCACCATTGACTGTTCAACCACACTCCACTCTCGTTCAGAATCACATTGTTGGATGCAAATACCACCTTGATAATCTTCCTGGTGGACTAATGGTGTCATCACCACAGACTGAATTCCATACTCCTGCATCAATCCACGAGTGCGCTCTGGCGTCTCTGGATGGGAATAGAGAAAAGACAATTGTTCACCTTGGCGAAGCCGTGCTTTATAGGTTTCAAACAAACCACAAGCAACACCCAAAATTGACTCTTTATCTTTAGTCAAATAACTAGCATAGTGACATTCCATCCGGCCATTGGCATCCGGCAAAAACACTAGACAACGACTGACTGATAATACTTCATGCAGATGATCCACCGTAGCCTGCAATACCTCAGCCATGACGAGGGAACCGCGCATAGCCTGAACAATGCGATTGATAATGACTTCGTAGGTCGCTTGTTGTTGCAATTGCTGCATGGCTGCTTGCTTTTGTTGATGCAGCCTAAATTCCCGCAGCGATCGCTCAAGGACAACGGGTAACCGAAACAACCGATCTTTCAACACATAATCGGACATTCCTGCTTTAATGCAGTCCACTGCGGCTTCTTCCCCCAAAGAGCCAGTTACCAGAATCAGGGGAATCTCCTGTTCGATGGTTCTTAAAATCTCCAAGACATCGTAGGCTGTAAACCCGATGAGGCGATAATCACACAAGATGGCATCCCAGTGTTCCGTCATCAACTGCGATCGGCAATCGGCCAAGGTATCAACCAGTTGATAGGTGCAGGGAATGCCGGCATTTTCCAAAGCCAACAACATCAGTTCTGCATCTTCTTGCATATTCTCAACCACCAACAATTTCAGCGGAGCCGCTGAGAGCGGGGGGAGGTTTTTGGCGGCAGAATAGTCAGCCATAAAGCAGAGATGCAGTAGTAGTTAGTAAATCGGTTGAGGTGTTGCGTGATACCCAGGCTAAACAATTTCCAAACCAACGGGAAATTAAGGTGTGGTTAAGGCAGGCGGTTTATTCAAATGCATCCAATAGGACACAACACGGGTTGAAACCTCCAAAAACTGCTCAAAATCCACAGGTTTTACGATGTAGCTGTTGCTGCATAACTCGTAGCAGGCTTCTAAATCAGCATCTTCTTGGGAGGATGTCATAACAACAATAATGAGTTTTTTGGTGCGGGGATTAGCCCGTAAAGTTCTTAAAACCTCTAGGCCGTTGATCCTGGGCAACTTCAGGTCAAGCAAAACAAGGCGGGGCAATAGTCGATTGGAGGGGTGGTTATCGTCTCCTATCAGATACCGTAAAGCTTGCTGCCCATCGGTGACAACATCCATTTGATTAATAAATCGTAAGGGGGCTAAAGCAAGTTGCATGAGTTCTACGTCGTGGGGATCATCTTCGATGAGTAGCAGTAGCCCTGGATCGCTCTTTGCAGTCATGATGCCTCTGGGGGGTGATCAAATTGGAGGTAAAAGGTGGTGCCGTGGTCGGGTTGGCTGTCGGCCCAAATTGTGCCCCCATGCCGATGCATCACACGTTGCACGATCGCGAGGCCAATCCCAGTGCCTTCAAAGTCAGTGTTTGGGTGCAATCGTTGAAAGGCACCAAACAGTTGATCGGCAAATTCCATCGGAAACCCAATGCCATTATCTTGGATTTGGATGATGTGAGCATCTATTGTTTGAATTGTGATTTGGGGGTGAGGGCGATCGCGGCTAAACTTGACAGCATTATCAATTAAGTTGGTAAAAACTTGTTGCAGCATGGCTTCGTCTCCCCGGATGGTGGGCAACGGGCCAATGTGAAATTCCACTCGGTCAGCGTGGTCATAGGTATCTTGCACCAGTTGAATGGCTTTTTCGACCAAAAGCCCCAAGTCTACGGGCTGGCGCTCCATCTGGCGACGACCGGCCCGAGATAGGGTTAGCAAACCATCGATCAAAAGGCTCATCCGTTGGCCGCTAGTGGCAATGATGTTGAGGTAGTGTACAACTTTGGGGTTGTGAATGGCCTCGGTCTGGGTGAGCTGGTTGCGCAGGGCGTTGACAAACCCGTTGATGTGGCGGAGGGGAGCCCGCAGATCGTGGGAGACGGAGTAGGAGAAGGATTCCAATTCCCGGTTGATGGCTTCGAGTTGGAGGGTGCGTTGGGCGATCGCGTCTTGATGCTGCTTGCGCTCAGTAATATCATCCATTAGACCCATGACGTACAGCCCATCGCCACGCTGATTCACAATGAGACAGACGGCAAGTTCAGCCCAGAGGAGTTGTTGGTCTTTGCGGTAATACCGCTGGGGCAGACGATAGCTAGACCGTTGGCCCTGAAATAGCTGATGGCGGAGTTGGAGATCTTGCTGGAGATCGTCGGGGTGGGTAATGTCGAAGAAACTCAGGTGCATCAACTCGGCAGCCTCGTAGGCCAACATTGTACACATCGCCGGATTGAGCGCCACAAATCGCAGGGTTTTGGGGTCAGCCAGGGTAATGCCAATGGGGGCATTTTCAAACACTTGGCGAAATAGGGCTTCGCTATGTTGCAGAGCTTGTTCGGTTTTGTAGCGTTCTTGAATTTCGGCTTGGAGTTGGCTGTTGCTGCGGCTGAGTTCGGTGGTGCGCTGGTCAACGAGAATTTCTAAATTGCGATTTTGGAATTCGAGGGCCTGGTTAAGTTGGTGAATTTGGAGTTCGGCCTGTTTGCGATCGCTCACGTCAATGAGCACACCCAGGACTTCGGTAGGGGTGCCCGCCTCGTCGCGCAGGATGTGACCGCGGGCAATGACCCAGTGGAGTTCGCCGTTGGGATACACCACTCGGTATTCCACTTCACAATCATGGCCCTGGGCAAGGGCTTGGGCAAAGGCGGCTTCCACCTGGGGCAAATCATCGGGGTGGACGCGATCGCGCCAAATCTGGTCGTCTACTGTGGGGCCATAGTCTTGGGGATCAAGCCCCAGCAAGTAAAAATGATTGGGATTCCACGTCGCCTGTTTCGTTGCCAGGTGCCAGACCCAGGTGCCAATGTTGGTGAAGTTAAGGGTTAGGCGAAACTGTTCTTCGCTGCGCCGAAGGGCCGTTTCAGCTTGCTTGAGGGCCGTGACATCGGTGGCGACAACGGTGACAAACCAACAGGCTTCCGTCTCGTCGCGATAGGCATTGAAGGTTTCAGCAATCCACCGCCAGGAGCCGTTTTTATGTTGAAAGCGGTATTCGGCTTGGATAGACTGCTCGGCAAAAATGGCGGTGTAGACTGGCCCAACGATGGTGGGGCGATCGCTAGGGTGAATCCGGGAAAACCAAAGTTGCTTGTCGGCTTCAAATTCATATTTGCTGTATCCAAAAACGCGGGCACAACCGATGGAATGGTATTCATACTCGTAGGAATGATCAGCATACAACCGCAAACTGATAATGGCGGCATCGGCTTGGCTCAAAATGTTATTCAGTTTGACTTGGGACAGATGGAGTTCCCGTTCCAGTTGGTTGCGCTCGGTCACATCAATCAGGGTGCCGATCCATTCCCGCACCTGGCCATCTGGCTCTAGCACTGGCACGGCCCTGGCTTGCACCTCTTGGCACTTGTCCCCTTGGGCCAGAAGGCGATAGGACATGGCATAACAACTTTTGTTGGCGATCGCCGTTCGCCATGCTTGTTGCACTTGGGGTTGGTCGTCTGGGTGAATAAGTTGGAGCCACTCTAGACTAGTGCGATCGGCCAGGTTGGGCGGCAGGAGTGACGGAGAACCCGGTAGAGTATACAGCATTTGGCCAGTAGCATCGGCGTGCCAAACGACTTGGGTGGTGGCCAATACGAGGGATTGGTAGCGATCGCGCTCGTGGGTCAGTTTTTGGTTGACTTGTTCCAATTCTTGGGTGCGGCGTTGGACGCGGCGTTCCAACTCTAGATTTAGCGCCTGAATGCGGGCCTCGGCCAGTTTTCGCTCAGCGATTTCTTGCTCTAGGGCGCGGTTGGCCTGGGCTAATTGGTTGGGACTGGGGAGGGCGATCGCTTGGGGCATAATCGGGACAAGGGCGATCGCGGTAAACACCGAAATCCCGGCGGTGCCAGCCTTGATCGCACCAGACCACCAATAGGCCGGATGCCAAAGTGTCCAGATATTAACCAAATGGGTGGTACCACAGGCAAAGATAAAGGCACTAAACAACGCAAACACCCAGGAAAAGGGTAGATCTTGCCGCCGTCGCAGAAAGTAAACCAGGATCAAGGGAATTGAGTAATAAGCGGCTGTAATGAAAGCATCAGCCCCCACATGCAACCAGACCAACCCCGGTTTCCACAAATAACAATGCCCATGGGGAATAAACGGCCCAGTCGAAAACAGCGTCTGCAAGAATCCCGGCATGGGTCCCTTCTCCCGTATGTGAGTGCCCTCTTCAGTGTGCACCCAGTCTAGCCAATCTCAGGTGTGGGTTCCAAGGACGTTCCAGGGGGCTGGGCCACAGCCGGGTTGGGCCAGAACGCTGTCACCAACCGAGCCAGTGGGGAATGGGGCTGAAAGCTGGTGGTCAAGGTAACGTCACGGCACCCGCCTGACAATCTCGTAGCCACTGGCGAATGGCCCGCCCCGTGGCTAGGCGAGTGGCATCTTGCAGGGGAGACGGGGCTTGGTTGGTGCTGGGGTAAGGCGCTTCCCGCGAGTATAAGATAGCCAGGTTCCAGCCCGTATCAGCAGTGTGGGCCAGGAACAGCCAGTGATAAGTTTGATATTCTGTGGCTTGCCGGGTGTCGTATTGCCGTTCTAGCAGGGTGAAAAAGATTTGGTGGAGGCCGCCAGTGTCAGGGTTGGGGTGGCTGGTGCGCACGGGGAGAGGCCGAAAGTCGGGTTGGTTGGCAAAGAGGGCATAACGACCGGCCTGGCTCCCTGCCCGTTGGTGGCTTTGGCGATTGAGATAGCTTGGCAAATCCCGCAGGAGGGCGGCAGTTAAGGGTTGCACCTCGGTAGGACAAACGGTTTTGGGCCGAAGGAAGGCGGGGGGCTTGGCGGCGGTGGTAGCGGGAATCGGGGTGGCGGGGGCTGCTTGGCAAAGCCAGAGGAGGGGCGCGATCGCCAAGGGTGCCCCCCAGCGGCGTAGGGACGGCCAACGGATGTTTATGTCCAGCGGCTGAGACTTCAAAACAGTGCGGGTTACTGGGGTTTGAGGAGGGTCACTTTGAGGGTAAAGTTGCCAGCGGCCATTTCACCAAACGATCGCACCCGAATGTAGTAAGTATCGGTTTTGAGGATGCGGGTGAACAGCAGGGAATTGGTGCTTCCGTCTGGGCCGTCATCATTCTCGGCGATCGCGGTGCCGTCGGTGGCAATGAGATACACAATCGTATCGAAGTCATCGGAGGTAAGATCCACCGCTAACTGGCTTCCGGCCTTCAATTGCAACACGTAATCACGGGCAAATCCACCTTGTCCGGTGGGAATGTCGGCTTTGGTGAGGCGATCGCGAATGGTGCTGCCAGGGGAGATCGGAATGGGGTCATACAGTCGGCTTTGGGCGCTCCCAGCCGGAACCAGGGCGAATGGCAGCGAGAGACTCAACCCCAGGGGCAACCACCAGCCCAACTGGGTCAGAACACATAAACGCATGAGCTCTGCTTCCCTACGGTTGAGCACGGTTGAGGGCCGCTTCCAAGTCAGCCAGTTCAGGCACACCTGGAATTGCTTCGCCATTGACCACGAAGAACGGTGTGCCGTCGATCCGCAGGGCATCGGCCAGTTGCATATCTCGAGCGATCGCCGTGGCCGCAGCTTGACTGGCGCGATCGCGATCGAACTTAGCGAGATCAAGCCCTAAGGCTTTCGCAGTAGCCTGGTAGAAGGGTTCTCCTAGTTGCTCTTGGTTGGTAAATAGGGCATCGTGAAATTCCCAGAATTTGCCCTGTTGGCCTGCGGCCCAGGCAGCTTTGGCAGCAGGCATCGCTTCCGCGTGGATGGAGGTCAGGGGGAGGTGCTTGTAGACCAGGGAGACGCGATCGCCATGTTTCGCCAAAAAAGCTTTGAGGGTTTCGTGGGCTTTGGCACAGTAGGGGCATTGAAAATCAGAAAATTCAAACAGAATAAGTTGGCCCTTGGGCGACCCGGCAATTGGGGAGGTGCCAATGGCTTGTTTCGGATTGGTCGCAAGTTGGCGTAAGGCAGCTTGGCGGGCTTGTTGGGCTTTTTCTTGCTGAGCTCGTTGGTAGGCTTGCACCGCTTCCAAAATGGCTTCAGGATTTTCGCGGATGATTTGCAAGACTTGCTCTTTCAGTTGGGGGGGGATTTCTGCACTGTAGGCCGGGGCCGGAAAACTTTGCCCCCCGATCGCGATCGCCACAATCATCAGCCACAGTGGCACCTGGTGCAGGGCACTGCATCGCCACCGGCGATTGGTTCCCTGTGTATGCATCGTTCTCTTCACTCATCCCCTCCTTGCTGCCTGGGCGCAAGCACCACAATGTTTCCGCTTCATTGTGTCACAGAGCTAACACCTCTGGGGAGCGATCGCCCCAACTTGTTCTGTCCAATACGGAACTCGGAAGCATTGCCCAGGGCAGCTCATTGGCTGGGCGCAGGCAAACTCAGACTTGATGGCGTTCTTTATCAACTTGCAGTAATTGCTTAAACTCAGGGGCGGGCACCGGTTTCATGTGCAAAAAGCCCTGCATGGCATAGCAGCCGTGTTCCTGCAAAAAGGTTAATTGTTCCTGGGTTTCCACACCACAGGCCATCACCCGCAGCTTAAAAGTTTGGGCAATACGAATAATGGCTTTGGTAATGTCGGTTAGCTCCGAGTCGTGCGGTACGCCCATAATCAGGGATTGAGCGATCTTAATACCGTGAATGGGCAATCGCCGCAAGGCTTCTAGGGAGAAGGCCGTTTTCCCAAAATTGTCAATGTGGATGCCAACGCCCAAGGTTTGCAACAAGCTCAGGGTTTCACAGGCATAGTCTAGGTCAGCCATTAATTCATCGATCGCCAACTCCAAAATGAGCAACCGAGGATTCAGTTTGGTTTCGGCCAAGACTTGGCGAACACTCTCAAAGAGGGCTTTTTTCTTGAACTGATAAGACGAAATATTCACTGCAATCGGCAACGGCAAGGGACTGAGCGATCGCCACATTTGCACCTGCGTACAAGCCGTTTGCAACACCCACACCCCAAGTTGCTGAATAAAACCCGTTTCTTCAGCCAAGGCGACAAAATCTTTAGGGTATAACAACCCTTTTTGGGGGTGCTGCCACCGCACAAACGCCTCGACTCCAATAATCCGTCCGGCTAAAAGACTCACCTGGGGCTGATAATGCAACTGAAACTGCATTTGCTGTAACCCGCGTTCTAGGTCAGCTTTGAGCATCCGCCGGGTAACATCTGCCGCTTCCATCGCCAGGTTATAGAAGTAGTAGCCAGCGGTGGCTTCGGGCTGATTTTTCGCTTGGGCGGCCCGGGTTAATAGTTGATTGACTGAATCGCCGTGTTTGGGAAAGTAGGCAATCCCAATTTGGGCTTGCACGGTGAGGCGGTTGCCGCTGATGAAGTAAGGTTCGGCGATCGCGGCTAAGAACTGCTGGGCTTGCTGGGCTAATTCGTTTTTGGTGGTGGCGTTGGTGACAACGATGGCAAAATCCAGGCCCCCTAAGCGGGCGATGGTATGGCTGTCGTCAGTGTGAAGCCGCAACCGTTCGGCCACTTCTTGGATGAGCAAATCCCCGGTGGAATGGCCAAACGTGTCGTTGATTGCATTCAGTTGGCTCAGGCTGAGGTAGAACACCGCCACGGTTTGTTGCGTTTCCTGGCTGGCCTGAATCGCCGCTTGCAACCGATGGTGCAACACAATGCGGTTGGGCAGATTCGTTAGGGGGTCAAAATGGGCAAAACTACCCAGGGCTTCCGCCGCTTGTTTGATCTGGCTGATGTAGGGCTGCGCGACTTCAGTTTGTTTTTCGAGGCGAGCGTTGATGGCAGCGAGCAATTCTTGGACGGAAAACGGTTTGGTGAGATAGTCATCAGCCCCCAGGTTCATACCTTGGCGATGATCGGTGCGATCGGCTTTGGCACTCAGGAAGATGAAGGGAATGGTTACGGTGTCATCGCTTTGCCGCAAGGATGACAACACGCCGTAGCCGTCCATTTCGGGCATCAAAATGTCACACAAGATCAAATCGGGCATGAGCGATCGCGCCAGATGCACTCCCTTCACCCCGTTTTCGGCTGGCACTGCTTGAAAACCAGAATGGTTCAGCATTTTGACAATGTTTGACCGAATCGCATTCTCGTCTTCAATTACCAGAATTGTTTTCATGCCTTAAATCCAAATTACCCACAAAAATCTATACGTGTGTTCATCAGTTTTGGCTCACCTCATATCATGCAGACTTGCTCAATGACCTGCTGAAGCTTCAATGTTGCCTATGGTTTAGGTGCTATTTCTATCTTCTTTTGCCATCCCTCAAACGGGCATCGGCTTAAAGACGGGGCAATCTAGGTTATGACGCGGGTTGGCGCGATCGCACCGGATGACGTTATCCCCAAACTGACACTAGCCACAAACTGAATAAACTTGGTGCAAACTTGCCTCCCCGGTCTCAGGCCCGGTTTGCATGAACAAAGTTATGGCAAAACTTGAACCGCGCCCTGCAATCGATTTGCAAACGGCGAATAGAGGGATTCCACCGCCGCCCAAAGGATAGGTCGCATCTAACGCTCCGATCGCTAACTCTTAGATCATAGTCTTTTTAGGGAAGATACTTTAGTGAAATTACGGAGCGCGATCGCGGACATGGTGCCAGAAACAGTGCCGCTGTGCCTTCACAAGCAGCCCAATTTCCGTACACTTCCCTGCATCAGGAGCAGTTTTAGGCTGGTTCCTGTCGCAATCTGGGGCCAGGGAAAAGCCTGGGCGCTGAATCACCAGCGATGCCAGATTAAATAACCGCTGAACGATAGTCTCAATCGGCTTCAGGAGGAATGGGGGCGACCTCCATGACATTGGTAGGCAAGGTAACTTTAAATAGTGTGCCCTTTCCAACTTCACTTGCAACAGTAATGGTGCCCTGATGTAAATCCACGCAGTGCTTGACAATGGCAAGCCCAACGCCCGACCCGGACACAGCCCCCACATTGCTGGCTCGATAGAAAAAATCGAATAAACGCAGTTGGTCTGCCCCCGGAATTCCAATGCCGTGATCTTGCACAAAGAGGGTAATCCACTCCGATGCGCCAACGAGTTTTAATTGAATCGGATGTTGGGCGGAGGAATATTTAATCGCATTTGATAGCAAATTACTAATCACTTGGCGGACTAACCGGGCATCGAGATAAACGCGATCGCACCACTGAGACTGCTGAACTTCAAATTGAATGCACCGCCCCGTACTGATTTCAGCCGCCGTAATCGCCCGCCGACACAATTGGCCCAGGTCAAACCAAGAGAGGTTCAGTTTAATTTGTTCTGTTTCGGATTGTTCAATGAACAGAACGTCTTCCATCATCTGCGATGCCTGTTCCAAGGCCACATAAATTTGCTGGAATAATTCCTCGCGCTCCGCCTCGCTCATGTTAAAAGATTTCAGCAAATCTACCGCTGTTCGAATTGTGGTCAGGGGCGTGCGAAACTCGTGGGCCACCATCGCCAAAAACTGCGTTTTGATGTCACGCAGGGCTGTGCTCCTACTTAGTGGGTCAAGGGTATCGTCGTTCACCTGGCTGTGAATTATCTCGGAAGGGGAATCGGCAGTGGAAATACGCAAAATAATCAAAACTGCATCAGGCCAGCAAGGAATTGTCTGAATTTCTCCGTCGTAAAGCTTACCATTTTGTTGGATTGGCAACCTGCCAAACTCAGATTTACCAGTGGCTAGAACCTGTTGAATACAATGCAGTTGAGTGGCTAAGACAGTAGCTGGCAGGATTTGGGCTAGATGAGTCATGGGCGATCGCTGAGCACCCTGGGGAAGGCTGTAATCAACACAATGGCCTTGTCGCTGCACCCGCAAATAGAACTCCCTGGCCCGATTGCCAGGTAAAAAAGACTCCGTTGGCGGTTGGTTACCTCGTCGCAGCCCAAAATGAGGTTGCCCCAGCCGCGACTGATGGCCCCTTGGCGACCATTCAACGCGATGTTGCACCACGCTGACCAAGTAGACGCAGCCTGTATCATCCTGCACTAAGCTAGCAGAGACTTGGGCTAAATACACAATCCCAGCGGCATTAGTCAGATAAAGATCATGTTGCTGAGCTTGGCCGGAGGTAAAAACCAGATTATTCTGGGCCCGCACACTGGCGGTTTGCTCAGTGGGCACCAGGTCATAGCTAGATTTGCCTAAGAGGGTTTCTTTGGTGTAACCCAGCCAGTTGCAAAAAGCAGTGTTGGCATCGCTAATGCGATGGTGAGAGTCTTTAACAAAAATGGGCTGGGGTAGAGCATTCAACAAGCCGTGCCAAAATGGCTGGGTTAAGTTGGGTGGACTAGCAACCATATTCTGTGGGTTGAAAGAGTTGATTTTGGCGATCGCAAGCATCGCAGTGAAAGCACGTAATTCGGCAGGCAGTGGCGCTGCTTCAAATGAGCAAACCGAGTCGGTTCAACGCTTTGATCAACCTATTCGCATCAAAGCTTCCTCGTCATCGCAGGAGGGCTGCCCACTCCGGCAGCATTGGCCAAACCACGAATCACGCTATTAAAAAATCATCAACAAAGAATTTGAAAGTTGCTTGGGACCACTGGTTCTAAACCCGAATCCGGCTTGCCCCCAGGGTTATACGCCATTTGGCTTAAAAATTTGAATTCATTTAGGATACCCCGAGCTGGGCAAGGCATAACACCTTATTGAGAGAAAATCAAGTTTTAGCACTATCCCAGTTCTTAATAAAGCTAAGCAAGGACTCGAAAGCCCTTGCCTGGAAGCGATCGCGAGATCGCGGTGAACTCACTAATTTTTATGAAGCACTTTGGGCGGAAAAGTTGGTTCTTGCCCTGCTTGATCGGCTGGGGCTGTTCCCGGCCTTCAAAGGAGGGAACCCCTTACCCAGCCACCCACCCCGCAGACTTATTTCCAGCCGACACGATCCATGAGCTTCAGTGCATCCTGGTTCCGTCGCCCAAATTCGGCGGCATTCACCCGGTCTTCTTTGAATCCGCCCAGGGATTTTAGCTTCGAGTCTGTGGTGGCGTTGGCCAGGACGGGGTATTCGTTGTTGCCTTCTGCAAAAATCTTTTGGGCGGCTGGACTGGCGAGATATTCCAAAAATTTCACTGCGGCGTCTTTATTTTTCGTGGTCTTCACCACGCCACCACCGCTGATGTTGACATGGGTACCCCGATCTCCCTGGTTCGGGAAAAAGACCCCAATTTTCGAGGCGATCGCCTGGTCTGCTGGCTGGTCTGACTTCATCAACCGGACAACGTAGTAAGTATTGACCAGGGTCAAAGCGCCTTCGCCCGCCGCGACCGACTTGATTTGGGCGGTGTCATTGCCTTGGGGCGGACGGGCAAAGTTAGCCACCAAACCTTGGGCCCAGGTGGCTGTTTTTTCGGGGCCTAGTGCGGCCAAAAGAGCCCCAACGAGAGACTGGTTATAGACATTGCTGGAAGACCGGATGATAAATTTGCCCTTCCATTTGGGATTGGCTAAATCTTCATAGGTTGAAAGGTCAGACGGCTTAACTTGATCTTTGTTGTAAACAATGACCCGAGCCCGTTTAGAGAGGCCAAACCAATGCCCTTGCGGATCGCGTAAGTTGCTGGGAACGGCTTGTTTGAGGACGGCAGAATCAACGGGCATCAATAAACCGGCTTCTTGGGCACGCCAGAGGTTACCAGCATCGACAGTCATCAAAACATCGGCAGGGCTGTTGGCTCCTTCGCTGGTAATCCGCTCGATGAGTTTGTCCGCCGGGGCTTCAATCAAATTGACTTTGATGCCAGTTTGTTTCGTAAACCCTTCGTAGAGGGCGTTGTCAGTATCGTAGTGCCGCGCGGAATAGAGGTTGATGGTTCTTTGCTGTTGGGCCGTTGTGTCAGCGTCGAACGGAAATTTGGCGATCGCAACGGCAGCGATCGCAGCACCCAACCCTAAAAATACCCGTCTGGTCGTTTTCATTGCTCTCGATTTGATTCTCGTACTAGCTATTGAACAAAATTCTCAAAAGAGAGCATAAACTACTCTCCTGACGATATCAAGTCTATTGACGAAGATTAGCAAAAAGTATTTTTAAGTTGGGGTTAACTAAGTGTGTGCCAATTGCTGAAGCCGTGTCGGTCGCAGACTAATTTGGTGATTTGAGTTAGCGATTAAATCCTATTTGTTGTCGAGGGAAGCAGAGGCTCAATAGGCTTTGGGACAAACACTTTTTGCAAAAAATACTCAAGTTTTGGGCGGTGGCTGGGTGAGGGTGGTCAGTAGTTGAGCCAGTGATTGGGCCAAGGGTTGGGACGCGATCGCCATTGCTCCTCCAAAACAAGACCCCGTGGCGATCGCTACGGGGTCAGTGCCCAAAGGAAGGTGGGCTAGGAAGTTGCTTAGGTTGGGAAGCCGTTGATTAAGTTGCGGCTATACGCGCAAGAGTTCCTGGTAGGTGTTTTCCAGATTTTGACAGGTCGTGGCGATCGTGGTTTCCACCGTCCGCAGGCGGTTTAGCTCGGCATCACGGTCAATTTCGCGGCTCTGCTTTTGTTGCAGCAGGTTGTCTAGCTCGGCCCGGCGGGATTGAATATCGTCGTTGACACGCTTGATGACTTCGCGTTCGTAGTTATCAAAACATTCCTGAACGGCGCTGTAGATGGGTTGCCATTGCTCTTGGGCCACTTGGGGCAAATGTTTGACCAGTTCTTTCTTCAAAGCTTTGATGAACTCTTTGCGGGCGTGGTCAGCTTGCAGTGCCCCAATGCCCAGGCTGATCAGGGCAAAGGTGAGCGGCCCCAAGACAACACCAAATAAGGTAGCTGTGGCGATCGCAATGCCTGCGGAGGTAAAGAAATTCAGCAAGATACTTTTGAAGTCAAACCCGGCGACGGCCATTGCGGCCCCAGCTAAATTGCCTGTAGCCAGAGAGAAAAGACCCATTGCCCACTTGGCCCAACCGGGGGTGGAGTCGTCATCACTGGCCCGGTTTGTTTGAGCGTGGATGGCCTGCCCCGTCAGCTTTTCGGTGATTTGATCGGTCACTTCTGAGTAGGAGGCTCCGTATTTGGCAGCACTTTGCGACAGTTGGGCAAACGCACCGTGGAGTTCTTTTTCTGCGGTCAGTGTCCAGGCAAAAAACTTGTCGTTGACGTATTGCTGAAAGGCTTGTTGGGCCGCCGCACTGAACTCTTCGCGCTTGTTTTGGCTGAGAAAATCAAGGAAGCGCAGTTCGCCGGGTTGATAGCGGAGAAAGTCCTGTTCAAAGGTGGCTTCTAAACCCAAAACATAGGTTTTGAAGGAGTCGGCGATTTGGCGAGCTTTGCGATCGCGCAGGGAGCGAATCTCATCGCGAAACTCGTTACAAATCTCGGCTAATTTCACAAATTGCGGTTCGACGGAAATGATCCGTGCTTTCAGGTCTTGCAAGTCTTTATCGAGTAGGGGAATGCGGAGGGCGATCGCCGCTTGCACGCGCTTGTTGATTTGGCGGGCCAGGGTGCGGGCTTGCCGAAATTCTGCGATCGCCCGCTCCTGGGTCAAAAATGTATTCAACGCGGCCATAAACTCCGCAAAGCCAGTCCCGTTCAACGGTGCGTTTTTATCTTTGATCCGTTGGCGCAGAGCCTTCAACGCCGAAATTTCAAACACGCGCTCGTCGTACAAATCCACACCATCGACCCAGCAATAATCCGCCAGATTGGTATGGAAGACTTTGCGCAGCTTGCCTTCGGCCTCTGCCAATTCTTCGCTATCGTCTGGGTCGAGCAAACTTTCTTTCACCTGATCCCAGGCATTGATCAAGAAAAAGATAGACAGTCCCCGGTCTTTAATGTAGTTCTCTAGATAGCGCCGTTCGGCCAGGGTGCAGGGTTGGGTGGCCCGCAAAACAAATAAAATCGCGTGGCAATTGGTGATGTAATTCAGCGAAAGTTCATTGCGCGCTTCGGTGTCGTTCAGCCCCGGACTATCGACAATTTCCACACCTTTTTTCAAGATTTCTAGGGGATATTCGACGACGGCATGGCTGACATCGGGGAAGGCTTGTTGTTGCTTTTGTTCAAGCTGTTTGGCCTCTTCGGGGTCAATGGTGTAGCGGTGCTTGAACGTGGCAAAGTCAATGCGCTGGGCGGGTTTGCCGTCGTTGAAGTGAATTGTAACGGTTTTTTCTGGCCCATATTTGAGCACGGTGAGCAGGGCCGTACAGGGGTTGACATCACTTGGCAACAGATTTTCCCCCAGGAGGGCGTTCAAAAAGGTGCTTTTGCCCCGTTTCATGTCGCCCAAGACTAGCAACCGAAAGACGCCTTGCTGTAAGTTTTTGCTGGCGGTGTTCAGGTCTGTAATTTCAGGGTCTAGACCCAGTTGACCGGATGCTTTTTCACCGTCAAATTCAGATTGGGTGAGGGTTTCGGCCATCTGACTCAGGTGAGTAGCCATGTGCTGACGGACGCGGGCAATGCGATCGAGGTCGTTGAGGAAGCCAGTGGTTTCGAGTTTCGGTGTCATGGGTTGAAAGAGGGTCAGAAAGGGGTCAGTTGGGGTGAGACGCAGGGTGTGACTTCAGGAAAGGGGATAGACCGTTGGGCGCAATCGGCACGATCGCGAGTTGGCGAACCTCCCCAGGTTTGGTTACTGGTCAAGGTTCAACCGATACCCACCAGAATCAGGTCAGGCCAGGACAATTCCGGGCGATTTGAGAAGAATTAAGGTTTTGGTTGTTTGTTGTCGAAAAAGATTTTGTAGGTAATCCAGGCGATCGCGCCCACCATCAAGGCGGTGGCGGCCCACATTGCGACTTTTACGGCCACAATCACTGCAACCACAATGCCCAAGAATTTTGCCACATTGGCTGCTTGGCGTAGTCGTTGTTTGAGTTTGCTGGGGGGGGCTTCATGTTTTGTGGTGGGGTAAACCGGGATGGGGGGTTGGCTAATTTCCATTTCCAGTTCCCGCAAGCGCAAGGCTGTTTCGCGATCGCGCAATTCTTGTTCACGCCGCCGTATTTCTTCGGTGTTGTTGTTCTGGGAAGTCATGACAATAGGCTAGCTAAGGAGCAATGGCGTTCTTGCAGATAGTGTGCCCGTTGCAAAATTGGTTCCAACTGGGTTGCTCTACCTTAACCTGTTCTTGGAGCCGTGCCCAGTTTTATTGCGAGGATGATAGGAAAACCGTTGGCGATTTGAGGGCGATCGCTGCATTGGAGTGAGGCGATCATCCTGTGCTGTATTCAGAAATACTCTGGTTCCAATAGATGGGTTTTTAACCATGCCCCCACCGATGGCTGGAGCCGTATAACGTTCCCCATCACCCGCCGTAAATAGCTTTGAATACTCATAAATAACCTTTCGGCGGTCAGGTGCATGGGCGTTGTTAGCTGGAGTTTAACTATACATCACCACCCAAATCTTCTATTACTGCGACCTCTGTTTCTGACCCGATCTCGATCTTTGGAGGTTCAGATGGTTCAGATGGTTGCAGTTGGGCTACAGCTATAGCACGCCCCAGTAGAGACGTAACAAAGGTACGAAAACTTAATTCTGCATTTGGTTCATCATATATTCCTTCAACTCCCTCCTCGCGGGAGGACATCAGAAAGCAACCAGCATCATAAAGTCGTGAGCGTACTAATTTAGTAAGCATTAGCTCGTAGCGTTTAGCATAGGATGCGTTCCTAAATTCCCGGAAAACCTTGAAGTGAGGTTCTTTGACTCTTACAGGTTGATTTGAGCCAGGAGCATCTTCTAGAAGGATAAAATAACCAAGCCAAGGTCTCTCTGATGGACTGAATGCTCCTTCCTCATAGGCAGCCCACAAGTCTGTTGCATTACCAAGAGCTTCTTCAGTCCGATTGTTAAAGTTATTCCCAAAAGATCCCACCTGTGATTTGAACTCGATTATTGCAACAACCTTGCAGTCAGCTACAACCAGCAAATCCCAATTCTTCTCTGCTCGGAACCAACCAGGTAATTCTGTTTTTTGTCGCCAATAAATTGTTGCTCTTTGTAGTCCTGATGCAATTAAAATTTCAGCAACCAACTCGCGAAACCCATCAAGATGCTTTCCTGCCCTTACGGATTGAGCGTCTTGTTCACGAGTTGTCCAGAAAAACTCAACTGCCCTTTGTAGTTGTTGATTCAAATCGTCAAGTACACCGCTCATGATTTCTTATTGATGAAGGGAAATAATTGATTGGTTGAATAGATTTGCTAGTTGTATAGAAATCCTTTCATGGGCATACGTTAAATACTTTTTATCAATTTCATAGCCAATACTGTTTCGACCACAATTAGCTGCTGCCAATGTAGTTGTTCCTGTGCCAAGAAACGGGTCTAGTACAGTATCACCAACAAAGGAGAACATACGAATTAATCTCGAAGCAAGCTCTAGAGGATACGGTGCAGGATGATGTCGGGTGGATGCACCAGTGATACCGCTCCATATTTGCTGAAACCACTCACGATGGCACTTCTCAGGAATAACACTTAAAATCTTGGTTGTTAGATCTGGTGTTCGATAACCTCCTGCTTTACGCTGCATCAGAATGAATTCAATATCATTTTTAATAACCCCATTTGGTTCATAAGGTTTGCCCATGAAAGGCGCACCGTTTCCTTCGGCTTCGAGTGAAGCATTAGCAATCTTGTACCAAATAATTGGAGCAAGGTTATCAAAACCTAACGAGCGACAATGCTCTTGGATAGAAGCATGGAGAGGGACTACAGTATGCCGACCGCCATTTTTTCTTCGGGACAGGCAAACATCTCCTACTACGCAGATTAATCGTCCACCGGGTACTAAAGCTGCAAAACACTTTTCCCAAACTTGATCTATCTCCTTAAGGAATATTTCATAATCCTCAATAGATCCAAGCTGTCCATCAATTTGGTTGTAAGCTTTAAGTTTCCAGTACGGAGGTGATGTTAAAACTAAATGAACACTCTCCGGGCGAATTGATGGCATTTGACGAGCATCACCAAGATAAAGATCATGATGACTTGGAATTTTGGGAAGAACCTGCTCTATAAGAGCGGTAAGCTTCTGGTCTTTTGCAATGCGAGGAATAGCTCTCTGAATGTCGCTTAAATCTCCTAATTCATTAGGTAGAAAATCAGATAGAGCACTATTACATATTGATCTCGTCATTGCCGAGTTACCCGTCATTCCCAGAATTTGCAAGCAATTATTTAGGATAACACTCTTCGCTTTTGACAAAATCAAAACCTCTGCTTAGAGGGGGCAGAGGTATCAGCTATGCCAGCTAACTATTATTAGACTGAAATTTTCGGCATAAGATCCCAATTTGGGTGGATAGGCAGAATGATTCGGCATAACACCTCGCTCTTACTGCTTATGCTGAATTATTCCGTATAATACGCTGTTTAAGCTGATTAGGGAGAATTTTTCCACATAATTTCAGAGTCTTTTGAGCAATTAAATGTGCTATTTGACACGCGGCGCGATCGCGCTCTGGAATGTGCCACCTCGCTTTAAAGCACGGAAACTGGCAGTTGTGGCTACCAGTTTCTTAAGTGGTTGATCTAGTTGTGGCGATCGCGATGAGGGTGTGATTATGCCTCTGCGATCGCTGACCCGAAATTTACCGTTTGGCTAGGCGCTTGGCTTTTGCGACTTTGCGGAGCCGAATTGATTCTGGCGTAATTTCCAGCAATTCGTCAGGGCCAATGTATTCCAGTGCCCGTTCCAGGCTCATTTCCATCGGGGCTTGCAATTGCACGAGTTCATCGCCGCTGGCAGCCCGGTGGTTGGTCAACTGCTTGGTTTTACACACGTTGATCTCCAGATCTTGAGAACGATTGTGTTCCCCAATGATCATGCCTTTGTAAACGCGAGTGCCCGGTGTGATGAAGAATACACCCCGATCTTCAGCGTTTTTCATGGCATAAAAAGTAGCTGTGCCTTCTTCAAAGGAAATCAGCACGCCATTCCGACGGGCATCAATGTCACCAACGATGGGTCGATAGTCAAAGAAGCTGTGGCTCATGATCCCATCGCCCCGGGTCAGGCGCATGAATTCACCCCGGAAACCGATCAACCCCCGCGCCGGAATGACAAATTCCAGTTGAGTCCGACCATTGGTGCCAACTTGCATGTCTTGCATTTCGGCTTTGCGCTGTCCCAACCGTTCGATACAGCCGCCGGAAGAGTCTTCGGGTACATCCAACACCAGGGTTTCATAGGGTTCGCAGGGTTGGCCGCTGACTTCCCGGTAAATGACCTGCGGCTGGGAGACCTGGAATTCGTAGCCTTCCCGTCGCATGGTTTCGATCAAAATGCCCAGGTGCAATTCACCACGACCAGACACTTGGAAGCGATCAGGGGAATCGGTTTCTTCGACCCGGAGGGCAACGTTGGTTTCGAGTTCCCGCATGAGGCGATCGCGGACTTGTCGCGAAGTTACCAGTTTTCCTTCTTGGCCTGCAAACGGCGAATCATTGACTGAAAACGTCATTTGCAAGGTGGGCTCATCTACTTTAATCAGCGGTAATGCTTGGGGATTGTCTGGATCAGTGATCGTCTCACCAATGTTGGCATCAGCAAAACCCGCTACTGCGACGATTTGCCCCGCAGAGGCTTCGTCAACATCGACCCGCTTCAGGCCATCAAAGCCCATCAATTTAGAAATTTTGGACTTCACGATAGAGCCATCTTCCGTCACCAGGGCGGCCTGTTGCCCCGATCGCAGGATGCCGTTGTGGATCCGACCAATCACAATCCGGCCCAGGTACTCAGAGTAGTCCAGGGTGGTGACTTGCAATTGCAACGGAGCGCTGGGATCACCGACTGGGGGCGGCACATGGCGCAAAAAGGCTTCAAACAGGGGTTTCATGTCCACCCGTTCATCATCCAGGCCATCAATGGCAAACCCCGCCAAACCAGAGGCAAAGAGATAGGGAAACTCGCATTGGTCATCGTCTGCGCCGAGTTCCAAGAACAGATCGAGAACTTTGTCGATCGCCCCGTGAGGATCGGCCTGGGGTCGGTCGATTTTGTTAACCAAAACGATGGGGCGTAACCCTTTTTCCAACGCCTTTTTCAAGACAAAGCGAGTTTGGGGCATGGGGCCTTCGTTGGCATCCACAATCAACAGACAACCATCCACCATGCCGAGCACCCGTTCAACTTCGCCCCCAAAGTCGGCGTGGCCAGGGGTGTCTACGATATTGATCAGGGTGTCCTTGTAGTGCACAGCGGTGTTTTTGGACAGAATGGTAATGCCCCGTTCCCGCTCTAGGTCATTCGAGTCCATGACGCAATCCGGTACTTCTTCCCCTTCTCGAAACGTGCCCGATTGTTTCAGCAATGCATCCACAAGGGTTGTCTTTCCGTGGTCAACGTGGGCAATGATAGCAACATTGCGAATTGGCAAAGTCATAGGAACGTTCCGGTAAAAATTGGAAGGGTTTGAATAGCCAGGGTTGCGAAAACTTAAGAGTTTGCAGGCTTTACACACAGACTAACAAATTGGCGTAAAGAACCCTTCACAATTGTAACCTGTGGTTTACAAATCAACGACGGAGAGAATTACTGAATTCCTGGAATGATCATGAAGCGGGTGGAATGGCTGGGGCAGGAAGAAGGCTGGGTGGGCGATCGCCCGTGTTGCCCTACCCCGGCGCGATCGCCCAAGTCATTGTCCTAGGAATCAGGCTTGACTAAACCGAGTAGCGATCGTCAGCCGCAACCGTTTCGGGCTGGGCGGTTGGCAAGGGTAGGTCATACCCCGGCGCTAATTCTGGCGGTGGTGCCAACCGCTGAGGACTAGCTAAATATTGCCCGTCATGCACAGGTTCAACGGCCTTCATGGTGTGCATTCGGCTGTAATAGCGATGGGTTTGTTGGGCAATGTGCCGCTCTTGAATGCTTTCATTACCAATTTTTTTCCGCAATTTGATGATGGCATCCATGATGGCTTCGGGGCGAGGCGGACATCCCGGCAGATACACATCGACCGGAATCAATTTATCAACTCCGCGCACGACATTCGGTGAATCGACGCTAAACATTCCCCCGGTAATCGTACACGCGCCCATCGCAATCACATACTTGGGTTCGGGCATTTGCTCATACAGGCGAATCAAGGCGGGGGCATATTTCATGGTGATGGTGCCTGCGGTGATCATGAGATCGGCTTGGCGGGGCGTCATCCGGGGAAAAATGCCAAAGCGCTCTAGATCGAAGCGGGAACCCAACATGGCGCTAAATTCGATGAAGCAGCAGGCCGTGCCAAACATGAGCGGATACATGCTCGACATTTTGGCCCAACTGTAAAGGTCGTCAACGGTGGTGAGGATGACATTTTCGGAAAGATTGTTGGTGACTTGGGGCCGTTCTGCTGAAGGAAGGATGGATTGAGTCATGGTGTGTCCTGAGGCGCGGTGCAGTAAGGTGGATCACGGCAGTTGCGGCACTCCTGGGTGGCTCATCAGCGCAGGGCAGAGCCAAATGAGAAGGGCGAACTTGGAAGGCAGGGAGGAGTTCGCAAGGTGCTGTGGTTTTCGCTTACATCCTACTTCACGGGTTTGGGGAATGATGGTCACCCAGCCGGGGGAAATGATTGGATGATTTTGCCGCGATCGCCCATCGCATCAGCCCATTGCATCAGTAAGATTGACTGGCCTTTTGGCTGGCCTAGGGCGCGGGTATTGCAGGTGCAGTCTGGAATTATTGCCCCAAGGTTTCGGTATCGAGTTCGCCCGCGTTGACTTTTTCTGTCACCAATTCTCGATACAGTTCGATCGCCCGGAAAAGGTGTTCGGCGGTGGGCGATTTAGTTGTGGCGATCGCCCGTTGAATCCGTTCAAATTCGTCGCGGGTTACAATGCCGTCGGCTGTCGCCCGATCAATGATGGTTTTGAGCTGTTCCAGTTCTTGCTGTTCTTGGGGAGTTGGTTGTTGCCCACGAGTTCGTTCCATTTTCATGGCCGCGATGCCTCCAACGGTGCTGAATGAGAAAGGGCTAACCGGAGCGGAACCAGGGGGCGATCGCGGGAACGAACCACCCCAAGCAATACCACCATCATGGCTGGGATCAACCTCTGTCAGCCAGACGCACCAAGCAGTTGGCCTGCGGAGCATAACCGCACTTAGCCCCTTCTTTGCACGCCATTAGCAGCATAGCGCTGAGTGATTTAGAGCAAACAATAACGTCTAAATCATTTCAGCTTTAGGATAAACGTACCGTCATTTATCCAGTGAAATGCCTGATACCATTGCCCTCATTGCCCATGACTCCAAAAAAGACGCGCTTGTGAACCTGGCGATCGCCCATGCGCCAGTGCTTGCCCGCTATCGGCTCATTGCCACCGGCACCACCGGCCAACGAGTTCAAGCTGCCACCAATCTCGCGATCGACCAAAAACTCTCTGGCCCCTTGGGTGGAGACACCCAAATCGCTGCCGAAATCTGTAGTGGCCGTGTCCTGGCTGTAATCTTTCTGGTTGACCCGCTTTATGCCCAACCCCACGAACCCGATATCCAAGCCCTACTGCGAGTGTGTAACGTTCATGGGGTCATCCTCGCGACCAACGGCGTCACAGCAGAAGCCGTGCTCCAGTACTTTGCCAAGCAACAAGAAGCCCATTTGATTTTCAATCCTGTGGCTGGGCAAGGAAACGCCGAGCAAGAATTGCAGTTGATTCAACAACTGTTGCAGCCCCACATGAACTTGCACATTCACTACACCACATCAGAGATTGGCCCTGCGGAACTCGTCAAAACCGCACTGGAGCGGCAAGCTGATGTCGTGATTGGGTCAGGGGGCGATGGCACCATCTCAGCAGTCGCTGGGGCGCTGATTGGCACCGATATTCCGATGGGGATCATTCCCCGTGGCACAGCCAACGCCTTTGCAGTTGCCCTGGGCATTCCACGCTTCTTGCCGATTCGCACCGCCTGTCAGGTCATTTTGGCCGGCAACAAACAGAAAGTGGATGCGGCTTATTGCAATGGAGAACCCATGATCTTATTAGCGGGGATTGGCTACGAAGCCGCAACAGTCGATTTGGCCAGTCGAGAAATGAAAGATCAATGGGGCGTGATGGCCTATCTCATGGCGGGGTGGCAAAGCTTGAGTGCCCAAGAAGTCTTTGAGGCTGAACTGGAGGTCGAAGGGGAAGTCCGCCAAATTCAAGCGGCAGCAATTACGGTAGCCAATGCGGCTCCGCCCACGTCGGTGTTGGCGCAAGGGGGGGGCGAGGTTGTCTATAATGACGGGCTGCTGGATGTGACGGTGGCAACGGCTGAAAGTAAGCTCCAGGCTGTCACAACCATGTTGACTATGCTAGGGGCGGCTCTGGTCAAAACAAAGACGCAGCAACAGAATGTGGTGCATGGTCGTGCCCGCAAGTTGACGATCACCACGAATCCACCACAAAAGGTAGTGGTAGATGGGGAAATTGTGGGGACAACACCGATCGCGTTGGAATGCATTCCTGGCGGGTTAACAGTCTTGGCTCCAACGATCGCGAACCTGGCTGAAACGGACGGGGGCACCGGAGCAACGCAGGCCGCTGGGTGAAGAGACTAGGGGCATGGTGCAGCGATCGCCAACCCGCCCTGTTCGGTGGTTTAACCTGCCGTAGGCTCGTTCCGAACAGCAATATTTTTCGCGGTAGAGGCAATCCCTTGTGGTTGCCCCGGCAGGAGCGGGGGGTCGAGGCAATCCCTTGTGGTTGCCCCGGCAAGAGTGGGCGGACACAAGATCCGCCCCTGCGACTTCTGGTGGTAAATGATCCAGGTTAACCGACCTGACCAAATACCAAACATCCAGGCCAAAACGACAAATAAAAAACCAGGGGAACGAGCCACCTGGTTGCTGAAGAATGAACAGGGTTAACACCAGTTAACCCTGCATCCACTTAGAACAATTCCGGCTCAAGTGCCCGAAGTCCAAGAGTTGATGTATTCAACTTGTTCATCCGTGAGGGTATCGATCGCAATCCCCATTGCTTGCAGCTTCAGCCGCGCAATTTCTTGATCCAGTTCGGTGGGGATTGAGTGCAAGCCCGGTGCCAAAGAACCCTTGTTCTTCACCAAGTACTCAACCGCCAAAGCCTGGTTGGCAAAGCTCATATCCATTACGGCGCTAGGGTGGCCTTCGGCAGCAGCCAGGTTGACCAAGCGGCCTTCGCCCAGAACGATGACCGATTTGCCATTTTTCAAGCGATATTCTTGGGTGAAGTTGCGGACATCTTTCACGTCGGTCGCTTCGGCACCCAGGGATTTGAGGTCAATTTCAATGTCAAAGTGACCGGAGTTACAAACAATCGCCCCATCTTTCATGGCGGCAAAGTGTTCACCCCGGATGACGTGCTTGTTCCCGGTCACGGTGACGAAAATATCGCCCAAGGCGGCGGCTTCGGCCATTGGCAGCACACGGAAACCATCCATGACCGCTTCGATCGCCTTGACTGGGTTGATTTCGGTCACGATGACATTGGCCCCCATGCCCCGTGCCCGGAGCGCAGTCCCCTTACCACACCAGCCGTAGCCAGCAACGACAAGGGTTTTGCCCGCCAGTAGAATATTGGTGGCGCGGATGATGCCATCCAGGGTGGATTGGCCGGTGCCGTAGCGATTGTCAAAGAAGTGCTTGGTTTCGGCATCATTGACGTTCATGGCGGGGAAGGTCAACACACCGTCTTTGAACATGGCCTGGAGGCGCACGATCCCGGTGGTGGTTTCTTCGGTGGTACCAATCAGGTCGGCGATTTGGGCCTTCCGGGTTTGGACGAGGGTGGCAACCACATCGGAGCCGTCGTCAATGATGACGTTGGGCCGATGATCAAGGGCGATTTCGACGTGACGGTGATAGGTGTCGTTGTCTTCGCCTTTGATAGCAAAAACGGGGATCCCGTAGTCGGCGACGAGGCTGGCCGCAACATCATCCTGGGTGGAGAGGGGGTTGCTGGCGATGAGGACTGCGTCGGCACCACCATTTTTGAGGGCGATCGCCAGGTGGGCGGTCTCCGTGGTGACGTGGCAGCACGCCGCAATCCGAATGCCGGCGAGGGGTTTTTCGCTGGCAAAGCGGTCTTGAATCTGACGCAGAACTGGCATTTCCCGCCCTGCCCATTCAATCCGCTGTTTTCCGAGGCGGGCAAGAGTTAAGTCCTTAACTTCGTGCTTTAGTTCTGTTGGACGAACGGGAGTCACAGTCATGAAATTTAATCCTCAAAATTTGGTCGAGACGATGCGAGCAAGGTGCATTTGCTTTGATGTGCTTTGAATTGGAATCTTTAAGCGACCAGCCAATGCATATTAAGCGATTTCGGCGGTAAGCTGCAAAGCTCAATACAAAAGCTGATTGATTTGATAAATCTTTATAAGCTTAACGTTTGTTTCGGAATTAATTCAATCCTGGTGCATGGGGTTTGTTGGAATCGGAGGTGAGGGGAAGAGCGGTCTTCTATAATCTGGGAACGATGCGTTTCACATCCTGCAATCGGGCGACCGCAATGCTGAAATTAGCTGGTGAGCCGTGTGGTTAAAAGCAGGCTACCCCAATCGGTACGGTGGTTCCAGTGGGATGGCCGCTAGTTTTCGCGGTTTTGTTCCCTAGGCACATTTCCCAGGAGTCGCGTTTTATGATTTGGCGTTTCCCCCAACCCAATCAGGCTTTCCGTCATTGGCGATCGCGCGGTCAGCGTTGGCGCAAGCAAGGGAGTTGGCAAAGCTTGGCTATCTTGTTGTTTGGACTCACGGTGACCTTCTGCGCGATGAAGGGGCCAGGGCTGGCTCAAGCGCCGTCGAGGGCAGGGGGCGGCGCGATCGCCCAGTCCGTGGTGGTGCCAGCGGAGACGACGGTTGATCAGGGCCGTCGGTTGTATGAAGCGGGGCGCTATCGGGAGGCGTTGACGGCATTGCAAGTTGCGATGGAGACGTTTCAAAAGCGGGGCGATCGCCTGCGGACAGCCATGACCCTCAGTAATTTGGCGTTGGTGCAGCAGCAGTTAGGGCAAATTACCGCTGCGATGCAGGCCGTTGACCAAAGTTTGGCGCTGCTCCAGACCGTGCAAACGGCGGAACAACCGCAGATCTTGGCGCAAACCCTGGAGGTGCACGGGGGCTTGCAACTTGAGAGGGGGCAGACGGAAGCAGCGTTGCAGACTTGGCAAAAGACGGAAATGCTTTATCGCCAATTGGATGATCCGACGGGGTTGGTGCGGAGTCGGTTGAACCAGGCCCAAGCGTTGCAAATTTTGGGGTTTTATCGGCGATCGCTGGCGTTGTTGACAGAATTGCAACCGACGCTGCAAGGACAACCCGATTCGTTGGTGAAGGTGGCAGCCTTGCGATCGCTGGGGGAAGCGTTGCAACTCGCAGGGGATTTGGAGCGATCGCGCCAAATTTTGGAAACCAGTTTAGTGCTGGCGATGCGGCTCCAGGCTCCTGGTGAGATCAGTGCGGTTTTGAGCAGTTTGGGCAATACCGCCCGTGCTCAGCAAAAAGCCCAGGAGGCGATCGCTTACTACGAGGAGGCGACGGCGATCGCCCCTACGCCCCTAAGCCAAACCCAGGCTCAGATTAATCTGTTGACGTTGTTGGTGAATGACGGCCAAACCGCGAAGGCCCAAGCCTTGCGATCGCCCATTCAGGCTCAACTGGGGGCGTTGCCAACAAGTCAAGGTAGCATTTATGCCCGTATTAGCTTTGCCCAAAGTGTGATGAAACTGGGTGAGGTGGGACAGGCGATCGCCCCAGAACTGGCGCGGAGTCTGGCAACGGCGGCACAACAGGCCAAAACGCTAGGGGATATTCGCGCAGAATCCTATGCCCTGGGGACGCTGGGCCATTTGTATGAACAAGCCGGGCAGTGGCAAAATTCCCAAACCGTGACCCAACAAGCCCTGACCCTCGCCCGCACCCTCAACGCCGCTGATATTAGCTATCGCTGGTATTGGCAACTAGGTCGCCTCAAGCGACAACAAGGGGATATTGCCGGGGCGATCGCGGCCTACGACAATGCGGTCGGCGATTTGCAAACCCTCCGGGGCGACCTCGTTTCAGTGAATCGGGATGTGCAGTTTTCGTTTCGGGAGAGTGTTGAGCCCGTTTATCGCGAGTCGGTGGCCCTGTTGCTTGAGTCCCAAGGCCAACAACCCAGTGAACCCACCCTCGACAAAGCCCGCCAGCGAATTGAAGCCCTGCAACTGGCTGAACTGGACAACTTTTTCCAGGAAGCTTGTCTGAATGAGCGCACGGTTTTGCTCGACAAAATTGTGGATCAAGACAATCCCACGGCGGCCATCATTTACCCCATCATCTTGCCTGATGCCTTGCAGGTGATTGTCAAAATTCCCAAACAACCCCTGCGCTATCACACCATCCGCAAAACCCAGGCAGAAGTGGAAGCGGTGGCCGTTAAACTGCAACAGCGGTTAGTTGAGCCCGATGCGGTCAGTGAAGTCAGAAATCTCTCGCAACAGGTTTACAGTTGGCTAGTTGCGCCCATCGCGTCTGACCTGCAAGCGAGCGGGGTCAATACGTTGGTGTTTGTGCTGGATGGGGCCTTGCGGAGTGTGCCAATGGCGGCGCTGTATGACGGGAAGCAATATCTGGTTGAAAATTATGCGGTGTCCCTGAGTTTGGGCTTGCAATTGCTGAATCCCAAGCCGCTGGCGGAGGAGAAGCTTCAGGTGTTGGCTGCGGGCCTGGTGCAACCGCCGCCCCCTTACGAGCAGTTTCCGCCGTTACCTGAAATTAAGTCTGAGTTTGAGTTGATTAATCAAGCGGGGGTAGCCAAGCGGCAGTTATTAGATGCGGCGTTTACCAGTCAAGCGTTAGCAAATACGGTGAATGCGGCTCCGTTTAATGTGGTGCATTTGGCGACCCACGGCCAATTTAGCTCGCAGGCGAAAGATACGTTTATTTTGGCGGCGGATGGCCCCATTAATGTGACGGAGTTAGATTCGCTATTGCGGAGTCGGGGTCAGACTCAAAATGAGGCGATCGAGTTGTTAGTGTTGAGTGCCTGTCAAACGGCGGCGGGCGATCGCCGCGCGACTTTGGGCTTAGCGGGGGTGGCCGTTCGGGCGGGGGCACGGAGTACCCTGGCTTCCCTGTGGCAGATCAGCGATCGCTCAACGGCATTATTTATCGGGGAATTTTACCAACAACTGGCTCAAGGAAATGTGACGAAAGCCGAAGCATTGCGGCAAGCCCAACTTACCCTAATGCGGGAATATCCCAACTTCAATCGTCCAATTTACTGGGCTCCCTATGTATTAGTGGGGAACTGGCTATAAACCGGAGTGCATTGGAAACCAGCAGCTTGACTCTCCGGTTCACTGGATGGTTCACAATAGAATCAATTCGATAGTCCACAGAGTCTCAATGCAACGGAGGTAAATCGATGGCGATCCAGTTCAAAGTCCCCAGTATGGCCTGTTCTGCCTGTGCTGATGCCATTAGCCAAGCGGTGAAAGCCGTTGATCCGGCGGCGGCGATCGCGGCAGACCCCAAAACCAAACAAGTCGAAATTGAAACGACCCAACCCGAAACCGCGATTAAACAAGCGATCGAAGCGGCTGGCTATCCCATTGGCTAAGCCCTGGGCTGGTTGAACCACTCCTGGCGGTCAGGCTGAGACAGCGGCTTTGGAATTTCTCGTTTATACTGACAAGTAATCTTTTGCTCGTCTGTGCAGTTTTGCCTATGGCCGCTTCTGGGTGGCAGGGTATGACTGCATTTGCCTTGAGTGTTCATTTCGTCGTGGAGTCTGACTTGTGCGACCCGATGACATAACCAAACCAGTATCTATGGCCGTTTGCCCAGTCCCGACCGAGCAATTGCCCCTGAACGAATATGACGATCTAAAAGAGTCTTGGTTTTTTCGGTGGGCAACGTTAGATCTGCATCGCTACCTTCAGAAATTGCTTTGGGTGTGGGTCTGGGGACTGGCGATCGCAGCTCCGGTGGCGGCGGCTAGTTTTCCTCCAGCTAAACATCCCCTGCAATTTGGGTTACTCAGTGCGGGGGGAGCCATGTTTTTTGTGCTATTGGCCTTGGCCCGGTTGTATTTGGGCTGGGCCTATGTGTCCGCTCGCCTTGCCGACTCCACCGTGGTATATGAAGAGTCTGGCTGGTACGACGGGCAGATTTGGACCAAGCCAACGGAAGTGTTGATGCGCGATCGCCTGGTCGTCTCCTATCAAATTCAGCCCTTGTTAAAGCGGATGCAAAAAACCTTTGGGGGCATGGTGGCCCTGCTATTATCGGGGGTTTTGCTGTGGTGCCTCGCGTAGGCAGATAGACCCGATCGCGATCGCCCCAAAAGATTAATTCATCACAAAGATTGATGAACGCAACGATAGCTCTTAAGGCTTGACGGAATGCGCCTCCAGCGGCAGAAATTACTCCCCCGAAGCAGACGGGAGGCAATACACTATTAGGGTAGAAGAAGATGTACCAGTGGGTACGTCAGGTATTACATTGGAACGCATGACATCATCACGGGGACGACGGACACAGACCGCTGAGTTAGAAGTTCAGCTCTTGCGGGAAGGCATTGTAGAATCGACGCATCGGGTACAGGCAACGGTGTGTGACGATCGTGGACGGACTATGTTGGTAGCGGGCAGCGCAGAAACAGCCACCTTCGTGCGCTCAGCCCTCAAGCCCTTTCAAGCATTGGCGGTTTCAACCACAGGGACGCTGGAACGCTATGGATTGGGCGATCGCGACTTGGCGATTATGTGCAGTTCCCATCGCGGCAAAATTGAGCAAGTGCGCCAGGTTTTTAATATTTTGTGGCGGGCAGATATTGATCCCCTCATGTTGCAGTGTCCCATGCCAAAGGGAGCCAAAAGCCCGCTGGAACACAACTGCTCCGGGAAACACGCCGGAATGCTAGCTGTTTGCCAGCAACGCAATTGGGCCTTAGGCAGTTATTTGCAGCGATCGCACCCCATCCAGCAATTGATCCTCAACAAAATTGCCGAAATCCTAGGTATGCCTGCCGATGAGTTCATTGGGGCACGGGATGATTGCGGCGCACCGACTTACTTTATGCAACTGGGCCAAATGGCAACCCTCTATGCCCGCTTGGCCTCCGGTAACAGCCTAGATTTGGAGCGCATCATCCGAGCAATGGTGCATCATCCAGAACTCATTGCCGCCGAGGGCGAGTTTGACACTGAGTTGATGAAGCTGACCGAAGGCGAATTAGTTAGCAAGGCAGGAGCCGAGGGCATTCAGTGTGTTGGGCGTGTGGGCGAGGGGTTGGGTCTGGCGATTAAGGCGCTCGATGGGTCGCGGCGGGCTAAGTATGCAGTCGCGGTACACGTCCTCAAGCAAATGGGCTGGATTACCCCCTCAGTGTCAGAAATCCTATCCGAGCAGTTTTTGGCCTTGGGCGAAGTGACCCGGCTGGAAGTGTCAGGCGATTTGTCCATGATCTAGGATCATCCTGCCGGACTTAGCGTTCCAGACCAATCCCTCAACACAGAGAATCAACGCCTTCACGAAAGACGACACGCCAGTGGAGCAGGTGGGGCATGGATTTGTTTGACCAGCACCGACAGGCCATAACTGAGGCCGAAGCGCCCTTAGCCGCTCGCATGCGTCCGCGATCGCTGGATGAATTTGTGGGCCAAAGCGCCATTATCGGGCCGGGGCGGTTGTTACGACGGGCTATCCAGGCGGATCAGCTCTCATCGGTGATTTTCTATGGGCCACCAGGGACGGGCAAAACTACCCTGGCGCGGATTATTGCCAACACGACCAAGGCCCATTTCATTGCAATTAATGCGGTGCTAGCCGGGGTCAAGGAGATTCGGGAGGCGATCGCCCAAGCCCAAGAGCGACGGGGTGTTTACAGTCAACGCACGATTCTGTTTGTCGATGAAGTTCACCGCTTCAACAAGTCCCAACAGGATGCCTTGTTGCCTTGGGTCGAGAATGGCACGGTGATTTTAATCGGGGCCACTACCGAAAATCCTTACTTTGAAGTCAACAAAGCGTTAGTAAGTCGATCGCGCATTTTCCAGCTTAAACCGTTGGATGAAAGCGACTTGCGGGACATTGTGCGACAGACCTTGGCCGATCGCGATCGGGGCTATGGCGATCGGGCCATTACCCTGGAACCAGCAGCCCTCGACCATTTGGTGAATGTGGCTAATGGCGATGCCCGCGCCGTGCTCAATGCCCTGGAACTGGCTGTGGAAACCACGCCGGCCAACACCAAGGGGCAGATTGTCATCACCCTGGCGGTGGCCGAAGAGTCGATTCAGCAACGGGCTGTTTTGTATGACAAAGAAGGGGATGCCCATTTTGACACCATCAGCGCCTTTATCAAAAGTGTGCGCGGTTCAGACCCCGATGCGGCGTTGTACTGGTTAGCTCGCATGGTCTATGCCGGAGAAGATCCCCGGTTTATTTTTCGACGATTGTTGATTTTGGCGGGGGAGGATGTGGGATTGGCCGATCCCCACGCGATCGCCGTGGTGAATGCCTGTGCCCAAGCCTTTGACCGCATCGGCCTGCCTGAAGGCCGCTATCCCCTGGCTCAAGCCACGTTATACCTGGCAACAGCCCCCAAGTCCAACAGTGTCATGGCGTTTTTCGATGCGCTAGCCACCGTCGAACGAGAGCGGGAAGCCGCAGTGCCTTTGCCTCTCCGGGATGGCAACCGCGATCAAGCGGGCTTTGGTCACGGGACTGGCTACCTCTATCCCCATGCCTATCGCGACCATTGGGTGGCCCAGCAATATTTGCCCAGCGCCTTACAGGGGCAGGTGTTCTACCAACCTTCAGGGCAGGGATACGAGGCCCAAATTCAAACTAAAGTAGCCCAACAACGCGAAGCCCAACTGGCAGCCTTGACGGAAGGGAGCGGCCTTGCGCCCTTAGAAAGCCTGACGTTTAGCCCAGCGAACGCCGGTCAGGAGCGGTGGCTCCAACGCACAATGAGCCAGGTGGGAGATTATTTGGGAAAAATCCGCGATCGCCTATTTGACTTAGCAGCCTTACAACGCCATCAGGTTGTGCTGGATCTTAATGCTGGCAGTGGCCTACTCACCTGGGAAGCCGTGCGCCAAGTCCCCGAAGGTGGGGTATATGCCTGTGTGCAGCGCCCAGAAGATGTGGCAGCTTTCACTGAAAAAAGTCAACTGTTACCAGAGTTGGTGCGCCCGATCCTGTGGCAAATAACCTTAGACGACCTACCGCCGCATCTAGCCAGCCAAACCCCAGCCATTCAGTTTGATTGTGTCATCGGACGTAATGTGTTGGCCCCGTTGACGGCAGTGGGCGACTTGGCCGATAGAATTGGTTGCTTGGCCCAGATTTTGCACCAGCAACCGTCTTCCAATTCTTCTACCGGGCAGCGCCCCATCCTGGTCTTAGCCGAACTCATCCCTCGACGAACCCAACGATTGTATGAATTCTTGCAGCCAGAGTGGCTCGATCGCGCATTGTACGAACGCCTCGCTGCGGCAGAAAATGCAATCTACTGCCAGCCATCAACCCTATCGTTGCATTGGGATATTGATGACTTTCGACAGGCGTTTTTGGCCGTAGGGTTAACTGTTGAGATTCAACTTGACTATGCCCAAACTGAATTGTTGATTACGCCTGAATTGATCAACCGTTGGTTTAGTCAAGGGAACAACAATCAACCCACGTATGCTGACTATTTAAAACCGCAACTTTCAAGGGCAGAAATCCGTTCGATTCATCACTGTTTTGTGCAATATTTGTGCCCTCAAACGGTGCCCTGGAAGAGTGCGATCGCTTTGATTCGAGGCAATCTTACCTAATCCATTGAGGATTCAATTCCGAAGGGCTCACTCAAACTCCAGACTGTAGCAACCAACTTTGTTGTAAGGCTGCTGGTACCTAACCAACTCCAAAAATTAGAGTGGCTTTTTTGAGAAGACCGAGATGAATTAATGGAAGTGGAAGCCATAAGAATGTACCTCTTAATTAACCTAAAAATCATTAACCTTAAAGGTTTTACTCTTGACCTAATATGCCCGAATTCTGATGGAATGAACAGGGATAGCTTACCCCCTAAAGTTACACATTCAGTAAAGACCTCAGTATGTTCTAAAAATAGAATTTGATTGCTTGTTCCGTAGTTTTTCGTAGTTTTATCATTGCGCCAGTCATTCCAGCCACAATTATCAGTAATCACCAGGAACAGTTCAGGCTTTGTAGCGATCGCCGGCCCTCACCAAATAAACTAAGTCCGTAGAATAACGGATCGGATACCCGCGCAGAAGTTTAGCAAAAAAATACTAAGCAACTTAACACAACTTCTGGGTGCGATCGCATCGCTCTAAGGACGTAATTGAACTGGCTTAGCCTGGATAATTCACCACCATTGGATTGGTCAGCGTCGGTCTTCGCCCCCTCACCAGCCAGGGCTGCCACAAGCGGTGCCCCTACCGCGAAAAATACAAGCTGTTTTTCTGAGCATTCCTGGTATTGCCGATGAATTAAGGGTTTTGGGGAATTTGCCTAATCCTCATGAATATGCACGTTAGGCCCAAATTCTATCCGTGTCGTGGCTGTCCCATCCCGCCCCTGCCCTGTCATCGGGACTCATCAGCATTGGCTTCGACTTCAACTTCATAAGTAAAGTCCACTTTTTCTGCCACACTCATCAAATACTTTGCCGAAGCCCGCGTCGGACGATAGAGTTCCTGTTCCCATTCGCTAATGGTTTGTTGCCGAACGCCCAATTCGTCTGCCAGTTCTGCTTGGGTCATGCCCATGTGGTGCCGCAACGCCTTGATCAGATTGCCATTCCACTGAATGACGTTGTTCACCTGCTGCACCTTATACACCGTGGGGGGTTTCGCAAACGTCACTTGCTCCTGGCCAAGATCAAGGTTTTTGACTAAGTAACCAGCCTGCATCCACGCTGTAGACTGCAACGCCCCCTTGCTCCGGTTGCTCCACCAAGCACGCTGACGACGGGCCGAGTCCGGCAATGGGCTATTAATTAGGGTTTCAATTTCCGCAAAACTTAGAGTCAAGGGCGATCGCTCACAGTTCTGGAGATAGGCTTGGAGCGGTTGATATTTGCTCGCACCTTTCATATCAGTCTCGTTCGGTTACGGCGCATACATCATACTGCGAGAGGGTTCAGGCGATCGCACCCAATCCCAGCTTTAAAGTCCGCACGATTAATAAAATCCGGCACAATGAAATAGCCGCTCACCCCAACCCTATGCAACAAATTCAACAACTCCTGCAACAAATTGCGACAGAACTGTTGAAATTATTTACCGTGCCGATGTTTGAAATTGGGGGAGCTCGCTATTCCCTGAGTTTCATTACAACCCTAATCTTTATTGTTATTGCTGTGTTTTGGTTCGCTCAATTTTTGAGTAATTGGCTCAAAAAGCGAGTGCTAATACGCATGATTATGGATCGGGGCACCCGTGAAGTCATTGCAGCTTTTATTCGATATTTACTAACCTTTTTAGCTCTAATCATTGTTTTACAAACGGCTGGTGTTAACCTTAGTTCTCTAACTATTTTTGCTGGAGTAATTGGGATCGGTTTTGGCTTTGGCTTACAAAACCTGGCTAGTAATTTTATCAGTGGCCTGACACTATTACTGGAACAACCGATCCGTGTTGGTGATTTTATTCAAGTTGATGATCTTTTAGGTACGGTTGAAAATATTTCGGTGCGATCGACCATTGTCCGTACTCAAGATGGAGTGTTTGTGATCGTACCTAACATCAAGTTTGTTGAAAACAACGTCATCAACTGGAGTTATCAAGATCCCCGTTGCCGGATTCGCATTGCGGTGGGGGTGGAATATGGTTGTGATACGCTTTTGGTTTCGGAAGCGTTGTTAGAAGCGGCACGACGGGAGCCACGGGTCTTGTCTGATCCCCCAGCGAGGGTGTGGTTTCAATCTTTTGGCGATAGTGCGCTGAATTTTGAACTCCTAGTTTGGATTAATCAACCCGCAGAAAATGAACCGATCAAAAGTGCGCTCAATTTTGGAATTTATCAGGCATTTCGGAGTCGAGGGATTGAAATTCCTTTTCCACAGCGCGAACTTTATATTCGGAATGTTGATGAATTCCGTGCGGTATTTACTGGCGATCGCCCCAAAGACGAGAGTGGAAATGGTAAAGGTATTCATCCTGATACAGCAGAAATTTATGATGGTAGTGAAAAACGAAAACCATCATCATTAAATAATTTGGCTCTACGAAATTTATTAAGGCGAATTAGTTACTTTGAGCAATGTTCAGATATTGAGATTTTGCAATTGATTGAGTACGGATATCGCCAAATTTATCCAGCAGATCAGGTAGTGTGTGAAGAGGGCGAACCAGGAGAGTCGTTCTATTTAATCTTGAAGGGAAAAGTAGAAATTTTTTCGCGGCGGGTCGAACAATATATTGCCACCCTGAATGAAGGCGAGTTTTTTGGAGAGATGTCGCTTTTAATGGGAATTCCGCGATCGGCCAGTGTCCGCACCCTTGAAGAGTCAGTTTTGTTTGTGATTGAGCGGGCCGACTTACAGCGATTGTTGGAGAATCACCGAGAGTTGGCTGATCAAATCGCACAAAAGTTGATGGAACGGCAGCAAAGTCTGCGCGATATGGGGATTTTGTCAGAGTATTCAGAGGAAACACCGCTGTTTCGGATTCGCAAGCGATTGCAAACCCTGTTTGGCATTTAAAGGCGGCAAAATTAAAACAGCAGATTAAGGCAGCAAATTAACCTGCATTATTCATGCCAATTAGACAAATGCCTCACCCCCCTTTGCCCGTAGGCAATACCAGAATGAATTCAGACCAGTCATCTGGAATTTCCCGGTAGGGGCATCCTTTGTGGAGTCCCAGCCCTTATGGCTGCCCAAGCAGCGGTGAGCAAACCAGTGATGAATTATCCAGATTAGGGCGGCAGATTGTGCTGGCAGGGCAAAAGTTTGGTACAAGGTGGAGGACAGTTTGAAGACTGCGATCGCAGGGGGTTGAGTATGCTGGATTACGGTGAAATTGATTTGGGGCCGTTAATTGATCATGCATTGCTAGCGCCGACGGCAACACCAGAGCAGGTTGAGCAGTGGTGTGAAGCGGTGGATCGGTTCCGATTTGCCTCGGTTTGTTTGCATCCCTGTTATGTCCGGCAGGCGGCTGAGTTACTTCATGGAAAGAAGGCCCAGATCTGCACGGTAATCGGGTTTCCCTATGGGGCGACAACACCAGGGACGAAACTGTATGAAGCGGTGGAGGCAGTTGAGCATGGGGCGACGGAACTGGATGTAGTGATTAATTTAGGCTGGTTGAAGGCGGGGAAAACGGAGGAGGTGCATCGGGAAATCGCAGAGATTTGTGAGGAAACAGGCCGAACGGTGAAGGCCATTTTGGAGCTGGCGCTGTTGACGGGGGCGGAGAAGCGGTTGGCGGCGGAGTTGTGTATGGACGCTGGGGCAAGGTTTTTGAAAACGAGTACGGGGTTGTATGGCGGGGCCACGGTGGCGGATGTGCGCTTGTTGAAGGAGTTGGCGGGCGATCGCGTGGAGATTAAGGCTTCTGGTGGAATTCGGACGGTGCTGCAAGCGTTAGAATTGGTAGCCGCTGGGGCGACTCGGTTGGGCACATCGCGCGGGGTTGAGTTGCTCCGGCAACGAGATGCTCAAGATTAAACGGGGGTTGAGGAGCGATCGCGCCAGGGCAAACCGGGGAGGCGCAAACCCGGGATGAGATGGATAGGATGGGGGGAGATAGGCTGAATGCACAAATGTTGCTCTGAGTCAGATATGACATGAGTCGTACTTATAAAGCTACTGGGATTAATCTCAAAAGCAGTCCGATGGGGGAGGCCGATCGCGTGTTGACAATCTTGACGCGGGAGCATGGCTTGGTGCGGGCAGTGGCCATGGGGGCTCGCAAACATAATTCGAGTTTGGCAGGGCGGAGTGGGCTGTTCGTGGTTAATCAATTGTTGATTGCCAAGGGGCGATCGCTGGATAAAGTGACCCAGGCTGAAACCCTGGAATCTTATCCTGGGTTGTCGCGGGATTTGCAGAAATTAACCGTCGGCCAGTACATTGCCGAGTTGTGTTTGTTTCAGGCATTGAGCGACCAACCCCAAGAGGCGTTGTTTGTCTTGTTGAATCGATATCTGAAGCAATTGGAGCGATCGCCCAAAGAATTAGTCTTGCCGCTATTGACGTTGACCTTATTTCAGGTGTTGATGCTGGAAGGAGTGACCCCGGAGGTGCAGGTTTGTTGTGCCACTCGGCAGCCCTTAGTACCACAGCCTCATACGCCCCAGTGGCGGGTGGGGTTTAGTTTACCAGCAGGGGGCACCGTGACGCTGGCCGTGCTGGAACAATTGCAACAACGCCAACTCCCCCAACATCGGGCGGTAACAAAAACATTGGGGACTAGACAGCGGAAAGGCCAGTTGCATTTTCCCATTTGGGGCGCGGAATTGGCCTTGTTGCAGGCGATCGCCCAGGTGGCCCACACCAGCCAAGCCCAACCCGAAGAGCTACCTTTGGCGAAGTTGGTCGATCTGGCAGCGGCCCACCAACCCTGGTCAGCCGTGGAACAATTGCTCCGGGCTTATGCGCAATACCAATTTGATCGCTCGATTCAATCGGCCACCCTGCTGGATACGTGTTTGGTGGAAACCCCACCCAATTAGGGAGATTAGGCCCCGTTGGTCTGTGCCTTAAGCGGGATGGAGGGGCGATCGTCAATCCCGCAGGATTCAGATTACTGGAAATCCTAGACTCTGCTAAGATGCTGTTCGAGACGAACAATTGATGTCTGCCTTGTTCGAGATCCCAAACCTCAGGCAAGATAGTAGATGGTACAGAGATGAGGATGAGGAGAACGCTAGATTCATGTTCCGATCCGAGGAAGAAGCGTTTGAAATGATGGAAGAGCTGAAAGGCTCTATGTTGGCGTCCTCGTCATTACACGAGCGATCGCCCTCCTCTGCCGGACAATCGGCCTCTGCACCGCCACCTCACCACAATGGGCCGGAACCAGAGCACGGTTTTTTTCCGGTACTCAAAAATCGCAATTTTTTGACCCTGTGGAGCGGCCAAGTTTTTTCCCAACTCGCCGACAAAGTGTATCTGGTGCTCATGATTGCGTTGATTGCCAGTCGCTTTCAGGCCGCAGACCAGACCATCAGCGGTTGGGTCTCCTCCATCATGATCGCCTTTACGATTCCTGCCGTTTTGTTTGGCTCGATCGCCGGTGTATATGTCGATCGCTGGTCAAAAAAGACGGTACTTGTCAGCACCAACCTGTTGCGGGGTGGCCTAGTCTTTGCGCTGCCACCGTTGCTGTGGCTCACCCACACCTGGGCTCCCTGGTTTGGGCTACCAGTTGGATTTTGCATTCTGTTGGGGATCACCTTTCTCGTTTCCACCCTGACCCAGTTTTTTGCCCCTGCCGAACAATCGGCCATGCCCCTGATCGTCGAGAAACGTCACCTGCTGTCAGCCAATTCGCTATACACCACAACGATGATGGCCTCTGTCATCATTGGGTTTGCCGTGGGCGAACCGCTGTTGGAGCTGGCGGATGTGTTTGCGGTGCGGCTGGGGTGGTCTGCCGTGGGCGTAGGCAAGGAAGTGGTCGTCGCCAGTTGTTACACGATCGCGGGCCTGATTCTCCTGCTGTTACAGGTCAAAGAACGCCACCAGTCCACCAGTTCGACCCCGACTGAGGCCGAGACTGCACCTGACCCGGTTGAATCCCATCCGCCTGTATTTGCCGACATTCGCGATGGCTTGCTCTACCTGGGTAAGCAACATCAGGTGCGGAGTGCCATGTTGCAACTGGTGCTACTGTTTTCCGTGTTCGCGGCGTTGGCCGTTTTGGCAGTGCGCTTGGCCGAACTCATCCCCGGTATCAAATCTTCGCAATTTGGGTTTTTGTTGGCCGCAGGAGGCGTTGGGATGGCGATCGGGGCGGCGATCGTCGGGCAATTTGGCCAGCGTTTTCCCCATGCCCGGTTAGGACTCTATGGCTCTTTAGGCATGGCAGGTTGTTTATTTGGGCTGGCCCTCTTTGCCGAACGGTTGATTCCAGCCTTGGGCCTCATTGCGTTGCTGGGAAGTTTTGCAGCCATCATTGGCGTCCCGATGCAAACGACAATCCAGGAACAAACCCCAGAAGATATGCGAGGCAAAGTGTTTGGCCTCCAAAATAATGCCATCAACATCGCGCTGAGTCTGCCCCTAGCCTTAGCCGGAGTCGCTGAAACCTTCTTCGGAATTCATGCGGTTTTCTTTGGGCTGGGCTTTCTGATGATCGCAGGCGGCATCTTAACCTGGTATAGTTCTCGCACGGGCTTAACAAAGCGTTAGTTTTCTACTCATATCCTAACCATCTGCGAGTAGGGCTAATCCAGTTGGCTTTAGGTGTTACCGATTAACAACTCCGAATGCATATTGCTTGGCTAGGAAAAAAGGCTCCCTTCTGTGGCAACGTGACCTACAGCCGGGAAGTTACGACTGCGCTACAATCCTTGGGGCATCAAGTTAGCTTTTTTCATTTTGCACAAGATGCACCGCCCCCCGATAACTGGCCCGTTGTGTTGGATCACCAAGATACGCGCCAGGAAATCTCGCTACCTTATCTGCTGAAGTATCAGATTTACACGATCCCAACGTTCCAATCTCGGAAGGTGCTAACCCAAGCCCTGGCTGATTTGCGGCCAGATGTGGTTCATGCCTCCTTGACCCTATCGCCCCTGGACTTTGCCCTGCCCGATATTTGCCAAGAGCTGAAAATTCCGCTAGTGGCAACATTTCATCCGGCCTTCGATCGCGAACAACGGAATTTGAGTGCCCGCACCCAGCATTTCACCTATCAACTGTATGCGCCGTGTCTGGCCAAGTACGATCGCGTGATTGTCTTTTCGCGGCTACAGCGCAAGGTGTTGATGCGGCTGGGCGTGCCGGCCAAGCGAGTGGTGGTCATCCCTAATGGGGTAGATATCCAGAAATATTCACCCGGTGAGTCTAATTTTAAAGCAGAGATCGGAGCAGAACGGGTCTTTTTATACCAGGGGCGGATTTCGCCCGAAAAAAATGTAGAATCCTTGCTCAAAGCGTGGAAACAGGCGCGTATGGGGCCAAGAGCCAAGCTGGTCATTGTGGGGAATCATGGGCCGTTGGCAACGTCCCTCTTACCGTTTTATGGGCCAGAACACGGGATTGAATGGTTGGGCTTCATTGCAGACGAACAGCGTCGGATCGAGATTTTGCGCGGTGCCGATGTCTTTATCTTGCCGTCGTTGGTTGAGGGGTTGTCGCTCTCATTGCTAGAAGCGATGGCTTGCGGGTTGGCCTGTGTGGCGACGGATGTTGGGGCCGATGGAGAAGTGTTGGAGCGGGAGGCCGGGGTAGTTTTGTCGCGCCATCAACCTGTGGCGGGCCAACTCAAAACCTTGTTGCCCCAATTGCGAGATCACACCCAGTGGACAGCGAGCTTGGGCCAAAATGCGCGGCGGCGGGTGGAAGAACGCTACACGCTGACCAAAAATATTGCCGAAGTGGAGGCGCTGTACGGGGAATTGCTCGGCGTGCGCTTACCAGCATTTGCGCGATCGCCCCGTTACACCGCACCAGACAAAGGGTTAATCGAAAATGTGCTGTAAGGCAGTGGAGATTGGGCTGAAAAAAATCTCTGAAGATGCGTGACGATGGCGCTGAACTAGAGCCGAGGGAAAAGAAGCAAAGATTCTTTAATAGTTTGGAATAGTTTGGGCTGGGAGAACCCGGTAGAATGAGGTGATTTTGACGCGATCGTCCATCAGATTGCTGAGTTTCTAAACCCACTTTTGCCCACGTCTACGCTTAGGATCACGATGTCACAACCAACGATTGAATCCATCCTGCACGAAAATCGCCTATTTCAGCCCTCGGCAGAATTTTCCCAGAAGGCCCGGATCAAGAGCCTGGAAGAGTACCAACAGCTTTACACCAAAGCGAAGGAAAATCCAGAAGCGTTTTGGGCAGAGTTGGCTGAGCGGGAACTGCACTGGTTTCAAAAGTGGGACACGGTGCTGGACTGGCAACCGCCGTTTGCGAAGTGGTTTGTCAATGGCAAGACCAATATTTCCTATAACTGCCTGGATCGGCATTTGACCACCTGGCGACGGAACAAAGCGGCGTTGATTTGGGAAGGGGAACCGGGGGATTCGCGCACGCTGACTTACGCGCAACTGCATCGGGAAGTTTGCCAGTTTGCGAATGTGCTGAAGCAGTTAGGGGTGCAAAAGGGCGATCGCGTGGGGATTTATATGCCCATGATTCCAGAGGCGGCGATCGCCATGTTGGCCTGCGCGCGGATTGGTGCGCCCCACTCGGTGGTGTTTGGGGGCTTTAGTGCGGAAGCTTTGCGCGATCGCCTGGTGGATGCCGAAGCCAAACTGGTCATTACTGCCGATGGCGGCTGGCGGAAAGACGCGATCGTGCCGTTGAAAGAGCAAGTAGACAAAGCCCTGGCCGATAACAGCGCCCCCTCTGTGGATAACGTGTTGGTGGTCAAACGGACGGGCCAAAAGACCCACATGGAACCCGGTCGGGATCACTGGTGGCACGACTTGCAACAGGGTGTTTCTGCGGACTGTCCCGCCGAGCCGATGGATAGCGAAGATATGCTGTTCATCCTCTACACCTCAGGCAGCACCGGCAAGCCAAAAGGCGTTGTGCATACAACGGGTGGCTACAACCTGTATACCCACATGACCACTCAGTGGATCTTTGACCTGAATGATACCGATGTGTATTGGTGTACGGCAGATGTGGGCTGGATTACGGGCCACAGCTACATTGTTTATGGCCCCTTGTCCAATGGGGCGACCACGTTGATGTATGAAGGGGCACCCCGTCCGTCGAATCCCGGTTGCTTTTGGGATGTGATCGAGAAATATGGGGTCAACATTTTCTACACGGCACCGACGGCCATTCGGGCCTTCATCAAAATGGGTGAGCACTTACCCAAGGCTCGCGACCTGTCGTCCTTGCGCTTATTGGGGACAGTCGGCGAACCGATTAACCCCGAAGCCTGGATGTGGTATCACCGGATTATTGGGAATGAACGGTGCCCCATTGTGGATACCTGGTGGCAAACGGAAACGGGCGGGGTGATGATTACGGCGTTGCCGGGGGCGATCGCGACCAAACCGGGGTCAGCAACGTTACCATTCCCCGGTATTCAGACCAGTATTGTTGATCTGGAAGGGAATCCTGTAAACCCCAATGATGGCGGCTATTTGGCGGTGAACTATCCCTGGCCGGGGATGATGCGGACGGTCTATGGCGATCCAGAGCGGTTCCGGCGAACCTACTGGGAGCATATTCCCCCCAAAGATGGGCACTACGTTTACTTTGCTGGCGATGGGGCACGGCAAGATAGTGATGGCTATTTCTGGGTGATGGGCCGGGTGGATGATGTGATCAACGTGGCAGGGCACCGCTTGGGGACGATGGAAATCGAGTCGGCGTTGGTGTCGCATCCGGCGGTGGCAGAGGCCGCAGTGGTCGGTAAACCCGATGAGGTGAAAGGCCAGGATATTGTGGCGTTTATTACGCTGGAAGGTGATTACACAGGGAATGATGCCCTCAAAGATGAACTGAAGAAGCACGTTGTCCAGGAAATTGGCGCGATCGCCCGTCCGGGAGACATTAAATTTGCGGACGCTTTACCCAAAACCCGATCGGGCAAAATTATGCGGCGGTTGTTGCGATCGCTGGCGGCAGGCGAAGAAGTATCTGGAGATACGTCTACCCTGGAAGATCGGGGCGTGCTGGATAAATTGCGGGAAGGTGCGTAAATCCACAGTGGCGATCGCAGGGGGTTCTCCCTTGAGCAAAAAGGCTAACTCCGCCGCGATCGCCCTCAAAGCATCCATGAATGAGGTTGCACGTAAACCTGTCATAACAGCAACCTCGCGATTCCACTTTTTCTGATTGAGAACGGCAGCAAATCACTAGGGAAAGTCCCCCCTCTCAAAGAGGGACTTTCGATCGCCTTCCCCGTCCAAAGGTAAAGGGAATTTCCACTAGATGAACAGTCCCGCATCTAGTTTTTAAACTGTTTCCCAAACTAGGTAAAGCCCGGTTTAGCAAGTCCGATTAAGCCAATCCGGTTAGCATTGAAAAACGCTGGCCCTATTGCTCGTAGGGAACATCGGTTGACTCAATTTTTAGTAATAAGCAGCGTTCAAGTAATTCAATATGATAGCGGTGCCAGAACCGACGGGGATGCAAAATTAATCGATGATTGGGGCTAAAAACAGGTTGCTGAAGAAATTGCCACAAGGGAAATCGGGTAAAAGAATGTGGTGAAATCATGATAAATCGTGTGAAATAGCAGGATGGGCAACACCAACAGCCAACAAGCTAAAAATTGGGCCTAGCAACTGGGGATTAGAGCCTTATGACACTGGAGATGAAAACCAAAATCAGGCACCTTAGCTTGGTTGGTGGTCTGCCATCCTTAAGATGCCAAACTTCGTTCTTAAAACCTTAGTGGGGATTGCGGATTTTTTGCGCGCTGATTTTAACAGATCTGTATTTCTAAGGAGATGACCACCGAGAGTAAGGGCCGAGGCGCGATCGCCCGACTCGCTCCAAGCTAGTCAGGGCCGGTCTTTTCAGGATTGTGACTTGGGCTCAAAATTATGCTTTCGCGATCGTTAAGTTCCTGTAAGGTTAGGGGTTTTGCACTCTTTGAGTCTGAAAAATCACTTTGCTAAAGCCGTATTTTCCCGGTTTCTAGCCTGCATTATTTATTCTGTATTTTTCACGTAGGGGCAATCCCTTGTGGTCACCCTGGTAGGAGCAGGCAGGACACAAGATTTACCCCACCGAATTCATTGGTGGTCAATGATTCCGGCGAGCTAGCTCCATTTTGGGTTGCGATCGCGGCTTAACCCTTTGTTCCGACTGGGGATACATTGGCAGGCGAATAGCACCCATTCAAATCACTGTTATAAAGCCCGCTGAATCCTGTCATAAAGCCCACTGAAGAAGACTGAAGCTATCAGTTTGTATGGCGCGATCGCAAAAATTTGTCGGCCATTTCATGCTTTCTCCTGGGTTAATTCATCAGCGCCTAAACCCAGCCTCGTAGCCAGTAAATAACCATTCCCAAGTATTCTTTGAGGGCACGAGTTGTGCCGCGCAATCGCTCGGCTTCTGGCAGTACGCCTAACAATTGCGCGGGGATGTTGTTATCAAATTCATCAAAGTCGCGATCGCTAATTAAAAAATCAGTGGGGGCTGGAGTAGCGTTGATCCCCAATTTTTGAAAAATCCGGAGCGATCGCGGCATGTGCATGGCCGAGGTAACGAGCAGAATAGATTGAATATTGTTGGCCGCCATAATTTGTTTGACGTTGACTGCATTTTCGCGAGTGTTGAGCGAAGTCGGATCTTGCAAAATTGCAGCGTTTGGAACTCCCAACGCCAGGAGAATTTGGGCCATATCATCGGATTCAGAAGGGCCAGTGCCGTTCCAATCAACCCGGCCCCCACTCAGGATCACTTTGGGGGCTTTTTTCTCTAGATATAACTTAGCTCCATAGAGAACGCGATCGCCCTCTTCGCTCACATCCACACCGGGACGAGGCGGAAAAGCCGGTTTGGTGCAGCCCCCTAACACGACGATCGCGTCAGCCTGGGGGAGGTCGCCCTGGGGAACATGTTGCGTTTCGAGGGAGCGAACCAACCAACCGCTGAACCAGGCATTACTGGTGACGAGGACAACGACCAAGGCCAGGGCAATGGGGATGGTCGCTAGGCGGGGTTTGCGCCAGAACAGTAGCCCCAAGGCGATGACGAGTAAGACGCAATTTAGGCCCAAAGGATAAAAGAAGAGTGGAATGAGTTTAGACAGAAACAAAAACATAGGCTTGCCCAAAGCGTTGAGTGAACAGGGGTGGCGGTTAAGTGAGGATGGCTCCTCCCATGAGGCGTTGGTAACGGTAGGTGAGTTCCTGTTGCATTCGGGGCCAGCGGCTAAGGGTGGGGTCTTTGGCGATCGCCTTTTCTGCCGCATCCCTGGCTTCTTGCAAGACGGCTTGATCATTCACCAAACTGGCCAGGGCAAAGTCTGGCAAACCTGACTGCCGCTTCCCCAGGACTTCCCCTGGCCCCCGAAACCGCATATCCATTTCCGAGATAAAAAAGCCATCCTGGGATTGTTCCAGCACTTTGAGCCGTTGTTGGGCGGTTTCACTGCGGGAACTGCTCATCAACAAACAAAAGGATTGGGCGGCTCCTCGGCCAACCCGCCCCCGCAACTGGTGCAACTGGGACAGGCCAAAGCGTTCGGCGTGTTCAATCAGCATGACTGAAGCATTGGGGACATCGACCCCAACTTCGACGACGGTGGTCGAGACGAGAATTTGGGTCTCGTTGTCGCGGAAGCGGTTAATGGCTTCGTCTTTTTCAGCAGAGGTCATGCGGCCATGTAAGAGGCCAACGCGGAATTCGGGAAAAACGTGCTCCTGGAGTTCTTGATATTCGGCGATCGCGGATTTGAGGTCCAACTTTTCTGATTCCTCGACCAGGGGGAGCACTACATACACCTGTCGGCCTTGGGCAATTTCTCGGCGCATTAATTCATAGGCTTGCATTCGGTCTTTGCCTTGCAGCACCGTGGTTTGAATCGGTTTACGGCCCGGTGGTAGCTCATCAATCTGGCTCACATCCAAGTCGCCGTGGAGCGTGAGGGCCAGGGTTCGAGGAATGGGGGTGGCTGTCATGGTCAAGACATGGGGGTGGTCGCCTTTTTGTTGCAAGCGGGCTCGTTGTTCCACCCCAAATCGGTGTTGCTCGTCGATGACGGCCAAGCCAAGTTGATGAAACTGTACCGGATTTTGGATGAGTGCGTGGGTCCCGACGAGGACGGGGAGTTCGCCTGTGGCAAGCTGGGTATGGATTTCGCGGCGTTTGGCAGTGCGCGTGGAGCCGGTCAGCAATTCCACTGGAATGTGCAATAGGTTTAGCCAACTCACCAATTTGCGGTAATGCTGTTCTGCCAAAACTTCTGTCGGGGCCATGAGGGCGGCCTGATATCCCGCTTGGATGGCGGCTAACATCGCGACAACGGCGACGACGGTTTTGCCAGAACCCACATCACCTTGCACCAGCCGATTCATGGGGATGGGTTGTTGAATGTCGGTCAGAATGTCGTTGATGACGCGCTCTTGGGCGTTGGTGAGTTGGAAAGGCAGGATGGTATAAAACTCGTCGATGAGGTGGCCGGTGGGCGCGAGGATGGCGCTGGCTTGCAGTTGTTGCTGGGCTTTGCGGCGTTTTAATAGGCCCAGTTGCAGATAAAAGAATTCGTCGAAGACCAGACGGTGACGGGCTGCATCAAGGGCTTCGGTGTCGGGGGGAAAGTGGATGTGGGCGATCGCGACAGGGAGTTCAACGAGGCCATATTTTTGGCGCAATCCATCGGGCAGGGCTTCTTGCAAATGGAGGGCAGCGGGAATCGCAGCGGCCATTGTCCGGCGGACGAGATCGGCCCCAACCCCTTCTGTGAGGGGATATATGGGCACCAGACGGCCTACGGTGAGGGAGTCGATTTCATCCTGGGAATGCTCCAAAACTTCGATTTCGGGGTCTTCCAGGGTGAGACCATATTTGCCTTTTTTGACCAGGCCAGAGGCGGCGATCGTGGCTCCGGGGGGGTAGAGGCGTTTCTGGGCTTCTTGCCAACCCCGACTGCCAAAGCGACTCCCAGCGTAGAAGCGGCTGATTTTCAACTGGCCAGTGTGATCGCGGACAAGCAGTTCAAAGATGGTGAGTTTGCTGTTTTTGGGGCTGGTGAAACAGGTGCAGCGTTTGACCGTTGCGACTAAGGTGACGGTTTCTCCCGGTTCCAGGTCGCGGATGGTGACTTGGCGGGCATAGTCGATGTGGTCGCGGGGATAGTAATAGAGCAAGTCGCGGACGGTGAACAGGCCCAATTTGGCGAGCCGTTCTGCATTTTTGGGGCCGACACCGGGGAGGTAGGTGAGGGGTTGGTCGAGGGGAAGATCGCGGTTGGGCTGGGCGAGATTGGTGGTGCGGGGTGTTTTGGTTTTCTGGGCTTTGGGGCGGGCCGATCGCCCCTCGGTTTCGGGCTTGGGGGTGGCAGCTTGGCGATCGCCCGCTTCCCGCTCCTGTTCCCAAACGCGACGGGACTGTTGCAAATATCGCCGTGTTTCCGCGACGAGGTGCCGCCGTTGGGCAAAGGACATGGTGTTGTAGGTGCCATATTGCTCACTCAGGGTGTGCCACCGTTGTTGTTCCGTGGGGAGAAAGGTGGCGGGCGGCTGCTGGAGGCTGAGGCTCAAAAATTCGCTGAACCGATACTGTTTGCCTTGCAAGTCGTTGAAGCCGTCTTGGGCCTCTCGGGAGAGGGCATTTTGCAGCCGAACCCAGTCCGGGGCATCAGCGATCGCCGGATTGGGAGATGGGGAATTGGGACTCGGAGACTGCATTGCAAACAGACGATGGGCAATAAATGACCTGGTTTCTACCCTACACTTTTACTGCTGATCTGGCTGATTGATTTGACTGATTGATCTGGCTGATTGATTTGACTGAAATCTTTGCTAAACCTGTCCTGTCAATGGCTCAATCTTCGTACCAACTGGCGCGCCATGCATCCTGGGCCTGGGCGATCGCCAATTCTTTCCGTTTTTTATAGTAAAGCTGGCCCAATTTTTTGAGCCGGAGGGTCAGACTCCGCAGCCGATTGCGTTGATTGGTGAGGGTGGCATCGGTAAATTCCACTTCGGGTAAACGTAACTGAATCGCGAGGATTTGGAGGACGGCGGTGGGGCGATCGCTGGGTTCATCGCTCTCTTCTTCGGTGTCGTCCTCGGTGGCTGCAATCAAAAGATTGAGCAAGTTGGGGGCATTGCCAACCATTTCTGCCATTTCTGGGCGTCCGGCATGTTGAAACAGGGTTTCAGCGATTTGGGTGGGCAAAATTCCCGTCTGTTGCAACAGGCGATTGGTTTGATGGGAGAGCAGTTGCAGTTCTTTCAAAACCGACAGCTCAACATTTTCTTGCCATTCGGTCAGGTCTGTTGGGGTGAGCGATCGCGGGCCTGGGGGCGGGGCTGCTGGATCTGTGGTGGAGGCAACAGAGGGGGTGTTCTCGGCGATCGCAGATTCAGCGTCGGGGGTGGCACTTGCTTCTGGTGGGGCTTGTTGCTCCAGGGCGAGGGCAACTTGTTCTTCGGTCCCAGGAAAGTACAAAATGGCCGCTAAGTTACTCTGGGCATCTTTAGCCAGTTCCCGCAGCGATCGCTGCAACGCTTGCCGCTGACTCAAAGACAAAGCCAAAAACTGCTGGGGGTAGCCCTGGGTACACATCTGAAAACAAGCCAAAATCACCTGCTGGCGCACCGTTTGGCCTAATGACTGCAAGTATTCGGTGTAGAGATCGTAGAACTCCTGGGCCAGACCCGCCACGGTTTTGTGGAGTTCTGCCAAATCCCGTTCAATCCGTTCAACCGTTGCCACGCTATCCTCTCAAACCGTCGAGATACCGAGTTTTCTTTCTCCTTATACCTTAACAGCCCAGCTCTACGGCAGTTTTGGGCACGTCAGTGTGAGGAGTGGGCACATTTAGTTGCGTTTGAGGCCACCTTCGACAGGGGTGACTCCTGCCCCATCAAAGGGTTCCCCTGTGCCCACCCAGTTGAAATCGCTCAGCCGGAAACTGATCGACCCAATTTCCAAAACGGGGTTGTAGCGCAAGATGATGCCATGCGTCCGGCGGCTGTATTCGAGAAAGTAGTCTGTGCTAATTTCGTCGCTGGTGTCCACATTCAACGTGGTTTGGAAGCCGACTCGCAAGGGGCCATAGACTTGTTGAAACATCGAAAGGGACAGGGTGCGATTGTCCACAGTGCGGTCAAAGAAAAAGGGTGATTCGCCGCCGCCAATGATTTGGGTATAGGACAGGGCAAAGGAGGTGTAGTCAAAAAAGCGACGGGAAAAGTGCCCAAATTGCCCAAACAAGCTGACGGTGCCCAGCAAGTCCCGTTGGGTGTCGCCGTTTGTGTAGCTGCTAAAGACACCGGTCAAGGCGGCTCTAGCACTGATATAGGGCAAGATGGGGTTGGGGGTGTAATTTAAGCCCTCGTCGCGGGTGGCGGGTAGGGGTTTGCCTTGCCATAGCAAAAATGAGCGGGCAAGGGTTGCGGCAGTTTGGAATCGACCGAGGGTGACGCGGTTATTGTCCCGAGTGGGTTCCAGCAGGTCGGTGCGATCAGTATCGGCGGTCACGCCCTGATAGCCCGCTTGATAGTTGAGAGTGAGGCCAGAATTACCTAAGACAATGATGGGCGAAACCAGAACGGCCCCAATGCTGGATTGAACAGTCTGGAAACCCAAAGACCCGTTGAAGAGGCGATCGCGATAGCTATACTCAAAGGCTAAGGTATGGGGGCCAACGGGAGTTTCGATAAATTGCCGAACCCGCGCACTGGCCCGCAGGTTATCTTCAATGGTTTCGGTGTCGAAGGAGGTGAGGGAAACGTTGGCACTCAGGCGCGTCGAGGGGGAAAGAGTCGCCCCTAAGCGAGCCCGCACCCCGAAGTTATCAGGATCCAGGATGCTGTCACTTTCCTCGCCAATAAACATCCGCTGGAGAAAGATTTGGGGATAAACTGTGAGGTTCACTTGGGGGGATTGAATCACCCGCAAAATCCCTTCCAAGAACAAACCACCCCGATCTTCTGCATCCACGCCAAAGCGGAAATAACCAGGTTCCCGTTCGGCCCGGTCGATTAAAAGGCGGCGTTGGAAAATGGGAACGGCAACTTTTTGGTCAAACACAAGGCGGGGACGAGTGGCAATCACTTCGTCTTGGAGGGGAGAAATGCGCCTGAGGGTGGCGCGATCGGCCCGCAACACCAACTCTGGGGGCGAGAATGGATCGTTGGTGATGTCAATGTTGGCCGCTTCCCAGCCTTCGGGAGTAAAGTCAATAGTTTCTGCTTCAAACCGTAGCCGCCGAATTTCTCCCCCTCTGGGCAAGGCTCCGGGCACCCGGCGAATGTCACGTCCGGCCCCGACGGACACGGCAACCCCACCGGGCGAGGTGACGTTGGTCAGGGGTTGTTGGGAGGTGATGCGATCGCTTAAAGGTCGGGCCAGAATACTTTGATCTGTGGCTAGCCCCGGCGTGGCAAAGGTGGTGTCGGTGCCTGCCGCAGGTAAATAAATATCCCCTCTGGCTTTGGCCACAGTCCCGGTGCCTTGGACAAAGTTGTATTCAAACCGGGAACCCCGCAACACTTGCTGGCCGCGCGTCAAGGCGACATTCCCTTCGGCCACGGCAAAGCGGTTGGTGAGGTTAACCTGAATGCGATCGCCATCCAGCAAAGCACCCTGGAACCGCATTTTGACATTTCCTTCAGCGGTGAAGACCTGTCGCCGTTCGTCATATTCTTGGCGATCAGCGGTTACTTCCACCACATTGGCCGGACTTGTGGCTTGGGGCGAGGCTCCGGGGGGTGTAGTGCCACCGGGGGGTGTAGTGCCGCCCGGAATCTCCAATTCCTGAGGCGGAGTAGCTGGGCTAGGGGTAGGAGGAAACGGGGTTTGGATGGGGGACGGAAACCGAGGAATGCGATCGTCAATTTGGCTAATGCGGGTTGATTTGGTCTTGGCTAGCCGCGCTAAATCCTCGGCGGTGAGGGCACTCAGCCCTTGATAGGTTGCCGCAAACCCCTCAAACACAACCGCTTCGTCCATACCTTGCATAAAGGTTGATTGCGGCATAGACGCAAGTTCACCAGCCATCCCAGACACGGCATAAGAATGGGAACTCTTTTGTTTGGTTAGTGCATTAGTTTTAGGCGCGGGTTTGGGGCGTAGGGCCGGTGCAGGCTCAGCATTGGCCCGTCCAAGTCCTTCTAAGCGAGGGATGGTTGTGGCGGCCAGGGCAGACGGGGAAGCCGCTGGAAGAGGGGCGGGGGAAACGGCGGGAGGTGCCACAGGCAAGGGCCGACTAACAGAGAGATAGCCCGCAGCTGAGGTGTTGCCTAACAGCGCCGCACAGGATGAGAGAGTTTCATTTTGGGATACGCGCAATCCGCCGGAGGTTGGGCTGGGTATGACCGAGGGCAGAGCTTTGGGGGCCGCAAAGTCAGGGGCAAAGGCTTCTGGTTGGCTGGCTGCGGTCTGGGGGGCGGCGATCGCGGCAGTTTGGGGCACCGCTGGAGTTGGGGACTGCGCCGGAGCACCTGGGGTGGAAGCGGCAGTCTTATTCGCCTGAACTGAGTTCGGTAACTTTGAGCAATCTGCCGGATTCGCAACGGCGATCGCAGCAACTTGGGGTAGTTCAGGTGGCAAAGCCGGATAAGGCATATGTCAGCAAACAAGTAAATAAAACGGGTCTGTAGGCAATGTCTTTGATTGGAGTGTATCCCACGTTTGGCAATCGGCCCTTTTTTCTGATCTTGGCTCCCGGCTCAGGGCAGGAGAACCAACTTAGCCACTCCGCATTTGCGCTGGGGAAAGGGCTTTTGGGCAAAACCGACAAACGGGGAGACACCCCTGGTTGAGTGCATGCTGAATCCAGCCAACACCTCAAGCCTAATCATGTAACTGTTGTTAATGAGGCTAGTGTGCCCTGACACTCGTATTTCTGCAAGCTTCCCAAAGAATCAGGGGCAGCAGAAACCTACTACCCCTGAAGACACCTACAAGATAATAAATGTTTCCAGACTAGTCTAAGTCCCGGTTGCCAGGGTTACGAGACGGATCGTTAGACAAAAATCCGAAAACAAATAGTAGTACAAAAAATGACACTACGACGTAAACAACAACCTTGAGGGTTTCCATATCCAGATCTCCAGCGGTATCAAAAATTAGTGTATCGACGGATCAGACCCAATGCTTTCCATCATACAGAATGTCGATTCACTTTTTAGCAGTAAATCCAGAAATTGGGTTTTCGCAATGGGCCAGGATCGCGAGCGGATGAGGATTGTAGGAGATAGCACTGGGTAGTACAGCAGGCCGGGGGGCGATCGCGACAATGCACCAGCAATGGGCCAAACCGCTGCAATCCAAGTATTTTGAATATATTTTCAACCGCTGACCGCGTGGAGGTGGCCTTGTTCTCGACGGCCCTCGACGGGGGCGATCGCCCTGTACCTGGCCCTGGTTGTCGCCAATTGGCAGAGCCGCAGAGCAGTTGGCACCAGCGATTACAGTTCCCTGTTGATGAAAATTAGGGTATGTTTTATGACATTAGCCTGGGGCTAAGGTTGGTCATGTCGGCATCATTTTTCGGTTTCTAGCACTCATATTTTCTGGCACTCATGCTTAACAAATACCTATGATCAAGCATCAAAGCCAAGGCATTAAGCCACAACCGATAGCAGTTTGCCCCTGGAGAAGGATCGGAATCTCAGCGTAGGATTAATTTGTTATTTTTGAACCCATGACAACGGGTAACAAAGTAACAACTATCAGTTTTAGGTTCCAGTTTCACAGAATTTAGTTTTCAGGTGTGATGAACCAGTCATTATTTTTGAACCGCATACTCAACCGAGTCCAACAAGTTCCAGTAGCGTTTTGGCTGGTGATCATGCTAGCTGTCCCGGTTGGCTCAACTGCGTTTGCCTGGTTATTGTTAGGAGAAACCCAGAATGATGAGTGTCAAGGCGCACAGCGATCGCTGACTTTATCAGATTCCAGCAAACTATATTGTGCCCAATCCATCGCCCACCAACAAACACCAGAAGCATTGCTCGATGCGATCGAATTAGCAGATTCAATGGGGCGAAATCATCCACTGCGGAGTGATGGCGATCGCCTGATCCGTCAGTGGTCAAATCGACTCCTGGAACTGAGTGAAAATGCATTTCAAACAGGCGAGTTAGACCAGGCACTCAAGTTGCTTGAAGGCATCCCCAGTAACATTGCAATCTATGATACGGCGATGCAGCGATCGCAAGACTGGAAGAAAATTTGGGATGAGGCCCAAAGAATTCATGATGCTGCCGAGACGGCCTTACAAGAGGATGAATTAGTCTTGGCCTTTGCTGAGGCTCGCAAATTATTAATCGTCAAAAACCAATATTGGAGTACCACTCGCTTTCAGGAATTAGTCAACGCAATCCAATCATCGAAAGAAAGTAAGAAAGAATTAGCCAATAAGAAACCCAGTAAAGACAAAACAGTATTGGCTTCCACTTTTTCTGCAACGTCTACGGATGATCTGTTGAGTGATTGGCAGCAAGAACAGGAAAAGGAAGCTGCTAATCATTTGACCAAAGCAGAACAGTTAGCTGCAACGGGCCGACCAGATGATCTGAAAGCGGCTGTCAACGCAGCAGAATTAGTCTTTTCAGGGACAGCACGCTATGGCCAAGCCCAGAAACGCATCGCAGATTGGACTCGCCAAATTGAAACAATGGAAGACCAGCCCTACTTAGAACGGGCAACAAGCTTGGCGAACAAAGGTGATTTGGCCTCCCTACAAGCGGCAATTAGTGAAGCAAATAATATTTACTTTGGACGCGCATTGTATCAACAAGCCCAGGCCAAAATTGATGAATGGACACAGCGATCGCGGGAATTACACGCCCAACAATATTCCCAGAAAACGCCGCCAACGGTGAATCTTCCCTTACGAGAAACGGACTATCAAATTCCACCAACCGCTCCCCAACCTTAACTTCAAACTCGCGATCGCTGAGAGCGTATCACTTTTGTAGCCCTCACCCTAGATCCCTCTCCCCAAGGTAGAGGGACTGCCGATCCAGCTTCCCTTCATCCCAGAAATTCAGTTAGTGCATTCGACAAGCGGCAGTTTGCGATCGCACTTTGGGGCGTTGGGATTGAAGATGGTGCTTGAGCAATTTACCCAGAATTTGGATGCCCCGTTCAATAACATCCGGCGAGTGGAGAAAACTAAGTCGTAAAGCCGGATAGCCCTGGCCATCTGGGAAAAACGTCGCCCCATCGTTCAGCACAATCTTATGGGCGATCGCCGCCTGACAAATCTCTGATACCAAAGTGCCATCGGGCAATTGCACCCACAAAAATAAGCCACCTTGCGGCACAGTCCACGTTGCTTCTTCTGGAAAATAACGCTCCATTGCTTGCAACATCGTGTTGCGACTCTGGATATACATGGCCTGGAGGCGTTGCAAATGCCGACGATAATGACCTGAGCCTAAATATTCACTGACGATCGCCTGAGACACTGTTGAACTCGACAAATCCTGCAATAGTTTTTGTTCAACAAGAGCCTGTTGATTGCGAGCATTTGTCACCATGTAGCCCACTCTTAAACCGGGCATTAAGGTCTTAGAAAACGTGCCCAAATAGGTCACCCAACCGTGAGTATCTAAAGCTTTGATCGGCGGTGGAACAGCCGCAAAACTCAACCCTTCGTAGGCATTATCTTCTAAAATCGGACATTGATAGTGTTCGGCTAAAGCAAGTAATTGTTGCCGATGGGCTAAACTCGTGGTGATGCCTGTGGGATTATGCAATGTGCTAATTGTATAGATCAACCGAGGGCGATGACTTTGCAAATATCGCTCCAAGAGTTCCAGATTCATGCCACTGGCGGTCATGGGAATTCCAATGACTCTGGCTCCCACATTTTTCAGCATTGACAGAATGCCGTAATAGGTCGGACTTTCGACAATGACCCAATCGCCTGGTTGAATCGCGTGTTGCATCGCCAGGGCCAGCCCTTGTTGGGAACCGGTGGTGATGATCAGGTCATCTGGCAACACTTCAAGCCCCAGTTGAATCAACAGTTGGGTAATTTGGCGGCGCAGTGACAGCAGGCCCTGGGGGTGTTCGTAGTTAAACAGGGTATCGCCAACGTCGGCCATCGCCCGTCGCGCCATCCGGGCTAAATCGTCTGGTGCGTGGGGAATGCCAATCCCAAAGTTGATGTAATCCGCATCCTGGTTGGCTTTCAACATGGTGGTGTAGACGTTGTAAAACGATCCACTGAGTTGTTGGGCAATGATGACGGATTGGGTGGGGGCAAAGGCCGATTCGCGCTGACTGGGGGCCAGGGCCGCGGGTTGGACGAAATAGCCTGCGCCTTGGCGGGCATAAATTAAGCCTTCGGCTTCTAGCATTCCGTAGGCTTCTAAGACGGTTAATTTATTGACTTGAATTGCGTCGGCTAGCCCTCGAATGGAGGGCAGTTGCTGTCGGGGTTGCAGGCTACCAGATTGGATTAAATGCTGTAGGCGATCGCGAATTTGTAAGTAGATTGGTTTTTCAGATTGGCGATCGATCAAAATTTTCACAGCCGCACCTCCATCGCTGTAGCAAGGGACAATTCAAACCCGTCGATCGCACTGGGCTCACAAGACTGGGCTGGGTCACTCTTTATCCTGGTCGAGCAGGCAAGCGAGAACCGAAGAATTCGGTTTGAATGGCCCCTAATTGTCCTGAACTATACCCAATTTCTGGATTGTAAACCTGATACAGTTGGGCGATTTTTGCCTAAGACAGTACTTTTTTTTGGAACTGTTCTAGTAAAAGTTCTTGTATCTGTACCTTTGCGATCGCCCCACTGCGGATCGATAGTAGGAATAGATACACCTTTATGGAGGGCTTTATTATGAAAACTCACACAGTCCCCCCATCCCCCCTGGTGGTTATTCGACAACAATTAGTACGTGTCTGGAACGCTTTATTTGATCTAGCCAATCGCCATTCAGATATTCGGATTTGGCAACGAAAAAATCGGTTTGGTGAAATTGGTTGGCATGGCTACAATCCTAATACTGGCGAGTATGTTGCTTTTGGCACCGAAGATGAAATTCGGAGCTGGATTGAACAAGGTTACTACACTCGCGATTAGGTGAAATTCCTACTCACAATTTAAGTGATTTTCTAATACCGCGATCGCCTTGATTAAGGGTGCGATCGTGGTATTTTCTTTCGATAAATTCTGTTCGATACATTCGGCCTTTTCTTATTCGTGGAATAGCTGCTTCAAGCGCTCAGTCAAGGAGTGATTAAAGGCGTAAAAATTGGGGTATTCAGGTTTCTGCTCAGTGGCCAGTCTGTGTTTTTTGGTGATATCCAAGTTGGCTATGCCTGGGCGTTTGGCCGGGGGATGGGGGTGGCGATCGCCCCGATGACGCTTGCACCGGATGGCAATTCGGCTCCATCCAGGCTTTATACTATGGTCACTGGAGCCTTGGATGACGACATAACCTATGACTATCAACATGTTTGGCTGGGCGGGACTGTTGGCTATGAGCGCGATCGCGGCCCCGTGGATGACAGATGCGATCGCGCAAAACGTTCCTCAACCGCAACAAAATGATGTCCGAGCGGCAGTCGCCCGGATTAACCCCACCCGCCCAATTCAGGTGCGCGTCATCAGCCAAACCCAAGAACCCGTGGTGGCCTCCATTGTGCCAGCAGCAGGATACCGGAACCTGGCCCCAGGCCAAACCGTAACCTTTGGGCGCTTGCACACGAGCTATTTGCCCTTGCCAATGGATTTGCAGGTGACCTTGCAAAACACCCCTGACCCCAACAATCCGGTGCAGGTTTTTCTGGATGTTAAACCTGTGGGCAATGAGATTGTGGTTCGGGTAAAAACCTCAACTGGCGGAAATGGCAGCCCTTCGCAAACGGTAAATGTGGACGACAAAGGCGCGATTTACATTTACTAATTGACCTTTACAAAAGAACGACCAAACTTGGCGATCGCGGGAACTGGCACAAGGGGCAAGATGGTTCCGGGTGCTGAATTGCGCCGATAAGCATAGTGTGCTTGGCTAGTAGGCTGGGATAGCCGTTGGGCGGGCAGGGCAGAGCTTCTGTCTTCTGCCCTATACCCATTCGGCCCATTTCAGGGCAGAGTATTGGGGTAAGTAGATTTTTACAGGAAGACAGGTCGCCCATGACGAGCCAATCTTTTGCCCCAGATGCTTGTCCAACGTTTCAGCAGTTGCAACAACAGTTGCGCGATTTGTGGCGATCGGTCGAATCTCTGGATGTCAGTGATGTGGATATTGTGGTGGTGCCGTCGCTGAGTCTAGACCAGCGAGAACTACAAAAAATTCAGGGATTTCATCACTACGAAGAACGGTTGTTGTTTTCTTTGATTCGGTTGCGGAATCCCCGCACTCGTCTGGTTTACATCACTTCGCAGCCGTTGCATCCCAGTGTAGTGGATTATTATTTGCAATTGTTACCAGGGATTCCCTTTTCCCATGCGCGCGATCGCCTTTTGTTGTTGTCGGTGTATGACTCTTCGCTGAGTTCTTTGAGTGAGAAAATCTTGGCGCGTCCCCGACTCATCGAACGATTGCGACAGTCAGTGCGGCGCGATCGCTGTTTTATGATTTGCTACAACTCCACTGTAGCAGAGCAAGAACTCTCGGTGCGGACTGGGATTCCGCTCTATGCCCTGGATCCAGCCTTGCTCAAATGGGGTACGAAAGGGGGCAGTCGCCAGATTTTTGCCGAAACTGGAGTTCCCCATCCCGATGGGAGCGACTCGGTGTGGTCGATGGAGCAGTTGGCTGAAGCTGCTGCCGACTTGTGGGAACGGCAACCCAAGCTGAAACGGATGGTCGTGAAGCTGAATGAGGGGTTTTCTGGGGAGGGCAATGCATTGTTAGATTTGCGCCCGATCCAAGAGGTGGCACCGGGGGCAGCGTCCCACCAGGCGCGCGGGGATGCCCTGCGGGAACAGTTTGCCTGTATGCGGTTTGAGGGGCGGGGCGAAACCTGGGACAACTTTAGCAGTCGCATTCCTGAGTTGGGCGCTATTGTTGAGGCGTTTTTGGAAGGAGATAAGCGATCGCCCAGTGTACAAGGCCAAATTAGTCCTTTGGGGGATGTGGAAATCATCTCGACCCATGACCAGATTTTGGGCGGCCCCAGTGGGCAAATCTACCTCGGCTGTCGGTTTCCGGCGGATGAAGCCTATCGGCTGCGGTTGCAAGAACTGGGAATGCGAATTGGTCGGAGTCTGGCAGAAAAAGGTTCGATTGAACGGTTTGGGGTGGATTTTGTTGCGATTCACCAACCGAACCAGGTAGGGAAACCAGAATGGGATATTCAGGCGATCGAAATCAACTTGCGGAAAGGGGGCACAACACACCCGTTTATGACGCTCAAGTTTTTGACCAATGGCCGCTATGACCCGTCCAGTGGCTTGTTCTACAGTCTGCAAGGCCGCCCGAAATATTACATGGCCACGGACAACTTGCAGAAGGAGCAGTATCACGGGCTGTTGCCCAATGATTTGATGGATATTCTGGCCCATCACCATTTGCACTTTGACACGGGCACGGAAACGGGAACAGTGTTTCACTTGATGGGTTGCCTGTCGGAATTTGGCAAAGTGGGGCTGACGAGCATTGGCAACTCGCCCCAACAAGCGGAAGAAATTTACAACAAACTGACGCGGGCAATGGACGAAGAAACCCGATCGCTCAGTGAATTCGGCCCTGGCTTCGCCCCGCCCAGCCTGTCCATGCATTGGAGCGATCGCTATTAATCAATCACCACAAAATCAACTGGTCAGCAGCGTTGAAAAATTGCCGACAAATGCCCCAGGTCAACAGCAACGTGGTGACTAAGGTGGCAAAGGCCAACATGAACATAATCACCATTTGGTAAGACGTGGCCACCAGGGGCGGCACACCGCTCAACAATTGACCCGTCATGATGCCAGGGAGGGTGACCAGACCCACGACCATCATGGTATTGACGGTGGGAATGAGGCCAGCTTTGATGGCATCCCGCCGATAGCGGGCGACGGCTTGCTGAGGGGTTGCGCCCAAACTCAGGTGGGTTTCGATTTCCAATTGGCTGGAGGTGAGGGTGCTGACGAGGCGTTCTCCGGCGATCGCGGCGGCATTCATGGCATTGCCCAACACAATCCCACCAAGGGGAATCAAAAACTGAGGGTCGTACCAGGTGCGCGGTTGAATTACAAATAGCAAGGTGTAAACCAGGGTGAGGAGCATCCCCGTGAGCATGGAACTGGCGACAATCGGCGTGATGGCGGGAATTGTGCGGCTGATGCGGTTTCGGGCGACGATCGTCGCTACCAGACTCATGACACCGAGCATGGCGAGAACGACCACAGGATTTTTTAGCTCAAAGACGATCGCCAGCACATAGCCCACAACAACGAGTTGCAATATGGTGCGGCCTGTGGCCAGGGTCAAATCCCAGGTCAGCCCCAGCCGTTGCCATGCGGAAAGGCCGATCGCGATCGCCATCAACCCCAAAGCCCAAAGTATTTGCCACGGTGATGCCATGAGTGCTGCCTTTTGCCTGTGAATTGAACTGCGAATTTGGCTGCCAAATTGCGCCCACTAACCACTATCGTTGATAGTGCAACCGAATTGCGGCTGATGTTGCGATCGGCCAAGCTAACGAGTAGCGCAGGCAGCGCTTACAACCCTAGCCCCTTTGGGGCAGCATCAAAGGCAACAAACCCAAATTGGTCTACGTCCTTTGGTAATTAGATAACAGTACTACTTCCCTTTCTGCCCATAATTTAGTAGTTCTATTAGTGATTAATACTTAGTGTGGTGAACTGCGTGAACAAAATTCCTCCGTTCGATGTGTCGGAACAGTACAAGCTCATTGGCGAGGCCATTAGCGCCGCTGCAACCGAGGTTCTGGCTTCTGGGCGATATATTGGTGGCCCTACCGTTGAACAGTTTGAACAGCAGTTTGCCCAATACATTGGCACAGCAGACTGCATTGCCTGTAACTCTGGCACTGATGCACTGTATCTGGCGCTCCGGGCGTTGAATATTGGGCCAGGGGATGAAGTCATCACGACGCCGTTTACGTTTATTGCGACGGCAGAAGTCATTAGTGCGGTGGGGGCAACGCCCGTTTTTGTCGATATTTGTTTGGATAGTTTTAATTTGGATTTGGCTCAGGTGGCAGCTGCGATTACGCCTCGGACACGGGCGGTGATTCCGGTACACCTGTTTGGCAATCCGGTGGATATGACGCGGTTGATGGCGATCGCCCAGGCTCATAACCTGTACGTGGTGGAAGACTGTGCCCAAGCAACCGGGGCCACGTGGGGCGACCAAAAAGTAGGCGGCATTGGGCAAATTGGGTGTTTCAGCTTTTATCCCACCAAGAACTTGGGGGCTTGTGGGGATGGTGGGGCCATCACGACGAACGACCCCGCGATCGCGGAACGGTTGCGCCGCTTACGAGATCATGGTCGTCGGGGAGCTTACTATTACGAAGAATTAGGGGTAAACAGTCGGCTAGATGCAATTCAGGCGGCTATTTTGCAGATCAAATTGCAGCATTTAGATGCCTGGAACCAACAACGGCAACAAATTGCCGAACGATATCAAAGGTTGCTGGCCCCAATTCCTGGTCTGGTGTTGCCCCAATCGACGGCCAGGGGCATGAGCGTTTGGAATCAATATACGCTGCGGGTGCTTGATACCGACCCGACAGCAGAAACGCCCTGCCGCGATCGCCTGCGGAGCCACCTCCAAGAACAAGGGGTGGCCTCAATGGTGTATTACCCCCTGTGTTTGCATTTGCAACCAGCCTATCAACATTTGGGCTATCAGGCGGGCCAGTTCCCCAATGCTGAGCAAGCTTCTCGTGAAGTGTTGTCGTTACCGATGTTCCCCGAATTGACGGCTGATCAGCAACAACAGGTTGTCTACAACCTCAAAGATTGCTTGTGTAGTTGAGTGGCTAATGTGGGCACGCTAGCAAGGTGAGTCGGAATTAATGGCGGGGCGATCGCGCAGGCGTGGGGTGCAGCCACCGCCGACAGTGAACTTTCGCAAACTTCAGCGGCAACTAATCTTCATAATTGAAGTTGTTGGAGTCTGGAGCAAACTGGGCGAAAAATAGGCACTTTACCTGCCTAACAGGGCTTCATTCAAAGGAAATAGATTACAAGGTGTGACAAAAGAACTTGGGTTGTTTGTAGTTTTCTATACTAGAATAAGAAATATAACAAGCTTCAAGCCTAGTCTGGGCCAGACTTGTATCTAGTTCTGTGTGCATATCGAGGGTTGGTTGAGCGATTCCGCGTAACCGCAAGCGCTAAATGAGCAAACGTATCCTACGTTGAGTTGCTCCCCGAACCTCACGTTTTCGATTGCTATCGTTTTCGCTTGAGAGGTTACGCACCGGTGGGTCATGAAACCCTAACTCGTTTAAGACGCTACGATGCTGATGCGATCGGCCGTTATTATCGCATCCGTCCCTGGTTAACCATTTGGCGCACACTCCGCATTGTGTTCTCCTTTTTGGGGTTTGTGCTGGGTCTACAGTTTGATCGCTGGCTGGATCGAGCCGAGTCCGCCAGCAACCGACGGGCAGAGCAACTCCGCAAAACGCTGATTGCCCTGGGTCCCACGTTCATCAAAGTTGGCCAAGCCTTATCCACGCGCCCTGACCTGATTCGCAAAGACTTTTTGGAAGAATTGACGAAGCTTCAGGATCAGTTGCCGCCGTTCCCCAACGCGATCGCGTTCAACATTATTGAGACAGAACTTGATCGCCCCCTGGAAGATATCTACAGCGAGATTTCTCCCAATCCTGTAGCAGCAGCGAGTCTGGGGCAGGTCTACCGCGCTCGGCTCTACAGTGGCGAAGAGGTTGCGGTCAAAGTCCAACGGCCCAATCTGCTGCCTGTGCTGGCCCTGGATTTGTATTTGATGCGGTGGGCAGCAAGTTGGATGACGCCCTTCTTGCCACTGAACTTGGGCCACGATCTCACCTTGATCGTGGATGAATTTGGCACCAAGCTCTTTGAAGAAGTTGACTATGTCAACGAAGGCCGCAATGCCGAGAAATTTGCGACGAATTTCCGCGACAATCCCCAGGTCAAAGTCCCGCTGATTTACTGGCGTTACAGCAGTCAGCACGTTTTGACTCTGGAATGGATTCATGGCTACAAGCTGACGGATACGGCGCGCATCCAAGACGCGGGTTTGGCCACCGATGATTTGATTCAAATTGGGGTGACAACAGGTTTACAGCAATTGCTGGAACATGGCTTCTTCCACGCCGATCCGCACCCTGGTAACTTGTTTGCCATGGCCCCCCAATGTGATGTGAATGGGAAGTTCCCGGTTGATCCTGTGGCGCAAATGGCCTACATCGATTTCGGCATGATGGACCAACTGGATGAAGCCACGAAAGAAACGTTGGTTGATGCGGTGGTGCATCTGATCAACAAGGACTATGACGATTTAGCCAACGATTTTGTCAAGCTGGGCTTTCTCACCTCGGATACGGATATTCGCCCGATTGTGCCAGCACTCGATGCGGTGTTTTCTACTGCGCTTGGGGAAAGTGTACGGGATTTCAACTTCAAGACGATTACCGATCGCTTCTCCGAGTTAATGTACGAATATCCCTTCCGGGTGCCTGCCAAGTTTGCCTTGATTATTCGATCGCTGGTGACCCAGGAAGGTTTGGCCCTGACGATTAATCCGAATTTCCGCATTGTCGAAGTGGCCTATCCCTATGTGGCACGGCGTTTGCTCCGGGGCGAATCTCCGGCTTTGCGGCGGCGGTTGCTTGAGGTGTTGTTCAAAGATGGTCGCTTCCAGTGGCATCGCTTAGAGAACTTGATCGCGATCGCCCGGACTAGCGACAGTTTCGACTTATTGCCATCAGCCCAACTTGGCATTCAATACCTGTTGTCGGACGAGGGTAAGTTCTTGCGCGACCAGTTGTTGATTGCCCTCACAGAAGACGATCGCCTTCATACAGCAGAGGTGCAACGCCTATGGAATTTGGTGAAGGATGATTTGCAGCCTGCGCGGTTGTTCAACGCGGCGATCGGTGCGTTGGCAGAGCTGACACCCTTAGCAGGGACGGCCATCCTGAAAGGCTAGTCTTAGTTCCGTCAAGCTCCAACAATGATAGCAAAGCAATTTGGAGCAGCCGTTTAGGTTCATCCAATTCAGGGCAGAAACGTCTACCCATTGATCCAAGGTCAGTCCCACCAGCCATCTAATACGATTGGGGTGGGGCTGTTTTGCTGTCAATTTCCAAGACAGCCCCCCCCAAGCCCCAAACGTGCCCATCCCAGGGCTAATCCTCTTCCCCCTTCACCCCGCGCACAATCCGAGACAGTTCAGACTTTTCATTTACCGTAATGCGACTCGGCGAACCGCTGATAATCCGCTCAAAGTTGCGGAACGTATCCCGAATTTCGGGGCCATGTTCATTAATCGTGTATTCTCGAATCCCCTTATCATGCCAGGAGCCCCGCATCTTAAACACGTTAATGGCCCGCGACATTTCACCCCGAATTTCGACATACTGCAACATCAAAATCGTGTCTGTAATCGTGGAAATGTGCGAATCCGTGATGGAGTGGGATCCCATAAATTGATCGGTGGTATTGGTGAAGAAGCCAGTAATTTCCTCTTGTTTGGCAAACCCCGTCACCCCAATCACAAACTGGCGGAAAGCGTTGTTACTCACACCTCGGGCCAAGGCTGATAGGGAATCGATCGCAATCCGCGATGGCTTAAACTCAGCAATTTCCGATTTGATAATTTGTAAATGGTCTTCTAATCCAGCCGATTCTGGATAGGCGCACAGGATGCGTAATAACCCTTTTTGTTCAAGATCTTCAAAATCAATGCCCCAGGAATAAGCGTTACGCGATAGCTGCGCCCGTGACTCTTCGTAGGCAAACAACATGGCCCGTTCCGATCGCGTGCAGCCTTCTTGCAAAAACTTGCTGACCAAAAGGGTTTTGCCCGTCCCCGTTGCCCCGGTAGCCAAAATAATCGAATCTTTGAAAAAGCCACCGCCACACATTTCGTCCAGGGTTTTGACCCCCGATGACACACGGACATTCGACGATCGCTGGGTTAACCGCATAGCACCTAACGGGAAAATATTGATGCCTTGATTCGTAATCGTAAACGGATACTCCCCCTTCATGTGGGTGGTACCCCGTAGCTTGAGAATTTCGATCGTGCGCCGCCGCCGCTCGCTTTCCAACACATTACGCACGATGACCACATTATCGGAAACAAACTCTTCGACCCCAAACCGCGCCACCGGGCCATATTCCTCGACCCGTTCGGTCGTCATAATTGTCGTTGTCCCAACTTGTTTCAAGCGGGCCACCAAGCGAAAAATCTCCCGCCGCACGACAGAAGCCGCATCATATTGCTGAAAAACTGCCGTCACAGAGTCAATGGAAACCCGTTTTGCCTTGTATTTGCGAATGGCATACTGAATCCGCTCAATCAAAGCCGACAAGTCAAAATTCCCAACAACCTCCTGCCCTTCTGGATCAGGAGAGGCATCCAGGATAAACAGCTTACCTTCATCAACCAACTTTTGAAGATTCCAGCCGAAACTAAAAGCGTTTTTGATAATGTCAGCGGGGGATTCTTCAAACGTGACAAACACACCGGGTTCATCAAATTCAATAATCCCGTTATAGAGAAACTGTATCGCCAGCAAGGTCTTTCCAGTACCAGAGGTGCCACTCACAAGGGTTGTGCGCCCAACCGGTAAACCACCGTGGCTAATATCGTCAAACCCTTCAATGAGGGTGCGGGTTTTCAGGATGCCTGTGGCGCTGAGACCACTTTCTTCTGCTTGGTTCAACTGAGTCATAAGAGTTTATAAAACTGGATTGCTTCTCCCTGTATTGGTTAGCGTTAGGCTATCTTTACCATAAAAGCTCTACCCTCCGCACCTGGAGATTGATGGTCTCCTTGCTTGTATCCAGCAGTTATCTTAATCTGCTCCGGTCTCATCATCGCGTAATTCTTCATACAGGAGGTCTAAGCCGATGAGAACCTTTTCGCGATCGGACAGGTCACCAATAATTTTACGGACTGGCGGGGGCAGGATTTTAGAGAGGGTGGGAGTGGCCAAAATTTTATCTTCTTCTGCGAGTTGAGGATTTTTAAGCACGTCGATGACTTTTAAGGCATACACACCCTGAAACTCTTCTTCTAGGATTGTGTTGAGGGTTTTCAACGCTCGGATCGAGTTGGGGGTGTTACCCGCAACATAGAGTTTGAGCACATAGGTTTTTTTCAGGGGATTCATACGACTAGCAGTTACAATACGAAACTGAGATAATGCTGGACTAACGATCAGAGCGAGGCAGCGGGTATACACCAGGAACGGCTCAAGCCGCCAGGGCTAAGGTTGCTGAGGAATCGATCGTCGATACATTTCACACAGGTGAGCAATCGTATCAATCAGGGTCAGGCGATAATCCAGCAAAATTTCCTCGCTACGGCCCTCCAATTTTAACTGTTTGGCAAATTCGTCCATTAAATCCATATGGATTTCTACAATCTGGGCCACGGAGAGGTCGCTGAAGAAGGCTGTATTGACAAAATCATCAATCTGTTGGTTGAGCGTACCATCATTTTGAAAGTAGCGCAGGATAATTTCTCGATAGGCTTCGCGCAGGCTGTCCAGGAACTCTGTTTTGGCTTCGCTGGAGAGATGTCGAAAGAAGTTGTTGGGATCTCGTTTGTAATACACTCCCAAGTACCCGAGTCGCTCTTTGAGTTTTTCGATGAGTTGGCTTTGCTGAGATGTTGGTAGGTTATCGAGCAGATCAACGGCGGTGACTGCATCGGGTTTGCTCCAACAGATGGGAGCGAGGGCGATAAAGCGGGCGATCGCGCTTTGCAGGGCTTGCTCCAACGATTTTATGTCAGTGATCGCCGTCTTGACTTCTGCAACGTGATAGATAAAGGAGGCCGCCGGGGGTGGGGCAGGTTCGGTGGTGGGGGTCGCCGCCGCCAAAATGATGGCCGGCAGCGCAATGAGTTGCCCATGCAGCCAGGTGGCGATCGCGGGCAGTTCAGGTGTTTCTGCTAAAACCAGGCAATCGAGGGTGAGTTTGGCCGTGGTCAAAAATGCTTGAAAATCGCCCAGGTCAGTGTATTGGTAGACGTGATAACCCTGCTCTTTCAGGTATACAAGGAGGTCGGACGAAAGAGTCAGCGGTGGGATAAAAATACCAATCGAGAGTGTAGGCGACAAGGTAGTCAACAGTGAATAGGGTGGCTGGGTAGAGCGATGAGTGTGAGGAGTGAAGTCGGATACAACCCATTCATTGTGATTTCAATAGAGGAGTTTAACCTTATCCCTCGTCAGGATATGCAGGCTGTAAGAGCCTCGCTTCAATAGGATACTTAAAATTTTGTAAAAATTCCAACTTTAATTAATTATTATTGTTCCCTGGGAATCACCGATTCCATCTCATAATGGGGGCAATAGCAATCTTGGCTAACCACGAGGTCATGCTGGTTAAGTCTTCATCGATCAGCTGTCGCTCGTTGGGAAAAGCCATAAAACTTTTTTTGGATTTTTTTTTGTACTGTGGTTTCCATCTCTTAGCTTGCATCTAAGCCAAAGTCGCCATCCTCTTCGTTTGTCGTCCTAATTGTCGAGATGACGTGCTGTGTTTGTGCTGCAAACAGGAGCGTTGACATCGGTATGGGGTAAGCCTGAGTGAGGAAAGGCCACGGCTAGAGATGTGGTTTGAAGAGAATATCGAGAGCGACGTGTTTATTATGACCACGATTTAACCATGCTCCTGCATACTCTCTCGCTTCAAGATTTTATTCGCCCCACACCGATTTGTTCGGGGGGGGTGGGGCTGTTGGCAGCGCTGGAATTGTGTCAGCGTCAAGCGGCTGAGCAATTGATTGTGGTTGACGATCGCCATCAACCGATTGGGCTATTGTCTTTGGGCCAGGTTTTGGCGCTATGGTTGCAGGCCGAGGGCTCGGAGGCGGGGGAAGCTTTTTGGCACCAAACGTTGTGGGATTTGGTGGAGGCTGGAGTGGCGGTGACGGCACTGACCCCAGTTCCGGTGCGGTGGTCGGTGGCCCAGTTGGTGGCCCAGTTGACAACGGCATCGGATGGCACCGATGTGGTGTTAATGGATGGGCGGGGATATTGTTTAGGGTTAGTCGATGAGGCCGCGTTATGGCGATCGCTGGCCCAACTGGTTTTGGCCGAGGCTCCATCGGCAGTGCCCCCCCCCGCCCCAGACCTGGCCGACAGTTTGAGTGGGCCAGAGCCGCAGCAAATTGTGCAGTTAACCCAGCAACTCTTGGCCCAACGGGCAGAACTGGAACAGCGGATCAAAGTGCAGTTGGAAGAAATTTCCTATCTGCGGATGCAACAGGAGGTGCGCAGTCCGGCGGAGCGATTGGGCGCACTGAAGCCAATGGGGTTGCTTTATCCCCGGTCGTCGGCTGGGTTGCTGTTGGACATGTTGCAACAATTGTTGGAGCATTTGCCGATTCCGTTAATGTTGCAAACGAACAGTGGTCGGGTGTTGGCCCAAAATACGGTGTGGCAGCGGCAAATTGGGGCCTTGGGTGATCCGGGGCAGATTTGGCAGGAGGCGGCCCAGTGGCTCGGAGAAATGGGTGCGGCAACGCGATCGCCCACTACCGAAACCGCAGAAACCGGGGAGCCAACAATGGCGGCCCATTGTCATCTGGGCGATACTCCAGATATGTGTGTCTGTGTGTGTCCGCTCAAGGATGGGCACGAACAAGTTTTGCAGTTTGTCAAAATTCCGTTAGGGCGCTTGTTACCCGATCTTAATTTAGATTGGATTGCCCCCATCGCCACCGCCCATTCCACCCCCCAGGCAGGCGGCCACTCAGTTAGACCTCAAGCCGAGAGCCAGCCACCGGGCGATCGCGCCTTTCAACTAGCCGCCCTGACAACGGATACAGACCAAATTGCCCAAGGAGGAGAACCGTTGCCCTCGCCACCGCTGGCCGAGCCAACCTCAACGTCGGCCCCCGCTGCCGAAACGTTATGGCTGGTTTTGGCCCAAGACCTGACCGAGCAGCAACACCTGGCCAAGGAACTCACCGCTAAAAATGCGGATTTAGTGCAGCTCAATCGGCTGAAAGACGAGTTTCTGGCGTGCATCAGCCACGAGCTTAAAACCCCCCTGACTGCCGTGCTCGGGTTATCCAGCCTCCTGAAAGATCAAACCCTCGGTGCGCTCAACCAGCGCCAAGTTCACTATGCCCAACTGATCCATCAAAGCAGTCGGCATTTAATGGCCGTGGTCAACGATATTCTTGACCTGACGCGGATCGAAACGGGGCAATTGGACTTAATCTACGATGTCGTGCCAATTCAAACCGTGTGTCAGCGGGCCTTTGAAAAGGCGAAGCAGATTCGATTAAGCGATCTCAAAGCCAATGCCGACTTGCAGGATGAGCATCTGAATACCCAATTTTCTTTAGAAATTGAACCTGGGTTGGATCTCATTGTTGCGGATGATCTGCGGCTGCGGCAAATGTTGGTGCATTTGCTCTCGAACTCGTTGAAGTTCACTGAAGTGGAGCAACCGATTGGGCTGCGGGTGAATCGGTGGGGCGGGTGGATTGCGTTTACCGTGTGGGATACGGGCATTGGCATTGCAGCGGACAAACAACATTTGATTTTTCAGAAGTTTCAGCAACTGGAAAATCCATTAACGCGCCAGTTTGAAGGGGTGGGCCTGGGGTTAGTTTTGACGCGGCGGTTGGCACGGTTGCACGGGGGGGATGTAACGTTCATTTCAAAAGAGGGCCAGGGAAGCCAATTTACGATTTTGATGCCTCCCCGTCCGCCAGAGAAAACGCGGTTAACGCGGGGGGAGGCGATCGCCGACACCACACCAGAACCCTCCAAATTGAGTGAGTATCCCAGTGGCCGAGTACCTTTATATTCCCCGGTGGGGGCAGAATTGGCCCAGCCCCCCCAAGAGTTACGCTTGCCGTTGCAGCGCAGTCGGTTAATGCTGATTGTGGAAGCGGTGCCAGCATTTGTAGAAACGTTGACCCATCACTTGACGGGGGCGGGCTATCGGGTGGCGATCGCGCGATCGGGCACCGAAGCGTTAGAAAAAGCCCGTCGGCTCCAGCCTTGCGTCATCTTTTTAAACCCAGCCTTGCCCACGTTATCGGGGTGGGATGTGTTGACCCTGCTCAAATCCAACAGCAAAACCCACCATATTCCCGTCGTGATTACGGCCACAGGGCTAGATGCTTACCTATCGCCCCCCCATCACGTTGATGGATTTTTAAGTTTGCCTGTGCAAGCCAAAGAACTACAACAAACATTGCAACACCTGTTGTTGGGCGGGAAGCAAATTACAGCGAAAGACAGCACTTCCGAACAGCTCACGATTTTGCACCTCTATCCAGATGTGGAATTGGAACTGACGCCAGATATTTTGACCCAACAAATTAATCAACTTTTCCAGGCACAACGCTACCGCATTTTGGAATCCCACGATTTGGAACAGGCGGAGTTGTTGGCGCGGGTGTGGCGGCCAGATGTGGTGTTGTTGAGTAGCCCCAAGCACGACCCGACAAGCTATTTGCGGCAACTGAGTTACCTGTCATTTATTGCGTCGTTGCCGCTGGTGACCCTCGACCAGCACACCACCCAAGCAGCCAATCAAATTCCGGGGTTGCTGGTGTTTCCGTGCCTCTCCTGGGAGCCTGGGCCAGAGGGGCGACGCTCAACAGAGCTTTCAACCCTGCAACAGGTAATTCAGATTGCAGCGGGGTATGTTTGGCGACCGTTGGTGTTAGCGGTGGATGTGGCGACGTTGCCCCTGCGGGGAGAAGGTGAACCGAATGGGATTTTGGGGGCTGGGGAGGCGTTGCAGGAAGCCGAGTGGTTGCAGGCGTTGAAGCAATATTTGCACACCTCTGGGTTGCGGGGCAGTGTGGGGCGATCGTGGTCGGAAGTGTTACAGCAGGTGGCTTCTGGGGGAGCGGATGTGTTGGTGTTGTGCTGGACGGTAGACCAGGTTGAGCCAGATGTGGCCGTGCAGTTAGAGCAGTTGGCGGCGATCGCCATGCGGATGCCCATTGTGGTGTTGGATCATCGCCCAGCCGAGGGCATGGCTGGGGCGGAATTGCCACCGTTACCGGCGATCGTCCACCAACTGGCGCGGCGGGTGTTGTCGGCCCAGGTCTCAATGACGGAATTGCTCCAGCAGTTGCAACAGGTGATGGAAACGCCGGACTGAGAGGGTTAGCCGATCGCCCGTCGGTGGCTGAGTTTAGTCAGGCCAGCCAGCCACCAGGCTTCATAGCGAAAGATCAGGAACGCGACTATCGGTGCAGCGAGACAGGCAATCAAAAAGGCTGTCGCGATCGCAGACAGATCAACGTTGAGATATTGATTGGCGAGAATGACGAGATCATTATCGAGCACACCACCAATCCCCTCTTCGTACCCAGCGCGAAAGTCAGGATCGTGGCCCAGTCGCCAGGAAAATTGAATGGTTCTCAGCAAAGTGAAAAAGCCCAACATGGCATAAATAGCGCGATCGCCTTTGATGCGGCACAAATAGCCACTTAGCGCCAGATAGAGACACAGCGCGATCGCAACACATTCCAGGCCATGCCCCATCAAAATCGGCAAGATGATATGCAACGGAGTAAGCAGACACAGCGAATACAATAGGGTGAACCCAGCGAGAACGCCTAACCAACCCGGATAGGCCCGCAGCTTATAGGCTAGCCACCCCAGGCCACCATAGATCAGCGCCAGCAACACACCACTTTGCCCAGCGCTGAAGGTGATGCCGCCACCATACAGAATATTGACGGTGGGCAGGGCCGGACTGCCAAAAAGCCAATAGGTCAGGGCGTGGCCCAGTTCATGGACAAGAACCAAAAAGCCATGAAACAGAACCGTCAGGGGGCCAATCCCAACTAAGGCAATGGCTAAGATCAGCCCTGTGAGCAAAGCCCCGATCGCCCGATTGGTCACAGGTTTAGGCCGGAGGACGGGAACAGAGCCCCTAACCAGGGCAGGCGGATGGGTCTGGGCGATCGCCATTGGGGCCAGGGCCACAGGTGGGGGACTGGCCTCCGGCGGGGCAACGGCTTCCTCCACTTCCCAAAAGGGTTTTTCGAGGAGGAACTGAGCCCGCCAAGCCGGTTGATCAGGATTGGGGGATTGCCCCAGGATTTGCACGGTTCGAATGTGGGTTGGGCGCAACCGTTCCAAACCTTGCCGAATGAGGGCGATCGCCGAGGCTTGATCAGGCTGCTCGGGGGCGGTTAACACAATCTGGAGGGTTGTTCCGGTTAAGCGGAGTGTGGCCGTCATCTGTTGGGCGGCGATCGCCCGATTCAACAACACCGTGATAGCGGTAACATCCCCATTTTGAGCTTGCCGAATCCAGTCGTTCTGCGTCATGGCGATCGCCTTTGTTGCTAACGGTTTTTTTCGCACCCAATGCCATCGTTATCCCGGTCAAATCGGTGGGGATCGGGGGCTAAAACACGAAAGTTTCGGGCCGAAATATCGGCACAATCCAAATCGGGGGGCGGCGACGGAATGCAAACATCAGGATAAGCCGGATCGCACCCCCCACGCCCTAACACGGCAGATCCCGTCATCCCAATCATCAACAAAATGCTGCCACAAACCCACCCGATTGCAGTCAATCTCCAACTCATCGTGTATCCTTTGCTCACGCACTTTTGTCTTGCTGGTCTGGCGTTACTGGTGTGTTGCTGGAATGCCCCTGATGTGTCGCAACCGCTGTCTGGGGCGGAAGCCTGTGTGCCGCAGAGAGTTTAATCCCAGTTTAGATGAGATGACTCAATGCAGTGATCAACGTCTGATTTTGCTCATCCGTGCCGACGGTAATCCGCAGTTTGTCGCTGAGGCCCGGTTGATTGAAGTAGCGCACCAAAATGCCTTGAGCTTTGAGGGCCAGGTATAGCGCTTCGGCGTTAGCGTTGGGCGGCTGGGCCAGCAAAAAGTTAGTTTGGGATTCGCCCACAGCAAAACCGAGTTGTTTCAAATCAGCCAGGAGCTTGGTTCGAGAAGCTTTGACTTTGGCGACGCATTCATTTTTATAGGCTTGATCCCGCATAGCAGCAGCACCGATCAAGTTTGCGATCGCATCAATATTGTAACTATCTTTGACTTTGAAAAAACCACTGAGTAGAGATGGCTGAGCAATGCCAAAGCCCAAGCGAAGCCCTGCTAATGAATAGCCTTTAGACAAGGTTCGACTGATGATAACGTTGCTAAATTCACGAACTAATTCAAGGGCACTTGAGTCGGCAAAATCGATATAGGCTTCATCTACCACCACCACCCCCGATACTTGGGTAGCCAGCGATCGCAACTCGTCATTGGTAATCACATGGCCAGAGGGACTGTTGGGGGAGGCCAAAAATACAACGGCGGGGTCGGCAGCAACTAATTCCGCGATCGGCAAGCTGTAGTCAGCCGGATAGGGCACTTCTACAACGTCCGTTGGCTGCATTTCAGCCAAAGTTTTGTACAAAACGTAGGTGGGGGTAGGATAGGCAATTTTCCGGCTAGCGTCGGTGCACGCCCGCACAATAACACTCAAAATTTCGTCGCTACCGTTGCCGACCATAATCCAATCCAACGGGATATCCAACACCTCGCTGATGGCCTGCCGAAAGTCGTTGGCATAGGGGTGGGGATAGCGCCGTAACCATTCCCCTGCAAAGCTTTGCAGCACAGCCATTGCGGCGGGCGAAGGGGGATAGGGATTTTCGTTGGTGTTGAGTTTAATGATGGGGGTGCCGGGTTTGGGTTGTTCGCCCGGAATGTAACCCGTCATCGCGTCAATGTTGGAACGAAAATAACTACTCATAAACGTGTGGCAATAAAAGTGGACTGGTTGAGCAAACAAGCACAGACAGGCGATCGCAAGCTAGAAGGCCAGGTTGGGAAAAGGGGGAGTTAACGTCGTCGTCGCCCCCGAAATGGCCAGCCAAACCCTTGGATACCTTGCCGGGGCGATCGCGCCGTTTTAATCCCAAAGCCATAGCGAACGGGGGGATAGTCTCGGGATTTTTGGGCGGGCACAATAATTTCCGTGAGCGGTGTTGCTTCAGTTTCGGCGGGTTGGTCGGTGATGTAGTCTTCTTGGGCATTCCACCAAGCTGCAATGAAGCCACTGGTCAAGCCAGCGATCAGGCCCAGTCCCACACTGAGCCAGGGAGAATAGCCCAAAAAGTAAAACCCAAACATGGAACCAATCAAAAATTTGGTGGCAGTTTTGTAGCCGAGGGAGGAGTTTGCTTGGAGAGCCATGAGCCGATGAAGAAGGAGAAAAAGAGTTAGGGGTTAGTTATCTCTCTCAATTGTGGCGTTAAATCTTGGGTTGTGTCGAAGAATTTAACGTAAGGTTTTTCGTGTTCTGTAAATGCTTCCATGTGTTGGTTCGGGAGTAAGTCTGCGGTTGCATCAGAGACATCGTGCTGGCGATCGCGTAACCATTGTTGACGGGTCGGGAGGGGCGCATCGCAATGCAAGATTTGGACGGAGATGGGGCGATCGCTCTCTGCTTCCGCAACAGCATCGAGTACGGCTTGGCGATGAGCTTGGCGATCGTACTTCGCATCCAAAATCACGGGATACCCTTGCTTGGCTAAAGTCAAACCCAAGTCAAGCAGGCGTTGGTAGGTTTTGGCCGTCATTTCATTAGTGTACAGATCCCCGTCACCACGCTGATCAAGGGGAATCCCCGCCAGGTGTTTCCGCACGGCATCAGACCGGATCAAGACTGCACCCGTTTGGCGAGCAAGCAACTGGGCAACGGTGCTTTTCCCGGAGCCAGAGAGGCCGGCCATGAGCCAAAGTTGGCCACCAAATTTTTCGCTAGCGGTGCCCAGCGGCGATCGCGTATATTCCCAGGCTAAGCGGTAGTAGCGCTCGGCGGTCTTGGCGCTTTCGGCTTTCACCGCATCGGGAATAGCGGGGTCATTGAGTAAGAACGATATTACTTTCGCCCGAACGTAGGACTGACGACTGAGATACAACGGAAGAACTTGTAGACCTTCCCAATCTCCCATAATTTCAATGTAAGCATTCAAAAAAGCATTACTTAAATCAGGGCGATCGCGAGCATCTAAATCCATCACGATATAGGCAATGTCGAACATAACATCGACAAAGCGGAACGGCTCATTAAATTCAATGCAATCAAACAACAAAATGCGATCGTCAGACAATGCAATATTGCGAAGATGCACATCACCATGACACTCACGAATCCAGTCATGGGCGACACGATTTGCAAACAAATCTGGTTGCTCAGCAAAGAGGCGATCGGTATATTGGCGCGTTTCGTCAAATTGCTGTTGGGTTTGGGGGCCACCAATATAGCCTACCGTTTGCTCATAGTTTTCGTCGATCGCTTGCCGAATTTGGGCGACTTCACCAAAACTCCGAATGTGATCGTTGATTGCCCCCTGCTGATGAAAATTGACCAGTTCTTGGGCCAACCGTTTGAGCAAGTCTTCGGTGAGTTTGCCTTGGTCAAATAAATCGGTGAACAACGTCCCACTGGGAAACTGCTTCATTTTGACGACATATTCCACAATGTCGCCTGCGGTGCTATCTCCCGCTTGGCCTAACTGAAAGGTACCGTTGACCTGCGCGATCGGCAAGACTTCGAGGTAAAGATCGGCAGCCCCGCGCTGATTCAGCCGAATTTCTTCATGACAAAAATGCTCCCGCAAGGCAAGGGTTGAAAAGTCAAGAAATCCATAATTGACGGGCTTTTTCACCTTGTAAGCAAAGGCCCCAGTCAAGCAGATGTAAGAGACATGGGTTTGAATCAGCTCGATGGGAGTAGTGACCGGATGGGGGTAAAACTCCGGTTGGAGCATCGCTTGGATAATCGGAGGCAGGGTCGTTTCAGTCATGGGCTGACGGTTGCACAGAAAATTTAGGGAGTTAACCAACCTAGCATACTGCCCAAGGGCGATCGTGAAAAGATGAGCAACCCAATGATGCACCCGAATTTGATTGGCCCAGGGGATAAACAAGTTTCACCTAAAAAAATTGCGATCGCGGGCTTGATTCTCCCCTCCACTAGAGACTTTAGAATAAACCCAGGATGAAACAAGCGCAGCAGATACAGCTCAAGTCACGCCAAACATTGCTCAATCTAGATTTCATTCAACTGGCAGCGATCGATCTGCTCAAGTCTTTCGTCGCGACCAAATTTTCATGGCAACGGATGCATTGAAGGAAAAACGACTATGCCAATCAAAGTCCAAAGAGCGCTGGATTGGGAAGTAGAACTTATCCCAAGTCCCACGACAAAAGCAAAAAAAACCAAAATCACAATCTGGTTAACCCATCTGTGGTAGGCGATCGCCCAAAGTCTAACAACCACATCCGAACCAAAAGTCTGGAAAACCAACGATTGGTTTGGCACTACAGGCTGGAATATTTATCTACCCACCACAGGACAAACGATTCGCTTCACCGCTGAAGCCAAAGTTCGTCTCTGGATAGAAGCACATTTTCATCTATTCTAAACCAGCCTCAATCACTATTTTTACAATAAATCTGGAGCACTCAAATGAATCGTTTTTTGACAACGATCGCGATTGTGACAACCCTTGCGATCGCACAAGGTTGCACTCAATTCTTGAAAACATCAGAACATTCCACCCTGAATCCTATAACGGAGCATTCAACTGATCATGCTGTAGCTCAAACCAAACAGGCTCATTCATCCCATAACGATACGCACACCCACTCAACGAATACTCAGGCAAAACTAACCAAGACTGGTCGCATTTATCCTAATATTCAAACTTCACTGGAGATTACCGTGCAGAATAGCAGCGGTCAACCCATCACTCAGTTTGATCGCATTCAGGAACAGGTTATGCACCTAATTGCGGTCAGCGATGACTTACAGACGTTTCAGCACCTTCACCCGATCGCCCAAGGCAACGGACAGTTTGCAATTGCCATGAAATTTCCCCAAGCGGGGAACTACACCCTGTTTAGCGATTACCAACCTACCGGACAAGCCGAGCACGTTTCTGTTTTGAAAACGCAAGTTGATGGAGAGCGACCTGCTCAACCAGCAATCAATTGGAGTCGGAGCAAAACATTGGGTCAAACGAGCGTAGGCTTTGCACCACCAAAAACACCGATTAAATCAGGGGAAGAAGCCATTTTACGCTTCCACTTGCAAGATGCCAACACGCAACAACCTGTTACCAATTTACAACCCTATTTAGGTGAAAAGGGACATTTGGTGATTCTTCGGCAGTCTCCCAATCTATCCCAAGAAGACTACATCCACGCCCACGCAGTGCCTAATACTTCGGCTAGTCAAGTGCATTTTGCCACACGCTTTCCCCAACCCGGAAAATATAAAGTGTGGGGACAGTTTAATCGCAATGGTGAAATTATTACGGCTGACTATTGGGTAGAGGTCACTCAATAAGCAGATCAGTTAATGTAGTCTATATGGCCAAGAGAAGTAGCACCAAAAGAAACCGATCAAAAGTTAAGTTGACTGTGGTCAATCAGATTGCTCTGGTTATTTTGCTAGGGAGTGGGTTGGTCTGCCTCTGGTTGCATCAACCCACTTTGGCCTTATTCTCACCCGAAAAACTTCAGCTTCTCATTCGCCAATCTAAACTCTTTGGCCCGTTGGTATATATGGGCCTGTTGGCCCTATCGGTGGTCATCAGTCCAATTCCTAGCGCGCCGCTGGCAATGGCTGCAGGGGCCGTCTGGGGGCCAATTCTGGCTGGTCTTTACAGCGTTATTGGTGGCTTCGTTGGGGGAACGATCGCTTACTTCATTGGCTATACCTTGGGGCGATCGACGGTCAAACTATTAACGGGAAAAGTCATTTATTTCTCAAAGCAGCGGGGCGAACCGTTCCTGGGTTGGTTAATTTTTGTAACGCGATTATTACCAATTTTTTCATTTGATTTAATTAGTTATGGGGCTGGTCTAACAGGACTGGCGTTTCCTATTTTTGCCATTTCAACTGTGTTAGGAATGATTCCATCCACTCTATTGCTGACGTATTTAGGTTCAACGTTTACACTTGCATTTCCGGCTGGATTGGCGCTTTCCTTTGTCTTTTTAGTTTTGCTTATTGGTTTGCCTTGGGCGGCACAGCGGTATAACTGGTTTGGGTTCAAAAACATCATTCAGATCGAATAAATCAGCTCTATAAATTTCGATCAGACTCACTTTAGATGGAGGTTGCATTCTAACCAGGGCAACCAGGGTTGAAAGGCTAAGATCCCGTCCTAACGACAGTCGGATTTGAATCACCATGAAACCATTCCCTCTAATAGACTGGATCGCGGCTGCAAGCAATAACCAGAGCACGCTTGGGGATGAGGATTGGAGGGCAAGCGAAAGGGTGCAATAAGTGACTTACGCCGTGGCTGACCTGAGGTATTGTTTTAGGATTCCCAGGAAACCGCCCCCACGAGAAACAGCCATGCCGCTTCAGATCTTGCTGCTGGAAGACAGCCCTTTGGACGCTGATAGGATTAAAGCCGTTTTGCTGCGCGGAGGATTGGAGTGTAAACTGCGCCAAGTCAAGACGCGCTTGGCTTTTGTCAGGGCGTTGAAGCCCGATCGCGTTGATCTGGTGCTGGCAAATTATGCCCCGGCGGGGTGGGATGGTTTGGCGGCTTTGGCGATCGCCCGCCAACGGTGTCCTGAGGTGCCATTTATTTTTATCTCTGACCGACTGGGGGAAGAGCTTGCCGTTGAAGCAATCCAGCAGGGAGCCACTGATTACGTCCTGAAGCAACGCCTTGAACGGTTAGGGCCTTGTGTGCAGCGGGCCTTACAGACGGCCCAAGAACTGTGCGATCGACAAAACGCCGAAACCGCCCTGTGCGAGTCAGAAGCAAAATATCAAACCCTGTTTCACGCCATCGACGAAGGGTTCATCATTTGCGACGTGATCTTTGCTGGCGATCGCCCAGTTGACCTGTTGTATCTTGAGGCCAACGATGCCGCCGTCAGAATGACCGGCCAAGCGCTAGTCGGACGGCGCACCAGTGAGATTAGCCCTGACTTTGCCCCAGAGTGGTTTGAAATTTTGGGTCGTGTAGCCCGCACCGGGGAAGCCATTCGCATGGAACTCCCGGCCACCCCCCAAAACCTCTGGTACGAGTTCTATGCCTTTCGCATCGAGGCCACCAATCACCAACGGGTCGCCGTCATCTACAAAGATATCAGTGCCCGCAAACAGTTAGAAGCCGAGCGCAAGCAAGCTGAGATCACCATTCGCGATAGTGAAGAACGCTTTCGGAATATGGCCGACCATGCCCCGGTCATGGTTTGGGTAACTGATCCAACGGGCTATTGCACCTACCTGAGCCAAAGCTGGTATGACTTTTCTGGGCAAACCGAAGCCACTGGATTGGGGTTTGGGTGGCTGGATGTGGTGCATCCCGATGACCGAGACAGCACCCGCGCCACCTTTCTTGCGGCCAATGCCCGTCACGCCGCATTTCGGCTAGAGTATCGACTGCGCCGCCATGATGGGGAATATCACTGGATGATCGATGCGGCCAGCCCCTGGCTGGGCACAGACGGCCAGTTCAAAGGGTACATTGGCTCTATGATTGACATTAGCGATCGCAAACAAACCGAACAAGCTTTGCGCGAGTCAGCAGAAAAATATCGCTCGTTGTTTGAATCGCTCGACCAGGGCTTTTGTCTCCTCGAAGTGTTGTTTGATAGCAACAACAAAGCCATTGACTATTGCTTTATCGAAATCAACAAAGCCTTTGAACAACAGAGCAGTTTAGTCAATGCCACGGGGAAAACCATTCTCGAACTGGTGCCCAACCTGGAACCGCAATGGGCCGAACTTTACGGTCAAGTGGCGAGGTCAGGTGAAGCCGTCCGGTTTGAAGCCGATGTGCCCTCTATGAACCGGATCTTTGATATTTATGCATTTCCCAGTGGTGCGCCCGGTCAAAATTTGGTCGCGGTGCTGTTTGCTGATATCACAGAGCGCAAACGGCACGAAGCCAACCTGACCTTCCTCACTGACCTGGCAAAAGAATTCTCACAGTTGTCTACTGCCAAGGAGCTTATCCAGGCGATCGGCATCAAACTCGGTGCCTATCTCAAAGTCACCGCCTGTAACTTCTGCGAAGTGGACGAAGCCCGCGATGAGGTGATCTATCTTGGTCGTTGGACGGTAGATGATGCGCCCCCCCTGCCCGATCACCTGCGTCTTTCCGAACAGGTGAGTGAAGCGTTTTATCACCAAGTGCGGGCGGGTGAAATCGTGGTGAGCAACAACACCCAAACAAATTCTGTGACCAAGGCTCAGGCCAATGCGGCGATCGGGGTGCGATCGTTTATCACCGTGCCATTCCACCAAGACGGATACTGGAAATATCTATTTTCTGTGCATGATCGGGTTCCCCGCACCTGGCGCGAAGACGAAATCGAATTAGTCCGCGAATTAGCCGAGCGCTTCTTTCCCCGGTTGGAACGAGCCCGCGCCGAAGCCAAGTTAGCCGCATCGGAAGAAAAGTACCGCAGCATTTTGACCACCGTAGACGAAGGACTGCTCATTGCGGAAGTGCTATTTGATGACACCGGCGAAACGATAGATTACCGTTGCCTGGAAGTGAATCCTGCGTTTTATGTGCAAACTGGGTTGACGATGGATGTTGTGGGCTTGACGATGCGCGAGATTGCGCCAGGTAAGCCCATTCCCTGGCTCCCTATGTATGGCCAGGTGGTGCGATCGCAACAGGGCATCCGGTTTGAATACGACATCAAACTGGAAGAATTGCGCGGCTATTACGATGTCCATATCCTGCCACTGGGGCCACCTTCCGACCATCGCGTCGCCGTTTTGTTTAAGAACATCACCGATCGCAAACAGGCTGAACAAAAAATTCGGGAACAGGCTGCCCTACTGGATATCACCTCTGATGCCATTTTTGTGCGCGACTTAGACCACCGCATTTTGTACTGGAACCAAGGGGCCACCAAGCTTTACGGTTGGCAACCCACCGAAGTCATCGGCCAGAGTGCCTATCCCCTCCTGCAAGAAGAGACTGACCGCCTCCCGGCCATTATGCAAACCCTGTTGACTGAGGGCGAGTGGCACGGCGAATTGCACAAAACCACCAAAACCCGCAACGTCGTCACGGTGGAATCGCGATGGACGCTCGTTCGCAATGAAGCCAACCAGCCAAAATTTATTCTCTCAGTCGATACGGACATTACCCAAAAGAAACAACTAGAAGCCCAGTTCTATCGGGCGCAACGCCTGGAAAGCCTGGGCACTTTGGCGAGTGGCGTTGCCCATGATCTCAACAATGTGTTAACGCCAATTTTGGCCATAACGCAGATTTTGCGATCGCAATATGCTGACGTGCACCTGGAATCCCAGGAAATGTTTGACCTGATCGAATCCAGCGCCAGACGAGGCGCAAACCTGATCAAACAAATTCTGACCTTTACCCGTGGCACTGGCGGAGAACGACAACCCATTCAGGTGCTCTCCTTAGTCCAAGAATTTTTGAAGATCATTCAACAATCCTTTCCCAAAACAATTACACTGCGTCAGCGCCTCCCAGAAGCATGGGATTGGGTCGTCTCAGCAGACTCAACCGCTCTCCATCAGATTTTGATGAATCTCTGTATCAACGCTCGTGATGCCATGCCCAACGGGGGAGTCCTCTCTGTCACCGTGGAATACTGCTTTGTTGATCACGCTGTTACCCAAACCAACCTGGATGCCCAAATCGGTCACTACATTGTCCTGACCGTCGCTGACACTGGCACTGGCATTCCCCCAGAAGTCCGCGATCGCATCTTCGATCCGTTCTTCACCACCAAACCCCCCGGCCAGGGCACAGGCTTGGGACTGGCCACAGTCCTGGGCATCATCAAAGAATATGGTGGCTTTTTGCAAGTTATGAGCAAAGTCAACCAGGGGACTCAAATGAAAGTGTATCTACCCTGCATCAAAGGAGAATCCCTACTCTCAGATCTAGCCGAACAGTCCTTAGACGGCAACGGCGACTTACTTTTATTAGTTGATGATGATGTGATTGTTCAGCAGAGCCTTCAATCTTTACTTGAAAACTATAACTATTGCGTTCTCACAGCGAATAACGGAATAGACGCGATCGCGCTTTATACGCAACATCACCAGGACATCAAATTTGTACTCTCGGATATCACCATGCCAACCATGAGCGGCATTCTCCTAATCCAAAGATTAAGAGAAATTAATCCCACAGTAAAGACTATCGCCATGAGTGCATTACCATCCAACCGAGAACCTGCTCTGGCCGCTGGTGCAACTCTATTTTTAGCCAAGCCCTTTACCATCAAAAACCTAATACAGAGCCTAAAAACACTATCTATCCCACTGGAGCCTTCACCACCCAAGTCGCATCTCTAATGGCCTCTGCATCAGCAAACTTGAATTCCACTGGCCTGCCCCAAAATGGTGATTCGCCCACCGCAAGCCCTCCACCTTTTGCAATGAGGTCGTTTACCATAGAGATCAGCGTTGATCGTGCCGTTCCACCGCATCACTGAATATAATATTGAGCGCAGGTTTTGGGGTGCGGCTCACCAACTGACCAACCCCTGTCACCAAACCAAACTCATCCCCGAAAGGAGTCTCCGTGCGTCCTCTCACCTACTACGTTGCGTGCAGTGTTGATGGGTTTATTGCCCATTTAGATGGATCACACACTGGCTTTGCACAGGATCAAGATTATTTTATCGACCTATTTTCGACATTTCCCGAAACTCTCCCAACCCATCTTCGCGATGTCATGGGTATCCACGGTGAAAACCGATGGTTTGATACGGTTCTCATGGGGCGTAAAACCTACGAGATTGGGCTGAAAGAGGGTGTAACCAGTCCTTACTCACACTTGAAGCAATATCTCTTTTCTCGCAGTTTAGCCACCAGCCCAGATGCTGCTGTGGAATTGGTTTCTGACAACACTGTTGAATTCGTTACTGCACTCAAGCAAGAACCAGGACAGGGGATTTGGCTATGTGGTGGTGGCATCTTAGCCAGCACTTTGTTTGCCCATCACTTAATTGACCAACTAATTCTGAAAGTTAATCCCTTTTTGATGGGAGCAGGCATTCCCCTTTTTGCTAGCCCAATTCCCCAAACGGCCCTCGAACTCGGCGATCGCACCATTTATGCCAACGGGGTAGTGTTGCTGCACTACACCATCAAGCCAAATGCCACCCATCCCTAGGTAATGCCATATTTTGCAAGGAGCGATCGCAATTCGAGAGAATCACCTCAATAGGATAGCCTCAGTTGGCAGGGGGCGATCGTAATCATGGCCACCACCTCGCTAAGGTACGGCTGTATGCACAGGATGTCACTATATCGGGCTATCCTGAAGCAAGTTAATAGACCGCAATAGTGCGAACCAACAATCGGAACTCACCAGGATTAAATTGCGGATTGAGTGCGCCATCGTATTCAAACTTACTCAACATGAGTTGCAGCGAATAGATGCGATCGCGCTTCAGATCTGGTGCATTGGCCACTGTTTTCGCCCGGAACACGGGCACCATCAACGCAAACGGAATGCGGATGGTTGTCCACTGATTCGCCACCGTATCAAAGGAATAGGAATAGGCCAGACTGTCCCAGGAATCCGCATCCCGAATTAAAAACTTGTAGCGCTGGCCATCGCCTTTAACCTGGAGTTCAAGGCCACTATAACCAGAGATATTTAGCGGTGGCTCGAAGTTGCGCGTGCGGATCGAGGCAAACCCACCCGAATTCGCCGTCGAAACATTCCCTGTGAACAGCGCACCCTCCGGTTGCAGTTGGATCGTGCTCGCACTGACTCCGCCCATTACCACATCATCCAGCGCCCCCCAGGTCGCTTTGAGGGTGTCATTAGGGTGAGTAAAGTCAAAGATCATGCCAGCTTGGGGTTGGGGCGGTGGCGGTGGGGTAGAACCAAAGAACATTTTGCGAATCCAACGAAGGAATGGAAAGGTTTCAAAAAAGGTCAGGGTTTGGAGAAAGCGGCCAAAATCCCAGGATTGACGGTCAACAGAAGCCATGAGTCAGCAGTTTTAACGGCATGGAATCGAAGCAGATTAACTCCATTGTAAGCGTGCCATACTGATGGGTGCTGAAACTTGGGGAGGAGATCGAGGGATGCCATTACCGTTTCGGCCCATTCAGAATTGGGGGCGCAGACCGATCGCGTTCAGCCGACGCATCTTCACCCAAATTCCCACCGGCCCCAACGCCCAGCAATGCACCGAGATAGCCATTGGCGACTGAGCCATGGGGTTGCAAAAGGAGCCAATTCCGAACACACTTCAAGAAGTATTGGACAAGTGGGTGGAACCAGAGAGGCAATATGAGCGAAGCTAAAAATGTGTTGGGTGAGCCGTTGGAACTGTGTTGTAGCTCGCCGATGACAGGGTTCTATCGCGATGGCTATTGCACCACGGGCGGCGGCGATTTTGGAGCCCATGTGATTTGCGCCCAGGTCACGCAAGCCTTTTTGGACTATACCAAAGCCCAGGGCAATGACCTTTCAACTCCGGTGCCCGCCTATGGCTTTCCAGGGTTGAAACCGGGCGATCGCTGGTGTTTGTGTGCGTCCCGGTGGAAAGAAGCCCTGGACGATGGGGTTGCACCGCCAGTGGTGTTGGCCGCCACCCATGCGCTGGCCCTGGAATATGTGACGCTGGACGATTTGAAGCAATATGCCTTGAGCTAGGGTTGGTTAAACGCCTCAACCAAAGCCCTGCCCCCGGCAGATCGCACCGTCTTCCAGATCTTTTTTCCAAAAAATTGGAGCGAATTTTGCATAAAATCTGCGATCGCGCCGTGAAATCAATCTATGAACAACTGAGACAATGAAGGTGTTTCGTTGATTCTGTTGTGGGAGTATTATTGGGGTGATGTGCAATCGCCCCATTTTTTTGACAACAATCCAATCATTTACACTATAAGTTTCTCAATCTTTTCTATCTTTGTTGCAATTGCTACGAGACTTTTTTATAAATCCGTAAAAACAATTATTTTTTAATGATTAACTCTCAATTCAAAAGGAGACTAGAATCATGTTGACTCAGCCAATTTCAAGCTCTTCAATGTATTAAACTCATCGACAAAATACCATTATTCTCCATTGAGACTAGAAGTATAAATTTGATTAAAGCAAAGCATTGGTTGCCTCGCAACACACCTTAGCTGTTCCCTGTTGACTAATTTTGATCCTCGCGATCGCAGTCTTTTGTCATTAAGATTAGTCAGTATTTGTAAGGGATCAAGCCTAAAACTAGGCTGACAGATCAGAGCAGATTAGGATCTAAATTTCACCCAGTCGGAGCATTTTAACTTAGCCCCCAATCCATTAGGCTATTGACAGTTAGAATCGCACCTTGTCAGCGTATTGCCGAATTAGTTTGTTGCCCGGTTGATTCAGTTACGGTCATCCCCTGCCCAAGATAATATCGTCCTATGAAATTCACCAAATTGCCCCAAATCCTGGTGATTGTCGCGGGTTCTTTACTGGCCAGTGCAAGCCCTTTCCCGGCGATCGCCCAGCCCACCAGCAGCCCCAGCGAAATCACCCCTGGGCTTAAAACCCTGTTTGGTCAACCCGCTGGGCAAAAACTGAATCCAGCCACTTTCATGAGTGCTCTGGATCAAAATAACCTCTCTTCAGCCGTGCGCCAAATCGAGTTGGATTGGAAACAAAAATTTGAAAGTTATTATCAAGGCCAACTCACTAGCCAATATTTAGATCTGGAACAAATGATGTTGTCGTTGGCCCGATTACATCGCCTGACGGGAAAAAAAACAGCCCTCGTCTATGCCATTCCCACACCCGAAAATTTAGAGTTGATTTTGGTCACACCAAACGGTGAACCCATTCATCGCCGCATCAGTGCAGCGCCCCGCGAAAAACTCCAGGCTGTCGCCCAAACCTTTCGGATGGGGGTGGTTGATCCACTGTCGCGATCGCCGGATTATTTGCCCGCCGCGCAACAATTGTATGCCTGGTTAATCGCACCGCTGGAGCCCACCTTACAGGCACGAAAAATTGATAATTTGATCTTTTGCGTAGGGCCAGGATTGCGGAGTTTACCAATGGCCGCTTTGCATGATGGCAAACAATTTTTGGTCGAAAAATACAGTTTGGCGTTAATCCCAGCCTTCAACTTATTGGATCAACATCCGGCAGTGTTGCCCGGTGTCAAAGTGTTAGCAATGGGTGCGTCTGAGTTTACTGATCAGCCGCCGTTACCTGCGGTGCCGACGGAATTGGAGGCGATCGCAGACACTCTGTGGCCCGGAAAGTCGCTGTTGAACCAAAACTTCACCATTGACAATCTCAAAGCGCAACGCGCCGCAACCCCCTATGGCATCGTGCATCTGGCCACCCATGCGGAGTTTTTGCCCGGTGCTGTCAACAATTCTTATATTCAATTTTGGAATGAACGGTTACAGCCCCATCGGTTGCGTGAATTGGGGTTGCGAATTCCGACCGTGCAGCTTTTGGTGTTGAGCGCGTGTCAGACGGCCTTGGGCGATCCGCAGGCGGAGTTGGGCTTTGCGGGGTTAGCCGTGCAATCGGGCAGCAAGGCAGCTTTGGCCAGTTTGTGGTCAGTGAGTGATCAGGGCACGCTGATGTTGATGACGCAGTTCTATCAGGCATTGCAGACCGCCCCGATTAAGGCCGAAGCCTTGCGGGAAGCCCAATTAGCCCTATTGCGCCATCAAACCGAAGACAAGTTGCAAGTGGCCTTGCGGAGCCAGCAGGTGCGAATGCCGGAAGAAGTGGCGCAGCTTGCCAAAGTGAACCTGTCTCATCCATACTACTGGGCAGCCTTTACGCTAATTGGTAATCCTTGGTGATGCGATCGCGGCAAAGCTTACTGGAACAGTTCTCGACCTTCCTACAAATGGAGGGCGATCGCGCAGGGAGCTGGGCGATCGATCCCCGCTTGCGGCGCAGTATGCAGCAGCGACTTACCCAAACACCAGAAGCCCACACCTCAGAACACTTTTGGTCGGTGTATTGGCACAAGCAGTGGACCGAGGCGACCCCGCAAACCCCAACCGAGCATGACTTCACTGGGCGTTACTTACCAGAGGCCCATCTGTCGGCGTATCTGCAAGAAACCTGCTTTTGGTCGGCTCAGCGGGCTGTTACCAAAGTGGAAGGGGTGCAGTATCGCTTGGCCGATTGCTTCCAGGTGGCGATCGCGGCGATTCCCAAAATTTTGAAGGCATTTGACTCTGATCAACTCCCTAGCCTGAAGACCTACGCCAATATTGCCTTTGGGAATGTGATTCGGGATGATTTGCGATCGCGCCGGGAAGCTGATCGCTGCAATAATTGGGGGCTGTTACTCAAACTGAGCCGCAAACAGTTGACCGAAGCCTTGCAGGCCGCTGGCTTAACCCCCACCGAAGTGGAGCAGCAGCGATTGGCCTGGTCGTGTTTTGGGGATTGTTACATGCCACAAAAATCCCCCAAAGTGCGGCAATTAGCCGCGCCCGATCGCGCAACCTGGGCAGCGATCGCCCACCAATACAATCACCAGCGATCGCAGTTGGCCCATCCCGGCTCTGAGCAAACTCCAGCAACCCTAGAACGGTGGCTGCTCAGCTGTGCAGCCCGTGCCCGTACCTATCTCTATCCCGCTGTTGCCTCGCTCAACGCCCCCCGCCCCGGCCTGGAAACTGGGGAAATTCAAGATGATTTGACCGCCGATACCCATGAGTCCTTGTTGGCAGAGTTGATTGCGGCAGAAACCCAGCGCGATCGCCAAACCCAGCAACACACCATCAACGAAATCCTGCATACGGCCTTAAACGCCTTATCCGACGAAGCCCAAACCCTACTCCACGCCTACTATCACCAAGGGCTGACCCAACAGCAACTCGCCAAACAGCTCAACCTCAAGCAATACGCCATTTCCCGCAAATTAGCCAAAGCCAGAGAGGGGCTCTTGTTGGCCCTGGCCCGGTGGAGCCAAGACACATTGCATATTTCGCCCAGTTCAGACGTGATCCAATCTATGAGCGCAATATTAGAAGAATGGCTGCAAGCCCACGACCAGGCTGGCGGCTCCTAAGGAGTAGTGTACCCATGAGCTTCACCCTTGATCCGTTCGCAGAACTTTGGCTCGACATTGACCCCGACCTGCAACAGCAATGCTGGGAACACGCCCAATCAGCGACTTCGCCCCGCGGACACTGGACATGGTATTTGAATCAACTTTGCCAAGCGGCCCTTTTGCCCTGGTTACAAGCAGAGGCTCCCACGGCGATCGCCCCTTCCGCATCAGACTATCCCCTGGTGGAACTGGTGCTCGGAACCGTCGTCATACTGGGGGGTAAACGGCTCATCCTGGTGCCAAACATGACCCTGGATACTAGCGAGTTCAGCGTACCGCAAGAGTGGGTAGACCTTCCGGCGTGGGCGGGGGATTACTTCATGGCAGTACAAATCGACTCCGACGACTCGACGGTGCGGGTGTGGGGCTACACAACCCATCGCCAGTTAAAAACCCAGGGCCAGTACGATCGCCGCGATCGCGCCTATGGTTTGACCGCCCAGCACCTGGTGACAGACCTCAGCGCGTTGTGGGTGGTGCAGCAGTTGAATCCCCAGGAAGTAACCCAAGTCGCCATCCCAGAGCTAGTAACCTTGACCGCCACCGAGGCCGAGTCAATCCTCCTGCGCTTGGGCGATCGCACCGTCCTCAACCCCCGCTTGGCCGTGCCGTTTCCGCAGTGGGGCGCACTGGTAAGCAATGCCAATTTGGTGCAACGCCTGGGAGAATTGCGGCAACAAAACGCGCCTGCACCCGCGATCGCCCCGATCACCCAGTTAAGCCAGTGGTTGCAAAACCAGATCCAAGCCGGTTGGCAAACCCTGGAAAGCCTGGTGGAGCCGTCGTCAGAACTGGCAACGGGATTTCGGCAAACCCCCGACTTGGCCGATACCGCCATCAAACGGGCTAAACGGCTGGAGTTGATGGGCCAAGCCTTCCTGCTGGTGGTGGGGTTGGAACCGGAAGCCGACGATCGCGTGGGGGTACGGGTACAACTGCGGGCAATTCAGCGCACAGCGGCATTACCCGAAACGCTGCGGCTCAGCCTGGTGCAACCCTCTGGCGAGTTGGTGCAGTCTGTCGAGGCGCGATCGCAGGATACTATCATTCAACTCAAGCGGTTCAAATGTCCACCGGGCACCGAATTTCGGATTCAAGTGGCGATCGCAGCGATCGTCCACACCGAAGACTTCGTTGTTTAACCCACCAATTTTTGCCCGCGTAAATTTTAGTGTTACCCAGTTGAGTTGCCCCGGTTGGTTTCCCCTGGATTCCTGATTAACTTTGCCCTTCGAGTTCCTGTATTGCAGTCCCATTTCCCCCGTCCCATGTCCCACCTTATCGTGCTGAATTTGGGCAAAGGCAACTGGCAGTCTGGCCTTCCCGCTGTCACCGCGCAATTGTGGGATGACGACAGTCCCACCCCTATGCAGTTCACCGGGAGTTTGCCCCCCGCCCCCCACCTCGACACCCTGTATCGCCATTGGCAAGCCCTGTACGAGGCGCTGTACTCTAACCTGGGATGGCGGCGATCGCGATCGGCCAGCCTCCAGTTTGAAATTGATGATGAGGATATTACCCACGTTTCCCAAGCAGAATTCGAAGCCGTTGGGGCAGAACTGCAAACCACGTTAAACGCCTGGTTAAACAGTGACCCGTTTCGGCATATCGATCGCCAATTGCGGACTCGGTTAGTGCCTACTGCCGAAATTCGGTTGATTATTGTGGCCGACGATCCAGCCGTGTTGCGGTTGCCGTGGAGTCTTTGGCATTTCCTGGAAGATTATCCCCAGGCGGAAATTGCCCTGAGTCCGGCGGAATACGCCCGCCCGGTCAAACTGCCCCACCCCAAACCCAACGGCAAAGTGAGGATTTTGGCCATCTTGGGCAATAGCGAAGGGATTAATGTGGCGCAAGATCAGGCGATTTTGCAGCAGTTGCCCCAGGCCGAGTTGAAGTTTTTGGTGGAGCCCAAAGCCAGCGAACTCAACCAGCAGTTGTGGGAACCGGGCTGGGATATCTTGTTTTTTGCGGGGCACAGTTCCAGCCAGGGCAAAGGCCACATCCAAGTCAACCAGCACGATCGCCTGACGATTGATCAACTGAAATACGGCCTGCGAACGGCGATCGCCCACGGCCTGAAACTCGCGATTTTTAACTCCTGTGATGGTTTGGGGTTAGCCCGTGCGCTGGCGGATCTGAGTTTGCCCCAGGTCATTGTCATGCGGGAGCCGGTTCCCGATCCGGTAGCTCAAGAGTTTCTCAAGCATTTTCTGACAGCCTTTGCGGGGGGCAAATCGTTATACAAAGCCGTGCGAGAGGCCAGGGAAAAACTTCAGGCCATCGAAACCGAATTTCCCTTTGCCACCTGGTTACCCGTCATTTGCCAAAATCCGGCGGAGTTGCCCCCCACCTGGCACGAGTGGGCTGGCTACCCCAAACGGCGCTGGCGATCGCCCACCCGACGAGAGTGGTCTGCGATCGCCCTGAGCAGTCTGGCTGTGACGGGAGTTGTGACCGGAATACGGTGGTTGGGCTGGCTGCAACCGTTGGAATTGTGGGCCTTCGATCGCCTGGTACAAACGCGCCCCACCGAATCCCCAGACGATCGCCTGCTCATCGTCGCCGTCACCGATGCCGATATCCAGGCCGAAGGGGAACAGATGCGCCGAGGTTCCATTTCCGATCGCACCTTAAACCAAGTCTTGGCCACCATCGAACGGGCCAACCCCGCCGTCATCGGTTTGGATATTTATCGCGATACCCCCGCCACCGAACCCGCTCTGGCGCAACGGTTACAGCAGAGCGATCGCCTGTTTACCATTTGCAAACGCCCCGAACCCGACCAGGCCACAACGGCCATTTTGCCCCCGCCCGAAGTCCCCGAAGCGCGTGTGGGCTTTGCTGATTTGGTCGTCGATCCCGATGGGGTCATCCGCCGCCATCTCCTATTTTTGCCCCCTAACCCCACCTCTCGCTGCACCACCCGCTATGCCCTGAGTGTGCGAGTCGCCGCCCGCTACCTCAAAGCCAACGGCCTTACCGCCAGTTTCGATCGCCACCAAAATTTGCAGTTTGGCCATGCCGTCTTCCCCCAAGTGCAACCCCGCACCAGCGGCTACCAACCGATGGGAGTCAGCAACGGCCAAATTTTGCTGAACTATCGTGCGGTATCTGCCCCCGATCGCATCGCCCAAACTGTGACCGTTGCCCAAATTTTGCGCGGCGAATTGAATCCCACTGCGGTCAAAAACCGAATTGTGTTGATTGGGATTGCTGCCCCCCTAAGCGGCGGTGACTATTGGCCCACTCCCTACGGGCGATCGCGCAATGAGCAAGTTCCCGGTATTGTCATTCACGCTCACATGATCAGCCAAATTCTGAGCACAGCCCTGAATGGGCGATCGCTGCTGTGGGCGTGGCCTTTTGGCGTTGAAGTGCTCTGGTTGGGTAGTTGGGCGCTAGTGGGCAGCCTGATTGTTTGGGCTTTTCATCCCCATCGGTTACGGCTGTTCGGTGGGGAGATCGTGGCCGTCTGTACGCTTTTTGGGTTATGTTGGCTAGTCTTAGTCCACGGTGGATGGATTCCCCTCTTCCCCGCTGGATTAACCCTGTTGATATCCGGTACAACCCTCTGGTTTATCCTAGTCTCCTCAGATGAGTATCCTTTGCGTCATGAATAGTCCACTCCTGCGAATCTGTTTTAGCAAGCAATTCTATTTTTTGTTCCCTCTATTGGTGTTGCTTTATCCAGTCACGACCGTCTTTGCCCACGAGCGATCGCCATCTCCTTTAGCCGCAACCCCCATCAATCCAGACCTGATTCGGTTTAATAATTCCGACTTGCCCGATCCCCCCAGTGGTGGCAGCGAACCAACTGGTCGTGGCTCTGGCGGGCGGCGGGGCTGCAACAACAATCGTCTGACCGATGCCCTGACGCCCCTCGTGCCGCTGACTTCAACAGCGCAACACGCTGTCCGGTGGGGCTTAACCACCGAGGCCCATCCCACCCTCTGGCTACAAACGGGCGAAGGCTTTCCCCAAGGCGCGTTGATCACCCTCACCATGCGCGATCGCCACCAGGAATCTCTCTATCGTGTACGGTTTCCGGTACCCAAGCAACAGGCGGGAATTGTTCGGTTTGCTGTGCCCCCGTCCGTACCACCCCTACAGCCCAACCAGCCCTATACCTGGCAGCTATCTGTCTTTTGCAACTCTGGCGACAGTAGCTTAGCCGGAGCCAGTTTTGACACCCCTTTTCACCTGATGGGCTATATTCAGCGCACAACGGTTTCAGAGGCGGTGATACAAACGCTGAAACAAGCAAAGACTCCTTTAGAACGAGCTGTCATCTTCGCAGAATATGGCATTTGGTATGATGCTTTGACTCTACTGGGTAATCAAATACAAAACGATTCAGCCGTCGCGCCAACGGTGGTACAAGCCTGGTCAGCACTGCTTCAGCAAGGGCAGTTAAATCCACCCAGCAAGGTTGAAGTATTACCCTGTTGCACTCCCCAAGCCAACTAGCTAAAACAAGGTAAAACTAGAAGGCTACCCCACTCGGTATTCGGGAAAGTGGAACTGGTGATACAACGAAACAAACGCTTCAGCCGCCGCGATCGCACTCGCAGTTGAGAAGGCTTTCATTAGTTTTGTTTGGGGTTGCTCATCCATTGATCGCAACTCCGTAAGCTTGATTTCAATGGGTGAAACATCTACTTCAGGAGCAACAGAGTTAATCACCAACGACAAGATTTGCGTCCGCTCTCCTTTACGCGATCGCACGGCGAAAATTGTTTGATCAAACCGAGCATCTGATGCAAACGCAGTATCAGTATTGACATCGCATGAAAAATCTCTATCCAATGACGCTAGACTAGCCTTAGCAGGTATATTCAAACTATGTCTAGACAAAACCTGAGAAATAGTTAATACCGTATGAGCATGGTCTTCGGCGTTTTGCCGTTCATGCACGCTCAACATCGCAATTTGATTTACATAAGACTCGTTTAAGACTTGTAAATTGTGTACCTGTTGAGTTAATAGATCGACTTCTGTTTCAGCGTGTAACCGAGCACTTTCCGCTGCTTGAAACTGTTCCTGCAATTGTTTGAGGGTTTGACTGGTCTGATTCAGTTCACGTTCAACCTGCTGCAATCGCGATCGCAATTCTGGCCCTTCTAATTTATCAGTCAGTTCAGCAATGCGCCGCTCCAACTTATGAGTGACCCGATTTTGCTGCGCGACTAACTGTTCATAAATTGCAGCGGTATCATGGTCAGTATTTTGATGTAAATACCGTTCAAAAATTATTCGTTTGGCTTGTTCTGCCTCCAACACGGCCATCAATTGCAACCGCTTTTGTCCCAAGGTAAGCGGGTTTGAAAGATGCGTTGGTGTTGCCGTTTCATGCAGGGAGCCGTTTGCTGCTGTCGAATCAAGGCTCATTGCTTAGCTCCAAAACTATCCTAGACACTAGCTGCTTCCTGTTGACGATAGAGGCAATAGTAACGCCCCTTCATCTCCATCAGTTCATCATGGGTTCCCTGTTCTACAACCACCCCTTGATCCATCATCAAGATTTTATCCGCGTTGCGAATTGTGCTGAGTCGATGAGTAATGAAAAACACCGTGCGATCGCGAAAAGCTTCAGCTAAATTCAAACAGACTTGGCGTTCCGACTCATAATCCAGCGCACTCGTGGCTTCATCCAAAATCAACAAGTTGGGATTTTGCAGCACCGTCCGCGCGATCGCAATCCGCTGTCGCTGTCCGCCTGACAACGCCGAACCCCGTTCGCCCACATTAGTGTTATAGCCATTGGGCAAGTTCATAATAAAGTCGTGAGCCGCTGCCACTTTAGCTGCTGCAATGACTTCTTCATTAGTTGCTTCGGGATAGTTCAAACAAATATTTTCTTGAATCGTCCCTTCAAATAACAACGTGTCTTGAGGCACAATACCAACCTGTCGCCGCAGAGAATAAAGCTCTACTTTGCTGATATCGTAGTTGTCAATCAAAATTCGTCCCGACTCCAGCGGATACAGGCGCGGCAAAAGTTTCATCATCGTACTTTTACCCGAACCACTTTGTCCCACAATGCCAACAAATCCCCCAGTCTCAAACTCAACACTGACATTATTGAGTTGCATCGGGCCACTGGGATTGAAGCGAAAAGAAACATTCTCAAACGCAACATGGCCTTTAATTTGGGGCATCGAAATATTTGTGCGATCGGCCTCATCCGACTCCATTGGCGTATCCACAATGTCTGCCAACCGTTCGAGAGACAGCGCCGTTTCCTGGAAGTTTTGCCACAGTTGAGTCAACCGCAACAAGGGGCTAGTAACGTAGCCAGCAATGATGCGGAACGCAATCAACTCCCCTAAGCTCAGATCTTGTTTGAGCACAAGATAAGCCCCTACCCACAACACCAACAGACTCGATAACTGGTTCAAAAATTGACTGGTAGAACTGGCTGCCGTCACGGTTTGTACCGTTTTGAACCCTGCACTCACATACCGGGCATACCGCTCTTGCCATTGCCAGCGCGATCGCAATTCGATATTCTGAGCCTTCACCGTTTGAATGCCCGATAACACCTCCACTAGATAAGATTGGGTTTGGGCATTTCGTTCAGCCTTATGTCGCAATTGCTTCCGAACGATCGGCGACACAAAGCCCGTCAACAGGGCAAAAAGCGGAATTGTGGCCAATGCTACCAGAGTCAATTGCCAACTATAGATAAACATCACCAAAATGTAGATGACCGAAAAGACCGCATCTAGCACAACGGTTAATGCTGTCGTCGTCAGAAATTGGCGAATATTTTCTAGCTCGTTCACCCGTGTTGCCAATTCCCCAACGGGCCGCCGCTCAAAGTATCGCAATGGCAACCGCAACAAATGATTGATAATTTCTGAACCAAGCGCCAGATCAATACGGTTCGTTGTATCAACAAATAAAAATGTGCGCAGACTGGTTAGGATTGCTTCAAAAAGTGCAATCACAACCAGAAATAGACCCAAAACCTGCAATGTTTCAGCACTATTTTGCACAATCACTTTATCAATGATGATTTGAGTCATCAAGGGGTTTGCCAACCCAAACAATTGCACAAAAAAGGATGCAACTAAAACTTCAATTAAGACAGAACGATACTTAGATAGATAGGGCAAAAACCAATTGAGACCAAATTTTTGTTGTTGGGTGTATTGGGTTGGTTGCAACAATAAGACTTGGCCCTGTTCACCCCAGATTTGCTCGAAATCGCTGGGCTTTTGCCGCAAAATACCCTGGCGGGGCACACCCAGCACTATCGTTTTTTCACTGATTTCATACAATACGGCAAAACTGTCTTGCCAACTAATCATGGCCGGAGCTTGGAGCCGACTAATGCTACTCGCTGGCACAGTGACTAATTGAGCATTCAGGCTCATGAGTTCGGCAACTGCGCCACAGGTCATCAGCGAGAGCGAACCAACTCGTTCATGCTGGTTAAGGAGGACTTTGCGAATGGTATCGCGCCGGAAGGGCATTCCTAAATGTTGCGCCAGCATTTGGAAGCAAGCCACCACTTCCTCAATGTCACCTTTACCAGAAACGTGGGGATATTGCTTTTTTTTGCCGCCTTGCCATTGCGGATCCAGTTCTGCCGGATATTCAGGAGCAAAGGGAATTTCGGCATCCGGAGCTTGCAGCGTCGGCGCGTCGATGATGGGTTCTGTAGGGGTGAAAGCCGGGGTAGTGAAGAGGGCGGCATCAAGCCCGACTAACCGCAGATTTTCAGCCGATCGCAGGGGTTGCTCCCGGTTGTAGCGCTGCCCAACGGGAAGATCGGTCGCAGGTTTGCCACCACTCACAAACCACAAATGGGCTGAATCAAGACCAGGTTCTTGGCTTTTGCGCCCATTGAGATTTTGCACAACCGATCGCGACAGGGCTTTGAGGGTCAGTTGTTTGAGATCATCAACGCCAGCTTTTTTAAGGATGAGATTGCTGTCGGCCCGATCGCGCAGATCATTGCTGAGGAGATCAAAAACTTCAATCAGGGCGGGCTGCTCAGAAAAGTAGGCTGCGAACTCTTGGTTTTGGGCAAGGAGAGCCAGAAACTGCGTGGCAGGAATCGTGAGGCAAATGGCTTCTGTGGAGGCGATCGCCGTTTCGCAGGCCACCCCCCGAATCAGGCTGACCCAACCCAAAATTGCGCCCGGTTCCAGCCGTTGGAGGGTAATCGGCAACTGACTGTTGGGATCGTAGCCCAGCAAACGCGCTTGACCGTGATACAGCACCGAAATTTGGGCTGGCATCTTTTCCTTCACAACAATTGGCTGCCCCATGCGATAGCGCAACAGTTGGATTGAGGCCACCAAGCGGGTGAGCGCGTCCGGAGATAAGCGGTCGAAGGGGGCAATTTCGGCCAAAAAATCTTGAGTAGTGCCAGTTGTTGAATTCATCTCCACTCCCTCATTTAAAACCAGGCACGATTCCTGGTGAATACCTTATCTCAGAAACTCGCTAAACCCCAGGTTTCCACCAAAAAGATTTAGAAATACCAACAAATATTGCTCAGCTAGTGTTATTACCACCTGGCGATCGCCCCAACTTATCACGCAACCGCTGGATTTGTTGGGGTTACAGCATCATCCAAAGATTGTTAAGTTTTTAGAATCCAGGGTTGGCATTGGATCCCTTAACATCGGTTGTTTCTGGTCAAAGCCAAGCCCCAGGCCCAGCATCAGGCAGTAAGTCTAAGCTTCCATTTTTTTATTCAAGAATAGAGAGCTAAACCATATGTTTAACGAAATTGTTCAACCAAAATTCAAGCTAGTTTTATCACTCACTTCATCACGTTCTCAAGAGTTCCAATTGAATTAGAGTTTAAGTTTTTAAATGATCCACACTGCCTCTTTTGAGGACAGGAGTCATTTATTTTTATACGTGGAGGCAAGGAGTTTTATGCAGTTAATTCAGCCTTGTTTCCTTCGTTTTTTGCTTTGACCCAAGGTGAATCTCAGTTCCAGGCAATACATCTTTTCCTGGCCTACAAACGCAGGGAGGAAGCCCATCAGCGAGCAAAGAGGAGCCAAATTCCCGCGATCGCCACCAGTGCCCCCGCGATCGCTTGCCAGCCGACCCGTTCCCGCAAGGCCAATACCGCGATCGGAATGACAAACAACGGGCTGGTCGCACTCAATGCCTGGGCAATGCCAACGGGGGCGTATTTCAGCGAGAGTTGTTGTAGCCAAATGCCTAAATAGGTGCTGGCAAAGGCGGTGAGGGTCAGCAGGCCCCATAAACGCGGGGAAGCTAGTGGTTTCAAGTTGGGCCAAGGTTGCCGTTGCACTGCCACCCACACCAACAAGACCCCAATCCCCGCCGCCAACCGCACACAGGTACTCCACAAGGGATCAATATCAGACCCAGCTAAGGCCGCGCGGGACAACACAGCGCCGCTAGCCTGGGCGATCGCCGCCAAACTACCAAACACAATGCCCCGCTGAGAACGGATGACAAAGTTGGGCAAGTGGGAAGTGCGCTCTAGGACAACCCAGGTGACACCCGCCACCGTCAGCAAAATACCACACCAGCCTTGGAGGTGGAGGGTCTCGTTGAGAAACACAAAAGCCAGCAGAGCCGCCAGGGGCGGGGCCAGAGATTCTAAGACGAGCGATCGCCGGGGGCCAAGACAATTCAGCGCCTCGAAGTAGGCCGTATCCCCCAGGCCAATCCCCAATGCCCCACTCGCCAGCAACAGCCCCAGTGCCAGCGGTGGCACCGTGGGAAACAATTGCCCCGTTAACAGCAGCGTCAACACCAGCAGGAGGAGCGCAATCAAACCTTTGACCAGGTTCAAAGTCAGGGGGGACAACTGACGACCAATGCCCGTGTATACCACCGACGCGATCGCCCAAATGAACGCCGCACTCAACGCGGCCAATTCTCCCGGATAAGCCAGCCAGCTATTCGTCATACCCCTCTAACCCGCAACGCTGGTAATGGCCTGCCAATCTGCCACCAGCGCCCGGTTTTGGTGCAGACTAACGAGGGTATTCGCACACAAAATGCCCGAAGCGGCCACAGCGGGTACCCCAATTCCAGGCATCGTGCTATCGCCCACCCGATACAACCCCCGAATCGAGGTTTGGCAACTGGGAAACATCCCCTGACCCGCCGCGATCGCAGGGCCATAGGTTCCCTGGTATCGCCGCAAATACCGGGCATGGGTCAACGGCGTGCCAATCAATTCCACCACGATGCGATCGCGCACATCGGGAATAACCCGTTCCAGGGCTTGTAACAGAGGTTGCGCGCGTTGCCGTTTGCGATCGGGGTAGGTGCCATCCCGTTGCCACCCGGCATAGGGTTCGAGGGTATACGCATGAATCACGTGGTGCCCCGGCGGTGCCAGGGAGGCATCCCACACGGAAGGAATCGAAATCATGCACGTATTGCCGGGGGTGGTGATATCGCGATGAAGATCATGCACAACAACATGATGCCCGGTCAGCTCCGTCAACCCCTCGGCCCGAATGCCCAAATGCACATGCATAAAGCTGTCTACCGCTGGAGTCTGGGCCACAAGTTGGCGATCGCGCTGGGGCACCACGTCCGGCGGCAACAACTGCGTGTACGTATCCCACAGCGTCGCATTCGAAATCACAACCGGAGCCCGGAGCCGCGTCCCATCCTGCAACACCACCCCAGTCACCGCTCCCTGTTCCACCACAATCTGCTGTACATGGGTCTTCAAGCGCAATTGCCCGCCCCACCGTTCCAAACCTCTGACCAACGCCTGGACGATCGCCTCGCTCCCCCCCACAGGATAGTCCACCACCGATCGCGATCGCTCCCCAAACATAAACGCCATCTCTGGGGCCACCGTACCATCGGCCTTCAATCCAGACAACAAAAAACACTCCAAATCAACCAATCGGCGCAAGAGTGGATCCTGCAAATCGCGCATCAAATCGGCAACCGAAGCTTGGATCATCGGTAGCTGCCAGGCCATTTTGGCCATCGCCCCTGGATAGTGCATCAGCAACCCCAGAAAAACCTGCCAATCAGCCCGGAGCGCCAAAGTTGGAATGTCTTGTAAGGCTCCATAAAGCTGCAACATCCGTTTTTCCAACCGTTGCAGTTCCCTTGCCCCTTGCGGCGTCACCCGCGCCAAGGCTGCCCGATATTGGTCGAGATTGCCATATATCGGCAACGTCACATCAGGGAAATGATAGTGCCCCAGGGGATCGTAAGCGATCGCCGCCACTGACTCTCCCAACACATCCAACACCTGCCGCAGCGGATTCAACGAGGTGCGATCGCCCAGCCCACAAAAAAACGACGGCCCCGAATCAAACCGAAACCCTTGCCGCTCAAACCCGTGAGCCGCCCCCCCCGGAATGCTGTGACTCTCGCACACAACCACCCGGTGCCCATACCGCGCCAACAGCGCCCCCGCCACCAACCCACCAATGCCACTGCCCACCACGACCACATCCACAGCCCCCGCCTCCAAGGCCACTTTGGTCAACTGCGATGCTGCTTGTGTAGACATAACTTCAACCGCCCTAGCAAATCCTGTGTGAATTGTAACGAACCCTGGGGGCAGTCCAGACAATTGCGCGCCCACCCGCCGCGCCCCAAAGCCAGCCCCAGCCCCCATCGAAGCCCCGACCACTCCTACCATTCTTGGCCACAATCAACAATCTTAAATTACTTGGGAAATTTGCGGGCAGACCATCATTGCGATTGCACTATGGGCAAAGCATGTTGCAAGCAATGAACACAATTGAGGAAACTGGCTATGACCCAGGCAAAAACTGGCGACACAGTTAAAGTGCACTACACCGGAAAATTAGACGACGGCACAGTGTTTGATACATCCACCAACAGCGCCCCCCTCGAATTTACTATTGGCTCTGGTTCAATTATTCCTGGCTTCGAAAAAGCTGTGATTGGCATGGCTCCTGGGGAATCCAAAACCGAGCAGATTCCCTCAGAAAATGCCTACGGCCCCTACATGGACGACATGGTGTTGACTGTTGATCGGCAACAAATTCCTGAAGATATTCAGCCAGAAGTTGGCCAACAGCTCCAACTCCAGCACCCAAGCGGCAACATTATTCCAGTTGTGATCACGGATATCGCGCCAGAAACCGTAACCTTAGATGCCAACCACCCCTTAGCTGGCGAAAATCTAACCTTTGATATCCAACTGGTAGAAATCGCCTAAGCCCAATCCAGGGTCGGATCAGGCCCACCAACTCCTTTAATAACGCTTTAATCAACTGCAAACGCCAGGAAGTCAGAGCTGGTAACGACTATACTTCCTGGCGGTTTAGTTTAAATAGCCGAGTTTGGATAGATTCGCCCAGCCGATGCCCCAGCGATCGCCTCTACAACCGGGCCAAACTCTCGATTTTGATCATCGCCGGATTCACTAAAAGCTGTTTAACCGTCTCATCGCGCAGATTGCCCCACAGACGACAGCCTGTTTCCGAACAAGTAATTGCGAGCAACGTCCCCGTCTGCGCCAACTTGCACGCAAACTGATAAATGCGCGATCGCTCCCTTGTATCAAACGTGCCGATCTGGCAAAACAAATCATTTTGAAAATGCATCCCATTCTGAATTTCGCCGTCAAACCAGAATTTAAAGATAAACACTTGTTTTTCATCGACAACTAAAGGCAGCACGGCATACACCTGAATTTTCTAGAGGACTTAGTCGCAATCCTAACCGCTGTCGTTTACACCCACCCTGAAGCCCTACAAACTTTCATCGAAGAAATTTAGTATATCGACCACAACGACAAACAGGCAGAAATACGTTCTCTTTCTTCACAAAATGAATGGATGGTTCTCCCCAACCATCAATCCTTGAGCCGTCAGCCGCTGCCATCTAACTCCTGGCTTCTCAGTCATAGCTTGCTTTCCATCACAATTGCTACCCGTAGAATTCCGCAATCTTGACAAACGCCTTACAAGATTTTAGTAATCACCCGGATCCCAACCGTGCTTGCTGGCAGACTGCTATTCAGCTTACCGAGCATCGACCTCACCCGTACCTGGCCCCGACAGGTCTTTAAACAATCATCATAATCACCCGCCGCACCTCAGCAGATTTGACTAGGTAAACGAACAGCAAATCCGCCGGGTATGAGCAGCTTGCACCAAAGAGAGTAACACTTCCTGACTGATCGGATTGACCAAAAAGCCATCAAACCCAGGATTTTCTTCTTGGTGAATCCAACTCGGCGCATGAAAATCCGTTAAAGCAATTAAAGTCGTGTGATGGGCATTAGCCTGTGCCCTGAGCTTCCCCAACAAATGTTGTGACCAATGACCATGATCTCCAGCCAAAATCACTAAAAAAGGTGGATTTTGACTAGCTTGCAAAATCGCCTGATCCTCCGAGCAGGCGACTTCCACCATAAAGCTTAAGCACCCCAATAAGGAGAGGAGGATGCGAACTTGGCGAGGGTGCCTTGCTAGTAGCAATATATAGCCCGTTGTTGAGTCCATTTCAACGCATTGAGCCAACTCATGCAAAACAGTGTTTATTTGGCTACTATACTCGTCTTCAAACTAGCCATTTTATCCGTTAAAAAGGCTCAAACCTATAGCCCGCATACCTTTAGCCATATACTGAATCATATTTTTTGTTTGGTTTTTCTTAGCTTTCATTTTGCGCTCAATCAAACCAGGAATTACAACGTAATATTGCTAGTGGTATCAAATTAGCCATACTGAAAAGATTACGTTTAAGCATTTAGCTTGTATTTAGATTTGGGATAGATTGGCTAGAAATGGTGGGCAGGAGTTACGCCATCTATCCCCATGAAATGCCTGAAGTCCGATGTAGAGATCGGTGCCGTGAGCACAGCGAGAGCATCAAGTGCAGATTCCCCTTGAGAGAAGGCGATCGCGCCCTATAGGGTTCCCGACCAAACCAGCGATCGCCCCAGGATATCCGTGTGCTTTGCATCACCCCAAGCCACAGCAAAGGGCCAGTCAACTAGCAGCATTCGCAGGATTGGATGGACTGAGTGACTGTAAAACTGCGCACAGTGCAATCACTGCTTTTGTAACAACTATTTTGTTGCTTTTACGGAAAATAATTCCATTGGGTTCAAACTCAGCCACAAAAAACCGGCCACGAACCCAATAGTTACAGCGTTAAACAACTCAATTTCTCTAAAGCAAGGCTGAAGATTTTCTATACTTTTTGTCGTTGTTTTTAGATGCTAGTTTTTGTTTGAACTTTATGGTGCTAGCCGCGCTTTTTTTAAGCGTGTTTCTTCATACCAATTGGCGATCGCTGGGACCCAGGCTTGGAAATGCGGCCAAATGGTTTCACACAGCTTTTGAGCTTCTAGTTGGGCATCCGCTTTCCAGCGCAAGTCGAGTAAATGCATCAGCGATCGCGTATTGGCCGACATGACCCAATGTTGGCGCACATCAAAGGGAATTAGGCCCCGTGCATGTTCCTCCGCAAACCCTTGGGCAATCCGCTCCGCATAGCGATCGCACGCCTGACGACACCAGGCTAAATCCTGTTCCCGGAGTTCTGGTGTGTAGTGATACTTTTTGCCCTGGCGATCGCTATAGCTCCCCACCGGACGCAGGTAAAAAACATCCTCTAAATCTCGTGTACCCTGCACCACATCCAGGATTCGCGTGCCTGTGTACCGAAAAGAGTTATGTACCACAAGTCCATTGGCGACAAAATTATGCCATTCTCCCTGCACTTCCAAGTCGTAGGTCGTTTGAAACCCTAAAAACTCAACGTTGATGACTTCAACGGGGTGGGCCATCAGCTTACGCCCCACTGGCTTCGGCTTGTTTTGCCATTGTGTAAGCTGGGTAATCGGCTGAAAGTTTTCTGCAAAGGCTGCCTCTAAATCGTGATGGTGAATCGTTTCATGGCACTCTTTGCAGACTGAGACGAGATTCTCGAACTCGTAGGCCAAATCAGGATTTGCAAACACGGGAACCAGATGATGGGCATGGAGTGCGCCACCCTTTTGTCCACAATGTTGACAAATATAGTTGAACTTTTCGTGGACTTGTGGCGCTGTCTGACGAGTCCATGCACTAACTAAGGTGCGATCGCTTGAAACACCACCTTTCCAAAAAATGGATGCCCTGCCGCGCTGCGTGTACTTTCTGGCGTTTTCTCGACGGGTTTCTCGTTGTTCAGCCGTCAGGTTAAGGCTGTATTGTCCAGCTTTGCCCTGGTTCCAAGGTGATGCTGTACCCGGCGATCGCCGATTCAAGGCCAGCCCATAATGGTAGACCCACTTCTTAATGCTTTCGACAGAACAGCCTGCGATCGCCGCCATTTCATCAGCACACAGGCCTTCGGCAAGACGGGCCTCTAGCCAACTTTGCTCTCGATAGAGACCATTTCCTACAATTCTTTTTGATCCTCTATGCCGCCCTGACCCTAGCTGAATCGAAAATTGTCTTGCCCAATAGCGAATCACATCAGGAGTGGTGTTACAGAGTGGTGCGATCGCCTTTGCAGTCAGATCTTTCTGAGCTTGAGACTCTAACCACGCTCGATGGGTGTACAGGACATCTGGTCTGACAACACCGTTGCACATGACCTCACAGCGACGGGTCATCGCCAGAACTTGATGATTGTTATCCGTTACAAGACCCACGGCATCTCCCATTGTCTGCCAGCCACTAGACGTGAATAGGCGGTGATTAGTCGTGCAGTCCAGGATCTTGCCATCGGCGAGCGTGACTCGATAAACAGGTTGCGTCCCGCTACACATCACATCCTGAATATGGCTTGTTTCAAACATGCCAGTGCGCTCGTTCAAAACGCGTAGTTTCATCCGCTGCAAACGAGCTTTGCAGTCCCGGCGATACTCCCCAGGTTGCTCTCCCTTACGCCCCCGAATCGCGCGCATTCTGACGGCTTTTTCACCGTTTGCCCACAGATCATAGAGCTCAGCGATGTTTATTTTTCGGAGGGCACCAGACGCCTGCACAAAAGTCACCTCGGTATCCCCAGCAAGACACTGCACATCAAAACTAATGCCCACGCGATGGGTGCGGATCTGTTGCATGGTGCTGTGGGGAAACCAGCCACAGTTCAACACAATTTGGGGATGCTCCAACGGCCCGTAGTGGCCCCGATTGCCAGCGAGCAGATGCTTAACAACCAATTCACCACACTTCGCTTCTGATGGCAGGCGATCGCGATCGGCCCAAACAAACTCTTCCGAATAATCCTGGTGCATTGCACTGTAGATAGTTTGCTGAGGGTTGGGTGTTTGAGACAGCACAGCAACGGTAAAACGATCCATGATAAAACCTGACAGTGATTCGATAATGCGGTGAGTTTTATAGCATAAAAGGGACTCAAAGCCCGAACGGTCAATCTCCTCCATTTCTTAAGGCGGGCGCTGTTGTCGAGGTTTTTTGCGGCGCTTGGCCCTGTTACCAGGCCGCCACAGACCAAGGCCCATTCCGATCGCAGCATTTCTTAAGTCTGTCCGCTTTTTCCGAGCGTTTTTAAGGATTTGTGCCACTATGAGGGGGCAAATCTACTAAGCTATCGATAACTGAATTTAGTTGTGAGAGTGGAAGCCCGTACCGTGCCAAACCGCAAATTTTTCCTTCCCCTGCTAGTGTTTGTCAATCTCGTTGTTGGTGGGGCGTGGCCCGCCCGTGCCCAGGCGCTGCTACCCCATACTTTGCGGCTTGATCCAACGCGGTTAGAGCAACAAGGCATCAGTTTGGTGCAAGATGCCTCGCAGTTGGCGCAGTTCCAGCAATACGATTTAGCCTTGCAACGGGCCAAGCTAGCAACTCAACTGGCACCCAAAAGCCCGGAAGTATGGGCACTCTTAGGTGGGCTCTATCTCCAAACCAACGAAGTTGACAATGGGATTGTGGCACTGAACCGGGCCGAAAAGTTGGATAGCAAAAATTCTGCGGTGCTGTTCGCGCTGGGATCGGCCTATTTTCAGAAAGCCGATTACGGCAAGTCGGTCGAATATCTCAAAGCTGGGTTGAAGCTCAAGCCTAATGTGCCGGGGGCGTTGTTTGACTTGGGCAATGCTTATCTCATGCAGCGGCAGTATGGCAACGCGATCGCCCAATATCAGCAGGCGATCGCCCAAGAAGCCAAATTTTGGCCCGCGATTAACAACATTGGCCTCATTAAGTACGAAGAAGGCAAAGTAGACGAAGCCATTCAGTTATGGCAAAAGGCCGCTGATATCGACAGTAAGGCCGCCGAACCCCGGCTCGCGATCGCCGTTGCCACCTACGCCCGCAAAGGGGATGTCGAAAAAGGGCTTAACCTGGGTGAATTCGCCGTGCGCTTAGATAGTCGCTACGCCAAACTCGACTTTTTGAAAGAAAACTTGTGGGGTGAGAAACTCCTGGCCGACACCAAAAAATTACTGGACACGCCCAAAATCCGTGCCACAATTATCCAACTTGAAGAACAACGGCCTCAAACCACAGAGCGCCCAGCCGAATAAGCAGACCAACAGCCACACTGGGGGTTACTGCTACCAGTGCTGCCAATCGATTTGAACACCTCCCGACCAAGCCCCTCTCTGTGGCAAAAACGCATTTTGCGGCCCAAGCAGGAGGGCTACCTGGCCCGCTGTGGGAATCCGGGGCAACCGCCAGTTCAGGATAAACCCCAACCATCACCGCCACCATCAACGGCGAGAGATGGAACCAAATGATAATGTAACGGAGTCTTTTGGTTCTGCTAAGGTGCTTATATTCAATCTTCAAGTTTGACTGCCTTCAAGCTGTTGACCCATCCCTAGCATTGTGGTGCCCAGAAACGAACCCTCTAAAAGTATGACCGTCAAGCCGCAGCGGCCCCATCGCGCGGTGTCATCGTGGTCTGCGCGATCGCGTGCCCGTGGAAAAGCCAAACGGCGCTGGCTTCTGACGGCCTTTTTAGTGCTGCCCATCGTCTGGCTCAGCTATCGGAGTATTGGCAACGCCCTGACCCAACCCCAAGCCATTTTGGTCTTGGGCGGAGCCCCCGAACGGGAAGACTTTGCCGCAGAATTTGCCCAACAGCACCCCAACTTGCCCATTTGGATTTCCAGTGGCAGCAATGTTGAGTACACCGAAGATGTATTTTCAACTGCCGGTATTGACTTTCAGCGGTTACATATCGATCGCGCCGCCGTCGATACCGTCACGAACTTCACCACCCTGGTAGACGAACTTAAAGCCCGCAACATTCGCAGCGTTTATCTCATCACCTCGGATTACCACATGCGACGGGCCAGAACCATTGGTGAAATCGTTTTTGGCAGTCGGGGGATTTACTTTAAACCCGTCGCCGTCCCCTCAACCCGGCATGACGAACCCGTCCAAAAGGCTGTGCGGGACGGAGCCAGAGCCCTGCTATGGGTGACAACGGGGTATACTGGCTCGACCCTAAGCCAACACTTTAATGACCGTTAAGGCTTTTCCTGAATCAACACATAAGGCTGCACAATCAAGGCATAGAAACGCTTGTCCTGATTTGCATTCCAATCACTGAGTTGGGTCGGGGATGGTTTTTGGATCAGCGCTTCGGCGATCCACCGTTGCACCGAGGGAATATTATCTAAAGCGATCGCCACACCCACATCCACCAAATCCATCTCTGGCGACACCACAATCACCGAATCCCGTTGAGCATGGGGCGCTAACCAATTCCACTCCGCCTCATCAATCGCCTGTTCCAATTCCACTCTCAAATCGCTCATAAAGGCAGATCGGGTCAATAACCGTAACTAATAGTAAAGTCCTGATAGAGTAGCATAGCCACAGCCTCAGCGCCGTTGATTCAGTAGGAAGAATTGTAGCAATTAGTAATAGTTATTACAGCTTGGAGCAACTGATAACTTTCCTACATAGATCTACGGGATTATCAAGAAAACTTAGTCCGATCGCCCAGCGGAGTGAAATTGGGAGTTCGGTGATTTAACGCTAGCGATTTCTCAGACCAACTTGACATCCTATAGAGAGGACAAATTAGCCTCAGCATCTACCAAATTCTATGCGACACATTACGATTGGCTGTTCTATTCTTGCATTAATCCTAACCCTGACAGAACCAGCCCTCGCTGGGAAAGAAGGGGTACCAGGGCGGCGGGTTGGGGGCGGAAGCCGTTGGACTCAACCCAAGCTCAACTCAGGTCGGACTCCCCAGACTCGGTTAGCAGCCCTTGCCTTTGCATCAAGAAACCACTTACCCACTAGCTTAAAGCTTAAAGCACTTTATGGTTAGGCTTAAATAGGCCAAACAGCTGATACGCACCCCACCCCCCTCAGCGATACCGTTCGGGCACAAGTGCTTGCTTCCGGTTGGTCTTGACCCAGGCTCAGACCAGGTAACAAACATTGATTTGAAACAGCATTGAGAATCATTTTTTCAGTTGCACAGTTTGATTTCAACCGATCGCGCCCCCTTACCCTTTTCCGGTTTCCCCAATCGCGATATCCCTGACGCACTCACCAGGTCACCACTCAACGTGATTTTGGAGTTTTTTCAACAGTTTCGGGCCAATCCCTGCCACAGCATCCAAATCAGCCAGTGAGCGAAATGGTTTTTTCTGTCTTTCACTGATAATTCGTTTTGCCAAGCTAGGGCCGATGCCAGGAAGAGTTTCCAGCTCTGCCTGAGTCGCGGTATTGAGGTTGACCCGTGCCCCTGGTGCGGGCGATTTGGGCGGCGCGGCGTTGGGGTTGGGCGATCGCCCCGGACGAGGGGAAGCCGCGATCGCGGTGGTTGGGTCTGGTTGAACCTGGGCGGTGGGGGCTTCAGGGACGAGTTGCTGGGCAGGTTGGGCAGAAGAGCCAGAGCGAGCCGCTGTCCTGGCTGGGGTTGGGCAGTTTTGCTGACTGGTTGCAACTTTCTTTTGGATCGCAGGGGGCACCCCCAAAATGGCTTGGGCATAAAGCCGCTGAAATTCGCGATCGTAGTGGGCCGCCACAGTTGGGTTATGAATTACCAATAGCGTTTCATCGTTTGTGGTGTTGGCGGCTGTCGTCCAGTTGTGGGAACCAGTCATCACAATGCGCTGATCAACCACACCAAATTTATGGTGGAGAAGATCCCCAGGGGGCAACCGGGGCACACCAACCGTCGCGATCGCGGGTTGCCAAGGGCGATTGTCCGCCTCGAACTTGCACGCATCGGCCAAAGCGACCCCCAACATATCCAGCCCTTCACTATAAGCACGATAGGCAAAACTAGAATCAATGAGAGCTTGAATCTCAACGCCCCGCTGCCGGAGTGGCTCCATGCTGTTTACCAGGGTCTGGTCAGAAAACACAAACAGCGCCATTTGGAGCGATCGCTGGGCCGTTTTAACCTGTTGGCCAATCAACCCGTTGCTACTCTGCGCCCAGGGGACCGCACGGGAACTTGGCGCAAACTGTACCTCAACGGTGCTGCGACCAACGGTGAGCGATCGCGCCGACCGTGTGGGCTTCTTCGTGCCAAACCGACTGTCGAGTTTGCCCCCCGGCCCATCCCCCCACATCAACCCAAATTCTTCCTGAAAAAGCGCGGCCAATGCTGGGCTGCGAATCACTAATAAATTATTGGCATTGCCCCGGCTGTATTGGGATTTAAAGTCGCCATGCACATCGCTCGTCGTGAAATTCGCTGAGGTCGTGACCAGAGTTTGGCCATCAACAATCACAAACTTGTGGTGCATCAAACCACTGCCAGCCGAACCATCCGCCGTATCGTCAATCACCGGAATTTGGGCGGCCCGCAGCATCACCAAAGCATCACGCTGGGCGATTTCCTCGGCTCCCAGTTGACCATCCTGGTTCAGATCAATCAGTTGACGCGCTTCTTGATAGCGACTTTGTTCCCGCTCTGGCAATTGGGCCACTTCTGCCACAGTATATTCACTGTAGGGCTTAGAGTAAGTATTTTCGAGGATGACCCGCACCGGAATCCCGGCTTGATGCTGTTTCACCAAAGCGGCGGCAATCCCAGGCAGGCGCAACTCTTGTACAGCCACATCAATCGAAGTGCGGGCCTGGGCAATGTGGTCGCTCAGAATTTGCTCAAAGTTATCCCCGGCACGAGTCACCTGGCGATAGGGTTCGGTGTAGGTAGCCGTGGTGGCATGGTTCATATAGACCTGTATGTCTGGATCTTGCGGGAGGGCCGCGGTAGGGGTCAGGCGGGGCGCTTCCGGCTCACAAGCGACCAGGCCCAAGGCCGTGAGCAAAGCGATAAGCGATTGGAGCAGAATTGGTCGCACGGAACCAAAACGCTGACGAGAGTTGAGTTGCACCACGGTTTCATTCTTCATGAGGAGCAGCGATCGCGTGTATGCCTCAGGGTGCCCACGGAAATTCGTCAAAGTACGGGGCCACGACAAGATTTAAGGAAAATATTAATTTTTTATTAAAAATATGATGTTTTTAACTTAAGGAACAGTGATGGAGGCAAGGGGCAGAGCAATCAACCAAGAAATAAGCGATCGCGGTTACTTAAGACTGAGTTAAGCCCTGGAGCCATCAAAAACCACACAATCTTGTGGAACTCCGGCCAGTAGCCCCATTCACCCAGCTTGAACCCACCCTTGAAGCAACCGGAATCATACAGTTTAGGTGACAAGGGTTCCCTTGTGCGTAAGAATGGTTGAAGCGAGGTAATCGCACTGTTTTGCTTTCAAGACTTTAAACGCTACTGAAACACGATTGAGTAATGGGATCAACGCGGGCACGAATTGCAATTGATGCCATGGGTGGGGATCACGCCCCCGGTGAGATTGTTGCTGGCGCACTGAGGGCAAGAGAAGAACTCGGTGTCGAAGTCTTTTTAGTTGGTGATCCACAACAAATTGAAGCGGCCCTCCAGCATCATTCCTCCTCCTCCGCTTCGATAGAAATTATTCCAGCGGAAGGCACGATCGAAATGTGCGAGGAACCGTTGAGTGCTCTGCGGCGCAAGCCCCAAGCCTCAATTAACGTGGCAATGGATCTGGTGAAAAAAGGCAAGGCCGATGGTGTGGTCTCAGCAGGCCACTCTGGGGCGGCAATGGCGGCAGCCCTCTTGCGGCTTGGTCGCTTGCGGGGTATCGATCGCCCTGCGATCGGGGCCGTATTTCCCACGATGGTTCCCGGACGACCCGTGATTGTCCTGGATGTCGGGGCCAACGTCGATTGTCGGGCCAAATTCTTGGAACAGTTTGCGGTGATGGGCTCCATTTACTCGCAATACGTGCTGGGAGTTTCAGAACCCAAGGTCGGCTTGCTCAACATCGGCGAAGAAGCATCGAAAGGGAATGAGGTTGCCCTCCGTACCCACAAAATGCTGACCGAGAACTCCGCCATCAGCTTCCGTGGAAATGCGGAAGGGCGAGATGTATTATCCGGCAACTTTGATGTCATCGTGTGCGATGGCTTTGTGGGTAATATTCTGCTGAAGTTTGCCGAAGCTGTCGGCGAAGTCGTGCTCCAAATTTTGCGGGAAGAGCTGCCCCAAGGGATGCATGGCAAGTTAGGTGTGTCGATCCTGAAGCCCAATCTCAAACGGATTAAACAGCGCATTGACCATGCTGAACATGGCGGTGGGTTGCTGTTAGGGGTAGACGGGATTTGCATCATCAGTCATGGGAGTTCACAAGCCCCTTCCATCTTCAATGCAGTGCGGCTGGCACGGGAAGCGATCGACAATGAGGTACTGAATCGCATTCGCGCCAACTATGGCAAAACTGGAGCTAGTTCACCTGTGAGTAGTTAAGTTAGCGAGAGTTGAAAGGCAGGTGGGGTTAAACCGTCTGCACCAGTGAACGGAGAATGGTTTTGAAACAAGTAGGCACAGGGGTTGCAGTCACGGGCAGTGGTTCTGCGGTACCGGCAGCAACGTTAGAGAATCAACAACTAAGCCAGGTTGTTGACACATCAGATGAATGGATTGCCAGCCGCACTGGGATTCGGCAGCGGCGAGTCGCAGCGGCCCAGGAATCGTTGGCGACGTTAGCGACCCAGGCTGCGGCCCAAGCGATCGCGATGGCCAATTTAGCTCCAACGGAAATTGATCTGATTTTGCTGGCGACCTCCACCCCTGACGACTTGTTTGGTACGGCCTGCCGCGTTCAGGCGGGTTTGGGGGCAACCCATGCCGTGGCGTTTGATCTAACGGCGGCTTGTTCTGGGTTTGTGTTTGGGATGGTGACCGCCGCCCAGTACATCCAAACGGGAACCTTCCGCAACGTGGTATTGATTGGGGCCGATGTGCTATCCCGCTGGGTTGACTGGGGCGATCGCCGCACCTGCGTCTTGTTTGGGGATGGGGCCGGGGCTGTGGTGCTGCAAGCTAGCGATCGCGATCGCCTGTTGGGGTTTGAACTGCGGAGCGACGGCACCCAAAACCATTACTTGAATTTGAACTATCAGGCCACCTCGACCCCCCTGGTCGATGACATTCAGGTCGAGCAGGGCACCTTTCAGCCCATTACCATGAACGGGCAAGAAGTTTATCGGTTTGCGGTACGACGAGTCCCCGAAGTGATTGAGAAAGCCCTGTTCCGGGCCAATCTCACCACTGAGCAAGTGGATTGGTTGTTGCTGCACCAAGCGAACCAGCGCATTTTGGATGCCGTTGCGACTCGCTTGAAAATTGCCCCCGAAAAGGTCATCAGCAATCTTGCCAAATACGGCAACACCTCTGCCGCGTCCATTCCCCTGGCGCTGGATGAAGTGGTACGCCAGGGCACGGTCAAACCGGGAGATACGATCGCAGCAGCAGGTTTTGGCGCTGGGTTGACCTGGGGAGCCGCCGTTTTTCAGTGGGGACCGTGAGGGCGATCGCCGAAGCCTGTAAAATGGGCTACGGCATAGATGACGTAGGTAATGGTAATGACCAAGAGCGCGTGGGTGTTTCCCGGACAAGGTTCTCAAGCCGCAGGTATGGGTTTGGATTTGCTACCTGAGGCCCAGGCAAAGTTTGAGCAAGCCAAGGAAATTCTCGGTTGGGATGTGGCAGAAATTTGCAAAGACGAGGCGGGTCAGCTCTCCCAAACCCTGTATACCCAGCCGTGCCTGTACGTTGTTGAAAGTGTATTGGCCGATGCAATGAAAGCCAAAGGGCATCAACCGGATCTGGTGGCAGGGCATAGTTTGGGAGAATACGTCGCCCTGTATACAGCCGGGGTATTTGACTTTGCCACGGGGTTAACCCTGGTGAAGCAACGGGCCGAACTGATGGACAAAACCTCAGAAGGGATTATGGCCGCCCTGATGGGGTTCGATCGCGACCAGTTAGAAGCCCAAATCCAGCAGATCGAAGGGGTGGTGCTCGCGAACGACAATAATGCTGGGCAAGTCGTCATTTCGGGCGCACCGGAAGCCGTTGAAGCCGTGATGGCTAACGTAAAAACGAAGCGGGCCGTCAAGCTGAATGTCAGCGGGGCGTTCCACTCTCCCTTTATGCAAGAGGCCGCGATCGCCTTTCAAACGGTTCTCGATGGAGTCACGTTCCAAGATGCAGCCATGCCTGTGTTATCCAATGTGGATCCCACGCCAGCGACCGATGCCACGACGTTGAAACAGCGATTGAGCCAGCAGATGACTGGTTCTGTCCGGTGGCGAGAAATTTCCCTGGCCTTGCCCGAATGTGGCATTACTCAGGTTATTGAAGTTGGCCCAGGCAAAGTGTTGACCGGATTGATCAAGCGCACCAGTCCCAGTTTGGCGCTGGTAAATGTGGGGGCGATCGCCGAAATTCCTGCGTAAGGAGGAACGGAATGCGCTACGCTACTAACGCCTGTTCCAGTGCAATTGCTCATGGCTAACGAACGCGAACCCTTTGCCAGTCTTGTCTTGTATCACTTGTTTAAGTGGTCGGTGGTAAGCCCCGTATTGCATACCTACTTTCGGGGGCGGATTTATGGTGCCGAAAAAGTGCCCCAGCAAGGCCCCCTGATTGTAGTGAGCAACCATGCCAGCGACTTCGACCCGCTCATGCTGTCGAACTGTATGCGGCGACCCGTGGCTTATATGGCCAAAGAGGAATTGTTTCAAGTGCCCGTGCTGAAACAGGCCATTACGCTCTATGGGGCTTACCCAGTCAAGCGGGGGTCTGCCGATCGCAGTGCCATTCGGGCGGCGATCGCGGCGCTAGAAAACGGATGGGCCGTGGGCATCTTCCTGACCGGCACCCGGACAGCCGATGGCCGGATTGTCGATCCCAAACTGGGAGCCGCCATGATTGCCGCCAAAACCAAAGCCCCCCTCCTGCCGGTTAGCCTGTGGGGGACGCACCAGATTTTTCGGAAAGGCTCCGCCGCCATTCCCCGACCTGTGCCCATCACTGTGCGGGTGGGCGATTTGATTCCCCCACCCCAAACGGGCGATCGCGCCGAACTCGAAGCCACCACCCAAACCTGTGCCGATACAATTAATGGCCTGTTGGACTTGGGTCGCTAGATTGCAATGCCCCCAATCTGCTGAGATTCGTTATCCTGAAAGATGTGACGCAGCGGGATCGAGCAATGGATTTTTGTTATGACTGAGCAACCCACTCGGATTGGCATTTTGGGCGGTGGTTTTGGCGGGCTGTACACAGCCTTGCGCCTGAGCCAACTCGACTGGCCCACCACCAAACCTGAAATTATCCTCGTCGATCGCAGCGATCGCTTTCTATTTGCCCCGTTACTGTATGAACTCATGACGGGAGAGTTGCAAACCTGGGAGATTGCGCCCCTGTTTCAAGATTTACTGACAGGAACGGGCGTTCACTTCCGGCAGGGCATCGTGCGCGACATCGACCTCGAAACCAAACGGGTGCAATTTGAAACAGGCCCAGACCTGGTTTGCGATCGCCTGGTTTTAGCAATGGGAGGCGAAACACCAACCATTGCCACACCCGGTGTCGCCGAGTACGCCTTTCCCTTCCGCACCGTGGCCAATGCCTATCGCCTGGAAGCCCGATTGCAGCACCTCGAAGCCGATTCCAATCGCGAAAAAATTCGAGTTGCCGTCGTCGGTGGGGGCTATTCTGGCGTGGAATTGGCCTGTAAATTAGCCGAACGCCTGCAAGCCAAAGGTCGCTTACGCATCGTAGAACAAGGGAACGAGATTTTACGAACCTCACCAGACTTTAACCGGAACGCCGCCGATACCGCCCTGAAAGAACACGGGATTTGGCTCGATCTAGAAACCACCATCGAAGCCATCACCGCTGACTCCATTGCCCTTAACTACAAAGGCACTGTTGACACTATTCCGGTCGATATCGTGGTCTGGACTGTGGGCACCCAGGTTGCCACCGCGATCGCCGCCTTGCCCGTGAAAAAGAATCAGCGGGGCCAGGTCGTGGTAACACCCACCTTGCAAGTCTTTGAGCATCCCGATATCTATGCCCTGGGTGATTTAGCAGACTGCCTCGACGCCGATGGTCAACAGGTCGGCACAACGGCCCAAGTTGCCATCCAACAAGCTGATTACGTGGGTTGGAATATCTGGGCCTCCCTGAGCGATCGCCCTCTGCTCCCCTTCCGCTACCAGCACTTAGGCGAAATGATGACCTTGGGCCTCAGCGATGCGACCTTAACGGGCCTCGGCCTCAAACTGAATGGCCCACTGGCAGTTGTGGCGCGGCGACTCGCCTACCTCTACCGGATGCCCACCCTCGATCACCAAATTCGCGTCGGCCTGAATTGGATGACCCAACCGATCGCCACCCTGCTTCAAAACCTGACCTAACTGTCTTTACATTTCATCATGCGGCCTCAACCCATCCCTACCCAACCTGGCCAAGAATCGGTCTGGGACTATCCCCGCCCGCCCCGCCTGGAGCCGACCAGCAAACACCTTCAAATTATTTATAACGGAGTGGCGATCGCCGACACACGCCAAGCCCAGCGCGTCCTCGAAACCAGCCATCCCCCGGTTTACTACATTCCTCCAGCAGATATCCGCATGGAATACCTAGTGCCCAGCCCCCGCCAAACCTTTTGTGAATGGAAAGGCCAGGGCGCTTACTATAGCGTTGTCGTCGGGGATAAACGGTTAGAGGATGTGGCCTGGTACTATCCCAACCCCACCCCAGCTTTCGCCGCGATCGCCCACTACGTCGCCTTTTACCCCGCCCCAATGGATGCTTGCTATGTCGATGGGGAACGGGTGCAACCCCAACCCGGCAACTTCTACGGCGGTTGGATTACCAGCGATATCGTTGGCCCCTTTAAAGGAATTCCCGGCAGTTGGGGCTGGTAGATTAATCAATTCACGGCCACAGCTTTCACTGCAATCTCCAGCTTGAAGCAGAGCTTAAACTCAGAAGCTAGATTACTGATGGACACGGCCATCGGGCAAAATGGTACCCGTGAGAATGGCCCCCGTGAGTTTCACCATCACGCGATCGCCCGTGCCAATCTTGGCCCCAGTTAAATCTGCCCCACTTAGATCCGCCCCACTCAGATCCGCCCCAATCAGATTGGCTTCTTGCAGATTGGCGTTGCGGAGATCAGCCTGCAACAAATTCGCCCGAAACAAATCGGCCTTGTGCAAATTCGCGTCTCGCAAATCCACGTTGTGCAAAAAGGCATCCCGCAAGTTCGCCCCACTCAAATTCGCCCGCCGCAAATTCCGATTCGACAGATCTTTCTCCATCAAGTTGGCATGGCTCAAATCCGTGCCACTCATATCCGGGTGGGCCGTGCGTCGGGCTGCCCGACTGTCCGCACTGGAAGGTGGAGTCATGCGGGGGGTCGCCGCCGGGGGCTCATAAGCCCGGTAGTTGCTGGGGTCTTGCTGATAGGGTTGCCGATAGGCCGAAATGGATTGGTAATAGTCCCGATAACTCTCTGGCTGTTGATTCGGTTTCGCCTGAGCCGAAGCAGATGAACTTTGCGCGGCAGACCAGTAGCCCGTGCGCTGCGGCTCAGACGCCTGATAACTGGATGATGAATAGCTGGATGAGGGCTGAGAAGCTTGCGATCGCGAAGAGGCCGTTGGCTGGCTTGGCGATGGTTCTGTACGACGCAATGGTTCTGCCTGGGGCGGTGTCACCGACGAGCGGGAAGCCCCGCGATCGCCCCCCCTGGGTTCACGAGTCGCGGCATCATGTTCCTTGGCCTTCGCGGCTTGATGCTTCGTCGATTGTTCTGCCCGATCTGGCCGATCTGTTCGGGTGCCAGAGGTTTGATGAGGCCGAGGATAGGGCTGGTAATAGTATCGCCGGGATGTATTGGTGCGAGTCGTTTTCGCTTGATGTTTGGAACGGTGCGCCCGCAGTTGATCCCGCGCATAATTCAAATCTTTCATGCGCTCCTGGGCTTCGGCCACCAAACTCGGATCCAGGGTCGAAACGCGGTCTGGGTGCCAGTTTAAGACCATGCTTTTATAAGCCTGGTTAATCTCCTCCAAGGAGGCACCAGGCTTTAGTCCTAAAATTCTGTAGCATCGTTCCAGATCGCTCATTAGCATCACGATACCATCCTTCTTTAAGGTTGGAACTACAATAACAACAAACTAACGACTTAACGAATGAGAGATTGCCGTAACCGTTTTTACGATTTTATGGAGATTAACGTTGGGTTGAGTTATGGGTTGCTCAATCCAGCGGCGGGACGTTGAACGGCCAAAGGATCGGCCTATTGGGCTTCAGTTTAGAACATGGAACCGAAATTGAGCTGAGCAGTTTGGCCTGAAGGTCTCCCGCGATCGCCGCTCCCACCAATCTACGCCCTTGGAGCCAGGCTCCCAAGCTCATCCAGACCCACCTCAACAGGAAAACTACTCTAAATTTTCCTGCCCTAAACTCACTGATCTAACCAGTATTATTCTGCGTTCTTTGATACGAAGAACTCAACCGTAATACCAAAATCAGAATTCCAGCCCAACACGCCTGGAACCTCGCGATCGCCCCCAACTGGACATAATCAGAAGTCTCTAGACCACGGCGCAATTAGAGTTGGCTTGCTCACAACTAGATTCATTCTAAGCACCAAAGGTGTGGTGTTGGGGTAGTCGCTCCCAAAGCGATCGCGCCTCAACCATCACCACTATGAAAACTGAAAACCCGCAACATAAATTAATAAAAATTCCTTACTAGCAGTTCCACATCAACCAGGTCAAAGAATTAACGCCCATAGACAAACGCCTCAACCCCTGGCCAATCCATATATTTAACTGTAGGGGCATCCCTCGTGAATGCCCAACCCTTGTGGATGCCCAGCCCTCGTGAATGCCCAGTCACCTCAAAAATCCGTCCCGACGGCTTCACAGGTCATACATCATCCAGGCTAAACCACTGCTGGCAAAGCCCCCCGCGCCCAACCAGCAGACATTCAATGGCCCCCACCATTAGAAAACAGAAATAAAAAATCACCCCCTCCTCATAAAAATGATTCGAAGGTGACACATTGCTGCTAGAGCAATAAATGAGTTCTCAACGGCAACAACTAATCCTTAGAAATGAAATCTTGTCCTTGCTTGAGGGCCTGCTGCCCAATATTTTTGAATACCCAGCCTAGAGCAAGCGCCAACGGCAGAACCACAATTAGCAACCGCCAGTCAAACATACCCAGTACCTCTCACTAACTGATAAAGATTTTTGAATGTTTCTCATATTTACTTTTTATCGTAAGTTCGAGCGTTTTCCTAGTAGTTAGACCGAAATGCTTGCCCCTGTATTAAGGATTGTTACGGCTAGACCGATCGCATCAAATCATTCCAGGCTTGCACCACCAGTTTTAAATCGACTGGCAGGCGTTCTTGAATAATGTCAGCATACCGAACGGTGGCCGTGGGGCTGGAAACCGTCACCGTAAAAAAGTCGGCTGAGCCAGATGTCGCGGGATAGGCTTGGCGGTGAAAGGGTTGCAGAGAGTGGGTTTGCAACATGGTTTGAAAGGTTTTTACCTGGGCCGGAGTTAGTTGATGGGTCGTCGACGGCCGGGGCGTACCATCGGCCTGGAGCCAACGGTGCACCAGTTTGCCATTGCGGTGCAGGGTGGTTTGGGTCGTTTGGCCGGCAATGCCCCCCGTGGCGATCGCCTCAAACAAAACATCTTCTGGCAAGGTCGGCGGCAACTCACTGACGGGAATGACTTCGGGCTTAAGTTTGCTGGTGGTGGGTTGGGTGGCCCGAGGTGCGGGTTGGTTTTTGCCAGGGCGAGTCGAACGATAGGCCGGTTCCAACCGATAGACTTTGCCCGCCGCATCAGTGCGATACACCCAGCGCCGCGTGCGATTGCTGAAGGTGACACGCCACCCTGAAACCACCGTTTGGGTGCACATTTCGCCAGTTTCCGCCAAGCCCAAACACCCGTCGGGCCAGTCTTGAGGGACGGCTGTCACAATTTGAAATTTTTTCGCGGGGATTCCAGTTTGGCGGCTCAGGTCTTGGCGCAGGATAGCGGCGATCGCGCTGGGTAATTGCTTTTTCGCTTGGGCCAGAATTTGGGCATCGGGCTTGGTCAATTGGCTGAGGCGCTCGAACTGGACTTCCAGGGTGGGGAGGGCGGTGGCTTCAGCGGCGATCGCCGACCCGCCCATCGTCCCCAGGCTGCTCATGGCGCAACTGGTGAACAGAAGCAGGGCCGTCATGCGGCGCAAAGTGCGGTAGCGTGCCATAGTGCTCATCATGATGTGTAGTCGCGATCGAAGGTGCCCTTTAGTAGACGTAAAAAGGGCCTGTCCAAGTTTCACACACTGTCGCAGCATTTGGGTTTGCCAAATCATTTGGGTTGGCCAACGATGGGCAGTTGGTTCCAGAATTGATTAAAACTAACCGGGTGGAGCCACCGCCACCCAACGGCGATCGCCCCCAAAAAAATCGCTAGAGATACTAAATTCGTTAACCCACGCCTCAGTTTTAAGCTCCAACCCCACTGGCCGCGACGGCCCTTCGGTGCAGCCCAATCCACCGTCGCCGGAGCCGAACTGCGAACCGTCGCCGGAGTTGCACGCCGAGAGGGCTGAGCGGTGGCACTGCCCGGTGTCCCCTGGGCTTTGCCCGATGCCGCCCGCACAAACTGCAAATGATGACTGACAACCGTTGGGCGGCGCTGCGATCGCCCCCACTGCAACAACGCGGTCAACGGCAATCCACAGAGATTGGGCTTTTCTAAGGGCGGCACCTTTTGAAGCACAGATGGGTCGTGGCTGACCAGCACCACCAGGCGATCGGGATAGCGCAGCGCCAGCCCATAAGCACATTGCAGCACCGCCAAAGCAAGGCGAGCCCGCTTACTCAAAGCATGACCTGGAGCCACTTTCAAGGTGGCATGGTCAGCGGAGACATTTGTTTTTTTCCAATCCTGAGTCGGATAAAACCGCAAAAATTCTCTGGCTGTACTTTCATCCCCCGGTTCCGTCGCCTGACTGCTCAAAAATTCCAGCGCTTCCAGCACCCCCTCTGGGACGTAGCATTCCCCCAATTGCCGGAAGTTGGCCCAGTCACGACTGCTACTTTTGAGCAGGGCCGGAGAATCAAACAGCAATAACACAGGCGTTAACACAGCCATAGGTCAAAATCCTTTTTATGCACAGCAACAGGGAGTAGGAAGAAGCCCAAGGCCAGATGCGATGAGGCTAAATTCCCGCCTACAACAAACCAGTGGCCCACACGGATGCCGTTTTGCCTCATCCCGCGATCGCCCCCTTTGCCCCCGCAACGAAGCCATCACTATACATGGAATTGCTTGCGCCTGCCCAATGGGGGCGATCGCAACACCAGTCGCTAAACGGTAGGCCCTAAACGGTCGTCGCTAAATTGTGCCAGGGGGCCAACCAATCGCCAACTTAATTTTGCCGTACGGCTTGTAGCTGCGACCACTCTAAGGCCACCACCCCGCGATCGCGAATCCATCGCCTGAGGTAACGCCAATCGAAACACCCCAGTTTCAAGCCTACCCAAGGAACAAGCCCACCCAAGGAACAGGCCGCGATCGCGCTAGCCCACATTCCGAGACAAATGTAAAGCTAAGTTGCGAACATTTCAAAAAGATTTAGAAATGCCCCAATCTGCAATATGCACCTTACCTTATTCATATATTTACAGCCCGTCGTACTTGCAAATCTCTAGAGGCAGGTCATGAGCACTATTTCGAAGTACCGTTTAGTTTGTACGCTGTCATTTGGTGATATTTACGGCCAAATCATCGTTTGGTTGATTGTCATCTTTGTCAGCTTGTCGGCTGCAATGGCATTTATGGGAGCCAGCAGACCGATCTATGCCCTGGCCACTGTGGGGCTTATTTTGGTGTTAACGATTCCCTTCTTGCTGTTTGCCTTTGTGACAACCTTGTTGAATCACATTGAGCTGATGCCGCTGGATCCAGCAACAGCCAAGAGTACCGTCACCCCCACGGCCAGCGTCTCCAATCAACGCCCTGCCCAAGCTGCAAGTTAGGCTAAGACAGGGGCGATCGCGGCAAAGCGCACCAAGCTTCAACACATAACTTTACTTTATACAAGTTTTTTCCTTCTGAAAAGGCTAGTTTAACCAGATCCCCATAACGTTACAACTCTCAGGTTCTTGCCCTAAATCCCAATGGCCAAGAGCCTTTTGCTGTTTAAAGGGGCACACCTAGCCTCCACCACAAGTTTCTCTATCGCCCTGCCGCCTCAAGCCTACCCAAAACGGCCCCAACACCCCGACACTCATCGACTCGAATCAATGATAGCCGCAGAGAGAATCGATATATTCAACTTTGTCAAGCCATATTGCTTAAATTTATATGAAGTTAAGCGTATAGTAAGAACGGCCAGATTGGCCTACTTCTGTAGCCTTTCTGGCCATAGTCAAGATGCAGTTTCAACAACGATCTCAATCTATGTCAAAGCTGTTTTTTCATCTCATGACTGTCGGGTCTTTGCTAGTGTTTGGCGGCATGACACCCGCCCCTGCCCAAGCAACCGTTACCCGAATTCAAGATATCCAACACAACAAGCAAGCAGCGGAGTTGCAAGGGCCAATAGAGCCAATCCTGGCGCAGCAAGAAACCACTGAACCGGAGGCCACGACCACACCCGAAGTGGCCACCACGGTTAGACCTCGTGACGGATTTTATTTTTCAGTCAGTGGTGATGCTCGGTTTGTGACGAAGACCACTATTTCTCCAGTTGATGCAGATATTTCTCTGAGTCCTGGGTTTGGCATTAACTCAGCGATCGGTTATCGCTTTAAGAATAATCTGCGGGTCGAAGGTGAGTTTTCCTACGGGTCAAACAATGTGGATGAGGTTCGTTTACCAACGATTCCAGGCACAACAACAACAGTCACCAATCCAGCGATTCCACTGACGATCGCGAACCCGATTACCACTCCAGTCCCGATCGCCGTTCCTGGGTTTGGTACGATTCCCGCTGGTACTACCATTCCCGCTGGCGTTGTGCTGAATCCTGGCCCCCCACTCACCAATGCCACACCAATTAATTTGGGGGTTTTCACCATTCCTGCGGGCACCGATCTGTCGGCCCTCCCTGGCATTACCACCACTGGCGGCGTGCCTGGTAGCACCACCACGATTAGAACCCCGGATATTCCAGCCACCACCTTAAAAGTGGATGGCAAAATTACCACCATCTCCGGGCTGGTCAATTTGTATTACGACATCCCCACTGGCACCCGGTTTGAACCCTATGTCGGTGGCGGGGTCGGCCTTTCTGGGGCACGGGCTGACAACTTATCAGCCTCTTACCCAGGCACCACCATCAGCTATGACATTTCGGGCGGTAGCACCGTCTTTGTTTACCAGCTCCGGGCTGGGGTTGCCTATCAGGTTTCTGATAATTCCTCCGTGGCCTTGGGCTATCGCTACTTTAATGTGGCCAAACAGTCCTTTGATGTGGCTCCGTTAGGCGAACTAGAAGTAGACGGGCTAGGAGTCCACAATATTGAGCTTGGGTTTCGCTATTTCTTCTAATGGCCAGAGCTTGGGATTAAGCATCCAACGGGATGACCCACTTGCGATGCCCCACTCGATATTGGTTCTCGTTGATTAATTTTCGTTGATTGATTCTCGTTATGTTGAGTTGCTTGTCTGGTGACACTGTTTGCCCAATGGAATGCCGCGATCGCCGCTAGTTGAGTGTAGATGCTGGCATGAGCACAGGTTACAGACCAGTGGCAAAGGCAGGTTGAATGAAGCCGGATCAAATCTCAACCTGTCAACCCCTCGCCCGACTGACTCGGACGGCTGGCCTAGCTAGACACTAGCAGGGATAAGATAGCAGTCGCCCAGAGCTTGCGTTAGTCGTGAGTGAATTCGCAGGAAGAAATTCACTTCAGAACAAAGTGTTTTGCACACCATTCCTTAAAAGACTCGGATTGGAATCAGGAAATCGGAGTTTACCTTGTTAGAGTGAAGGGCGATCGCGCCGCGTTCCGTGTAGGACAAGACGTGACGTGCGATCGTGGCCGATGACCTTCGCTCTTCAGATCCCTTTCATGATTGATCACGACGTCATTATCATTGGTGGTGGCCTTGCGGGTTCCCGTGCAGCCCTAGAAATTACGCGCAAAGCACCCCACTTAAATGTGGGTCTTGTCGCCAAAACCCATCCCATTCGATCGCACTCTGTTGCCGCCCAGGGGGGGATCGCCGCCACGCTCAAAAATGCGGATCCAGAGGATTCGTGGGAAGCCCACGCCTTTGATACGGTCAAAGGGTCAGATTACTTGGCCGATCAGGATGCCGTCGAAATCTTGACGCGGGAAGCTCCTGACGTTGTGATCGATTTGGAACGGATGGGCGTGTTGTTTTCGCGGTTGGAGAGTGGCCGCATTGCTCAACGCGCCTTTGGGGGCCATTCCCACAATCGCACCTGCTACGCCGCCGATAAAACCGGGCACGCCATCTTGCACGAATTGATCTGTAATCTATTGGCAAAGGGCGTAACAATTTACGACGAATGGTATGTCTTGCGGCTTGTGCTGGAAAATGGCGAGGCCAAAGGCGTGGTGATGTATCGCTTGCTGGATGGCCAGTTGCAGGTTATCCGGGCGAAGGCGGTTATGTTCGCCACCGGGGGCTACGGACGGGCGTTTAACACCACCTCTAACGATTTCGCCTCAACGGGAGATGGCTTGGCCATGACGGCGATCGCGGGCTTGCCCCTGGAAGATATGGAGTTTGTCCAGTTTCATCCCACCGGGCTGTACCCGGTGGGCGTATTAATTTCGGAGGCGGTGCGGGGTGAAGGCGCATACCTGATCAACAGCGAGGGCGATCGCTTCATGGCAACCTATGCCCCCAGCCGCATGGAACTCGCCCCACGGGATATCACTTCCCGCGCCATTACCCGCGAAATTCGGGCTGGCCGGGGGATTCATCCAGACGGCAGCGCTGGTGGCCCCTTTGTTTACCTGGATTTGCGCCACATGGGACAGGCCAAAATCATGAGTCGGGTGCCCTTTTGTTGGGAAGAAGCCCATCGCTTGTTAGGAATTGATGCCGTACACCAACCCATGCCCGTGCGCCCAACTGTGCATTATTCGATGGGTGGCATTCCCGTCAACACCGATGGCCAGGTGCGGAGTAGCGCCACTGATTTGGTCGAGGGCTTTTTTGCGGCGGGGGAAGCGGCTTGCGTGTCGGTGCATGGGGCCAATCGCCTGGGGAGTAACTCGTTGCTGGAATGTGTTGTTTACGGACGGCGCACAGGGGCCGCGATCGCGCAGTACGTGCAAAACCGCAAATTACCGGAACTCAACGAACAGCAGTATCTCCAAGAGGCCAAAACCCAACTCCAAGCCTTATTCGACCAGACTGGAACCTATCGGATTGGGCAACTGCGGCAGCACTACCAAGACACCATGACCGAATATTGTGGCGTCTTTCGCACCGAAGCCGTCATGACCGAAGGCATTGCCAAACTCAAAGAATTGCAAGCCTTGTATGGCCAAATTCAGTTAGGCGATCGCGGCACCACCTGGAATACGGAAATTATCGAAGCCTTAGAATTACGCAGCTTGATGATTGTCGGCGAAATGATCTTAACCTCAGCCCTCAATCGCCAGGAAAGTCGCGGTTCCCACGCACGCGAAGATTATCCCAACCGGGATGATACAACCTTCTTGCACCATACCCTGGCCTACTACTCGCCAGCAGGAATCGACCTGGCGCAAATGCCTGTGACGATCACCCTGTTTCAACCGCAAGAACGCAAATATTAACCCTGACAGGCGACAAATCGGCCTAAAACGCTGCTGGTCCCCCGCCGCTCCTGGGCTGAAATGGGGAGATCTGTCGATAGCCAGCTAAGGTGGAAGCCCGACGGGAGCGGGGGCAGGTTTGACCCAGGGACGAAATTTGGCTTCACTGATCGCGAGCCCCAGGCACCACAAATTGTTTTCCACACTCCTTACAGCGATAGCACTGCTTCCCGCGACGGTAGCCATTTTTCGAGACTTGGCCAGAGTCACACTGGGGACAAATCATTACTTTCATTACATTACTAACATAGCGATCGCCGACATAGGGTTCCAAATAGGACACGGCCAAGGCTTCAATTTGCTGGGTCAAGCGCTGGCGATGGGCCAGGTCAGGACTCCGAAGGGCCGCGAGAATCACCGCATTTGTGCTGTGCACACACACCTCTGCCAGCAAATTACACTGTTCCTCAGAAAGGTCAGGATTGCGGTGTTTCAACAGATTCGCCATGAATGCGATCGCGTCCTGATTCATACTTTCGTCAATCGATTGAAAGATTTGACGCGCCAAATAAAACTGCACAAACACAACCCGTGATACAGGCTGCTCAAACAATTCAGCCATTGCCGTCACCAAGACATGAATCATCTGCTGCAAAGGCAACTGCACCAACGTCGGCGGATCGGCCTGCGCCCAAAACGCCTTGACTCGCTCTGTATGGCGCAGCTCCATTGCTTTGAAAATAGCCGCCTTATCTGGAAAAAACTGATATAAAGACCCGATCGCCGTTCCCGCCTTGGCCGCGATCATGTGAGTTGTGGCCGCGTCATACCCCACTTCATCAAAGACGGCTGCTGCCGCCGTCAGGATTTTTTCTACCCGTTCTTTGCCGCGCTGTTGTTTGGGTTGGCGACGCAAATTACTAGCCGAGTGAGATCTTGACGAACGTGAATGTTCTGTCATATTTTGATAGCACACCTTAAAACGTGACAGATTTCTCACAATTCTAGCCTTAATGGAGAACCCTATGCGAACGGATACGTTAGCGTCTACGCAGTCGATGCTTCCTGGTACGCCCTGGCTCTTGGCCCATCGATCGATGTTACCAGTGAACCAACCCCGCAAGATTGCGCTATGCGGGGTTGATTATGTGATGTGGAAAGACGCTCAGGGCGCGGTTCATGGGTTACCCAATGCCTGCCCCCACATGGGCGCAATGTTATCGGAGGGATGGTGCGAAGTCCAAAGTAATGGTGAAAGTGCGGTGGTTTGTCCGTTTCATGCCTTGCCCTTTGAGGCTACGGGTTGCACCGTTTTACCGGGTTCAGGCAAGCGCACCCTACCCCTGCTGAAACCGTTAGACCTCATCCTTCAAGGTGACTTCATCTGGTCCTACGGCGGGCATGAACCCAAACTGCCGATTCCAACAGTATTAAATGACATTGCCAAGGAATATTACCTGGTGGGGCATACGGGCGATCGCACCGTTGAAAGTGATCTGTTGAGCACGCTGCTGAATATGCATGATTACAACCATCAAAATGGCACCCACCGAGATCTATTTCGGATCACAGAGGTTGAGTTTCACCAGTTTATTGATCAGGGACATCAGTCTCATGCGTTTTACGATCTGCCGACTGCGCCCTATACCCTTACAGAAAAGTTAAGAAGACCGGACTTATTTTTGCTTCCCGCCACAATTAAGACCCACATGGAAAATCACTTTCCCTGCATGGTCATCTTTCACACTGAAATTGCCTGGGGGAAAGTCGCCCAATGTCATATTTTTGTACCAGAAGCCGAGCAGCGCACTCGCACCTACATCCTGTTTTTTGGGCAGGCCAAACATCCTGCCTTTAAATTAGTGGCTCCCAACTATCTCAAATTCGCGCAGGTTGTGGTTGATCAGGATGCTGATATTCTGAGCAAAATCTATCCAAAGACACCACAAAAAATCAAACTGAATAATGAAGTGGGGATGGATTGGGTACGACGGAACTTCGAGAATTTCCCAAACGTTGTTGAACCAAATCTTTCAAAATAGCCTACCGTGCTGACTACATTGAGATACAGAAAAGGGATACAGAAAAGGGATTCAGTACCATGATTGTCGCCTAGCGTTTGGCAATAACTTTGAAATCGCTTAGTTCGTTCGTTTCACAAAGATAAGCCACAGAAAATAAGGTGCGCCAATCATCGCGGTGACTAACCCAGAGGGCACTTCCTTCGGCGCGATCGCAACTCGGCCAATCACATCAGCCAGACTCACCAAAATAGCCCCCAGGATGGCAACTATTGGAACAAGTTGACGATGGCGATGACCAACCAGCAGCCGCCCCGCGTGGGGCGCAATTAAGCCAACAAAGCTGATAGTCCCAACGGCGGCAACGGCAGCAGCCGATAACAGGACGGCGATCGCCATCATGCCAGCCCGTACGCGCTGGAGTGGCATTCCCAAACTGCGGGGAACATCTTCGCCTAAGGCCAGGATATCTAACCGACGGGCAAAGAGCCACGCGATCGGTAACAGGAGAATTGGCAAACCTATCAGTCGCCCGAATTCATCCCATTGGCGAGCATAGGTGCTGCCCGATAGCCATACGATCGCTTGCGCCACCCGCAGTTGGGCAAAAACGACCAGCACATTAATGCCAGCAGCACAAAAGGCGGAAACAGCAATGCCAACAAGCGCCAAGCGGGCTGGTAGCACACCTTGTTGCCAGGAAAGGCCGTAGACCAGGCCAAAGGCAGTCACTGCGCCAACACTGGCCGCCAAGGATAGGATAGTGGGAGACGCAGTGGGCAACAAAACCAGTACGAGCATTGCGCCCAATCCCGCACCAGACGTCACACCAACGATTTCCGGCCCTGCCAAGGGATTGCGTACCACTCCCTGCAATAACAAACCACTCACGGCTAAGGTGGCACCCGCCAGCATTGCCACCAGCAACCGAGGCAAGCGTAAATTCAACAAAACCGTGTGAGCTAACGAACTACTATTCCCTAAAAGGCCATTAAGAACTTGATCTAGACTCAGGGCAGCACTGCCAAATAATAGCCCTGCGATCGCGATCGCAACCAGCACCAGCACCGACCCCACTAACAACACTGGATAAGGTAAGCGACGGGCCGTTTCCGCTTGTAAGGTGTTCGCAGAAGCGGTATCACCACCAAGTTGCGTTGACGTGCAGGCTAACCAGATCAGAAAGGGGGCACCCACCAAAGCAGTAATGCTGCCCGTTGGGAGCTGGCTCACGTTAGTCGTGACTTGCTGAGCCGCAATATCCGCCCCCACTAACAAAATGGCTCCCCAGAGGGCAGCACCAGGTAGCAACAGCCGATGGTTCCAACACCCCATGAGTTTGACCAAGTGGGGTGCCACAAGGCCAACGAAACCAATCGGCCCGCAGACACTGACGACAATAGCGGCCAGGGTGACCGCCAAGAGCGTACCAGCGACTCGTATCAGTTGGATTTTGGCCCCCAGCGATCGCGCCACCTCATCGCCCAAAGTCAACACATCCAACGCTTTAGCCAGACCAAAAAGCAACACTGCTCCAAGGACAATTCTAGGAGCCGCATAGCGAGTACCACTCCAGTCGAGTTGCAGCAGTGAACCCGCGCCCCAAAAAAACAAATCACTGGTTTCGTTTTCATAGATGAGCTGAAGGGCTGCTGTGAACGCGGAGAAAGCAAGCGAAACCGCCACCCCGGCCAGGGTCAAACGCAGGGGGGTAACATGCACAGAAGCCGCGATCGCATAGACTAAAACAGCAGCAAACAGCCCACCCAACAAGGCAATGAGAATAGGAGAAGCCGCCAACAAAACCGGGGCAAAAACAGCCGCAAGCGTCACAGCGAGATAAGCTCCAGCATTAATACCCAGGGTTGCAGGAGAGGCTAAGGGATTACGGGTAATCGTTTGCAGTACAGTCCCAGACAGACCCAATGCGGCCCCAGCCAAAACACCCAGCATCACTCGTGGTAGGCGAACGTAGCGCACAATATTATGAGCCGCACTGTCATTCGGAGTAAAGATCGCTTCTAAAACCGTAGCAATGTCTAAATCGGCTTGTCCCTGAATCAAATGCACTGAAAACAGCATCAACAACAGAATCACGCCTAGACCAAAAATGGTGAGGGTAGAAATAGATTTCGTCATCGCTGAGGACTTCATCGTTTGATTAAAGCCGTAGCCACTTTTTCAACCAACACCTGAACACTTTTAGGGCCACCAAACACCCAGGTATCAGCACCAATGGGATAAAAGCGGTTTTCTTGGACAAACTGCAACCCTTGCCAAACGGGGTGATTTTGTAACTGTTTGAGGTGCGTGTTGTGGTCGGGGGCAATGTAGAGAAAGTTAGCTTGCTCAATGGTGGGCAGGACTTCAATTCCAACCGTGTTGAAGCCAAAACGATCAAACTGGCCGTTCCAGGCATTTTTTAAGCCAATTTGATTTAAGACTTGCACAGCCATTGCATTATTCGTGAAGAGACGAATCTGTGGCGTCGCGTCATTAAATTGCCCCAGAATAAACCCATTGTTCGCTGACTTGGCCAGTTGTAAACGATCGCGGGCGGTCTTAAACGCCGCTTGCATTTGACGCAAGACTGTTTCTCCCAACTCTTGCCGCTCAACCCGTTGAGCGATCGCGCGAAAGGTTTGCTGCATTTCATCCAACTGCGTCAGGCTGTTGTCTGGATACGGGTTAAACAGCAGGGTTGGCGAGATCGCGGACAAAGCATCGTAGATTGCATCGTGGCGCAGTTGAGTCCCAATAATCAGATCAGGTTCTAACTGCGCGATCGCTTCTAAACTGGGTTCCTGGCGGGTGCCCACATCAACCACTGTTGCAGCCAATTTGGGTTCAATATCCACAAAGGTGTTGTATCCTTGAATATCCGTCACACCAACGGGTTGAAGCCCCAACGCAAGAAGGTCTTCCACATACACCCATTCCAGCGCCACAATCCGAGTTGCCGCTGCGGCAGAACGGCCATCGGCTTGAGAAGACTTTTGCCGCTGTGTGCAAGACGTCATCACCGCAGACGCCAGCGCTGTCGCCATGAATTGCCGTCTACTGAACCGATGCATCAACTCCTCCCAAATTTCTGGTTAATTCAAACGGTAGGCAGGTGGGTGAACCCGTAACAGGGTGAGGAATGATCGTCATTTCAACGCCAAAGACCTGCCGAATGGTTGCGGCTGTCATCACGTCCGCAGGAGCACCCATTTTGACAACTTGCCCTTGCGATAACAGAATCAGGCGATCGCTGTAGGCGGCGGCCTGGTTCAAATCGTGCAGCACCCACCCAACGGTCAACCCGTGATTGCAGTTCAGGTCGCGCACCAGAGACAAAATTTCTAATTGATGGCGAATATCCAGAAAGGTTGTAGGTTCGTCCAACAACAAAATGGGCGTTTGTTGGGCAAGCGCCATCGCAATCCACGCCCGCTGCCGTTCGCCACCCGAAAGCGTATCCACAATCCGTTCAGCCAAAGGTGCCAGCCCAGTGATATCGAGCGCCCACTGAATCGCCGCGCGATCGCGTTGCGAGCAGCCACCCAACAACGTTTGATGGGGATACCGACCGTAGCCCACCAAATCCCGCACTGTAATGCCACCGGGAGTCTCTGCGGATTGGGGCAACATCGCTAACTGCCGAGCCAATTCGCGCGTGGATTGCTGAAGAATGTTACGGCCATTGAGATAAATCAAACCTCGGCTCGGTTGCAATAACCGAGCTAAAGCCCGCAGTACAGTACTTTTTCCGGAGCCGTTTGGTCCCAGCAACGCTGTGATCTCACCCGCGTTGAGCGCGATCGACAGATCAGGAATAATTACGCGATCGCCATAGGCAATGCTGACATGTTGAGCCTCAATCGTGACCACCTTCTTTTCCCTAGCTTAGTGAAAATAATTTCTGATAAGCTTGAACAACCTTTCTGGAAATCGTACCATTTACTGGGAAAAAATAGTCAATCTACGGGGAGAGAACCTCAAAATATGCCAAATTAAGCCACCTTCTATTGAGAATAGTTCTATTTAATAACAGCGGGTTCGATGACCGTATGCAGCGCGTTGGTGACTTTACCAAAGGCCGCAGCATGGGGACGTGACCCGTCATCGGCATAGCCATAGGTCAGTAAACGATTTCGGTTCAGGCAGAGTTTGGTAAACTGCGGAGCCAGTAAATTAAAGAGTTCAAATCGTTCTTTGAGTTCTGGAAAGCGCTGCTGATAGCGCGTGATGCTTTGCCGAACTTGCCGCCAAAACTGATATTCGGGATAGTGGTGATGGGTTTCGAGCAAATCTGACAAATAACGATGATGGCAAATAAACAATCCTGCAAAGATGAATTGACATAGCCCTTCAGGAGGTTCCGTCAGCAGCACGGCTCTCAGCGTATCTGGTAAGGATTCTAGCTCTGGTAGAGGATGACGACTAATATTGACATCATCCACAAAGTCTTTCATCGCGAGACGATGGGGAATATGGTTTTTGAGCACCAAAATTGTATTCTCACCGTGAGGAGAGAACACAGTTCCATAGCGATATAGATAATGCAATAAGGGTAGCAGAATGGTATTAAACAATCGTTCTAACCATGTTTCTAGATCAAGTCCTGATTGAGTCACAAGCTGAGTGATAAAGGGTTGTCCCTCGTGATCGCAATGCAGTAAGGCAGCTAGAGTTATGGGTCGCTCGTCAGGTTCTGTGTAAGCCAAGACGCTCTCTCGCCAAAGACATCCCAGCATTTCCTTGTACTGGTAGGGTGCCCCCGAAAGTTGAGTGTAATACGGATGATCGTAGTTAATGCTAGCCACTTCTCCTGGCAAGATCAGGCGACATTCATCCCGCAGAAACGGATCGCGATCGCAAATCGATTTCACCCACTCTGTCACCTGCGGCGCAATAACCGTGCGTTCTCCCGGCAAACCGCGATACACCAGGGTATTGAGAATACTGAGCGGCAATTTCACATAGCGTTTTTGAGCCTGGGTAATGTTGGCAAAAGTGCGAATCGATTGTTGGGGTAAATAGCGATCGCGGCTATATCCCAGCGGCACAATCGTTTGATTGGCTAACGCTTCAATAAAAAGCGGAATGATGATATTTTTCCATTGCCATTCATGCACAGGCAGAAAGTAATAGTCCGCTGCTGATAAATGAAGTGATGCTAATTGAGCTGTAAATTCAGCAACAGTTTCACCAAGTTCTTCTTGCATCAGCGTTGCATAATCTAACCCGGTAACGGCGGCGAATTGGGCGCGATCGCGTTTCACCGCAATCCAAAATAACTGAACAGCTTGTTTTTGCTCCGGCGCGTAGGCTAAATAGTCATCATACCCAAATCCAATACGCCCTTTGTTGAAAGTAATCCACGGATGCCCCTCCATCTCCCCTTCAATCTGAGGATAGTCTAAATTGAGTAAATCCCCTGCCTGCTCTACTTTTGAGGCATGAATATGCATATCTGCTAATAAGGTATTACTCAGTTCCTTGAGTAAGTGAGCCGTTGTTTCAGCCGTCATGCCAATCTGTGTATGCGCATCCATCACAAATTGCAATGGATTAAATGCAGGTCTGTATTCATTTCCTTCGCATCGTTGAATTGATTCTGGAATCACTCGGTAACTATCAAATAAACGAGGTTTTGCCTCAAACTGATAGATCACACCTTCAGGCAGAGAAAGTTGATATAGATTCACCTCTCCCTTCCTCACGAGTTCAGGCTGAATCATTTCCTCATACATAAATTCAGACAACATTTTGGCTAACAGTAAGCGCCCAGTAGTTTGCCAGCGTTGCGAGGTCAACGACTGTTTTAATGTCTGTAATAGTTCCATTGGGAAAACTCCTGAAATTAGGCTTGCAAGGAAAGCGTTAATTTGCGAAAAACAGTGAGCCGAACAAGCAATAAATTTGCACCACAAATCATTGCAGCTACCCACAGAGGAGCCGCCAAATGATCAGAACTCACGAGCCAAGAGGCCAGAAGCGGAGCCGCAAGATGCCCAACATTTGCGAACGACGTGGCTAGACTATAGTTGAAATGAAGCCGATTGAGTGCGCTCTGGTTAAAGAGTTGCAGTTCTAGCGTAGCTTGGGTAACAGCCAAACAGAATCCATAAACAATTCGAGCAACTGTTAACACCCAAACATGCTGAGTCTGCCCTTGAATTAACAAACTGATTGCCAGTAAGCTTAAACCCACTAAATAGATAGAAGGTAATCGTTTTGGTTCGCAAGCCCGACGGACATAAGGTAAGGCCGCGATCGCGGTAAGACTTGGAATCAGAAACAACAAGCTACTGGATAATAAATTGAGGCTGAAAGGTGGTGCATTAACATACTCTGTAAAGTAAGGCCGCACTAAATTATTAGCGAGTTGAAACGTCAGAATTACACAGCCGATCGCAAGGATAAAACTAGTTTGATTTTTACTTGCAGAAGATTCACAAACTTCCTGTAGATCTGGACGTTGGGTAGAGACTCCACGCAAGCAATACAGACAGAGACCTAACTGAAAAATATCGGCTAGTGCAATCCAATAAAACAACGACAAAGGAGCATCCAAGTCAACCATCCAAGCACCCACGATCGTTGCAATAATAATTGCTCCATGAAATACAGCCTGGTAGGTTCCAGCCACAGTAGTTCTCTTGGCTTCACCAGCTAATTGAATAATCAAAGGATACACGAGTAAATAGCTACTCTTGCACGCTAGCAAGAGTATAGTGTAAATGATGAACTGGCTGGCAGTAGTAGAGGTGGCCATCAGGGCTGTCATCATTGCCGTTCCAAGCTGCCCTAAATAAAGGAGATATTTAACCTCAAATCGACGCGCCAAGATTCCCCAGAAAGGAGAGCAGAGCACTACTGTTAAACGGCAAACAAAAATGTAGTATCCCGTGTATGCTAGATCCTCAATTCCGAAAACCTTGCGGAAAAATTGAGGGTAAAACGGTGACAGTAAGACCTCGTTGAAGATGGCTAAAAACACACACAGAAATAGAACACCCGACACAACCTGCGATCGCTGATTCATGCTGCAATCCCAAATTCTTGAAAGACATTGCGCTGGTCAGTGGAGTAGACTGTTTTGCCAGTCAGCGTGTTGATGATTACAGAATTGCGATACGCACCTAACCCTAAATCGGGTGCTCCAACACCATGTGTATGTAACTCACCATTTTGTACAAAGATTTGATTCGGAATAGCCTGAGTTAACTCCAGTCGATAATTAAGGTTAACGCGATATCGTTCTTGCTCATCCCACTGAATCAGCGATCGAATTCCTGCAATACACTCTGGAATAGCGTGATGATAACCTGTTGCAAGAATAATGCAGTGGGCGTTGTGGGAAAAATGCTCATCTTGCTCCACATGCCGATACCCCAATCGGTATTGATTTTCGATCTTTTCAACTTCCTTAAGTTCAACTAAAGGAAGTAACTGAACATGCAGTTTATTACCAGCAATCGACCGTTGATATAACAGGTCATAAATATCCGCGATCGTGCTAAAACTAATCCCTTTGTATAGTAAGTTTTGTTGGGCTAAAACTTGATCGCGGCGATAAGACGGCAGACTATAAAAATAGCGAATATAGTCCGGTGAAAAATGTTCTAAGCCCAACTTAGAATATTCCATTGGAAAGAATCCCGGAGCACGAGTATGCCAATTGAGTCGATAGCCATACATTTCCTGAGTTTGCAACAGATCATAAAAGACCTCAGCCGCACTTTGCCCCGAACCAATTACCGTAATAGATTCATGGTGGCGACAGCGATCGCGATAGTGCAAAAAGTTCGCTGAGTGAAACACAGTATCAGAGAGCCAGCTTTCCAAACAAGAGGGCACCCTTGGCACACTCCCCACACCCAAAACCAAATTGCGGCTATGGTAAGCGATCTTTGTTTGCGAATTAAGATCAAATACTTTGACTTCAAAATAGCCATCTTGCCAAGTAATTGCCTCAACTCGCTGACTAAAACGACAACTGTTTAACTGCTCGGCAACCCACTGACAATAATGATTATATTCCTGCCGCAAGATGTGGAAATGCTCTAGAAAGTAGAAGTGATATAGCCGCGATTGCACCTTGAGATAATTCAGAAAACTAAACCGACTACTGGGGTCAGCCATTGTGACTAAATCGGCAAGAAATGGAACTTGAATAGTAGCTCCCTCCAGCAACAATCCTGGATGCCATTGAAAGCAGGGCTTTTGTTCCAGAAAGAGGGCCTTAATGTCTGAGATAGGCTCTAACAAAGCTGCTAAACCTAAGTTAAAGGGGCCAATACCAACCCCAATAACATCAAAAATAGTTTCAGTCATTATTTCAAATCCTCCAAGAATTATTGCCGATCACAAAACATGAGCAGTGCTCGTTTATCAGGTAAATCAATTTCAGTTTGCCGTTTAAATCCACAACGTTGAAACACATGAATCATTTTGTGATTACGACGATCTGGCTCAGCAATAATTTTCTGGGTTGCTGCATGTTGAAACTGAAATGAAACCATTGCCCGTAGCAACGGTAAAGCATATCCTTTACCGAGATAATCTGGAGAGCCGATTAACAAATGAATGCCCTGATCCGCGACATGTGCGGGATAGTATTGTGCAACAATATCGTCGATCGCCCAGTAAGACTCCCAATAACTCATGGGTTCATCATCAAGGTAGCCAATATACAGAGTTTGATGAGAGTCTGAGGTTGCAGCTTCTAAGTGCGATCGCATTTGCTTTAAATCAAACGCCAGATTCCAAAAAGGAATAACGTATGGTTGATTCATCCAATTGTGAATTAGGGAAAGATCGCGCTCTAATTCCACTAATCGAAACGCAATAGTTTGATGGATGGTAGTATCGTAAACTTCGTAAGCGTATTGCAAAGTGTTAGATGGCATCATCATCTGAATCTAAGTACAATGGGTTATCAATACTGGCGTAGACAGACTGGGTAGAAACAGGGCCGACTAGCTCATCTAGATTATGAAATCGAGTGAGTAAATTTGCCTTACAGCGCAATTTCTTTTGATACAACAAAGATTGTAGTAATGTTGAGCTACCTTGTTGTAGATTCAAGTGTTTAATCAATTCTTTACGCAATGTGACGAGTAGCGATCGCTCATCAATAAGGCCAGCCACTCCAAATGCATTAATCAATCCAAACAAGTTATTGATGAACAGATAATAGCCTAATCGCTCATCAATCACGGCATCATCACAAAAGGTTTGGCTTTTCTCACTAATACTTGGAAGTAGATGGTTTAAGTAAGAATGAAAGGATTGCCGATAGTAATAGCCTTGATTATCCCGATAAAAGAAGTGGTAAGGATAACCATTCTGTAATTGCAAAATACTATTTTGTTGATGAGCTTCGATCGCAATTCCATGCGTAAAGTAAAGCCACAAAATTGGATCTAGTGACATTTTGAGGTAGCGATGAAACCAGTCTAAACTCACTGCATCCGTAGAGCGATTTTCTTGCTGTGCCAACTGTCGAATAATCTGAGCTAGCCGAGAGCCTTCACCGGATATTGAATCCTGACACAAGGCAATAAGACAGGTCGCATCAGCCTCAGAACTTGCAGGAAAAGGATTATCTCGCAAAATAGTTGCAAAGTCATCTACAGGTTTGCCATCGATTTTCAGCGTAATGTAGGCAGGATCACGAATAATGGTGAAGGCTGTAAAGCGATCGCGCAATTCTTGACCAATCACCCCTGACAACAGTTGATAAACCTCTACACTTCGCTCTAGTTCTTTGTATAGATTCGTTCGTACTGAATTGGTAATTTTAACGTTCAAAGATAGCTTAAACATGAACGTTGTATCTGGGTGATAGACCGTTCGAATAGAAGAGGTGGGTAAATAGACTCGTCCATTCATTCCTAAATCTTGCAAAAGTTCAGTTTGTAACAAGTGCTGAACGACAGATTGTTGCTTCAAAAATTTAGCCTGCCAGGGATGCACAGGTAGTAACGCATAATCATCATCTTGGCAGTAAGCAGCTTTAAACTCATCGGCTATCAATGGATCAGATAGGAGTTCTTGCTTAATCAATATTGTAGCCGTTTGTGACAGGGCCGAACGTTCTTGAACCAGCGATCGATGAACTCGAAAATAATACAGAGGAAATTGTCCTTGCAGTTCTGGAGAGTAGATCGGTAATTCTTCCTCAGAAAACCCTTGGCGACTCTTCGGAGTGGGATGTAAGTGATGGCCAAAAATTAGAGCTTGTTCAGTTTCAATAAACGAACTTTGAAATGAATAAAGCTGGCTAGATTGAGATCGTCGCTGTTGAATAAAGCGCTCAATATTGTTACAGCTCTGAATCACGCGCAGCATTAATTCAGCTTGATGATCATAACGCTCATGCATCAATGCAATTTCTTTGGCAAGCAGAGCCACAAGGGTAACGTAGTCAAGTTCTACCGTAGAGTTATTTAACGGTTGCAGATAGATAGGAAAACTAAAGAGATGGCGACCCGTCAACGACCAATACCGTAAACCTATGAGTACATCAACATATTGATGCTTTAAAGGCAATCGGATCAGCGATCGCACACCTAAATGGCTGAATAGTTCAGTGACAGCAGTATCTATTTTGGAAGTTGACAAATCTAGAATTTCGATTGTTGTACAACCTTCGGCTTCCCGCAAATAGCAATTGAGAAAGCTTTGTATTGTGGCCCACTCAGCAAGCTGTTCATCACTATAAAGTATTTCCTGCTTCACAGGTTTAAGTAAGGTATTTTCTATCATTAAACTGCCTCCAATATTTGTCCTAAGTGCTTAATCTTGTCTAGGAGTTTACGAATATCGGTTAGGGTCATGCGAGGATTCAAGAGTGTAAATTTGAGGTAGGTGCGATCGCGTATTTTAGTTTGAGCAATTACAGCCTCACCAGTCTGCAAAAGCTTAGCTCGAATAGCCTGATTAATCTGATCACTCGACACTGCCAAGTTTTTCTTTCCCATTTTTTGCTTGGTGCAATAGCGAAATACCACAGCATTAATCATGGGTTGATGTGCAAGTTCCAGATCTATATCTTGCTCAATCAATTTGGCTGTATCTTGTGCAAGGTCGATTGTGGTATCAATCATCTCAGCAAACTGTTGTCGTCCCAAAGTTTGCCAAGAGACTAATAACTTTAATGCATCAAATCGCCGTGTCGTTTGGATCGATTTTGTTACCAAGTCAGGAATACCCTGATCAACATTTATTTCAGGGTTAAGATAGTCTGCATGGAGCTTGATGAGATCAAAATAAGAATGATCTTTTAACAAAAATGCTCCGCAACTAATGGGTTGATAAAACAACTTATGAAAGTCCACTGTGATCGAATCGGCCAGTTCAATGCCTGCAAGCTGATGCTGATGGCGATCGCTCAACTGCAAAGCACCTCCATAGGCCGCATCCACATGCAACCATAGGCTGTTTCGTTGGGCACAAGCAGCCAACTCCAGTAGTGGATCAATGCTGCCAAAGTCAGTAGTTCCCGCTGTTGCAACCAGGGCGATCGGCCATAGATTTTCGGCCTGAAGGCGCTTCAGTTGGTGCTCAAGTGCCTTTGGACATAAGCGATACGCAGTATCCACCTCTACTTTGACGATTGCTTTTTCTCCCAACCCAAGCAAAGCCGCCGCTTGTCGAATTGTGAAATGAGATACTTCAGAGCAGAGAATCCGAAAACGACTGGCCTCTGGGGGCAAACCTTGTTGCTGAACTTGCCAATTCAACTGTTGCTTAGCAAAGCGATCGCGAGCAAGCAACAAACCCATGAAATTCGATTGAGTACCACCACTGGTAAAAATCCCATCTGCACCAGTGCTATAGCCAAATAGACGACACAGTGTTTGTACCATTTTTTGTTCGACCAGTGTTGCCGCCGGACTTTGATCCCACGAGTCCATTGACTGATTCGTAGCATTCACCCATAACTCAGCCGCCAAGGCCGGGATCAGCGGCGGGCAGTGTAAGTGAGCGATACAACAAGGATGGGCAACATTAACCGAATGGCGGAGAACGATGTTACCAAGAACCTCTAGAACTTGAGATAAATCATGCCCAAAAGTTGGTAAAAAATCCATCTTTGTCAAATCCGCTTCGATGGCGTTTGGAGATGCACCACTGTAGGCTTGAGTTTGATTCGCAAAGGTCTTAAGTAAAATATTCTGCGCGATCGCGATCGCGTCACGATAAGCTGTAACACTTTTAGCTGTATCTGCCAAAAAGTGAGTATCCCATTGAGTACTAAATTGAGTCGATTGAAGATTAATCACGTATGCACCTCAAAGTCCATCACAAGATCTGGTCTACGGCAGCTTTTACTCCGCGCTCAAAAATTTCACTGATACTATCAATCTGGTCTGCCGTGACAATTAAGGGAGGTAAAAAGCGCACAACGCTACCATGTCGCCCACCAATTTCAATAATTAGTCCTCGCCGCAAACACTCTGCCTGAATGCAGCTAGCCAGTTGTGGATGGGCTGGATAACTCCCAGAAGAATTAGCCGCGATCGCAGGATTAACGACCTCAACCCCAATCATCAACCCACGCCCCCGCACATCACCCAGACAAGGAAACGCAGCTTGAATTTGACGGAATTGTGCCATCAGGCGATCGCCCATCTCCGCTGCATGATCTGACAGGCGATGCTCCAAAATATAACGTAGGGTTGCCATGCCCGCAGCCATTGCCAGTTGATTTCCCCGGAACGTGCCTGCGTGAGCACCCGGTGCCCACTGATCTAACACTTCGTTGTAGACCACCACAGACAGCGGCAGGCTCCCCCCGATCGCCTTTGACAGTAACACTACATCGGGTACGATTCCAGCGTGTTCAAAAGCATAGAGTTTGCCAGTTCGACCCAGGCCCGATTGAATTTCATCTACGATTAAAGGAATAGTGCGATCGTGAGTCAAACGACGCATTTGGCGAACCCACTCATCGGGTGCTGGGATGACGCCACCTTCCCCTTGAACCACCTCTAAAATCATGGCCGCAGGCGGTACAATACCGCTTTCTGGATCATCCAGCAATGCTTCAATATAATGACTACTCATGCGGTGTCCGGCTTCCCCACCTAAACCAAACGGACATCGATAAGCATAGGGGTAAGGCAAAAAATGCACGTCGGGCATCAAGCCAGCGATCGCGTGTTTTGCCTTCAAATTTCCAGTTAAGCTTAAGGCCCCGTGGGTCATCCCATGATAACCACCCTGAAACGACAACACACTCCGTCGCCCCGTTGCCGTTTTAACCAGTTTAAGTGCCGCTTCAACTGCATCGGCTCCAGAAGGGCCACAGAACTGAATTTTTGCTTTTTGAGCAAATTCAGCAGGCAAGCTAGCAAACAGTTCTTCAACAAAGGCGTCTTTCACCGGTGTTGTGAGATCGAGCGTATGCAAGGGCAAATTGGTGTCTAGCGTAGCTCGCATTGCCGCTAACACAGCAGGATGATTGTGCCCAAGAGCTAAACTGCCTGCCCCGGCCAAACAGTCAAAATAGAGGTTACCATCCACATCTTTGATGTAAATTCCTTTAGCTTCCCGAATCGCCAAATGAATGCGCCGAGGATAACTTCTTGCATTCGATTCTCGATGTTGTTGTCGCTCTAAATAATGTTTTGAGATAGGGCCGGGTAAAGTAATATCCTGAGTCCCAGGATTAGTCTTTCCAGTATGCCAATCAGATTCTACGCTAGTCGAGGATAGAGGCGAGCATAGCAATACTCGATCTTGAGGGCTAGCAAGCGAAATATCTTGAATCGGTTGCATTGTCCGATACCTTTAAGTGGTTAATTTTACAAATGTTGTTTCGGCACTTCTAGGTTTATTAGCGAGTGCTGCTTATGTTGAAGATGAACGCAGTATGCCGGAGGAAAAAGCCTTTCAATCGAGACGATGACTCAACGCGATCCCGACAACGATATACCTGCAATCTCAATAGATTGGTCATCAGATTGCGAGAATTGGATTGAGTGAAATGATTCGCTTATTTTAGAGAGCAAAATAACGATCAACCACGAGAGTCTTCTTGCTGTCTCTGCCATCCAGTCACGGATGCAACCGTTGACAAATCTACAGACCAGAAATCCAATGTGCCAGAACCTAATCAAGACGATCAGGAACGGAGACTCTCAGCGCGGCTGCTTTTATGCAGACTAATGCAATCAATTATCAACAACAATATCTGTTAACATAACTTAACATACCTGCCCGTGGGGGAAAAGGGCTAGTCTTTAATTCTATAGAAATGCAAGAGCAGGTACACATTCCACGCTATAAGCCTGACTTGCCAAAGGCCACCTGCTTAATTAGAAAGATATATCTTGTTTTTTAGATGAGATTAGTTTTCAATAAACTAATTGGATTAGGCGCGATCGCTGAAATCACGCGGAAAATTTCCTGGCATCTAGTACTGAGAAATTTTCCTAAAAACTCTTTTCCCTAATTGCACTGGGCAGCTTTACTCATCTATGAACACGGTTACTCAAGACGAATTTGATGAACTTTGGCAAACGGCATTACAAAAAGAACAAGTTTGGACTTGGCAAGGACATGAAGGTGTTCGCCAATTACCCAAAGCTTTAGGTAAAGGCCAACGCCATCTCACCATCCTGCGGGAGGGGTTGCAGCTTTGGTTCGATGATGTGGAGTACGATCGCCCCCTGCATTTGGATTATGTTTATCAAGTGCCACAACTCACGCTCACGTTTTACCTGTCGGGTGATTTCCGCATTGTCAATCCTGGTTTAAGCCAAGAGGAAGATCGCTCCGAGGCCGTTGGCGAAAATTGTATTTGTTATTTTCCCCAGATCCGCTCGATTGAATATTACCCCGCCCAGCGATTGCTCAAGCGCCTAACCTTAAGCGTAGACCTGGACTTTCTGCGAACCTATGCCCCAGATCAAGCCTTTCCTGGGCTCGTTCGGCAACTCATGGAGGGCAAGTCGGTTGCCCCCTTTCATCAAACCTTTGGGATTGCCCCACGCACCATTCAACCGATTCTTCAACACATCCTCACCTGCCCTTATCACGGCGGTTTTCGGCGGATGTTTTTAGAAGGGAAAGCGCTGGAATTGCTGACGCTCCAACTAACACGTTGGGCGAACGATGAGCAATTGCCAACTCCGCCTAGACGTTGGAAGTCTCAAGATCTAGAAAAACTCGATCGCGCTAAGGACATTTTGCAGCGATCGCTGGAATATCCGCCCTCGCTGCTGGATCTGGCGCAACAAGTCGGGCTGAATGACTGCAAGCTGAAACAAGGGTTTCGCCAAGTCTTTGGAACAACCGTATTTGGCTACTTGAGAGCCTGTCAAATGGAGCGGGCTAAACACCTGCTGCGAGAAACAGACCTCTATGTGACGGAAATTGCCGCCAAGGTCGGTTACAGCAGCCTACCCGCTTTCAGCAATGCCTTTTACAAACAAGTTGGGATGAGTCCCCAAATGTTTCGGCAGCGATAAGAATCGTGCTCTCCTAGCCGTTTAAGCCTTCTTTTTGAGAACAAATAGTATTTGTGACCCCAAATACTCCGTTTTGATTAAGTGCCTTTCCCGCTTGCGTAAGCTTTTTGCAAAAGACTTTGATAATCTAAATCCAGTTCTTTATTAAAAGATTTTCTCAATAAAGAATCAGCTTAAAATTTCTGTGTGAGGCGATATGAATTGGGCGTTGCGATACTCTGGGTTTCCACTCATTTGCTTGTTGTTTCAGATGGCTGCGATCGCGGAAACCACACCATTGCAGGGAATTCAGGAATTTCAGCAGGTGCCAAAATCGGCAAAATTGCTGACTCAAGCGCCTGAAACTAGCCAAGCTGAGCGCGTTCAGATTACCAACGTCTACGTGTTGCCAACTGAAACTGGAATTCATGTGCAACTGGAAACAGCAGAGGCAAAACCACTAGGCCAACCTATTTTGCGATCGGCGGTTTCGACTGAAAGCGAAGAGTCGAAGCGAACACTCATTGCTGAGTTTGAAAACACAACCCTAGCATTACCGCAGGAACAACCTTTTCAGGCAGAAAATCCAGCCGAAAAGATTCAAAAAGTCACCGTGGAAGCGATCGCAGAAAATCGCGTTCGCATCACAATCGTTGGCACAGCAGAAACACCCAGTGCAACCCTGGAAACAACCACTAGCGGCACAACTTTAGTCGTTAATGCTCAACCGGGCGCAGAGGGAACACAAGCCAACCGTGAAAGGGAAGAAGACGAAGACGAAATTGTGATTACTGTCACTCGCAGCCAGGACACGCGCCAGGATGTGCCCCAGTCAATCACAACCATCAGTCGGGAAGAGCTTCGGAAACAGTTCACTATCTCCCGTGATGTAGCCGATGCGTTGAGTAAGCTCGTGCCCGGTCTGGCACCACCGAACGAGCGCAATAATATTTTTGGTCAGACCTTGCGGGGTCGCAATGTGACAGTTCTGATTGATGGGATTCCGCAAGCCACCACACCCAATGTGTTTCGAGACTTGCAAACGATCGATCCAGGTATCATCGAACGGGTGGAAGTGTTGCGGGGTGCAACGGCACTTTATGGTGATGGTGCAACCGGAGGCGTAATCAACATCATCACTCGTAGTCCTGCCCAAAATCCATTAACAGCGACAACAGATATTGGATTAACCCGATCGCTGACTGGATCAGAAAATGCCTGGGGACAGACGCTACAACAAACCTTTTCAGGCACAGAGGATAAATTGGGTTATGTTTTCAGTGCTGGACTGGCTAGAATTGGTAGCTTTTATGATGCTAATGGCGATCGCATTGCCCTCGATCCAACAGGTCAAGGAGGACTATCCGACGCCCTGGCAATTAATCTCTTTGGTAAGCTCGTTTATACCCCCGATGAAAATCAACGATTAGTTTTATCAGCTAGTCACTTTAACTACGAACAAGATCCTGACTTTACCAGTGATCCTCGTGTTGATCGATTGCCCGGTCGTCAACGAGCCCGAGTCTTAGAAGGACTTGAATTAGAAGATGAACCTGGAACCGTAAACTCCCTTTTCAACCTGGAATACACAAATCAAAATGTGTTTGGTAGTCGAGTGCGCGGCCAAGTCTACTATCGAGATGTTTTAGCCCGGTTCTTTCCCTTTGATGCTCGCAACACGCCCAGCCTGGGTCGTTTGATTTTTCAATCGCGAGTTGAGTCCCAACGCTTTGGTACTCGGTTTGATGTTGAAACACCACTCACACGAGATAAAAACGTCAATCTCTTGTGGGGGTTGGATTTTAGCAATGAAAACTCTAAGCAACCCGTCTCCTTTTTTGATCCTGTTGCGTTTACCCGCAGTAACGGCCTGGAGTTTCGCAAACTCGGCGATCGCACCTGGACTCCCCCCCTCACAACAAACAGCCTGGGCTTGTTTGGGCAACTTGAAGCCAACCTGGGCGATCGCTTGGTGTTACGCGGTGGCATACGCCATGAACGGGCTGCCGTTAGCGTCAACGACTTTGTGACGATCGCCAATAATTCTGTGGTCGGCGGCAAGGTAAACTACGACGAAACCCTGTTTAACGCTGGAGCCGTTTATCGAATTACGCCCGAACTCAGTACGTTTGTCAATTTCGCTCAAGGTTTCTCCCTGGCTGACATTGGGCGCGTCTTAAGAGCAGCACCCAACAACTTCCAATTTGAGCGAGTCCGCCCCGAACCGCAAAAAGTGAATAACTATGAAATTGGCTTACGCGGAGAATGGAAGAACATTCAAGCTTCAATCGCAGGGTTTTACAGCACGTCAAAACTAGGATCAACCTTCAGCTCCAGTTTTGTCGATATCATTCGTGCACCGGAACAAATTTATGGTGTGGAAGCAACCTTAGATGTTCAACCCAGTAGCACTTGGAATTTGGGTTTATCGGCAAGCTTGGCAGAAGGTCGCATTGATATTGATGATGACGGAGACTATGAAGACTTCTTGGATGGTTTTCGGATTCCGCCGCTCAAGCTAACAGCCTATGTAGAGAATGAAACCCTTCCAGGTTGGCGCAACCGTTTGCAATTGCTCTACTCTGGTACACGCGATCGCTTCGATAACAGTTCTGCCTTTGGTCGCCAAGCTGTAAACGATTATGTCACACTTGATTTTGTCAGCCTGATTAAGCTTGGTAATGGCACACTCCAGATCGGGATCGAAAATCTGTTGAATACTGACTACTTTCCGATTGTCTCCCAGTTACAAACCAGTGATGCCCAATATTTGCCAGGACGAGGGCGATCGCTCACCGTACGCTATAGCTTTACCTGGTAATGATTAACTCCAACTTTAGATCCTTAGTCTCAGATTTATCGAGTTCATCATCTAGTCACAACGTCAGGCTAACGCGGGGCTAACTCATCTCAATTAGGCTGTTTATTTTTGTGTGTCATCCGGCTTGATTCACCTTTGAACAGCCACTTTCACCTTGATCACCACTGCATATTCCCTGGGGCAATTGACTGCGAAAGCATTGCTTCAGGGGATTTTTCTGTTGCGCAAAAAACAGCGTTAACCACCCCAGCAAAGGTTGAGGAGAAACGCCATTCAAACAGGATTGATCAGCATCAAGGCCAGGAAAAAGGGTCGCGCGGAAACATGCAAGTCAACAGATGCGGCAAGGACAACCCGAGATCGCCATCCATCCAGAGGAATATCTGCAATTCAGATTTAATAAGTAATGCTTATCAGTTAGATTTGGTATTGTGTTTTAAATTTATACCGTCGAAACGTAGAAAATTAGGCTTTTACCGATAGACTTAATCTCAAGAAGGTTTAGACTTCAATAGATAAAAGTCTATGATCTACATCTAGTTGGCGACTTGGGGGAAACTTTGGTGGTGTTTAAGCTGAAGCATTTTAGCTTTGAGCGCTCGTTGCACGATGCGGCGGGTGATCTAGGGCAAACCACCGACAACATCATCCACTGGGCTAATCTGGGCACTCAGTTGATGCATTCCCCAAATCCGCAGAATTTATCGCTGCTGCTAGCACTGGTTCGCACAATTATTTGTGTTCATCGGAGCAAATTTTTATCGTTCAGCCCATGACGCACCGGGATGTGGCAGGGAGCGATGAGGCAACTCGCTCCTCACCCGGATGTAAATAGCCAGCTACCGGGGATTCAAGGCCACATGTGCCTGCCGTCCTGACCCCTAGTACGTGAATGGAGGAATTACAAAGTGGATTTTTTGTCCTTGTTTTTAATGGACTTTGTTAAGCAGTTACAGTCCCCAACCCTGAGTTTTCTGATTGGTGGCATGGTCATTGCGGCCTTGGGTAGCCAGCTACAAATCCCAGAGTCGATTTGTAAGATCATCGTCTTCATGTTGTTGACCAAAATCGGCCTGACTGGTGGGATTGCAATCCGCAATTCCAACCTCACGGAAATGATTTTGCCTGCCCTGTTTTCTGTTGTCTTAGGGGTGCTTATTGTCTTCATCGCGCGCTACACCTTGGCCAAACTGCCCAAGGTCAAAACGGTGGATGCGATCGCGACTGGCGGGTTGTTTGGAGCCGTGAGTGGCTCTACGATGGCTGCCGCCCTGACGCTTCTGGAAGAACAAAAAATCCCATACGAGGCATGGACTGGCGCACTCTATCCTTTCATGGATATCCCAGCCCTTGTAACGGCGATCGTAATTGCCAACATCTACCTCAACAAGAAGCAGCGGAAAGCCGCCGCCGCCGCTGCCCACGCGCCCATCCAAGAGTCTTTCAGCAAGCAGCCAGTTGCCGCCCTTGCCTACTCCAGCGACGCCAGCGGCACCGTAGGCGATTATCCCGATCAGTCCGACTATCCCAGCAGCCGCCAAGAGTATCGCAGCCAGCAGACACCGGGAGATAGTCGAGTCAAGATTTGGCCCATCGTACAGGAAAGTCTTCAGGGGCCAGCCCTATCAGCAATGTTGCTGGGCCTTGCACTGGGCCTGATCGCTCAGCCGGAAAGTGTCTATAAAAGCTTCTACGATCCCTTGTTCCGTGGTTTGCTGTCGATCTTGATGTTGGTCATGGGGATGGAAGCTTGGTCAAGAATTGGTGAACTGCGTAAAGTGGCCCAGTGGTACGTTGTTTACAGCGTGGTCGCCCCTTTGGTGCATGGGTTTATCGCCTTTGGGCTTGGCATGATTGCCCACTATGCCACAGGTTTCAGCATGGGCGGTGTTGTAGTGCTGGCTGTCATTGCGGCCTCCAGTTCAGATATTTCAGGCCCGCCGACTTTGCGTGCTGGTATTCCATCCGCTAATCCTTCCGCTTATATTGGTGCCTCCACTGCTATTGGTACACCCATTGCGATCGGTGTGGCCATCCCGCTCTTCCTCGGGCTTGCCCAGGCGATCGGCGGCTAAGCTCAGTTGGGTTGTGGTCTGCCGGAGCGTTCCCTGCCCGGCAACCAAGTAGTTTAATGAATATATGCGTGAAGGAGGTAAACCAACTATGGCTAAGCCAGCGAAAAAGCTTGTCATCGTCACAGAAAAGATTCTGCTGAAAAAGATTGCCAAGATCATTGAAGAATGTGGGTCAACTGGGTACACCGTCATGGAAACGGGCGGTAAGGGTAGTCGCAACGTGCGATCGTCGGGACAACCTAATGTTTCCGATACCCAGGCAAACATAAAGTTCGAGGTGCTCACCTCCGATCGCGACACGGCTGAGAAGATCGCCGATCAGGTTGCAGTCCAGTTTTTCATAGACTTTGCAGGCATTATCTACATCTGCGATGCAGAAGTACTGTACGGGCACAGTTTTTGTGGGCCAGAGGGCTGTTGATATTAGGCGCAGATTAATAGCGTAGACCAACAGCATAGACAGATCGCAAAAGCCGGGGGCGTACCTCCGGCTTTTGCATTGGAAAGAGCACTTTAGTGCTTTTTGTAAATCAGATAAAATCCTGCTCCTTGGCGAGCGATCGCCCTTTCAAGCGATCGCTCGCCAAGGAGATTTAGCCTAGCGCCGAGATCCTTTGCCGTTTCCCCTTTGACAACATTTCCCTTGCAGAACGGTTAAGCACCTCACCCAGCCTTCCCATGAAGTTCTCAGGCATCAAGTTCTCAGGAATCAAGTTCTAACATGAGCTAGCTCATAGAAGGGACATCACCAATTTGGCAAAGTAGAGATGAACCACAGCCTGGTTCCGGAGATGGACAATCCGAGCAAGAATCAACAAGGAAATCTATGACGACTTTATTTGCCAAGCTTGGTGGTGCAGCCGCGATTGACGTAGTAGTCGATAAATTCTACAATCGCGTACTTCAAGATGACCGCATCAAGCACTTCTTTGCCGATACCGACATGGTGAAGCAACGATCCCACCAAAAAGCCTTTCTGACCTATGCTTTGGGCGGAACCGATCAATATGACGGTCGCTATATGCGCGAAGCTCACCGAGAACTGGTTGAAAAACAGGGCTTAAACAGCGAACACTTTGAGGCTGTGGCCGAAGATTTGATCGCAACCTTGAAAGAACTGGAAGTCCCTGAAGATTTACTAGCCGAAGTTAGGGCGATCGTGGCTGCGCCCCAACACAAACGCGACGTCTTGAATCAATAGCCCGACCATCGCCCCCCTTCATCCAATGGAGTTTAAACCCAATGACAACCTTTCAGCTTGATCACACCGTAGGCTCAATTGTGCGAGATCATCCAGCCCTATCTCGCCTCTTCGAGCAAGCCAAAGTAGACTACTGCTGCGGTGGCCAAAAGACTTTAGAAGAAGCCTGCCGTCAACGGGGCATCGATCCGCATCAATTCCTGGCTCAACTCGAAGACTATACTGCGCTGGAAGCAGTGCCAGCCGTGAATTTAGCCGCCCTGACCCTGACTGAACTGGCCGACCATATTGAACGAATTCACCACGCTTACCTGCACGAAGAACTGCCCCGCCTCGACAAAATGGTGACAAAAGTAGCGGCAGTACATGGAGAAAAAGAACCACGCCTGTTGCAGATTAAGGACATTTTCCTGGCTTTGTCAGCAGAGTTGACCACTCACTTGAGGAAGGAAGAGCAAGTGCTGTTCCCCATGATTCGGCAATTAGAAGCAAGCACAACCCTACCCATTTTTCATTGTGGGACGGTGGCCAATCCCATTGCGCGGATGACGATGGAACATGACGGCGCGGGGGTTGCCCTTGCCCAACTGCGTGAACTGACGGACGACTTTACGCCGCCAGCGTGGGCTTGCAATACCTATCGGGCCTTGCTGGATGCGCTGCTGAGATTTGAACAGGATATGCACCAACACATTCACAAAGAAAATAATGTGTTGTTTCCACGGGCGGTGCGGCTAGAACAACAAAAAGCAGGATAAGCGATCGCCCCCACCAATAGCCTCGGCCCTTGCCCCCTGGGGTGGGGGCTGTTGTGTGCTAAGCCCAAAAACACCCCTAGCTTCTAGAATTAAGGGGCACCACCACCCTGATGACATTGGGGCGAAGAACAGGATTCATGAAAGCAACTGTTGAGCAACTGGCCGCCATTGCCGTGTTTACCCAACTCCAGCCAGACCAACTTGCCAACCTCCAGCCCCACACCACGGTTCAGTCTTACAGCCCTGGAGAAATTGTCTCCCACGAGGGCGATCGCCTCCCCGCCCGCCTATATGCCCTGATCACTGGGATATTGCGTGTTTCCAAAACCGCCATCAGTGGGAAGGAAACCATTCTACGCACGTTAGCCAATGGCGATATTTTTGCGGCTCCAGCCCTGTTTGGTAACGGTATTGCTCCAGCCACCGTCATTGCCGAAAGTGACGCACAAGTGCTCATGGTCGATCGCGAAGCCCTACTCACAGTAATCCAGGCCAATCCAGAAATTGCCTTGAAGATGATGGCCGTGTTTAATCAACGGCTCCAGCAATTGCATGAAACAGTGCATGGGTTGGTATCAGAACGGGCGATCGTGCGGTTGGCCCGGTTCATTCAAAGTGCAGCGGGTGACCCCAATCTGTCGATCAGCACCGAAGGGGCGTGTTTGCGTTCTTACCTTTCTTATTATGAGATCGCTCGGAGCATTGGCATTACCTACGAAGAATGTGTCCGTTTGTTTAAGCAACTGCACGCAGTTGTGGCCTATAGCCGGGGCGGAAAAATCACAATTCTGGACTGGGCCGGACTCACCGCGATCGCCCAGGGCACCGCAGAACCAGAGGCGATCGCCAAACCCACCAAGCAACCCGGTTCCCAGCCCGCCCACAAAAGCCCATAATCATCTGGGGTTCCTGCCCCGTGGCTCATTGCCGCTCGGCGCACAAAACGATGTAGCCTAATTCCTGGCAATATTGCTGGAATACGCGGCGAATGGGCAACAACCGCTGGCGAACTGGCGCTTGCGTCAAAACAGTCCAGCAGAATTTGAGTCCATCCCTCAGGCCCTCATCCTGAATAATGCGCGTGGGGCTGAGCAGTTCCATCTTACCCGTCCGACACTGCACAACCTGCAATCCAGCCGCTTCGCAAGTATCAATCCAGTCCGCTTCGGATAAGGGGGTGGAGTTTGCTCGCAAAGTGGCGGCCAGGGCTCGGTGAATCTCATCTGCGCGATCGCGGGCCAAAAGTTCCTGGGATAGAAACTTGCCACCCGGTTTGAGGCGATCGCAGACTCCGTGCAAAATTTGGCGTTTGGCTGGCAAGGATTGCATTGTTAAAATGGCCTCGGCCAGAACATAGTCAAACTGCTCAGACAGTTCCTCCAACCGGAACACATCGCCCTCAAGCACCTGCACTTGGCCAGCTAATCCGGCAGCTTGAATATTGAGCCGCGCCCGTGCCACGCTAGCCGGGTTTTTCTCAATGCCAATCACCTGTACCCCATACTGCTGGGCCAGGGCGATCGCGCTATGGCCAAAACTCGCCGCCAGTTCCAACACCCGGTCACCCGGCTGAAAAGCGGCCCACTGAAACAATTGCGCTGTTGCGGCTTTTCCCCCCGGACGCAAAATCTTTTTCCCAGCGGCAGCCATGACCTGATGGCCAGTGGCCGTCTCAAAATTGAGAGTGGAGTGAGTGGTGGTGGCGTGGGTCATGGCATTGCCCTTCAGTGTCGATGCTTCTACTCTGCCAAATCAGCCACAAGGGAGCTATGAGCTAGCTCATACTGCTGGGTAAAGCAATTACTGGGGTTGGTGCAGCAAGGTTTGAGCCAGTCCATATTATTGATCAGGATTCAAATTGATCAGGATTCGACCCACGCTTCCCCCCCTGCCCCATCAGCCCGATCAGGAGCGTTCAAACAGTCTGTATTTTCGTGGTCGGGGCACGCCCTGATAGGAGTAGGCAGACACAAGCTCCACCCCGACGAATTCACGGGTGGTCAATTATCCAGGCTAGGGCAGGGGGCTAAGCCGGAATAATGGCGATCGGATGAGCCGGGTCAGTTAACGGCTGAACCCGCCCAATGACAGCACTTTGGCCATACCCTGCTTGGTGCAAAGCAGCAACACACGCTGGGGCCTGATAGATTGGCACCGTTGCCAGCAAACCTCCCGCTGTTTGGGGATCGAACAACAGGGGAAATTGGGGGCGATCGCAAACCTGTTGCCTGTTCGCAATCAATTGAGCAGCTTGCTGATTTTGGGCTTGCAATGAACTCAAAATCCCTTGTTCCACGGTGTGGAGTGCGCCAGGAAGGAGGGGAATTGCGGCCAACTCCAACTCCACGGCCACTTGGGCCACCTGCACCATTTCCAGCAAATGCCCCACTAGCCCAAAGCCGGTAACATCTGTGCAAGCCGTTGCGCCATAACGCTGTAACAGGAGAACCGCCCCCTGGTTAGACTGTTGCATGGACTGCATCGCAGCATCCAGCCACCAGCCCCGCGCCCGCCGTTGGCGTTTGGCCGCAAAGAGCGTGCCCGTACCGATCGCTTTGGTTAAAATCAACGCCTGTCCAGATTGCATCCCGCTTTTACGAAGAATTTGGTGAGGCAACACCAGACCATTGCACGTCAGCCCAAAGGCCAGTTCGTCCCCTTCAACCGTGTGGCCACCGATGAGGGTGGCACCAGCCTCGTGCAAAACGCTTAATGCCCCCGCCAACAGTTGATACAGGGTTTCTTCAATTTTGCTAGTGGTGCCGTGGGGAATGGTGGCGATCGCCAGCGCACTGTGGGGGGTGGCTCCCATCGCAAACACATCACTCAAGGCATGATTAGCAGCAATTTGGCCAAATGTATAAGGATCATTGACCAGAGCAGAAAAATAGTCAACCGTTTGAACCAGCGCCCGCTCCGGTGGCACTTGGATCACCGCTGCATCGTCGGGAGCGGCTAGACCAATCAAAGGCGATGGCCCAGACGGATTGCCAGCCTCCTGTTGAATACGGTGCAAGACTCGTTCCAGCACCGACCGAGGCACCTTGGAACCACACCCCGCACAATACATAGTGGGTAAAGATTCAGTTACGGAAGTCGTCGGTGAAGGAGTCACGCGATCGCCCCCAGCAGTCATCATTTCTGGCAATTCGTTCAACCGAGCAATAAATTGGCGATCGATATGCTCTTTCCAGCGCCACAACCAGCCAGACTGCCACCCCCACCGATCCCAGGAGGCAACGGCTTCCTGTTGGCCCGTGCCAATCAAACTGAGATAGCGTTTTTGGGGACGATAGGGCCGGAGCGATCGCCCCTGGAGATAACGCCGAAGATTGTTGACCAGCGGTTTGGCCTGCCGCACAGCAAACACTCCGGCCTTGGGGCAAGGATGGTCGCCCATTGTGGCAATATCCCCTGCCGCAAACACCGCCGGATGGGAACAGGACTGCAACCTGTCATTGACCAACACAAAACCTTTGTCGTCTGTTGCCAATCCCGCTTTGGCCAGCCAGTCTGGCGCAGACGCTTGGGTGACCCAGGCCCCAAAGTCAAACACCAGTTCCAACCCCGAACGACAGCGAATCTGGTGCTGATTGACAGTTTCAACCTCTTCGTTCCAATGGACACGAATTTGGCGCTGGTGCAAAATCTGGCGAAAGCGATCGCGCACCCAAACATTGTGTCGAGGCAAGACCTGATCACCTCGATGAATTAAATGGATTTCTATCGTCGAAAGGGGTTGACGGGCCGCAGCCAGGATAGCGTGCAGTTGTCGCTGCATGTTGAGCGCCAGTTCCACCCCCCCGGCTCCGCCCCCCACAATTGCCAAACGCCGCGATCGCCCCGGCTCTGCTTTGACCTGTGCCACCCACTGATCCCAACGGTGCAAAAACTGGGGCACGGGCTTGGCTGGCACCATCGCCCCCACAGTCGCAAGGGGCATCGGCAGGGTCGGCGTGCTACCAATATCAATCGACACAACATCAAAGGCAACCGGAGGCCGATTGGCACAAAGAATCTGCTTGGCAGCTAAATCTAAGCCAACAACCCGGTCTAAATACAGTTGAGCTTGAGCAAACTCGGCAAGGCCCGATAAATTAATGTGGCAGTCCCCGTCAGCATAGAAGCCTGCCACGCGCCCAGGTAACATCCCGGAATAGGCGGTTTCTGAAACCTCTGTCACCAGGGTTAGACGCACCCCTGGCAAGGGTTTCATGCCAAACATCCGCAGCGCGATCGCGTGGGCATGGCCACCACCAATCAACACTAAATCAGTCGTAACGGGCTTATTTTTCATGGCCCACAGTTGACACCCAATGAACTCAAATCTCACCTGGTCTGGATACGGTGATGGGGGTACGGTTGGATGTCAATTTGTGAGCGGTGAGAACCACGGTGTTATCCCAACCAGACAGCGATCGAGGATTCGCAAACTATGCACCGATGACTTTATCTTTAAACAGCTTACCGGCACTAAACGCAGGCACTCGTGTGGCTGGAATTTTGATCGGTTCGCCAGTTGAAGGATTCCGCCCTTCCCGCGCTTGGCGATCGCGCGCTTCAAAGGTGCCAAACCCAACCAGCGTCACCTTGTCGCCACTGGCCACGGTGTCTAAGATGACATCTAGCATTGCGGTCAAAATCGCATCCGCATCTTTTTTGGTAACATCCGCTTTTTCAGCGATTTTATCGACTAATTCACCTTTATTCATATCCCAAGACTCTTAGAACGGTTGCTGTGATTATACTTGAGGCTTTTGAAAGTGCAACAGATTTAATCAGTTTTCCCTTGTTTTTAAGCACGAAGCCAGAGAAAAATTATACTCGTCAGTCGCTATAATCCCGTGGGGCTCATCTTTACAGGGTTTTGCCACAGGCGCAGATCACAACCTGCTGCCCCCGCACCAACGGTGTAACGGGAAGCGTAACTAAACAAAAACTCCCCCCAGCCCCTTTGCAAACGAAGACTGGAGGCCACGTTTGGAAAAAAGGGAAACCAGGGGGAGCCTGAGCCAGATCTCACAGGGCAGCGTCTACCTGTGCAAACCTTGTTCAGATTTTTGCGATCGCCGGTGCTTGCTTTGCTTCCAAGGACGCACCCGCCAAGGCCACAGGAGTTACTTCCAGGGTTTGGGCTAATCCAGGCACATTACCCCGCAACCGTTCAGTCAGTTGCAAGGTCTTGGAATCATAAATTTGGGTCAGGATTTTGGGATATAACCCAATGCCAATAATGGGCACCAGCAACGCTGTAATGATGAAAATCTCACGCGGTTCAGCATCCACCAGTTCTTCATGGGCCGTCAACTCTTTGTTTTCCGGGCCATAGAAGATCTCGCGCAAGTTGGACAGCAGGTAAATCGGGGTCAGAATGACGCCCACAGCAGCCAAACAAACAACAATGACGCGGAAGGGAAGGCTATAGGCATCGCTGGTGGCAAACCCAACAAATACCATCAACTCTGCGACGAAGCCACTCATCCCCGGTAGGGCGAGGGAAGCCATCGAACAGACTGTCCACATGGCGAAGATTTTCTTCATCTTCTGGCCCACACCGCCCATTTCATCCAGCATCAAGGTATGGGTGCGATCGTAGGTTGCGCCCACCAGGAAGAACAGACTCGCCCCAATCAATCCGTGGGACACCATTTGCAAGACAGCCCCGCTCAACCCCAAGTCGGTGAAAGAGGCAATCCCAATCACCACAAAACCCATGTGGGAAATGGACGAGTAGGCAATTTTGCGCTTCAGGTTGCGCTGGGCAAAGGAGGTAAGCGCAGCATAGATGATGTTGACAACGCCCAAAATCACCAGGGCCGGAGCAAAAACGGCATGGGCACCAGGTAGCATTTCGGCGTTCATGCGAATCAGGGCGTAGCCTCCCATCTTCAGGAGAATACCCGCTAGCAACATGTGAACGGGAGCGGTAGCTTCACCGTGGGCATCTGGCAACCAGGTGTGGAGGGGCACAATCGGCAGTTTGACCGCATAGGCGATGAGAAATGCGGCGTACATCCACAGTTGGAAGTTGAGGGCCATGTCTTTGGCTGCGAGCGATCGCATATCAAAGGTGACCGTATCGCCATAAAACGCCATCGAAAGGGCCGCGACCAGGATGAACAGCGAACTGCCTGCCGTATACAGGATGAATTTCGTCGCTGCGTATTGCCGCTTTTTCCCACCCCAAATCGCCAGCAGCAGGTAAACCGGAATCAGCTCCAGTTCCCAGGCCAGGAAGAACAGCAGCATATCCTGCACAGCAAAGACGGCGATCTGGCCACCATACATGGCCAACAGCAGAAAGTAGAAAAACCGGGGTTTGAGGGTAACGGGCCACGCCGCCAAGGCGGCCAGCGTTGTGATGAATCCAGTCAGCAACACCAAAGGCATGGACAACCCATCCACCCCCACCGACCAGCGCAGATCGAGCTGGGGAATCCAGGTATAACTCTCGACGAGTTGTAAATCGGGGTTGGAAAAATCGTAAAAATTGTAAAAGGTATAGACAATAACTGCAAAATCGATCAAGCCGATGATGAGTGCATACCAGCGGATCGTTTTGCCGTCTTTGTCTGGGATAAAAGGAATCAACAGAGAGGCTGCGATCGGAAACAAAATAATGAACGACAGCCAGGGAAAATTCTCGGTCAACATTTGTAAGCCTTAGCCGTTAGAGATTGCGTGCAAAGGACTGTTCAGCGGGTTAGGGAAAAACGGGTTTTATCGAAAATTGGGAGCGAGGGCGAGTGGAGGCAGGCTAAGCCTTGGAGCCCATTACACTACATCCCTCCATCAAACAAGAACTTCAAACGAGACAGGCAAGCATAGGATCAGCCTTCGGAATGGAATGAGGCAGTTCCCCGCGGGGTGCAGTCCGACCCTGCGACCAGCCAGAGGGGCGATCGCAGGTGGATTGGTCAGGTCACACCAGAGAAAATGACCAACCCTAACACCGCCGCAAAGACAATGAGGGCATAGAACTGGGCTCGACCATTTTCTAGGTATTTCAACCCTTCCCCTGTCAACAGGGTGACTAACCCCGTAAGGTTTACAACGCCATCAACCACTTTGTAGTCCACTTCCAGCACCTGACGGGCCAACCGACGACTCCCCAAGACAAACACTTGGTTGTAGATGTCATCGATGTACCACTTGTTCTTGGAGAGGGCATAGAGGGTGGGGACTTTTGCCGCGATCGCCGCCGGGTCAAGCTTACGCGACAGATACATCAGCGAAGCCAAGGTCAGCCCAATCAGGCCAATCCCGACTGAATTGCCGCCCATGACCAAAAACTCAGTCAGTTCTTCCGCTGGCAAACCATGAAATCCCGGTGCCAGAACTTCCACAACTTCCCCAGGTGCGTGAATAAACTCCTCAAAGTAGTTGTGGAAGGGAGTACCAACCAACCCAACCAACACCGAAGGCACCGCCAGCACCAACAAGGGCAAAGCCATCGTCAGCGGGGATTCGTGGGGTTCGTGGCTGTGGTGGTGATCATGGCTATGGTCTGCGTCATGGTCATCGTGGCCAGTCTCCGCCACCAGTTCCTTGGGATTCATTGCCCCAGGCCCAAAATTCAGGCCCAGCAACTTCAACTGTTCTGCTTTGATCGTGGCTTTTACCGCCGCATCCTCGCCCCGGAAGTCGCCTTCAAAAGTCAAGAAATACATCCGAAACATGTAGAACGCGGTAATCCCAGCGGTCAACCATCCGATTACCCACATCGCCGGGTTGGCCGCAAAAGTTAGCCCCAGGATTTCGTCTTTTGACCAAAAGCCTGCAAAAGGCGGAATTCCCGAAATTGCCAATACCCCAACAAAGAAGGTGCCAGCGGTGATGGGCATATACTTCCGTAACCCTCCCATCAGGCGCATATCTTGGGCATAGGCAGGGTTGTGGCCAACCACGGCTTCCATGCCATGAATCACCGACCCCGACCCCAAAAACAGCATGGCTTTGAAGTAGGCGTGGGTCATGAGGTGAAACAACCCGGCGCTGTACCCGCCAACGCCCATTGCCATCACCATATAACCCAACTGGGACATGGTGGAATAGGCCAAGCCTTTTTTAATATCCATCTGGGTGATGGCGATCGAAGCGCCCAAAAAGGCAGTGCAGGCCCCGGTCCAGGCGATTACGTTCATCGCAGTGGGAATTTCTTCAAACACGGGGAACATCCGCGCGATCAAAAACACCCCGGCGGCAACCATTGTGGCGGCGTGAATCAGAGCTGAAATGGGAGTTGGGCCTTCCATTGCGTCGGGTAGCCACACGTGCAAGGGAAATTGGGCCGACTTTGCCACTGGCCCCAAAAATACCAAAATGGCAAGCAATGCGGCGAGCCATCCGCCGATCGCCCCAGTTTCTACCAGTTCCGTCAGGCGATCGCCCATGACACCAAAATCAAAACTGCGGGTCGCCCAATACAAGCCCAAAATCCCCAGCAGCAGCCCAAAGTCACCAACTCGGTTAGTCACAAAGGCTTTTTGGCAAGCATCCGCCGCCGCTTTGCGGTCATACCAGAACCCAATGAGGAGATAAGAACACATCCCCACCAGTTCCCAAAACACATAAACCTGAATCAGGTTTGAGCTGACGACCAACCCCAACATGGAGGAGCTAAACAAACTGAGATAGGCATAAAACCTGACATAGCCAGGATCATGCGCCATGTAGCCATCGGTGTAGATCATCACCAGAAAGGCAACCGTCGTCACAATCACCAGCATCAGCGCTGTGAGGTTATCAACGACATACCCCATACTGAGTTGAAAATCGCCCGCCGCGGCCCATTCAATGGTTTGGACAAAGGGTGCATGACCATGCCATTGCCCCCACAACAAGGCGAACGACAGAATCATGGCAAGCCCCATGACGGAGACGACAAAAACAGCAGCCCCCTGCCGCAGGGCATTTGTTGCCTTATTAAACGAGATGAGTCCGACGCCCAGAAGCGTTGCGGCTGCTAACGGCAGCACTGGAATCAACCAGGCATATTGATAAAGTGTTTCCATTCCGAATGCCTACGTTAAAGTTCTTCACGGGTTGATGAAAACCGATAACATTCTGACACAGACTTAACAACAAGCTGTCAAGACGAATCACAAGTTTTCAGTTTTGACCGATTGGTAATGATTCGAGGGACTGGATTGAACCGCCTCTAGCGACAACAGATACACGCATCAAAGCCAGTTTCAAGTTTTAATGCTGTCAATTTAGACGCTGTTATGGCGGTTTTGCAAAAAAACTCTGGGTAATTTGGCAATTTTCAGAAGATTTCGTTCCCTAGTCAGATCTTGGCTCAATCAAAAGATTTCTAAAGATAGGATCACATTGACCGTCATTTACCCCAAACTAGCGTTGCTGGGGTTGCGCCTGTGAGTTTCCTCGTCAGCCGTTCCGAGCGGCACACCTTGCTGTACTGGCCACAACTGTTTAACCGATAACCGTTTAACCGATGACGGTAACGGCGATCGCCCCAGGTATCGTGCAACAAAGACAAAGACCTCAGAGCAATGACAAAAATCATGCAACAGGTTGAGCTTATGACAAAATGGCCCCACCGACCAAGCTGGGGTAAAATCAGTTACCTATGATCCCATTCAGGCTAACCTTAAGCAAAACTTCAGCTTAGTTCGCTTGCAAAGGACTAGCGATGAGCGTCGTCAGTTCGCTCCACAGCACTTCTCGTTTGTGGAGTCCTTCAATGCGATGCAACAACCGCCCCCCTTCAAAAAAAAGGAGCGTTGGCAAGGTTGTAATGCGATATTGACTGGTGAGTTTCAAGTTTTCGTCGGCGTTGATTCCAATTAGCTTAAAGGAACTACCAAACTCGGCCTGAAATCGTGCTAACAATGGCTCGATCATTCGGCAAGGGCCACACCAGGGAGCACCAAAATGCACTAAAACTGGTTCAGAAGAATCTAAAACTTCTTGCGTAAACGTGTGTTCGACCATTGGATTTGTAATGTCGCTTTCCGCTATGTACCGAGGTTAAAAATTACTTTGGGATCATCCTACCAGCCAACGCTCGAAGTTGCACGAATTAATATTGGATGCGCCCACCACAAGCCACCAACGAAAGCGGCAACCCCCAAATAGGCAGGGCGGAGAAATTCGGTCAATTTCAGGGTTTGCTTGCCCTGGGCGATCGCCAAAAAGGGCACAATCGAGGTGCGGGCTTTGACCGCAGTAAACGCTTCACCATACCGAGCTTGGAGGCGGCAATCGCCATGCCACACCCCAAACAAGTGATGCAAAACTAAGCCTAGGGAAGTCACCAGCGTAAACGTTGTGCCGAGCCAGAGCGTGTGGGCGATGCACCAAATCACCTGGCCAACCATCTGCGGGTGCCGAGTAATTCGGATAATGCCAGTTTCGTAGAGGTGAACCTGGGGCTTTTGGACGGCAGCAATTTCTAACAAGTTAAAGGTGGCCGGGTACAAAAACAAAAAGGAAACGGCAGACAACCCCCACACCAGGGGCACAATGCCGGGAACCGCTTGCACTTGCCAAAGTTGCAGCCCGTCATAGCGGTGGTTGATGAAATAAATGATGAGCGTTGTGGCAAGAGGCAAACTCACCAGGGCAAACAGCACCCGGTAGAGCCGTGCTCCAATCACTTTTTCGGCCCGCGAACGTAAGGCCGCCAGACCGCTGTGGGCGGTGGCAAAGGTCAAAAGGAGGCCCAGCATGATGAAATGGCTGGGGGTTAACCAATCAGGAAATGTGGATAGCATGGGGACAAAAGAGCCAGGGTTTAAGGGTTTCAGAGTTTAGTCTACAGGGGTTTCAGGGCAAACGGGGAAACTGGATGACGGCACACAGCAAGTTCAAACCACAGCAAGTTCAAAACAAAATATCGAGCCCTAACAACGCCAAATCGACTAGACACAACTGGCCTTTGTTCTGGTGCCAATTGGCGATCGCAAGTTTGTTATCCGCAATCGCGGCGATCGCCGTGGGATTGGGTGGCCCAGTCACTTGGCCCAAAAATTGACCGTAGCGATCGCAGGCAACAATTTCGCCCACTGCACTGGTGAACAGATAGCCCCAAGCCAGAGCCAGCAAGAATTGGGGGGCGATCGGCAAATCCAGCCGTTGGATTCTGAGCGGTTTGAGGTCAATGATCAGCACCGTCTTGGGATAGCCCGGCTCCGTCGCCAGAAACCGATACGGAAAAGGGGTCGCAACCAACTGGCGTAAGGGAAGGGGGAGTTTTAAGTGGCCAATCTGATTCCCCCGGCGCGTGTACACATCCAGCCCAAAGCCTGTAATGACGGTGTCGCTCCGGTTGGTGCTGTGGCGGAACAACGCCAGATGGCGACTATCGAGGGCTAAAACCTGGAACCCACCCGGCACAGCCCGCTGCACTTGGGCTTGAAACGGGCGCAAGTGGCGTAAGTTCCAAATGTTGAGCCGGGCAGAAACCGCCGCTGCCGATTGAGCCGGTGCAGAAAGGGCGGCCAACCAATGGTGATTCGGGGCGATCGCCACCATAATTTTGTGATCAAATTCTGCAATCAACTGGGGACCAGCGTGCAAAACCCAGCGATCGCCCTTAAGCGAGTGTTGCAAATAGCCCGCATCGGGTTGAGCCACCTGGGCCTGAAACAACGTCAACGGCAGGCGATAAATCGACTGGGGCGTCACCGCAATCCCCCCCTGGGGGCCAATCGACAGATGGACAATCGCCTCCGGCAACCGCACAACCCGCAACGCCGTTTGCTCAAAATTTGCGGTCTGCGCCGGGGGGCTGGCTGGGGCAGCCAGTTGGGCTGGGAACTCGGACTGATAGCCGATGCGGGCACCAAAGACCCGGAAAAAAGCCGCCTCCGCCGCGATCGCGCCATCCAGTGGGGCACCAGTCGCACAGGCAGAAGCCCCCAGTTGCGCCGCGATCGCCTGGGCATCCACGATTTGACTCACCGGAGTGGGCAACGGTTCAGCGACCACCGCTGGAAAGGGCTGACTGTGGCTGGGAGTAACCAGCCGTAACACAGCCGCATCAGACCACCCCTGGCTCAATGCCTCTAGTGTGCGATCGCTCACGTCCTGCAACTGCGCCAACATTTCCCCCGCAGACCGAAACCGCCGTGCCGGTAGCTTTTGCAACGCCCGCCGCAAAAACAGTTGCATCGCTTCCGGCAATGAGTCTGGGAATTTCACCGGCTGATTCAAATGGGCCGACATTAAATCTGCGGGTGGCCCCGAAAACGGACGATAGCCCACCAACAATTCAAACAGCAAAATCCCCACTGCATACAGATCGGAAGCCGCAGAATACTGCCCATAAAAGCGCTCCGGAGCCATATATGCTGGCGAACCCGTATTACTAAAGACTTCATTCGTCAGCTCTTGGCTCAGCCGCGCAATGCCGAAATCCGAAATCCGCGCCTTCCAGCCATCGGCAGTCACATTCAGCAGAATATTCTCCGGTTTAATATCGCAATGGACAATATCCCGCTGGTGGGCATGATCTAAACCCGCCAAAATTTGTTGCACCAGTTTCAAACCTTGGGCCGGGTGGAGCGCAACATCCTCCTCCATCAAACTCCGGAGGGTGCCCCCTTCGCAATAATCCATCACCAGGTAGCGCCCTGTGGCCGTATGTTCCAGCGCTTGACAAGTGACAATATTCTCGTGCTGAAAACTCAGCAAAAAGCGCAACTCTCGCAAAAATTTATGGGTCGAAAAGCGATCGCGATCGAGATCCTTCAGCGCCACCAACCGCCCCGATTTACGATGCACCGCACAGTACACGCGCCCAAATTGCCCTTGCCCAACCAAGCCCAGCAAACGGTACTTGGAACGATGCAATTCTTTCGCGAGGAAGTTGGACACATTTCAATCGAAACAAAGGGGTAGTAGATGACTAAGGCTGGGCATAAATGCACACTCAGCAGAATCAACGCGCTCTGCCAGCCCCAATCCAGAGCCAGAGTCGCCCGAGGCCCTTGGCCTTAAGCACAGAGCTTGGCCATGATTGTCTCATGCTCTGCGTGTTGTTCAATCAGCGCATCGGCGGGTTCCAGACGTTTAGCTAAGCCCAACACAAAAGTGTTGCCCGCCGCCCCCAACGATTCGCAACTCGTCTGCACACACTCCAACTCGCGCCCGGTCAGTTGGCTGAAGAACGCACTGAGCACCCCGGCTTCTAGATGGCAAACGGGCCGATTCCCTTGGGGTGCAAGTTTGGCATAGGGGGAATTGGCGGTTTTGACCACGAGAAACCCCCGCTGGTGATATTGGTAATCTAGCTCGATTTTGCCCCAGCCATGAGTTACCCAACATTGCTGCAAACACTGGAGAAACTCGGCCATCGTCATATCCGCCAGGGATTGCCCATAATAATCGGTTAGCTCTTCCCGAAAGCGGGTGTAGAAGTTTTTGCCCCACCAACGGCCACAGTTGAGCAAAACCAGGCGGGTGGCTTGGCCAGTTTCTTTATCCAGACCAGAATAGATGGCCTGGATCAGGGTTTCGGGGAGGGCCAGGAGGCGATCGCCCCGGCGATTTTCGAGCAAGCCCAGTTCCAGATCACTCCGCACGTACACATCCGTCGCGAAGTAGTTACCGGGAACGCGATTGTTGGTTAACAGGTCGGCAACAGAAATCATAGGGCAGCTTCCAAGTGAAGATTGGGTAGAGCAAGGGCAGAGGCAAGGCCGTAATTATGAGGCGGTAGCTCCGGCAGTTTGTTGGTGAATCAGGGTTTGGGCTAATACCAGGTACGGGGTTAGCAAGTTCATCGCAGACGCCCCCAACGCCTGGGAGAGTTGCTGGTTCAGCAAGCGATAGAGCGATTGGTTAATGGTGGGATTGTGGTATTGCGACATAGCTCCACCCAGCCAACTCATGAGGCGATCGCGCACAAACGATTCATCATTCATCAACATGCCCATTGCACAATAGCGCAGGGTCAACAAGGCATTTTTAATCGCCCGTTCCAAAGCCTCAATGGGTTCATCAGGCAATTCAATTTGGAGTTGATCGGCCACGTGTTGCATAACTGTCAGTTCGCGATCGCGCAACGTGCGATAGGCCACCAACCGCTCTGGCAGGGAATCGACATACTGATTCAACACTTGGAGTTCATCGGCCTTCAGGTAGCGATTTTCGGCCTCATCAAACAAAGCTTCAATTTTGGGATGCATAGGGTTCAGCCTTCAATCAAGACACCTTAACTCAACACAACAAATGTCGGTTTGCTAAAACAAAATCAGAACAAATCAGAAAATTCATCCAGGGTAAATTCGCTCGCTTTCGGCGGAGTCGGCTGGGGTTGCGCGGGAACGGGAGCCGCCGCGATCGCGGCTGTGCCATCCCAATTAAACGCTGCCCAAAACCCACCCACACTCATCGCGAGACTGAGGGGCACGGCTTCACTAGCAACCCTAGCCGAGGGACGATCCGCCACGGACACCACCGCTGGCCGATCATCCCAATTAAAGCCTGAAAAAAAATCATGCACCGACGCATAAAGCCATGCCTGAGACGCATTTGGCACCTTTGCCCCATTCCCATTCATGGATGGCTGCATTGTATACGTCATCGCAGCACCTCCCCAGCCCGGAGGCGTTTTTCAATATCCCGCGCGGTGGCTCCTTCGTTCAACCAAAAGGCCGCCGCATCAATCCGTTCCTGGCTACCCAGCAAAAACTTGCAATAGGTTTCGCCCATGGAATAACACTGAATTTCAATGCAACTCAGTTGTTTACGCACCATTTCAGTGAAAAAGCCAGCAAACAACCCGGCGTAGAGATAGCAAACGGGTTTGCCCACATCCCCCAAGGTTCGCGCCACAGCGGAATCAAACACATTGATGAACATGAAGCCCTGTTTGCGATCGCCCATATCGACCTCCCAACGCCCCCAGCCCTGCGAAGTAAACGGCCACCACCAGGTTTCCAGCAAAAACAACAAGTTCGTTTGCCGAATGTTGCGATCGAATTCCTTTTCAAACCACTTCTCAAAGAAAAAGGCATCCTTCTGCCCCCAATCACACCCAATCGTGTACATGATTGTGGCGGAAGCATCACCCACTTCTTCTTCCAGCCCTTCCACCAAACCAATAATAAAATCTTCGGTCGTGAGAAGGTTTTGGCTCCCGTTCCAATCCTTCAACGTGCCCATTTGAGGATCAAATTGAAAAAAGTCACGAAAGCCGTAGTGGTTATGCTTTTTCGGGTTTTTTGATTTGGCCAGATTTGAGCTAGAAGTTGCAGTCACCATAATTCTTTCTCAATGGTTTTTAGGATAGACCTTAAACAGTAACGATATAAGCTGGAGCCAGCCACACAGCAACTCCACGTCATTCTGCTTAGGGCGCTACCATTTTGAGCAGCAAGGGCAATGGAAGTTGGGGGCAGACCAAGACTGCCAACCATCGCACTACCAAGAACAAACCGAATGCCGAATTGAAAGCGTGGTCACCCAACGGTTCAACTGGCACAGCGCTCTTAACTCTAATATGCCCTTTGCTGAATAGATCTAACGCACAAACAATCCTGGCAAATGCAGAGATTTGTTAAGCCAATATAAAGACGCAGGACTCTGGCCAGTCTAAGCAACCGTTCAACCCCAGATGGTTCGACCAAACCGCGATCGCCATCTATGCCCACAGCCACATCCATGCCCCCAACCAAAGGCTGGCGACCAGGCTAACTCAGTTTGACCCCACGATATTTCATTTCTGGTGCGCGGCAATCCAACTGAGGCTGGCGATCGCTGGCTGAATGTAATTCCACTTCAAGGCTTTGCGTATTTGGCTCGGCACTCAACTCAGTGGCATACTTCGCCCCCCGATAGCTCAACGGCGAACAGGTAATCATGGCAACAGCCGATTGCGCCTCGCCCTCAACCTCTTGGCCATAAGCCGCACCGCGATAACTCAAACCCGGAGTATCCGCTGGCTCAGAAGGAATTGGTGCTGGGCGATCCGTTTGACTTGAAACGGTCAACGCAAGATCATCCGCCGCGATCGCCGCTTGTAGCTCTGGCATGAGCCAACGAGTCACCACAAAAGCAACCATCAGCACACCAGCCAAAGCATACCAAGGTGCAGAAAATAGACTAGATATCACTGCCGTCGCGATGACACAAAGGCCAATAACTATCAAAATAAGCTGGAGCAAAACCATGCCCATTTCTCCGAACGATAGTTTCTAATCCTTCATCCTACAACGCGAATTTTGGCGACGCAGCCAACAAATGTAACGAATTAGGTAGACTTTAATGCTAACCCAATCAATTGTGCAAGATAGCGGCTTTCTATATGTCTAAATCCTGACATTTTTCTGCTTTCATCCTGCATTTAATGTCCCCACCTCAAGCATAATTACCTACGCATTTGAGGCTTCGTAGCCTTTGTCTCCCGGAGACAAACTGTTAGGCCACTGGCAGCAAAACACAGAAACAACTGCCCTGCCCTAATTGGGAGCGGACGGTGATTTTACCTTGATGGGCTTCAATAATGCGGTGGGAAAGATAGAGCCCTAACCCGCTACCAGAGCGTTTATTTTCACCTTGGCGAAACCGTTCAAATAAATGGGGTTGGTCATGTTCAGAAATACCGGCCCCCGTATCTTCGATCGCGATCGCAATCATGTTGATGGGGTTCATGGTTAAATTAGCCGTTTCTTCCACCAGGCTTAGATGAATACTCACAAACCCTTGATCAGTAAACTTAATGGCATTCCCCAAAATGTTGGTAAAAACTCGATTAAGTTCTAAATAATCACCCATCACCATTGGCGATCGCACCTGATTCGCGACTTCGCTAGCATCAACCATGAGTTGCAAATTTTTCTCTTTGGCCAAAGGCTGTAATGCTTGAGTGACCTCTTCAATAACATTCAAAATATTGCACAGAGTGAAACTCAACACCTTATGACCAGCATCATGGCGATAGACTTCTAGAATCGTATTCACCATTTGCAAAAGATTTTGGTTACTGCGGATCATGGTGGCGATCGCGGTATGCATTTCCGCCGGAATCGGCCCGAAGGCTTCCTCTTCAAACAAAGTCAACATCCGATCAGCCGCAACCAACGGAGTCCGCAAATCGTGGGTCAATCGATAGACAAAATCTTCCCGTTGCCGTGCTAACTGCTCCCGTTGCTGTTTGGCAATTTCCGCATCTTGCTCAGCCCGATAGATTCGCACTGCATTGTGCAAAATCCGTGCCAACGCTTCCGCTGATATTTTTGACTTGGGCAAATAATCAGAAGCGCCTGCCTTCATTAACTCAACCGCAATTTGCTCGTCTCCCTGGCCCGTAAGCACCACCAACGGAATACGAATACCCCGTTGCCGAATATCGCGTACCAGCACCAAGCCGTTTTGGTCGGGCAAACGATAGTCCATGAAAATGCAATCAAAGTTTTGCTGTTCTAAAATCGCGATCGCCGATTTACAATCCCACGCTTCAACCGAATCAACGGTTAGATTAGCTGTTTTGAGGGCACGGCGAACCGAGATACGATCAATTTCATCGTCATCGACGATTAAAACTTTGAAGTTTTCCACTGGCAAACAAAGGATAGGCCTCAAGGAAGTAGGGGAGTTCTGTCAACCAGCCCCAACCATTCAAGCAAGATGGCATCCTGCGGGCGCTGTTAAGCATCCCCCAACAAGCGGTACGAAGTTGCACTCAGACAGCTTAACGTTCGCTAACCGTTAACTCCGAAGCCGATGAGGGTAACTCACATAAGGCCCAGTATTTGTTGAGCGTCGCCATGACCTCAGCAAAATTACCGAACGTGACTGGTTTAAGAATATAACCAGCGACATTTAAGTTGTAAGCTTCGATGCGATCGCGATCTTGATTTGAAGTCGTCAGCACCACAACCGGAGTTGAACGCAGTTTTTCATCCCGACGCAATTCTTGGAGAAACTCAAGCCCGCCCATTTTAGGCATGTTCAAGTCTAACAAGATAATCCGCCGACTGTTGGGGACTTCGGGCAATCCGCCATCTTCACCCCGCAACATGCTGAAAGCATGCAATCCATTGGAAGCAACGTACAACGGATTGGTGATGTTATTCTTACGGAACGCACGACGAACGTTCATTACATCAACTTCATCGTCTTCTACCAAAAGCACATTAATCATCCTGTCATCCATCGTCGTTAACCACTTAGTCCCACATTAACTTTCTGATTTTATATTCGCTATTTTTCACCATTCTAAACGCGAATGGCAATAAACACCTCAATCTGGGGGACGATGAGAAGCACAAGAGTTTTTATAGTTATTTAAGGGGATTTAAATTTCATACTAATTTCAACATGTTTTAGGCCAGGTGAAGTGAAATGTGCTACCGCTACCTTCCGTCGATTCGATCCAAATTTTGCCCTCTTCTGCCTCGACAATTTTCTTGACAATAGATAATCCAATCCCGGTGCTTTCTTTGGTGTCTCGGGCTTCGAGGGTTTGAAAAATAACAAACACTTTGTCGTGGTAATCGGAGTTAATGCCAGGGCCGTCATCGGCTACGGCAAACTCGTAATGGGTGTCATCATGGTCGCGGGCGGTGATGGTGATGGTGCCATCGGGGCGATCGTGGTGCTTGACGGCGTTACTGATCAGATTGGCAAAGACTTGGCGCAGGAGGAGGGCTTTGGTGGTGAACTGGGGCATGGGGCCGATGGTGATGGTAAATTGCTTAGAAATTCCCAGCAAATCGATCACGTCTTCTAACAAACTTTGAACGTTGACGTATTCTGCGCTGACTTGGATGCGCCCAACCCGTGAGTATTCCAAGAGGCCATTGATCAGGGCTTCCATGCGATGAACGCGCCCCCGAAGAAGTTGCATTTGATATTGGTTTTCTTCGGGGAGTTGACCTTGCAGGTCGTCTTCGATCCATTCGGAGAGGTTGGCGATCGCCCGCAGGGGGGCTTTCAAATCGTGGGAAGCGACATAGGCAAACTGTTCGAGTTCCTGGTTCCGGCCTTCCAAGGCAGCATTGGTTTGGGCCAGGATTGCCGTCACGCGGGTCAGTTCAGTGGCACGAGATTCCAGTTTGGCTTGGGTGGCTTGCACTTCGGTCATGTCGCGGAGAATGGCGACAAGGCGGCCATCGACTTGAATGTCGCTGATCGAAACGGCGACTGGAAAGGTGGAGCGGTCTTTGCGTAAGCCCATTGTTTGCCAGGTTTGGCCCTCTTGGATGGTGTGGGCGATCGCGACTTGCTTTTCTTGGTGGGTTTGGTCGGTAAAGAGTTGGTTTAACTGAATGCCAATGAGGGCCTCTGGGTCGTAGCCAAACATTGCAGCAGCCGTGGGATTCACCAATTCAATTTTGCCCGTTTCATCAAAGGTGACAACCCCGTCAACCACGTGGGTGACGATCGCATCTAAGAGGGAACGGCTTTCTTCCAACCGTTCTTGGCGATCGTAGAGTTCGCGATCGAGCCGTGTGAAGAGATAAATAGCCGCCCAAAAGCCAAACGTACTAAAAATAGCACTCAGCCATAGGGCCGAAGCTGTGAGCTGATCCACCTCCGCCCGATAGCGTTCTTGAATGGCGAGCAATTCTTGTTCTTTGCCTTGCATGATTGAGATTTGAGCCCGCAACCGATCCATGCGTTGTTTCGACTCTTCTAGCAAGGCTTGCAAGTCTGAGGATTGATCAAGGCTGTAGGGCTGGGTGCGCACAAATTGGATCACGGCCTCAAAAGAGGCGATGCGATACTCAACACTTTGCTCAATTGCCTCAAAATCGCTGCGAAACTGGGGATGGATTCTGAGAAAATCTTCGTGGGCACGAAGGGTTTTGGGAATAGTGGCGATCGCGGAATTGTAAGGTTCCAGAAATCGGTCTTGTCGAGTGAGGGTAAACCCCCGCACGCCCGTTTCTGCGTTCACCATTTCATCCAACAATTCGTCACTATATTGGATTTGCCGTTCAGTGAGGCTGATATTTTGCCGAATGGTGTTCAAGGTTTCCCGTGACCAAACCCAACTGGCCAGGGTAGTCACCAGGCAGATCGCTGGGATCGCAATGACGACTGCGCCCCGGTGGCGCACTGGCAACCGGAGCCAAAGTGTATTGAGGGATTTCAGCGGAGAGCAGTACATAGTTATGGCAGAAAATCACGTTTCGGGCGATCGCGCAGGTTGTTTGGGCCAGGTAAACCGAAAGGTTGTCCCTTGACCAAGCTGAGACTCTACTCGAATGGCCCCTCCTTCTGTCTCAATAATTTTTTTGACAATTGACAAACCAACGCCTGTGTTTTCAGTTTGATCGCGGGAGGCCAGGGTTTGGAAGATGAGAAAAATGCGATCGTGGTTTTCGGGGGCAATGCCGGGGCCATCGTCGGTGACGGCAAATTCATAGCTCAAGCCATGATCTTGAGCGGTGATGTGAATGTTACCCTGGGGGCGATCGCGGTGTTTGATGGCATTGCTGATGAGATTGGCAAACACCTGCTGCAACAGCAACTTGCGGGTCGGGAGGGTTGGCAGGTGCGGCGGCATGTGGATGGTGATCGCCGCAGGCGGATCCAGGGAATCGACCACTTCCAACACCAGTTCCCGAATATCAGTCGGGGCGATCGCCTGGTCAGTGCGGCCCACACGGGAATATTGCAGCAAGCCATTAATCAGGGCATCCATCCGATAGACCCGGCTGCGTAGAAGCTGTAATTGCTGTTGATTTTCCGGGGGCAGTTGGCCCTGGAGATCGTCTTCCAGCCATTCAGAGAGGTTGGCGATCGCCCGCAGCGGCGCTTTCAAATCATGGGAGGCGATGTAAGCAAATTGATCCAGTTCCCGGTTGCGCTCCTCCAATTTGGAGGCCGTCTTGGCGAGCAACGCATTTAACTGAATCAGTTCAATCGCACGGTCTTGCAGGGCTTGTTCCGCCAATCGGCGATCCGCTTCGATCTGGCGGCGTTTGCTGATATCTTCAATCACCCCAACAAAATACTTGGGTTTCCCTGTAAGCGAGTCATAAATCAACGACACCGTAACATTGACCCAAATCGGCGAACTATCTTTGTGCAAATAGCGTTTTTCCAGCACACAGTTGGCCGATTCCCCCGTCAGCAACCGCTGAATACAAGCCAAATCTTGGGGCAAATCATCGGGATGGGTGATGGCATCAAACGTTAGCTCAAGGAGTTCGGCCCGCGTGTACCCCACGATGTCACACATCTTTTGGTTCACCCTCAACCAGCGACCATCTAAAGTAAGTTGGGCAAAACCAACTGCCGCCTGCTCGAAGGTGCCGCGAAACAGCTCTTCACTGTCTTTGAGGGCCTGTTCCGCTCTTTTTAATTCGGTGATGTCCGTAATGGTGCCCACGTAGCCCACAATTTCCCCGGTACTGTCAATTTCAGGAATCGCCTGACCATAGACCCACAGATCCGTGCCATTGCGGTGACGAAACCGATATTCCGCCTGGAAGAGCGAGTCGCTTTGAACGGCCTGTTGCCACAGGGAAAGAACTCGACGGCGATCGCGGGGATGAATTGCCTTGAGCCAACGGTTCCCTTGCACTTCTTCAGTCGAAAGCCCAGCCATCAACCCCCAGCGATCGTTCACATAAATCGCTGTCCCATCCCGATTGGCCCGGAAGATACCCACTGGCGAAACGCGCGTTAGGGTTTCATAGCGTTGATTAGAAGCTTCCAATTGGGCCGTTCGCTGCGCCACTCGGTCTTCGAGTTCTGTATTCAAACTCCGAATTTTGGCCTCCGCTTCCTTGCGCTGCGTAATATCGCGCCCTTCCGAGATCAGGAGAACTACTTGCCCTTTTTCGTCTTGAACGGGCTTGAGGGAAAAATCCAGGGTAATCACCGCTTGCCCCCGACCCAAAACCGCAACCTCATAGCGCAGAAACTGGCCCTGAGCCGCCTGCGCGATCGCGTCTTTCAGTTGGGCTTGCGTATCCGGCGCAATTGTCCACCAGTAAGTGTCCCAAAAAGGCTTGCCAGCAACCTCAGCCAGCGTCACCCCACCCAGATCCAACGCCGCCTGGTTCACCTCAAGCAATAGACCAGTCGGATCGAGCACCCCCATGAACTGCACCGATTGATTGAAAATCGCTTGAAAGCGTTGCTCGCTGTAGCGCAAATCTTGTTCAACCTGCTTCTGATCCGTAATATCTTGCTGCACAGCCACCAAGGTTGGCCCATATTCCGGATGTTCCACCACCGACCCTGCCACCCGGCACCAAAATGGCGTGCCATCTTTTTTGACGTTGTGGACTTCATAGGTCGATTCACCTTGCTCCCGCACTATGCGCAAAAGGCGTTGGGTCACTGCGACCGGGTGCTCATCGGCCTTGGGATAGTTCAAAAGCGCCACATTTTGGCCGTGTAACTCGCCAGGGCCATAGCCAAACATTTGTTCAAACTTGGGATTGACATCCAAAATCATGCCATCGCTCAACCGCATCAAACACAACCCTTCGGCCATGTGCCGGGTGATAACGGCCTGGAAATCTGGGGCAGAGGCAAGATCACCGATCGCCGGAACCTCAGCGACCAATTCCGCCGCCGCCGAGCATTCGGCCAAAGACCGTTCGGCCAGAGGCAGATCCGCCGCGATCGCCAGATCAACCACCGCCCCCATCCAGCCATCTAGCCCCCCCGCCGAACTGACGGAGGCAAAGGGCCGCGCCGTGAGCCACACAGGTCGATAGTCGCCAGTCTGATGCTTAAACCGCGCCCGCACATCCAAGGGTTGTTGGGTCTTTACAGCATGCTGCCACTTAGCCCAGACGCGATCGCGATCGGCAGGGTGAACCCAGTCAAACAACCCTTGCCCGCAGCCTTCCCCCTTGGCCAAACCAGTCATGGCTTCCCACTGGTCACTTAAATGCACCACCGTCCCCGTCGAATCGGCCTGCCAAACCAGAAAAGAAAATGCATTCAAAATTGATAAAAAATCGGGCTGCCAACGAACTTGTTCAGCTAGGAATTGGGGGGATGCTACTAAGCCTTGGTCAGAGCAAAAGCCCTCAACAAAGTCCGAAGACTCACTCATAGTTTCAACACACGGCTAAAGCGGATCAGCTTGCTTAACAACAAAGCAAACTCTCTCAAGAAAGAACATTCTCTGTTACTATATAAGGCTTCGCTACTGCAAGCTCTATATCTAGAGTATGATCTCATTTAAGTTATTGCGTCCTGTTCCCAATTACAGTCAGACCAAACCTCGCTTATATCCTCTCCTCGCACGTATATGGACGAGCGGATCCCGGCAGAAATTCCTCTCCTGAAATGAAGCAACGTATGGGCAACATTCGCATTGTTTTAATTGAAGATCATGACCTCACTCGCTTGGGCCTCAAGGCCGCGTTGCAGCGAATCGAACGGCTAGAAGTTGTCGATGAAGCCGCCAATGGGATGCAAGGATTGGCAATTTTAGCCTCAGACGCGATCGATGTTGCCGTTGTTGATATTGGCCTGCCCGATATTGATGGCATCGAACTCATTCGCCAATTCAAGCACCAATGTGCGGAAGAAGGCCGAGAGCAAGTGCCGAAGATTCTAATGTTAACGATGCATGAAGAAAAAGATTCGGTGTTAGCGGCGTTTGCCGCCGGAGCTGATTCCTATTGCATGAAAGATGTCAGCACAGCCAAGTTAGCGGAAGCAATTCAAACTACCTATGAAGGGCATGCCTGGATTGATCCAGCGATCGCCAATATTGTGTTGCAACAAGTGCGGTTGAATTCGGTAGACCAAGCTGCGGCCAAAACTATTACGATTGACGCGATCAAACCGGAGGTGGAAAAGTTAATTGAAGAGTCACCCTTGACCGATCGCGAAATGGAAATTTTGGAACTGATTGTGGATGGGCGCAGCAATTCCGAAATTGCTGAAATCTTATTTATTTCCCTCGGCACAGTCAAAACCCACGTCCGCAATATTTTGAATAAGTTGTGCGCTGATGATCGGACTCAGGCCGCTGTATTAGCGTTGCGATCGGGCCTGGTGAGCTAAATTTAGATTTTTCAGCCTCGATGCGTCTATAGGTTTACTTAGTTCCCTGAATATTAGCTGAATATTAGATTGCTTCAGGCTCTTCGCCGCTGGCAGGTATCCTCAAACCCTCAAAAGCAATAGGAAAAGACGATAATAACGCCCTCACCGCGATCGCGCCCATCTCGCATCCGCACTGGATAAACCACTACTTTTGCCTAATGGAATCGGAGGCAAAAAATAGTGGCTAAGGGAGATCGATTAGGCTAACTTAATCAGTTCATTGAGTGGTTAAAATCGTGCCCTGTTAGGAAAGTTGGGCATACTTTTCATCATGCTTGGCGATCGCCCATACCGCATGAATACTACCTGGAATCCAACCGAGAAAAGTCAAAAGAATATTAATTAAAAGTGTGGTGCTGAGACCATAGGTTAAGAACACGCCCAGCGGTGGCAACAAAATTGCTAAAGCATATCGCAACAGTTTCATTATTAAACACTCCCGTCTATCGCAGTTGTTTCAGACTTTTTTGAACTAAATCTAGTATGGCCGATCGCGCTGGATTCAACCTCTATCTCCAGCAAGGCGATCGCCCTCTACCTTAAGCGAGAGACCCGCGATCGCCGCCGACAACCGCAACAAAAAACTCACTGCCTCAACCCAACAGAGCAAAATCTGGCTGGAAGAAACAGTGAGCGTCAGAGCTATGAAATCAGGAGAAAACGATCAAGGCTCAAATCCCTTACTACAACGAGCAAGGGCTGAGTGCAATTGCCGCTTTGACAGTGGTCATTGCTCAAGCAGTAAAAAGGCTACTCATTACGCGGTTTAAGCTTCGTCGAGGGCCGCAATCCCAGGGAGGACTTTGCCTTCGAGCAGTTCCAAGCTAGCCCCGCCCCCGGTGGAGATGTGGCTCATTTGGTCAGCAACACCGACTTTTTCCACAGCGGCAACCGAGTCCCCACCACCAATGATGGTTGTGGTACCAGTCTTGGTCAAATCAGCCAGAGTCCGGGCGATCGCCTCAGTCCCAGCAGCAAACTTATCAAACTCAAAGACACCCATCGGGCCATTCCAGATCACCGACTTGCAATCGGCCAGAGCCGCCTGGAACACTTTGACCGAATCGGGGCCAACATCCAAGCCCATCCAACCATCGGGAATCGCTTCCACGCTAACGGTTTGAGCATTGGCATCGGGCGCAAAATTGTCGGCGACGACAACATCGGTCGGCAACAACAGTTCAACGCCTTTCTCTTTGGCTTTGGCTTCCAAGGATTTTGCCAGTTCCAGAAACTCATCTTCCACCAGGGATTTGCCAACGCTCAGGCCACGGGCTTTATAGAAGGTGAAGATCATGCCGCCGCCGATGAACAGCTTGTCTACTTTTTCGAGCAAGGTTTCGATGACGGTGATTTTGCTGGAAACTTTGGAACCACCGATGATCGCAGCCAACGGACGCTGAGGCGATTCGATCGCGGCTTGCAAGTACTGCAATTCTTTCTCAATCAAGTACCCTGCAACAGAGGGCGATAGATATTTGGTCACACCTTCGGTGGAAGCATGGGCCCGGTGTGCCGTCCCAAAAGCATCGTTGACATACAAATCAGCGACAGAAGCCAAGGCTTTGGCAAATTCGGGATCGTTCTTTTCTTCGCCGGGGTGAAACCGCACGTTTTCCAGCAATAACACATCGCCGTCAGCCATTGCTGCCACTTTTGCCGCCACGTCATCGCCAATGCAGTCATCGGTTTTGACCACAGGTTTGCCCAATACTTCAGAAAGCCGATTGGCTACTGGGGTCAACCGGAACTTGTCTGCCACCCGTGCTTCAAAGGTATCGCCTTTAGGCCGCCCAAAGTGGCTGCTCAAAATCACCTTGGCCCCTTTGGAGGTGAGGTCTTGAATGGTGGGCAGAGCCGCCCGAATGCGAGTGTCGTCGGTAATATTGCCTTGCTCGTCAAGCGGAACGTTAAAATCAGCTCGGACTAAAACACGCTTGCCTGCCAAATCCGCCGCCGATAAGTTCGCTACAGTCTTCTTGGCCACTGAACCAACCTCCTGAAATGAGTCTTTTTACCTATTAAGTATTGTTTCATGATTTGGCGTTTTGTTATGCAGTGCCTTGAGATTTCTAATCCCAGTTTGGGGCGATCGCCAGAAATCCTAATACGTCAGCGGTAGGGGCAGCGGTGGTACAGCCTGCGGCGATCGCGAGCGGGCGCTGCGACTCAGGTTTCAGTGTTGATGATGGCAGCGCGATCAAGGAGCAACAGATCCCGGAGTTGGTCAGTGTTGAGTTCGGTGAGCCAGTTTTCGCCCGCGCCAACCACTTGCTCGGCTAACGCTTTTTTGCTTTCGATCAAGTCGTGGATTTTTTCTTCCAACGTGCCAGAGCAGACGAATTTGTGCACTTGCACGTTGCGGGTCTGGCCAATCCGAAAAACGCGATCGGTGGCCTGATTTTCCACAGCGGGGTTCCACCAGCGATCGTAATGAAACACATGGTTGGCGCGAGTCAGGTTCAGGCCCACGCCCCCCGCTTTGAGGGAGAGGATAAACAACCGTGGCCCTTGGGGATCATGCTGAAAGCGATCGACCATTTCTTCCCGCTGTTTTTTGGCGGTGCTGCCATAGAGAAATAAGACTTCGCGGCCAAATTGCTGTTCGAGGCGGGCTTTCAAAAGTTTGCCCCATTCAGCAAATTGGGTGAAGATGAGGGCGCGATCGCCTTCCAAAACGACCTCTTCAAGCATTTCTTCGAGCCGTTGCAGTTTGCCCGACTGCCGCTGAAACTCACTGGCCACAGTCCGCGTGCCGCTGTCGCTATCAGGTTTGAGAAACAGGTCAGGGTGATTGCAGATTTGTTTGAGCTTGGTGAGGAGCGCGAGGATAATGCCTTTCCGCTGAATACCCTCACTGGTGTCGATTTCCGCAAGCGACTGATCAACCAAATGTTGATACAGCGATGCTTGCTCTGCCGATAAGCCACAAAAAATCGTCATTTCCTGCTTATCGGGCAAATCTTGGATGATGTCTTTGTCTGTTTTGAGGCGACGGAGAATGAACGGTTGCACCAGCGATCGCAAGGTTTGCAGCGAATCCGTATCCCCATAGCGTTCAATTGGTGTAGCAAAGCGCCGCTGGAAAAAGTTTTTGGGGCCGAGATAACCCGGATTCAGAAAATCCATAATCGACCACAATTCCGACAACCGATTTTCCACGGGGGTTCCCGTCAGCGCAATCCGAAACTGGGCGTCTAATTCGCGCACCGCCTTGGATTGTTTAGCCTCTGGATTTTTCACGTTTTGGGCTTCATCCAGTACAACGCCTTGCCAAGACACCGTTTGCAAATCCTGCAAATCCCGATGCACCAGCGCATAGCTCGTGATCACTAAATCAATGCCCTTCACCGCTTTCGCAAAATTTTTGCCCTTGGGCCGACCATCGCCGTGATGTTGCAACACCGACAAGCTAGGGCCAAATTTTTTAACTTCTCGCTCCCAGTTGCCCAGCACCGACGTTGGGCAGACCAGCAAAATCGACTGTTCCAGTTTTTTTTGCTCTTTTAAATGGAGCAGAAAGGCAATAAGCTGAATGGTTTTGCCCAAACCCATGTCATCGGCCAAACACGCCCCCAAACTCCACTGTTCCAAAAAGGTGAGCCAGCCAACCCCCCGCGATTGGTAAGGGCGCAGTTCGCCCCGAAATTGTTTGGGCGTCGGAGCGGCTTCGAGGGTGCGGGTGCCATTGAGGGTGCTGATCAGGTCATCCAACGCGCCGGATGCCTCGAAACTAACCACGGGCAATTTTTCGATCATCTGGGTATCACCCGTACTGATCCGCAGGGCATCTTCGAGGGAGAGAGCGGGCTGATCCTTTCGGCTAGCAAAGAAGTTTTGGGCCGCTTTGATATCCTGGGGCCGGAGTTCGACCCATTCCCCGTTAATTTCCACTAGCGGCGTATTGAGCGCAACGAGGCGATCGAATTCTTGCTTAGAAATCGTTTGGCCACCGATGGTCAGATCCCACCGGAAGTTGAGTAAACTTTGGAGCCCCATGCGTTTGCCGCTTTTGAGCTTGCCCGTTTCGGCCTGAATGCGGAGCCCCAGACGATTGGCCCAACCCCCTTGGCTGGCCAGACTTTCGGGCACGACGACCCCAATGCCGTTATCCTGCAAACGCCAGGTCGTGGTTTTGAGGAATTCGTAGGCTTGAACGGCGGTCAGACGGCAAAATTGGGGCCGGGCTTCTTGCAAGCTCGCTTCGATGGGGGGATACAACCGCGAGGCAAGCCCCAACCCCATAAGCAAGGTTTCTTGGGGTTGGACGATCGCCCGTCCCCGATAGGAAAAGCGTTCAACTGGATTGTTCCAAATCGTGATGGCATCGATTAAAAACTGTTCATCATCCGTAGCTTGTAGCAAAAATTCCACCATCCAGTCCGTTTGGCCCGGTTGGGGTGGATGGAGGCGCAAACAGGTACGGAAGCGGTTTTCAACCCGATGGGCCTGGAGCGGCATGGTCCAGGTGCGGAGGGAAATATCCAGCGAGTCGATGGGGGCGATCGCGATCCGAGGGTCTGGTTGACCCAGCGCCCGCAGCCAAGCTTGCAACGCCGGGGCGATCGCCCCAGTCTGCTGACCAGGCAGTTGGGCAAACGCTTTGTCTGGTAATGGCTGACTAGCCGCCACCGCCCGGATCTGAGCATCCAACGTTTGTTGCAAAAAGGCTTGGAGCAGAGATTGGGGATGGGTCGGTAAAGGCAGATAGAGGCCAGGGGCAGGGGCAGGCGTGGCATAAAACCGACAGACCGCTGGCAACCGTTCACCAAATTGGATCAGGCGGAGTTGGTCGATCCCACTATCGAGGAGGGGGTGCCAGGTGGCGATCGCCGTGGCCGTTTGGGCATCGGAGTCCAACGTGGGTAAAAACTTAGAACGGGCTAACAGATCCAAACTCCACCGCGCCACATGGGACCAAAAGCGCAAATCCCCCCCCAGAAACGTATCGGCAAAATGAACCGTCCCCAAGGGCAGAGAGTTGAGAAACTCTAAGGCGGCTGGAGCTGATAGACAGATCCCAGCGACTTTCCAGGGGTAGAGACAGCTAGACTCGCCGGGAGCGGGGTCTGGGTCGGTGTTGGTAGACAATCGGGGCAGGGCGATCGCCTGTTCAGGGCTAGCCCAATCTCCGGCCACCAAATCCGAGATAACCCCCAGAGTTTGGAGCGTCCAGGTACTTTCGGTCGCGGTGGGCAATGCTGGCACCGTCTTGGCCGCTGTTTTGGCCCCTTTGCGCGATCGCGGCGGTTTATCGGCGGGCACGGTTGCGGCTAACTCAGCCAACCCCGGTAACCGCAACCGTCCGGCAGTCTGCAACTCCGTGATCAATGCCAACAATTCCGGCGGGGTCATCCCATAGGGATGCAGTTGTGGCTCTGACCAGGCGATCGCTGGCTCGGTCGGGCTTACCCTGCGCCAAGTTTCGCCCCAAATCAATAACTGGCCTTGGGCGGCTGGGCTTGCAGCGGCAGCAATAGAAGGAGTCAATCCGGCTTGGGGCAACCAGCTACCGTGTAAAATCGCCATGCGTGTCAGCCATCCTCACTGTGCAACCATAAACCATTACGGTGAGCAGGAGGCCACGGACAAACAGAGCACCCACGGAGGTAAACCCCTCTTAGGCGAAGCGTCTGGAGCACAGAAATAGCAACTTGCCAGCTCAGGCGTTGGGGCAGAGGGCCTTGAAGCTGAGTCAATGGGGGCAAATGGCTAAGTCCTGAACCGCAAATCATGACAAAAGAACTGTCGCGACTTCAGGGAAGACCCGCCTCCACAGAAATCACTAGAACAGCTCACTATTGTCATTCTACAACCTGCCCCTTCGAGCCGGAACGATTCTGCCCTGGCCAATGGCTGTTGCTTAACGCGATCGCCCCTTTCCGCCGCCCCAGGATTAGAACCGAAGCACCTCCGGTTCATAAGCCTCAGGGGTGGGTTCAACCGCCCAGACAATGCCCTCGCCCGGAGCCGCCATCACATCCACATACAGCGTGGCCACAGGCGCGATCGCCCCATCTTCATTGTTATCAAAGGTTTGCAAATCTTCAGTCAACAGGCGCAACTTCATCCCTACCGGAATCTGTTGAGTCCCATCGACGGGGGCCAGCTCAAACCGCCAAACTGGGGTTTCCAAGCCCGTAGACTCGGGGCTGGGGCCAATTTTCAGGGTGTAAGCCTGTCCTTCAATCTCCAGCATCCGGCAAACCCCGACCTCAGCGCTCCGAGTGCCTAACCCCGTGGCTAGTTGCAATTGGGGTTTGGCCCAACCAAATTCCGCTGCCATCCCCGAAATGCCCGCCCGCAGCCATTGGGCCAAAGACCACTGCTCTACCATCCCTTGCCGTTGTTCATACAACCGCTTGCGCCAGCCATCGTGGGCCAGTAACGCCCCCCAGAGGGGAAATGGAACAGCCTGCCGAGGAAAAACCACCGCAGGATTACCTAACCGCTCGATCAGGGCCTGGGCTTGCTCAAGGGGCAGGGGCGCTAGGGGCGCAACTGTCGCCTGTGGGACTGTCTGGAGGCCCAAGTCCTGCGCTACCCACAAGACATTTAAGTCTGGAATGAGGTCATCGGTGCTGAGAGTGTAGGCGCGATCGCCCGCATCATACGTCCCACGTTCTTTCAACTGCCGATGGGTGGTGTAGCCCTGCACCTGCACGTACCCCTCATCGGGATTCACATACACCGCCACATAGTAATCAGCAACCCAGTTTGGCAGATCAACCCACTCCTGCGCGACCCGCAGTTCATCCCCATCGATCGCCTCTGACGGCACCAACACCAACCGCTGTGCCCCCACGGTCAAAGCTGTCCCATTGACAAATTCCCAAATGCTGGGCCAGGTAGCGCTCTGGCGCGCCAGTCGGGCGGGTTGGTCTTGCTCGGCCCGCACCCACGGCAAAAAACTTTCTAGCGCCATCTGATTCAGATGGGCACGCCGCAGAGCCCCACTGGTGGAATAGGCGTGGCTGGGTAGTGCATAGGCGGATTCTGGAATTTCGAGTAACAGGTGTTCCAGATTCAATAAATGGGATGAAGCAGCGTTGTGGGACATCATAGGTACTCCTAACCGGAGGAAGACTCTGTCGTGCGGTAGTGGGCACTCAACCATTCATCAATGATGGTGCTCATGCTACTCAGTACGTCTGGGGTCATGGGGATATGCAAAGTGGTTTGACTCCACTGGGCGAGTTGTTTCAGCAAGGCTTTGCGGGTGCTACTCAAACGGCGAGACACGGTGTATTGCTGAATATTCAGGGCTTGGGCAATTTGCTGTTGGGTCAGGTTTTCGCTGTAGTAGCTCGCCAGGAGGTACTGGGTGTCGGCGTCGAGCTGGGCGATCGCGCCACTTAAGACATCGCTGATCTGTTGCATCTGAGTACGGCGCTGTTCTGTTTCTTCTTGAATCACCAATTCTGTCAACAGTGAATCTTCCCCGGCACCGGGCAGGCGATCGCCCAAACTAGCAGAGTCATCAGCGGCAAGGGGTTGATCCATCGACATCGGACTGGGATACAGAAAGGCACGAATAGCCTTGGCCGTAGTCACCAGCCACTGTTCCACAATTTCGGGGGAGGCCGCCGGACTGTTCGGCCCAAGCTGGCTCAAGCGTTCGGTTGTATACAACTGCGCGATCGCCTGCCAGGTCGCGGGTTCTGGCTTCACCAGTTTACGGGTATTCCGCACTTCCGTCCCGCTGTATAGTTCCTTGAAACACTTCCAAGCCAGAACATAGGTCGCAATCAAACGCGCTTCCAGGCCCCCATGCGTCAAAGCATCGATCACCCGTTTTTGGCTCGCCTTGTTTAACAAAGCCCAATCGGTACAAATATCCGCTTCTTGGTTTTTGCGCAGCGTGTCTTTGATGATGTTACCAAAGGCAAACTCGGCATAACTTTTGAGATTAGAACTGAGTTGGGGGTTAAACCGCTTCAGCACGGTATCAATTCGCGCGATCGCCGTTTGGAACAAATCCGCGCGGGATTGGCGCATCGTCAAATTCAAACTCATCTTGCGTGCCACCCAGTAACACACCTCTTGCAGATAGGCTGTGATGTGGGCCGTGGCTAGTGGATGTTGTTGGGTTTCCCACACTTTATGCCAGTACAACGCCCAGAACTGATCGGAAGCCCCGCGATCGCTCGTCTCTAAACAACTCCCCATACTCCGTTTCAAGCGTGCATCTACAATCCACCGTTTGAAATCATCCGCTTCAAACTGAACAAACGTAGAAAAAATATCGACAAGTCTCTGTCGGGGCTGCATGAGCGGAACTCGTTGGTAAGCTTTGGGGACTGGAAGAGTAACCATCAGACGATTGTGAACGACAATAGCAAGTGCGGGTTGACTTCACAAGGCAGCTTCCCTGCTCCGTATTTCTGCCCACAATCCACAAAAGTCGCAACATTTTGTCATCACTAGCTTAAAAGCTTTAGTGACTAAAAATTCCTCTTTGCCCCTTGCATCTACCCAGAGTAGGAGATTGATCAGCAGCCCCGGCTAGACACCTAGCGCGATCGCAACAACAGCACAAAAGCGCACCTCAGAAGCGGGAAAACAACCCCTCAAAGCAACGGTGACAACAGTGCCCAGCCACGTCACTTCGGGACTCCGGTCAAATTTCCTCGCCTGAGATGCGCTCAGCCTGTGCGATCGCCCACCCTATGCCGAATCAGTGCTTAAACAGTGGCATCCCCTGCTTTGGGCTTCCGGTGACCCCACAGATTTTTGAGCTTCAAAAACGGCATCTCATAAAACCGGAAACTCAACTCACTCACGGCGATCGTGAGCACCAAACACAGGAAGAACAGGGCGATCGGCGACGCTAAACCCAATCGCTGCAAAATCATATCTGCTGCCTGCCGAGCTGGCATATGCAACAAGTACATGCCATAACTAATGACCCCAATCCGGCGAATGGGCGCATAGTTCAACCCACGACTCAGCCAACCACCATCATGAATCACACAACTGCCCAACGTGAGCATCATCAAAATCTGAATTAAAAGCCGCTGCCACGACAACGGCGCACCAAAGTCCGGCAAATTACAAGCCAACAGCGTCGCCCCCATCAAAGCCAGGGGTGCCCAGTTTGCCTGCACCAGCTTAGTCAGCGATCGATACGCCCCCGCATTATTCAGGATATGCGCCAGTAACACCCCCAAACAAATCGGCGTAAACGTAGCCTGCAAAATTTCCAACTTACTAAAGTCAGGCCCAATCCACGCAAGAAGCACTGGATCTAGCACATGAAAGTTGATCAACTGATTGATGACAAGAATCACAGCCAGAATAGACAACACCGCCGCAGGCCGTTTGACAAACTTCTCCACGGGCGGCCAGATTAAATAAAACTGCGCTTCAGTCGCCAGCGACCACGCCACCGACATGAACGTGGTGAGGTGAATCCAATTCGACGTCAACGTCAGGTGATAGGGCAACTCAGCATAAAACGGTTGCGCCATACCCGCTGCTGGTTTGAGCAACAAGCCAATCACCACCAGGCCCAAAACCGCGTAATAAAGCGGGAAAATCCGCAGGGCGCGGCGAATATGAAATTTTTGCAAGTCAATCGAGCCGTTACGCTCCCGTTCGCGCAACAGCAGCGTGACGATGAGAAACCCGCTGAGCGTAAAAAACATATCAACCCCAAGGAACCCCCGGCCCAAAATGGGTTGAAGGTGCGGCGAGGATTGAGTATGGTGCCAAACAACAGCAATGATACTGATAAAACGAAATCCGTCTAAGGCCCGGAAAACACGGCGCTCCTGAAATTGCTCATAGGTCTGAGCCGTGGACGGTGGTGATCCTTGAGAGATCCGGATATCATCCATGAATAAACCTCACGAAATTGGCACTTACGGCGAGCAGGCATTACCTAAGGCGAAAACGAACCAGTAGTCTCTCGGATTTGCCCTAATTCTTAATTCAGATGCACCAGAACAACGACATAACCAGGAAGCTATCCCTGAAAACAGGCAGCAGTGACCGCAGTGGCAATCGTCCAAGTCCATAGCTATGGCATTTTATGGGCGTAGCCTAACAAATCGGCACGCTATTCCTTCACCGGAAAAATACTGAGAATTGGCGGTGCAGCGATCGCTTTCCAGGGTTGCCTTCCCAAGATTTGCGGAAAGGCGAAGGGAATTCTGATAAGAAGTTTTGCGGTGGGTCAAGGTGTCATCGGGGTTCCTTAGCCAAAGGGGGCCTACTCCAGACCAAGCCACAGCCCTTATAATGAAGGCTGTTTAGTTTTTAGATGTTGCTCTTGTGACTACCACTCCCCTGCGCTCTGGTTCCCCGTCTGCCAATCTTGAACAGCGTCCTGATGCTGATGGGCGGTTTGGCAAATTTGGTGGGAAGTATGTGCCCGAAACCCTGATGCCTGCCCTGACAGAATTGGAGGCAGCTTTTGCAGAGGCCAAGGCGGATCCGGCCTTCCAAGCCGAACTCGCAGAATTGTTGCGGGATTATGTGGGGCGGCCCAGTCCGCTTTACTTTGCTGAACGGCTGACGGCACACTACGCACGGCCCGACGGCACTGGCCCCCAAATTTACCTGAAGCGAGAAGACCTGAACCACACAGGTGCACACAAGATTAACAATGCGTTGGCGCAGGCATTACTGGCCAAGCGCATGGGGAAAAAGCGGATTATTGCGGAAACGGGGGCTGGGCAACACGGGGTGGCGACGGCGACAGTCTGTGCACGCTTTGGGCTGGAATGCGTGATTTATATGGGCATTCACGACATGGAGCGCCAGTCGTTGAATGTGTTTCGGATGCGGCTGATGGGGGCGGAGGTGGCTCCGGTGGCGGCAGGAACAGGCACGCTGAAGGATGCGACGTCTGAAGCCATTCGGGATTGGGTCACAAATGTGGAAACGACTCACTACATCTTGGGGTCGGTGGCTGGGCCGCATCCTTATCCGATGATGGTGCGGGATTTCCATGCCATTATTGGGCAAGAGACGCGATCGCAATGCCTGGAAAAATGGGGCGGCTTACCCGATATCCTGTTGGCGTGTGTTGGGGGTGGCTCTAATGCGATGGGCCTATTCCATGAATTTGTGCCAGATGCCGGAGTGCGGCTGATTGGGGTGGAAGCCGCCGGAGAAGGGGTAGACACAGACAAACACGCAGCAACCTTGACCCACGGGCGTGTTGGGGTTTTGCATGGCGCAATGAGCTATTTGCTCCAGGATCACGATGGTCAGGTGACTGAGGCCCATTCTATTAGTGCAGGGTTGGATTATCCCGGTGTTGGGCCAGAACACAGCTACCTGAAAGATTTGGGGCGGGCCGAATATTACAGTGTGACAGATCAACAAGCATTAGATGCGTTCCAGCGCCTCTCCCAACTGGAAGGGATTATTCCGGCCTTGGAAACAGCCCATGCGATCGCCTACTTAGACACCCTGTGTCCGCAATTGGAAGGTTCGCCCCGGATTGTCATCAACTGTTCTGGGCGGGGCGATAAGGATGTGCAAACCGTCGCCAAAGTCTTGAATCCCTAAATTTTCTGGGATTTAGGAAACGCGATCGCCCTAGGAGCGATCGCATCAATCAAACCACAATAAAAACCCCGACTCCAATGACAGAGCGGGGTTTTGTTATTATTGCCATCCAGCCCTATGGACTGGCGAAGGTATCGAGTTGCTCTTTAGCTAAATTGACTCAGGCGATCGCGCTGAAAATGTCGGTCGCGTGAGTTTCAGTGTTAATGGTCGTGTAAGCCTGACTAATTTTGCCATCTGGCCCAATGATGTAAGTGACCCGTTGGGAATAGGGGGTGCCATTAAAGTCACCCAGCACATCATAAGCTTTGGTCAGTTGGCCATCGACATCAGCCAACAGCGGAAAGGGCAGATTAAATTTTGCTGTAAAGGCTTGGTGCGAGGCTTCATCATCCATGCTGACCCCAAACACCGTGATCCCCTTGGCGAGATATTGTTCATAGTTATCTCGGAAGCTGCACGCTTCTTTGGTGCAACCGGGCGTGTCATCTTTGGGATAGAAGTACAGCACAACAGTCTTGCCAGCATAATCAGCCAGCTTAACGGTGTTTCCGTTTGTGTCTTTGACGGTGAAATCAGGTGCGGTAGCGCCAACGGACAATGGCATAAGGCTTCATTCCCTTGTGATGCATGAACATTAAAAATTGTAATGTTTAATGCGAAAGTTTCATGCGATCGCCCAGGAACTTCTTACTCAGTCTCGCCCAGGCCGGGGCAACCGCAGCGATCGCAACTCCTCCACCCCTTGCCTGTCCATCGCAATTCGTAACGTTCTGAGATAGGGAACTACAAGTCTTTCTGAAAATCTGTATCTTATAATACTAAATATTGAACACTCCTTTAATCCCTGTCTGGGTCGCGACGATTAAAGATGCTGTAAACCGTTCCCTTACTTAGTGTGAAACGAATGAATCTTGAGACGGAATTTCGAATCCGCTTACAGTTGTTGCGGTTAAGCCAATCCTTGTATGGATGTGCTTACAGTGTGGCAACAGAAGCTTGTATCGAGTTATTTCAGCCTCAGCTTGAACTCCAGCCCGAATATCAATCCTCCGATTGGGTCAAGTTGAAGTATCCACCGAGTGAATTGAGCCACGACGAAGCCTTGTTGCTATGCCAATGTTCTGCAAATCATTGGTTAGCCTGGATTCCTGATCATGGTGAAATTCTGCTGGCAACAGATGAGTTTATGAGCCTTTAGTCAGTGGGGGCGTTGGCTCTTTGGTAGTTTAGCCAGCACCGTACCAGCAAGGCTTGCCCACAGCAGCCCTTAAGCCTCCGCGATCGCCTGTCGGTTCAAATAGTCCTGCACTGCGGTGAGCACTTGTTTCGCCCCATTGAAGGTCAGCGTGGCGATCGCGGCCTCATAGTCAACCCAGCAATAGCTTTGAATTTCTTCCGGCTGACAGTTGACCTGCGCCGCATGGACAAACGCAGGAAAGTAAGTCACGGTCTTGGCAAACCGCTGCCCTTCGCGGGTAAAGCCATAGTGCTCAGAAAAACTCACCGCCTCAATCAAACTGTAATCCACAATCCCCGTTTCTTCGGCAAACTCCCGACACGCCGCTTCAAGGGGGGTTTCGCCAGGATCGGCGTGCCCTTTGGGAAAACCCCAATGTCCTGCATGATGCTGAATCAGCAAATATTCGTGGCTGCCGTTGGTTTGCAAAATCGGAATAATGCCAAAAGCCTCGTCTTTAACAGAACTCTTTGAATCAACCATGAGCAGGTGTGTGAAAATCGGTTATTGCATGATAACTCAGGCAGAAAAAGTCGTCTCGGCGGTTTAGCGCGCTGGCAGGTGTGCTTTGGGACAGATCTTTGCATTTGGTCATCTTCGTTATCCTAAGTGAAGATTTGCAAGCCTCACTGTTAAAACATTTCATGCCAAACTCAGATTTTAATTCACTCAACCGTCGTCAACTTTTGCACCTGGGCGGTTTAGCCCTGGGGGCGGCCACTTTGCCAGCGGCCTGTCGCCGGGGCCAAGACTCCGTTGCCTCTACCACCGCCGCCGCACCGATCGCCACCACACCAGAAGCGATCGCCATGCCTGTCAGGACTACGCCCACCGGGGTGAGCCGGGTTGTCCTAGTCAAAACGGATGATCGGGTTGCGGGCACTCGCAAAGCCCTAGACCTGCTCCAGCCAGAGGGCTTCAGCAATCAAACAGTTTTCATCAAACCCAATTACAACACGGGTGATCCGGCCCCGGCAGCCACAGATACCGCCTTGTTAGAAGCGCTGGTGCAGGAGGTGCAAGGGGCAAAAGCCAGCACGATTACGGTTGGCGATCGCAGTGGTATGGCGCAAACGCGGCAGGCCATGACCACCAAAGGGGTGTTTCAACTGGTCGATAAATATGGCCTCAAGGCGATCGTATTTGATGAGCTGCAACGGGCCGATTGGCAGTACTTCGCCGCTGCCCAAACGCATTGGAGCCAAGGATTTGCGATCGCGCGGCCAGTCTTGCAAGCTGGCGCTGTGATCAATACCTGTTGCCTCAAAACCCATCGCTTTGGGGGCCACTTTACCCTATCGCTGAAAAACACCATTGGCATGGTTGCCAAATACGTCCCCGGCGATGACTACAACTATATGGGCGAGTTACATTCATCGCCCCAACAACGCTTGATGATCGCCGAAGCCAACACGGCCTATCAGCCGGCCCTCATCCTGCTAGATGGCGTGGAAGCCTTGGTCAATGGCGGGCCAGAAGCGGGTAAAAAAGTCCCGGCGGGGGTCATCTTGGCTGGCACCGATCGCGTCGCGGTGGATGTCGTCGCGGTGGGCATTTTGCGATCGCTGGGCACCACCGCAGCCGTCACCAACGGTTCCATCTGGCAACTTGAGCAAATCCGGCGGGCTGTTGAGTTGGGCCTGGGGGCCAGCACCCCTGAACAAATCGAAATCGTCACCGCCGATCAACCCAGCCAAACCTTAGCCGATCAACTGCGACCTTTATTAAGGGTTTAGCACTGAATAGGGCAACCTTGCTTTATACTGTGATTTCTGTTGATGAGCCGATCGCCCAGCCTCCCTTGCTTGGTGGCCGCACTGGCCAGGTTCATTCACCGCTTAATCGTTTGGTTGCGCCAGGAAAACACCAGCCATGAAAACAATCCTGTTCCTGTTGGGAGAACTCGACGACGATGACATTGATTGGATGATTGCGAACGGCGATCGCCGCACCATTCCCGTCGGCACAGTGCTGATCAACGAAGGACAACCCATTGAACAGCTCTTTGTCGTGCTGGAAGGCGCACTGAGCGTCACCACCAACGCCGTGCAAGGCCAGGAAATTGCCAGCCTCCTCAGTGGGGATATCGTCGGGGAAATGTCCTTTGTGGATACTCGCCCCCCGTCAGCGACCGTAACCGCCAAACAAGATTCCCTCATCTTAGCCATCGATCGACAACAACTCGCCACCCGGCTCAAGCTTGATGTGGGGTTTGCGGCCCGCTTCTACCGCGCGATCGCCATTTCCCTCTCCAGTCGGTTGCGCGTCACGGTGCAACAACTCAAAAACTTAGATATCTCCGGGGCCGGTGTGACCGAACTCCCGGCGGATGAACTATCGATCGATGCGAAAGAAAGTATGGCCCTGGCTAAAACACGCTTAGATTGGTTGTTACGCCGACTCAAAGAACACGAAGAAATTCTTTAATCCGGTGCTGAATGCCAACCAACTTGAGCGTTTTAACGAATTTGGGCGTTCTAACGAATTTGAGCGATCGCACCGTCCAGTTGCAATCTAGCCATGCCCCAATCTGGCCGACAATTGGGGATCGCGTGGCACCTTTTGCTCACCTTTCGCTCAAGCGTGCAGAACACCACCACCAAACTTAAGCCGAGTGCTCCGTCGAGGCATCAGAAGCAGCATTTGGGATTTCCGCCTGTAAGGCATCAATGTTGGCTTCCCAGTTTTCACCATCAAATTGGGTGATGCGAAATTGAGTCGTCACGTTATCGTCGAAACAGTGCACATTGACATCGATCATGTCCGGGTGCGATCGGGGATGATAAAATCCATGAATGCCGCAATGACGACAAAATAAGTGTTTCGCCGTCCCCGTATTGAACTGATATAGCGTTAAAGCATCCTGTCCCTGGAGCAGTTGAAACCGCTCTGGAGGCACAATCAAATGCAGAAATCCTTTTTTGCGGCAAATCGAACAATTACAGGCTGTAGCTAGCTCTGACTCGGGGTTGGCCCAAACTTGGAACCGCACCGCACCACAATGACAGCCCCCAGCATAAACAGTATAGTCGGCTAAATTCATATCAACAGTTGAACTCAGTTGGGAACATGAATTGGATTAATTCCGCGCTAAAAAGCTCCACTGTTCCATCTCTACATTTAAAATAAAATAAGCGCAAGCTAGAAAATCTAGTGCGCTTAATCCCTAACCCTTTCGGTGCAACGTACCCGTTTGTCCTTGACTTCTACAGTACTAGTAAAAAAAAGGGAACGGCGCTCCGTTTAGATATTCTTTAGGATCAGCTTAACTATTAGTTACTTTCGTTTCTTTCCTTACTCGAACCCCATTATGGCTGTTGAAGTTTGTTTTTTGCCAGACAATGTAACCGTTGCCGCCGAGGCCGGTGAACCCCTCTTGAACGTCGCTCACCGGGCCGGGATTACGATTCCGACGGGGTGTTTGATGGGGTCTTGCCATGCCTGCGAAGTGGAAATGGATGATGGGCGGGCAGTTTGTAGTTGCATTAGCACGGTTCCCGCTGGGCGATCGCAATTGACAATCCATCTCTATTCCGATCCAGCCTGGTAGCCAACGATCCTGGCAGCGGGAACAAAGCCTGTTGAACGGGCAAAACCCGCCGCCTCACGATCGCCCAGCTTGCCACCGAAAACTAGCGCCGCCGCCCAAGATGAGTTTGATAGTGCTGGATTAGCAGCTTTGCCTGCGCCTGCGCCGATAAGCGCTGTTCGGCCCATTGTCGTGCAGTAGCCCGCATGGGAATGAGGTGTTGGGGCTGGGCTAAAACGCCCATTAAGCAGTCAACAAACTCTGACACGGTTGTTCCACAGCAGAACCCAGTTTTCCCTTCCACAATCGTTTCCGCCGCGCCGCCCGTCCGCGATCGCAACACTGGGAGCCCCGTCGCCAGCGCCTCAATCGCCGCCATCGGGAACCCTTCATACAAACTGGGCATGACGAGCAAATCACTGGCGTAGTAAGCTTGGCGGGGATCCATCCAACCGTAAACTTTGCAAGTCGCTTCCAGGCCCAAACCCGCGATCGCCTGCTGCACAGCGTCGGTTAATTCCCCTTCTCCCACCAAAATAAACTGCACATCGTCCCGGCCCGCTTGTCGCATCGCTTTGGCCGCTTCCACCACCGCCAGGGGTTGCTTAGAAGGATGCATCCGCCCCACAAACAAGACAGCCGTTTGGTCACGCTTCAGGCCAAACTGGGCTCGCGCCTGGTGTCGTTCTGCGGCAGTTGGTGCGTGATAGCGATCGCAATCCACCCCGTTGAATACAATCTCCACTTTGCTGGGCGACACCCCCATTGAACGTTGCAAATAGGCCCGCGCCTCATCATTAAGCACAAAAAAACGACGGCCTTTTGGGGACAACCACCGCCGCAACACACCAATATCCATCATCCCAACCCGCTCGGTGAACTGGGTATTGTGGAGGGTGAACCAATCTGGAATGCGCCCCGCCAGATAGCTGCGTAACGCAGGGGCACGGCCATGCACATGAACGACATCCGGGCGAAACTCCCGCATCACCCGATGCACATCCCAAGCGCCCCGCGCGATCGCCCCAGGCCGTTGGGCAAAATCCGTCACAGTACACGGAATGCCCTGGGCTCGCAGGGGATTAATGTCTCCACCATCACAAACCAGCCAGACATCGTGATCCTGTTGGTGCAGCGTTTTACACAAGGTTGTGATGGCCGTGGCAACCCCTCCCCGATAAGCAGTCGAACCCATTTGCAAAATTCGGAGCGATCGCGTGGGGCGCGAATGCGTTGGATCTGACTTGGGTATTGGGTATCGGTCTAATACTGATTGAGCATCCAGAATACCTAAACTGTTCAGGGGCTTGTCAGTTGGTGGTTGGAACATGGTTTTGGGCCTACTCCGCCAAACTTGGCAGTGAAATGGAGCTACATTTTATGGCCCATCGCCTCGCCCAGCCCTATCCCGTTAGGCAGAAAAACTTACTGAAATCGCGCACCATTAGAAGGAGATTTAGGTGGAATCGAACCGCCAATCGTTCTAGAGCGTAATTTTAAAGGGATGGAGACAGCGATGAAGCGACTCAAGTTCTGCCAAGCAACACCCTATCGAACCCATGCAATTCATGGCGCGATCGCCCCCGCTCCTGCGATCGAAAAAATCATGGGGAGAGTTTCGGCCAACGTATTTTTCTAAAGTAGAATATCCCTGTAACTGGGGCAGCCATTGAACCCAGCGCCGCCGTGATTCAAGAGCCAGCCAGTTTGGCCTGGTCACCACTGCCCCACAAAACACCTCAAACTTGATGCGGCCTCAGAGGTTGCTCGTCCTTCAGTGTTGGCCTCTACTATGCTCCCGATCCCTATGACCAAATCAGGTAAAACCTATCGTAATGGTGCGTTCTGGATCGTTTCATCCGGCGCGATCGCCGCCCTGGGATTGGGGGGATGGGGCCTTTATCAACAAGTTCTGCGCCAATCCCCACCGGCGATTACGGTAACAGTCATTCCCGTCAGCCGCGAAACCATCGAAGAAACCATTAGCGAGGGTGGCCTCGTCGAGTTAGCCAACCAACAAACCCTGAAGTCACCAGAAGATGCCACCGTAGAACAAGTTTTTGTTGAGGCGGGCGATCGGGTGAAAGCCGGAACGCCCCTCATTCTGTTACGGAACCGCCAAGCCCAAAAAGAACTACGCAATCAAGTCATTGATAATCAAAAAGCAGCCGTTGAACTCACCCGCAAACAAGAAATTGTCCGCGAAAAATTAACGGCCCTCAACAATGCCGAAGACCGCTTAAGAGATGTCCAAGCCTTATTACAAAAGGGATTTATTTCGGCCTTAGAAGTACAAACAGAACAAGACAAAGTAGATGACGCGCGCGCTGCTGTTAAAGATGCTGAAAATGAACAACTGAAGGCCACGTTAGATATTCAAAAAGGGCAAGCCGCACTCCGGGATATTCAACAAGGCTTAGGGGATAATCGCCTCAATAGCCCAATTGATGCCCTCATTTTAAGTGTGAATATTAAAGCCGGAGATGGCACAAAGCGAGAGACAGATTTATTAACGTTAGGCAATCCAAACCAAGAAATTGTACGGTTACAGTTACCAACCCTCAAGGCGAGCAAAGTACGCATTAATCAGCTTGCCAGAGTAAGTATGATTGGCCCAGATGCCAAGATTTTTTCGGGCCGAGTGGTGAGTCTATCCCCCCAAGCTTCAGCCAGTTCTTCAGATAACGATGCTGGTGCCCAGGCTCAGGCTAAAGTGGATGCTGTGGTTGCCCTGACCCGCCCCAGCAATATTCTGATTCCGGGCAGTCAAGTAAGTGTAGAAATTATTCTCAGTCAACGCTTAAAAGTACCTGCGGTGCCAATAGAAGCCATTCAAGCAATAGAATCTAATCCCTTTGTTTGGATCAAAAATCAAGCTGGGCAGGCAGAAAAACGACTGGTCAAACTTGGGTTACAAAGCCTTACCCAAACTGAGGTGAAATCAGGTTTGGAGGTCGGTGAAATGGTGGTATTGCCTAACCCAAATCAAGCGATCGCCCCTGGTACCCCATTACAAACTGAGACTGAATCCAGCCCTAAAAGCACACCCTAAACATGGCAATTTCGTTTCCCGATTTACTAAAGCTAACTTGGCGATCGCTCCAGAGCGACTGGGTGCGATCGAGTCTCACTGGACTGGGCGTTTTTATGGGAGTGGCGGCGGTGAATGCCACGCTTAACGTTGCGGCTATTACTAATGCCCAAATTGACCAGAAATTGGCGAGTCGAGACAAACCATTTATTACGCCCTTTATCAGACCGAAATCAGGCTATGAATGGCCCATGCTAACCGATGCTGATAAATTAGCCATACAACGAGTCATCCCTGAAATTCGTGAAATTAGCAAAACGGCTAATTTATGGATTGTAGACTCCGTTCAATTTGAAGATATAAAAGCAGACAATGTTGATATCGTTAGTATCTCAGACAATTATCTGGATACCACAGGTCGCTTAATCCTAGCAGGACGTTTCTTTAATAACACCGATTTCAAGCAATATCGCCCAGTGGCGATTATTGATCAAATGTTAGCGGATGTATTATTTCCAAAACAATCTCCCCTTAACCAGGCAATTTATGCTTCTGGTAATCGTTTAATTGTCGTGGGTGTAGTTGAAACAAAGACCAACAGAGAATCTAGTTTTCAAAGTTCGGGTACCCTATGGATTCCGCAACCATTAGCTAGTAGTATTACTCATTATTATTTCGATGTTTTCCAAATCTCTGCGCATCAATTAGAAGATATACCCACGATTGAAACAAAAGTTAAACAAGTGCTGGAAAAACGCTATCCGCAAGCCATTGTGATTACAAACAGTAATGCGAAAGACTTACTGAAAGAACGAGAACTACAAAAAACATCTTCCCGTGCCCTGGCGGGGGTTGGGCTCATTGCCTTAGGCATTGGTGGCATCGGCATTGCCAATATTACAATTGCAGCGGTATTAGAACGCACGAAAGAAATTGGCCTACGGCGAGCTATCGGAGCCACCCAGTTTGAGATTATGTTGCAGTTTATTTTGGAAGCCGTAATTTTGAGCGTTTTGGGTGGAACTGTCGCGATCGCGACAGTTCACGGGTTAACCGTCCTCACGACGACAACAGTGATTCAAGCGCCTTACCAATTTTCGCCTCGCACTGCGGCCTTATCAATGGGAGCGGCGATCGTGGTCGGTGTGGGCTCCAGCTTTTTTCCGGCCCTCCGCGCCACCCGGATTGATGTTGTCACGGCACTACGCGAATAAGGAGTCAGCGTTGATGTTATGGTTTTGGCAATGCTCGGCTTGGGTTTGGTCAGGGACGATCGCTCTGGCAATCAGTGGCAGTTTCGCGATCGCCCCCGCCATTTTGGCCCAACCCACACTCCCAGAAAAATCTCTATCCAACTCCCCCCCAGAATCTACTCGCACTGTTTCACTCAATCTCCAAGACATCATTACATTAGTAGCTCAGTCCAACCGCGATTTACGCAACGCACAGCTTGATCGCATCGTCCAGCGCCAAGAACTGAAAGAAGCGGAAAGTCGATTCGATCCCAAATTTATCCCTTCAATCACCATTGGCATTACTCAAAACTCAGCGACCACTGGATTTACTGGAGTCAGCCCCACTTTAAGCACTGGCACACTTCCCCAAAACTTCATCAACATTGGCTCTGGACGCACAGAACGAATCAGCGATCGCACTAATTTCAACAGCACCACCCAACTGCAAGCCCAACTAAGAACTCGAATTGGCACTCAAGTTCAACTCACAACTGATCCCTTGTCAGACTTACCTTTTAGTTTACGTATTACTCAACCATTACTCCGAGGCTTTGGTCGCACAGTCAACGAAGCTCCCATCAAAGCAGCCCGACTGATAAACACGAAACAATCGCTTGATTTACGTCAAACTCGCATCAACAAAATCACCGAAACGATTCTTGCTTATTGCACACTATATCAACGCCAAGAATCTGTCCGTATTCAGGAAGCATCCCTCGCGAGTCAACGCTATCAACTTCAGGTAACCCAAGCCCTGGTTCAAGCTGGCCGTAGAGCACGGGTGGACTTGGTGAATGTACAGCAAAGTATTGCTGACGGAGAACGAGCCTTAATTGCAGCCAAAAATCAACTAACATTAGCAAATTCTGTATTGGTGCGTTTGATTGACACCGCAGAACCCCTTACGATCGCGATCGCGCCAGAAAGCATTGACACTCTCATTCAAATGGCAGTTGTTCGGGCTCAAACCTTAAACCGCACAGCCTTACTTGAAACGGCTTACCTGAACCGTCCAGACTATCTACAAGCCAAAATTGATATTGAAACCGAAAAGCTGAATCTGGTTGTCGCCCAGGATAATAAACGGTGGGATTTATCCCTACAAAGCGATACCAGTATTGGCGCGGCTTCACAAACCGCAGCTAGCTTAGTTTTATTACGAGAGTTTGGCAATCAACAGCTAGAAACGGAAACTCAACGTCGCCAAATTGGCATCCAAAAAAATACAAACCGTTTAAACCAACTGACAGAAAAAGTGCAGACTGACTTGGATGATCAGCTCAATACAATTGCTGCAACTCAACAGCAAATCATTGCTGCACAACAAGCCACAACACTGGCCCAGCAGCAACTAGAGATTGCCCAAGAACGGATTAGACAGGGGCGAGATAGTATTTTTGAAGTCACTCAAAAAGAAAATACACTGAGAGAGGCTCGTAACAATGAACTCAATGCAAAACTTGAATTTATTACTGCGATCGCACAGCTAGATCAGGTGTTAGGTACAACACTAGCAACTTGGAATTTCGTTGATTCAACATCATTTTGAACCGAATACTTTTGAATCCAATGCTTTTAAACTAAGCTTGATCTTAATCAATATCTAGAATGGAGCCTAAATCAAAACCAAATTTGACGAGGAAGAGCCTAAATATTACTTCTACGGCTTTACCTCAATCCTGCGATCGCCTCCTCAATCAACATAATTGAACTCAACGAGAGGTTTGTCTTACATCAAATTAAATATACTCAATTTTAATCTAAATAAGAGAAAGGGACGCAATTACAAGGATGGCCAAAAATATCTCATTCTAGCCCCAAGAATACGCCCCTTCTGTGAACTTTGCACACTTAGTCCTAGCGAGTAGTCATTAAACTCAGGCCAAGCGTTTTATACAACTCTGCTTTATTTAGTCAAAGCGAGTCGCGCCATCTCATTTAGTTTTTGACGCATTGCTAAGCTGGCAACACCATCAACATAATAGCCATGACGACGTTCAAACTCTTTTACGGCTGCAACAGTTTTAGGGCCATAGAAAGGCTGATTGGCAGGAATATTGGCTTTAATGACCGTATTCAAATTGTCTTGCAAAATCCGCATAGCCTGTTCTGCCTTTGCCATCGTGATTGGCCCTGCAATGCCATCGACCTTCAACTTGAAGTAAGCCTGAAAGTCTTTAATCGCATCAACCGTGATTTTATCTACTAATGGGCTGTTGTTGCTAGAAATAGGAAAATTCGAGTCTGGCTCTGGTGCGTAAGCAAATCCATGTCCGTTCAAAACACTACGAAACTGAGCATTTGTGTAAGTCATGATTGAATCCTTTTGGATTGTGTGGTTGTGTTTGACATTGCTAGCTACAGCCACCTCAATCAACTTTTCGGGCGGCATCTCATAAATCACTCATCTGGGGGAGCGGCGCGATCGCCCCTGCTCAAGCCCCCTGTCGCAGCAATTATCCAGTAAAGCCCTACATCACAAGATGTAACTGGGAACCTTGAGTCGTCTTTTGCACTTCGATCCGGGCCTGGAATGCGGCCTTGAAGTGGGGCACATGAGTAATCGCTAAAATACAAGCAAAATCACTGGATATCGCATTGATCGCCGCTACCAGGCGATCGCACCCAGCTTCATCTTGAGTGCCAAAACCTTCATCAATAATCAACAGTTGCAAAGCCGTACCCGAACGTTGAGCCAGTAAGCGTGCCAGAGCAAGCCGAATTGCAAAATTGACTCGAAATGCCTCCCCCCCTGAATAGGTTTCGTAGGGGCGAGTTCCGTGGCTATCCGCAATTAAAATATCTAACGTTTCAATGAATTTGGGAGCCTGTTTTTTAGCCTTAGTGCGGTTGGAATTTTGACGATTCGCCCGTTGAGTAACAAATTGAATATGGAGTTGATTTGCACTTAAACGAGATAGAATCCGGTTAGTCTCAACTTCTAGTTGTGGTAAAACGGATTCAATGATTAAAGCTTGAATTCCATTTTTTCCGAACGCCTGAGCTAACTCTTCATGGATTCGATGTTGTTGACGAGCTGTTTGCAATTGAAGATTAAGATTAACTTCTTGTTGCTTCAAATTTTCCAAATAAATTTGTTGTTGTTGCAGTCGGCCAATAGTTGCAATTTTTACATCTAATTCTGTCCGACGTTGTTGTAAAACTAATTCTAACTCCCGAACATTTTCCTGTTCATCCAGGTGAGTTTCGAGCTGTTGATTCAACGTTTCGAGCTGAGCTTGGGCTAAATGCAGGGCATGGGAGCGATCGCGCAATCGTTGCTTTAAGTCATCATAGGCTTGCTTAGCTATGACATAGTGTTGCTGAGCTTGCCGCAATTCCTGATAACGTAACTGGCCCTCTTGTTGTTGCCGAATCCTGTTTTTCAGTGTTTCATGAAACTCTAAATCATAGCCAATATCAGCAATATACTGGTCATAACCAGCTAGTTGCTTTGTTGCTTCCTGCTGGAGATCTGCGATCGCAGTTTGTAGCTCGTCAAGGGTATGATTTAGCCCATTTTTTTGCTGTTCTAATTGCTGCCATCGCTTATGCGCCTGTTTTAGATCTGCGTGCTTCATATCTGCCCAGCGCCACCGATCTAATTCACCTCTAGCCAAAGCATGACTCCGTTCATCGTAGTTAACAGCTTCAAGTTGTTCATTGAGATGCTGCAATTCTTGCTTAAGGGATGCAGCGTAATCTCCCACTTGGAGCGATCGCTCTAATATTCCCATTTCAACAATGAATTGATGATAGGTTTGTTGAGCGTCATTTGCTGCCTGAAGTTGTTCTTGTAATTGTCCACGACGTTCCACCAATTCCGTGTAGATCGTTAATTCTCGATCCAATTCTCGATATTCCTGCCGTAAAATTTGGATTTCACGCTCTGAGGCGGCCAGTTGTTCTCGGATAATCCAAACTTGATCAAGCAAATGCTGCTTCTCCTGTTGATGCTTCTCCAGTGCAGTTGCCCAGTGCAACTCATCAAGGGGACGATCGCAAAATGGACAAGGCGGATGGTTGAGGGTTGAAACCACGCCATCAGGGGCGATCGCCAACGTTAACAGGGGCATCTCAACTTGGTGTTCCTGTTCATATTCAGTAACTTCGCCAGACCGTTTATTATCTATACCAATGGGCGTTTGTTGCTGAAGCAGTTGAATTTTTTGTTCAACATTGACTAACTGCATTTCAAGATTTCGCTGATCTGCTTGTAAGCGTTCCATAAAGCCACGTCGTTCAGTGCCTTTCTCCAACACTTGCTGTTGATAGGAACGACATTTTTCGAGATGCAAAATGCGATCGCACACTGCTTGTAAATCATGTTGAAGCTGAGTTTGACGCTCCTGTTGCTGCTGTAAGTGATGCGCTGTGATGGATAATTCTTCCAGGCGTGCAGCTAAACGTAAACGCTCATGTTCAATTTGTGTTTCTAGTTGCTGCTTTTGATGTAGCAACGGTGAAACTTGAAGCTGTTTTTGATCGAGTTCTTGTAAGTGCGATCGCGCTGCTTGAAATGACTTCAAACCACTTTCAATCGATTCAGCCTTGTCAAGTACCTTTCTTAACTCTTGCAGTTGTTGTTCCAAGAATTCAAGTTGATGCTGTGCTTGCTGCAATTGGCTTTGCAGTTGTGTTCGCTGTTCGTGCTGTTCTTGGCAATATTGTTGGCGCTGGGTTTGGGCGAGTTGATAGGCTTTAAACCGACTTGCAAGATGTTCTTCCTGAGCTTGTAAGGCTTGCAACTGAGCATATTCAGCTTCAATTATTTCAGCCTGCGCCAAGATCGTTTTTAAGTTCTGAAGCGTGTGCTGCGCAGCTACTAATTCTTGTTCAAGTTGCTGATGATCGCGCTGTAAGGTTTGTTGATGTTGGCAATGCCATGTACGTTGCTGCTGCCAGGTTATACGCTGCTGTTGGTGGGCTTGAAGGTGTTGCAAGCGATCGCGATCAATAGCCTGGGCTTGGTGCATCTCCGCCAACGCCACTTCGAGGGCCGTCAACTCCGTGGCGATCGCCGTTTGTTGCTCAAGCTGCTGTGTAATGAGCGTCAAATTTTGCTCTAGTAACTCAATTTGGCCTTTGAATTGTCGTGCCCGATCTTTAGCTTGTTCAACCAGTTGATCATATTGGGTCAGTTTTAATAAATCTGCCAAAATTTGTTTACGTTCACTGGGTCGTTTGAGCATAAATTCATCCGCACGCCCCTGACGCAGATACGCTGAATTGATAAAAGTATCATAGTCCAGGCGCAGATGCTCCAAAATGCGCTGCTGAGTGGCTCGCACCCCCCGCCCCGTCAACACCCGAAAGGGCAACGTCGCAGGACTGATGGCTCCCAAGCTTGTCATCAACTGGTCAACCTTTCCTTGGGCAACTTGAAATTCTAAATGAGTGCTGCGGTTGCGTTGCCGACTGCGCAAAATTCGATAAATGTGGTTGCTACTAATAAAAATAAAGTCCACTTGGCCTTCATCCGTCCCAAGATGAAGCACATCATCATCACTCGCCGCACGACTTTCTCCCCAAATCACCCAGGCGATCGCTTCCAACAAAGAAGATTTACCTGCACCATTGGCTCCACAAATACAGGCAGTATGAATCCCCCGAAAGTCTAAGGTCGCCTCTCGATAGCTCAGAAAATTTTTGAGGACTAAGCGTAACGGAATCATAAAAGCGCAATTAGCGGATAGACAGTTGCAGGATTCCCCGAAGTAAACACCCCATCAAACGACAGTACAAAAGAACCAAGAAGGGAGACTTTAAACTCAGTTTAACGGCAAAGATCAAACTCAAAGTTAGCCTTACTCTCGCTCAAAACATTAGGCAGGAGGGCTTCGGTCGATCTTTTCTAAGGCATAAAGTTATCTTGGGTCATTACATTTGCTCCAAAAATATGAAAAAAGACTACTCTCAGCGTAGCAGTACAGTCGAACTTTAGTACAGAAGATCCCAAAAAGAAAGGACTTTTGTTATATTTTTTTAGGTATTTCAATTTCCTGTCGCGATCTAGTCGGTTGAATGGGAAAAAATTGAGTTCCCAAGGGCTTAACCATTGCCCTCAGTCCCACTTCAAAAGGAGAAAAATAGATTGCTAGGCAAGCCGACCCAGGCATTAGGCAAGAGCGGGGTCATTTATGCCGTCAATCGAAGGTTTAAAGCCATATTTTTTCGAGGTCAAGTTGCCGTTTGAGCGATCGCCCCAGGTTGCAGTGGGGATACGCCGGAGGCCCAGGCCACCATGAGAAACGGGAGCGCAATCAAGACTTTGGCCCCAGAAATGGCTTCAGAAAATATGGGCCTGGGAAATTGAGCCGGGAAAATTGGGCCTGACTATTGAGCACGGTAGCCTGTTTGCACGGTTGGCATTGCTCAGGACAAACCCAGAGGCACCTGTGCTTTGATAGAAACAAGGATAGGGTTTTGCCCGTGAGCACTCGTTTCTAGGTGGGCCAGGGGCAACCGCGATCGCCACACACAACAGACTAGGCTGGCCGCCCGTGGCAGGCTATTACACCAGCCAAACGGAACAGGAGTGATGGGTCAAGGAGGCTATGGTCATAACGCTGACGCTGATTTTGTTGATTGGGTTAACGCCATTTGGGTTGGGAGCGTGGTTGACGATCGCCCGGTTGCGATCGCACTCAGCCCAAATGCAAGCATTGCAACGAGGCGGCAACCCAAGCGGACGGAGAACCCCAACGACATTTTGGCCATCGACGGTGGGGGCGGAGGATGCTCGCTATGTTGAGGGCTTAGGCTACATTGTTGGCAATATTTTGTGCCGCTACAATGCCCGGTCGGCCTCGCTGCGGTGTGCCGTCAACCCATCTGGCCCGTGCGACGGTTGCTTACATTATGAGGAAATTGCGATCGCCCCCTTTCCTCCAGCACCGCCAACGCCAACGGAGACAAGCGCCCCCGCGCCCCCCAATCATCCCGCTTACCCACCGGCAGGATAGTGGTTTCTGTTCTCGGTTGGAGAGTAAGATTGAAATTCTGGATGGTAATGGTGTGGCGATCGCGCTGGTGACCGTGGCCTGAGATTCACTATTTTTTGTCGCCTTATGATTTTTCCGAATTACGCTCAGTTTGTCGAACTTGCTAAACAGGGGAATTTTGTTCCGGTCTACCAAGAATGGGTCGCCGACCTAGACACACCCGTATCGGCTTGGTATCGGGTGTGTAGCGGGCAACCCTACAGCTTCTTGCTGGAATCGGTCGAAGGGGGCGAAACCATTGGGCGCTATAGTTTGTTGGGGTGTGATCCACTGTGGGTGCTAAAGGCCAATGGCGATCGCACCGTGCAAACCTATCGAGATGGCACCACCCACGAGTTTGCCGGCGATCCCTTCGCGGCGTTGGCCCAGTGTTTAGCGCCCTATCATCCCGTGCAACTGCCCCAATTGCCACCCGGAATTGGCGGCTTATTTGGCTTTTGGGGCTATGAGCTAATTCATTGGATCGAACCACGGGTGCCCGTTTATCCCGCCACTGAGGCCGATTTGCCTGACGGATTGTGGATGCAGGTGGATAACCTGTTGATCTTTGACCAGGTGAAACGCAAAGTCTGGGCGATCGCCTATGCTGACCTGCGCGATCCCAACACCAACCTGGAACACGCCTATCAACAAGCCTGCGATCGCGTGACCCAACTGGTACACAAATTGCGATCGCCCTTGGCAGAACAAGCCCGCCTCCTGGCCTGGGCACCCCCCACCCCCACCCCCACCGCGCCTGTCACCCTCAGCCCTGGCTACACCAGCAACTTCACCCCCGAAGCCTTTTGTACCGCCGTCGAACGGGCCAAAGACCACATTCGCGCCGGGGATATCTTCCAGGTCGTCATTTCTCAGCAACTTTCCGCCGAATACGTTGGCGATCCCTTCGCCCTCTATCGGTCGTTGCGCTTAATCAATCCTTCCCCCTATATGGCCTTTTTCAACTTTGGGGATTGGCAAATCATCGGCTCCAGCCCCGAAGTGATGGTCAAAGCCGATCGCAGCAGCAACCCCGCCGATCCACTCATTGCCACCGTGCGGCCCATTGCTGGCACCCGCCGCCGGGGCGAAACCCCCCAAGAAGACGAAGCCCTCGCCGCCGACTTGTTAGCCGATCCCAAAGAAATCGCCGAACATGTCATGCTCGTTGATTTGGGGCGCAATGATTTGGGCCGAGTTTGTCTGAATGGCTCAGTCCAGGTCGATGAACTGATGGTCATCGAGCGGTATTCCCATGTGATGCACATCGTCAGTAACGTGGTGGGCAAACTGTCTCCTGACAAAACCGCCTGGGATTTGCTGAAAGCCTGTTTCCCCGCCGGCACAGTCAGCGGTGCACCCAAAATCCGCGCGATGGAAATTATCCATAACCTGGAACCCTGTCGGCGTGGCCCCTATTCCGGGGCCTATGGGTATTACGACTTTGAGGGCCAACTGAATACGGCAATTTCCATCCGGACGATGGTGGTGCGCAGCCAGGGAGATGGGAAACATCGGGTCAGCGTGCAAGCGGGTGCGGGCCTGGTAGCCGACTCCGTACCGGAAAAAGAATATGAGGAAACCCTGAACAAAGCACGGGGAATGCTGGAAGCAATTCGGTGTTTGGGGCAGGGCCAGTAGGGCCAAACTATGCCCTAAAACGGCTGCCACATCAAGCTTTTGGGAATCGACTGGGGGATGGCGCTCGCGCTCGTGCGGGTTTTGCTGCCCCCAAATTTTTATCAACTTTAATCAACAGCGTTAGCCAGATTGCCCAATAGTCGCAGTAGCGTCCTGTAAAATTAGAGACTGTCTTTTTTGAAAGATTGACTGTTTCTCAAGTTTGACACCGCGATCGCCCACCGGCCATGCCAACGACAGTAACGGGTGGTCCGCATTAAGCTGGCGCTCCTTGCTGGGCAGCGATCGCAGCGCTATCTGTCTCCGTGTCCTTCGCGTCTATCCAAATCCTACTGAACTTCAGCGTTATGACTTCTTCAATTCGCTTCTTGATGTGCCCACCCGATCATTACGACGTGGACTACGTGATTAACCCCTGGATGGAGGGAAACGTCCATAAATCATCCCGCGATCGCGCCGTTGAGCAATGGCAGGGGCTATACCAAGTTCTGAAAGAGCGGGCCATTGTGGATCTGGTGCAACCTGAGCGGGGCGTGCCCGATATGGTGTTTACTGCCAATGCGGGTTTAGTGTTAGACAACGTGGTCGTCCTCAGCCGTTTTTACCACAAAGAGCGCCAAGGCGAAGAACCCTTTTTCAAAGCCTGGTTCGAGAGCCAAGGCTTTACCGTGCATGAGTTACCTAAAGATCTCCCCTTTGAAGGCGCAGGGGATGCCTTGTTGGATCGGGAAGGACGCTGGTTGTGGGCGGGCTATGGGTTCCGGTCTGAGTTGGACTCCCACCCCTATCTCGCCAAATGGTTGGATATTGAAGTGTTGTCACTGCGGTTAATGGATGAGCGGTTTTATCATTTGGATACCTGCTTTTGTCCCTTAAGCGGTGGGTATTTGTTGTACTATCCCCCTGCATTTGATGCCTATTCCAATCGCTTGATTGAACTGCGCGTTCCCCCCGAAAAGCGCATTGCGATCGCGGAAAAAGATGCGGTTAATTTTGCTTGTAATGCGGTCAACGTAAACCAGACCGTCATCATGAATAAAGCCAGTGACGCGCTGAAAGAACAATTAAATGGCTTGGGCTTTGAAGTTGTTGAAACACCGCTCACCGAATTTCTCAAAGCGGGTGGAGCCGCCAAATGTTTGACCCTCCGGGTCACAGAACCCATCATTCCCGATCATCGGGCGATCGCCACCGTTGAAAGCCGTACCATTCGTATGGAAGGCCACCTGCTCGATGCCGGGTTAATCAACCAGGCCCTCGACCTCATTGTCGAAGGTGGCGGCAGCTTCCAAGTCTTGAACTTTAACTTGGGTGAACAACGACAAAGTACATCCGCCGCCGATGTCAAAGTCACCGCCCCCTCCCATGAAGTCATGGAATCCCTCGTTTCTCAGTTGATTGACTTGGGGGCCGTCTCTCCGCCCCAAGAAGTCTGCGACATCATTTGGGAAACCGTCAACCAGGATGGAGTCGCCCCCGATGATTTCTATGTCACCACGATTTACCCCACAGAAGTGCGCGTTAACTGTGACTGGGTGAAGGTGCAAAATCAACGGATGGATGCGGCCATTGTGGTCAGTGACACCGCTACTGGCTCCAACGCTCAGTGCAAACTCCTGCGGGATTTGAAAGCAGGCGATCGCGTCGTCGTCGGCATCGAAGGTATCCGCACTATCCGCAAAACCGAATCCCGAGAACAACGGAACACCCAAGAATTTAGCTTCATGGGGTCTGGCGTTTCCAGCGAACGGCGAGTTGAACTGGTTGTCGAACAAATTGCCTGGGAAATCCGGCAAATCCGCGACCAGGGTGGTAAAGTTGTCGTCACCGCTGGCCCCGTTGTCATCCATACCGGGGGGGCCGACCACCTTTCCTGGCTTATTCGCGAAGGCTATGTCCAAGCCCTGCTAGGCGGAAACGCGATCGCCGTCCACGACATCGAACAATCCATGATGGGCACCTCCTTAGGGGTGGACATGAAACGGGGCGTCTCCGTCCGGGGCGGCCACCGTCACCACCTCAAAGCCATCAACACCATTCGTCGCTGCGGCAGCATTGCCAACGCCGTGGAACAAGGCATTTTGACCAAAGGCGTTTTCTACGAATGCGTGCAACACAACATTCCCTTTGCCCTCGCTGGCTCCATTCGGGATGATGGCCCCCTGCCCGACACCCAAATGGATTTGCTCAAAGCCCAAGAGGAGTATGCCCGCCTCATCGAAGGAGCCGATCTCATTCTGATGTTGTCCTCCATGCTCCATTCCATCGGCGTAGGCAACATGACCCCCGCCGGAGTGAAGATGGTCTGCGTCGATATCAATCCGGCAGTTGTCACCAAACTCAGCGATCGCGGCTCCGTGGAATCCGTCGGTGTCGTCACCGATGTGGGTCTGTTCTTGAGCTTGCTTGTCCAACAACTCAACCAACTTACCAGCCCCTATCGGATTGCTCAACTCGTTTAAGCAACCAAGTCAGCACCAAACTTAAACCACAAATTACCTAACTCAATCGCTCTCTGTCGTGATTGCTGGTAAACCAGAATCAGCATCGACAGAGAGTTTTCTTTTTTGTGTCCCTTGGCGTTCGATTTGCCCACAATCCATCAATCAAGTTCTCTCGTCAGTGCAACAGCACCACAGTCCTAACCTGGCTCATTCAGCACCAATGGATGAGTAAGGGGAGATGGCCACCTCCCCTCATCGGGGCACTCACAAGCAGCACCCCTACTGTCAAACATCCAGACCTTTGGCCGAATCGGGTCAAACCTCATCAGATCAACCCAGTTTTGCCCGACTCAAGCATCATCCTTCGACTTTCTCAAGCTTACCGGGTGGAGACAGAATCAACCCCATTAATGGAACCACCAACCGCTGTCCAGCCCTCAACGCCGCCTTGCAATTCCGCCACATGGACAAACCCAGCCTGACGAAGCAACTCAGCCGCCTCCTTCGTTTGCGCGTCGTCTGCTCCATAGACATAAATGTCACGAACGGCCTCCAATGAGGCTTTGGCTTGTTCCACCAAACACTCGATTGGCATGGGGATTGCCCCTGTAATGCGCTTGCGGTTGTACGTTTCGCGATCGCGCACATCAACAATGGTCAAAGCAGGCTCGCCCCACTCCAAACGCGCCTTCAAATCCTGAGGAGCGGCGATCGCCGTTAAAGCCGGAGGCGTGGGTAACGGAGTCGTCAAAGCGTCTTTCGCTCCTTGAATATTATCTCGCAGCGTACTCATATTTACATTCCTTTGCAGTGCAACATTCACACGCTAACGAAAATCAACGGTTGGGTTGTCTGTCAAAAGGGAGAGTCTCCCGGCTAAACTACCTCACCCATACCTCCGTCAGATAAAAAGAATTCCAAAGTTTTTTTCAATCTTCGTAACTTAAATAGAAAGCCCAGGCTATCGTGCCCTAAAATCCTGTGGTCTACTCTCTGCATGATCAGGAGGAAGCGAATGAGAAGCCACTTTCAGGCCGCCAAAGCCCACTTTGTTGCCAGCCACCAAAATCCCATTAATCAAGCCCTACATCACTTAACAAATCTATTGGCGATCGCAGCAGTGATCTGTCTATTTGTGGATTGGCGATTCACAATCATCTGCTTAGTTTTAACTCAGGTATTCGCCTTGGGTGGTCATGCCTTTTTCGAGAAAAATGAACCTGCTTTTGTCAAATATCCAGGGATTACCATTTTGGCCTCTTTATCCTGGTCATTTGAACACTGGTTTGGCTTACGTCAACTTTTGCAGCGATCGCAACAAATCAAAGAGTAAGAATGAGGCTCGTTCTAAGCAAATCTTAATTCATTGTATTCTCTCTGACTTCTAGCATTTCTTGCTACTAAACTTGAATTATCATCGTGCTAAATTCAGTGTATAGGAGCTAGTAAGCCTTATTCGAATTAGACTGCTTTATCCTTAGCCTCACTCTATTCCTGTTGAGCCTAAAGCATTGTAAAAACTCGCTTTCGACCATTTGAAGGAAATCCATAAGCAAGCGAAAGCAAGCGAAAAAGAGTAAAAATAAGGAAAACTGCCGGTAATCCAATTCAGCCCAGATAGCCAAAGCTTGCGATCTTTAATTGAGTTCTGAAAATCGTAACTATTAAGCTGATTGATCAATCAAGCGTTCTCTCATCACCTCGCATATTTTGCTTATCAAAAGACAGGAATCTTCTTCCAGTCCTATCGTCATTTGTCTTTTTCCTATCATCTCTACAAGGAGATAATCACCCAATGTTTATCAAGCACTCACACCAACAGTAAGCTAAAGATTGAGCGGAAAGCAGATAAATTCACAAACCAGGAAATTGACAAACGAGAATATATACGATTGGATGAATGTGATTCAAACTTTGTCTGTCAAGCAGAAAAATTTGGCATTGTCTTTGAAGATAGGCTCAGTTATTTTTAATGCCAAAACTGTTCTTCCCAAGATTTAGTCTATCCGTCTAGCCTATTGTTCAGTTGTCTGCATATCCAGGATTTTTACTGGTCAAGTCAGTCTTCTCAGGGCGATCGCGGCAACAATTCACAGATTGATTGATGATTAATTACTGGATATTGCTGTGACCGCTATCGACTTAAGTTTCTGTTCCTTTTCATTTGGATCTAACTAACATGTACGAGGGATTATTGGTCATCGATGCCGATGCTCACAAACTTGAAAACCCACTAATCATGCGGGATTATTTGGATTCCAAATATCGCGATCGCATTGGGCTAGTGATCGATCGCTTGGGCGATCAACGGGTTCGGGTTGTCGATTTCAACCCCAAAACTGGCCAAAATGATTTAATGCAACTGTTCCCCCAGCCCAGTGGATTAGGCAAAGGTGGATTCCGTACCCTACACCCTGAAACCACATTAGGAGCCATGTTCAATCAACCCCGGATTGAACAAATGGATGCGGAAGGCATTGATGTTCACATTATTTATGGCACGCTGAATTTAGTTTTTGCCTCATTACTCGATCACGACCTCGCGATCGCCCTCTGCCAAGCCTACAACACCTACATGGCAGAAGACTGTCGCCCCTACGGCGATCGCCTCAAACCCATCGGCGTTTTACCGCTGCAAGATATCAATGAAGCCATCAAAGAAATGCATCGCTGCGTCAACGAATTAGGCATGGTCGGGGTTGCCGTCCCCCCCAACCTCCCTGTTCCCCACCCGCGCGCCCCCGAAGCCTTTCCTGACATTCGCACCTGCAAAGCCATTAGCCATCCCGACTTCCGGCCCCTTCTGCAAGCCGCAGTAGATCTGGATGTGGCCCTTGGCATTCATGGCGCTCCAGGGTCGTACATGATGGGTGGCATCGCCGATCACATGGAAACCTTTGTGCTGACTCATATTTTTGTCCAGCGCAACCAACAGCAACACGCCATGACCCGCATGGTTTTTGATGGTGCCTTTGAACAATTTCCAACCCTACGAGTGGGCTTCCTCGAAGGCGGATGTGGCTGGCTCCCAGACTTAGCCCACGCCATGCACGAACACTGGGAAAAACGGATTCGTGACTTTGATCCTAAACATCCCTACCGCCCGTCTATGATGGATGTCACGCGGCACATGCTGCAAGAACGGGGAACTCACCACAGCACTAACGTCATCAGTCAAGTTAAAAATCTGTTTGACTTACTGTGGTCCGCCGAACACGACTCGATGAGTATTGATGACGAAAGTTTATACGAACACTACAACCTGCGCCATCGCGATCCCCTAGAATACTTTGAACGGGGCCAGATTTTTGTCTCCTTTGAATCGGATGATCCCGCTCCGGCCTATCTGCCCCAAGCGATGGGTGAAGTGGGTAAGCGCGTTGTTTGTTTCTCTGGCGATTATGGGCATTGGGATGGAGTGTTACAAAACTGTGTGCGGGATGCGGCCCACAAAGGTAATTACGATCGCGCCCACCTGGCCCAACTCCTTGCAGGCAACACGCTCAACCTCTATGGCGATCGCCTACGCCAGTCCTTACCCAAAGCCCTCCAACTCTCACCCGAACTAGCAACCTCTACTCATTAAGGTTTATCGAGGTGAGTTTATAGATGTCATTTCATAAACGTCATGTTATGAGTGGCAACCCAACCCCCATCAGCTTGAGAACAACTAAAGTTTTTTGCGAGAGGCAGTCTGGAGGCTGCCTTATTTTTTGGGCAATTTTTTGGGTAAAGGCATTTTCCCTAGCATTCTATCCAGGGTTTCGACCAATCCCCCCCTTCAAACCCACGAAAAGGCCGACCCAGAACCTCACCTAGCGTTTTGCCACTATTCCCCTGGCCCATTTAGCCAACTTCTCAACGCTCCCCGAAAAAGCTAAGATTGCCTGAAACTGATGCAAACTTCAAGAACTATGCGGATCACCCCCACCCCCTTGAGGAATCTGATTCTACTGGTGAGTAAATGAGCATGGGCAATCGTCATGGTTGCCCTTTCCCTCAGCTTGCGATTTTGTAACCCTGTAATGTAGCATCTTCCCCATCATGGCCTCCATTGCTCGCAAAAACCTGTTTGAAGATATTCCTCGCTTCATCGTCGCGCAAGCAGGGATTATGTTTGCGGTCAGCCTAGTCACCATTCAAGTTGGCATCCTAGATGGGTTTAGCCGTTCCACCACCCGCCTCATCGAACAATCAGAAGCAGACCTGTGGGTCGGCGCAAAGGAAATGCTGCACTTAGATGTGACCCTGCCCATGCCCTTAGAACGGTTAACTACGGCCCGCCAGGTCAAAGGTGTAAACCGGGCAGAGGCATTGAGTTCGCGGCAAGCCATTTGGCTAGACAAAGACAATCGCATTGTGCCAGTGCGGGTGTGGGGCTTTAATCCTGAAGGGCGGCTTTTTGGCCAGTGGAATCTGTTGCAGGGATCTTTAAAGAATCTGAAGGAGCCTTATACCTTTATTACCGATCGCAGTAACCTCAGTACGCTCCATCTCAAACAAGTTGGGGACACTGGGAAAATTGTCCCGTCCCAGGCGAAATTGGTCGGCTTAAGTGACGATACTCAATCTATGGCATCAGGTACGTCTATCTTTGCCTCCTTGGAAAATGCCAATGCCTTTGTTGGTAGTACGGGGTCAGCGCTAAACTGTACTTATGATGCCGGTGACATTCAATGCGACTCGCCCCTGGGAGCCACAACCGACCCTGCCAAGGCTAATGCCCCCATCCCCCCTCCGCGTCGCCTCAATCTCTCCGACCCAATTGTCTATGTTTTGGTAGAAGCGGCCTCTGGCGAAGATTTGACCGCCCTGAAACAACGCCTAGAAGCGAAACTCCCAGGGACAAAAGCCCACACCAAAGCGGAAATGATTGCCATTACCGAAGAGTATTGGCTCAAACGGACGGGCATTGGCTTTATTTTGGGCTTGGGGGCTTCTGTCGGCGTTGTCGTGGGGATGGTCGTCGTCAGTCAAATTCTCTATTCTTCGGTCTCCGACCATATCAAAGAGTTTGGAACTCTCAAAGCGATGGGTGCGTCAGATTGGGTAATATACCGCGTTATCACGGAACAGGCTCTGTGGATGGCAATTCTCGGCTACATCCCCAGCATGGCATTTTGTCTGGGGTTGGGGATGTGGACAGTTGCGGCTAAGGGAATTGTGATTTTAATTACACCTGGTACGGCGATCGCGGTTTTAGGTGTGACGGTTATTATGTGTGTCGGTTCGGCGCTTTTTGCCATTCAAAAGGTCACGAATGTTGACCCGGCAATTGTCTTCAAAGCCTGACGGAGACAGCGTTGCGGGACTAAATTTAAGCAGGCAGACCGTCAGCTATTGTTACAATGGTTAATGTAGAAGATAAAATTTCCTACGAAAATTAAACCTCAGTGACAACAGCTCGGTCTAAATCTCTAGTATGCTATTGCTCTTCACCAGTGTTTCCGGTTCGTGCAGTTTAGACCCCCACTCCGACCACACCTATTTGATTACAAGCATCTCAATACCTCAATCGAATGACAGCCTCTCAAATTCCATTTGCTAAATATCTGCAAGCCCCAGAGCGATCTGTGGCATCGGTGACAGACCCTGTGGTTAGCTCCAACGCTGGTGATTGGACTGACCGGCAAGCGGTTGTGGCGCGATCGGTGCAGATGGTGTTTCAATCGGGAGCCGAGCCAACCACTGTACTCCAAGGGGTGAACTTGGAGATTCCCCAGGGTCAAATTCAGTTATTGATGGGGCCATCGGGTTCCGGCAAAACCACACTGCTGTCGATCCTCGCTGGGATTTTGACCCCCACCAGTGGTAGTGTGCGGCTCTTGGGGCAAGATATTACCCACATGAGCAAAGAGCAACTTTCTCGGTTCCGGTTGAAAAATATTGGGTTTATCTTCCAAGGGTTTAACTTGTTTCCGGCGCTGACCGCAGTTGAGAATGTGGAAGTGGCCCTGCGGATGAAAGGGATTCGGCATCAACGAGCGAAGGCGGAAGCCCGTGACTTGCTGAATCAAGTGGGTCTGGCCCATCGGATGAATCACTTGCCCAAGGATTTGTCTGGGGGGCAAAAACAGCGCGTGGCGATCGCCCGGGCCCTGGCTGGCAATCCTCGGTTAATCATGGCCGACGAGCCCACGGCTTCCCTGGATTCGCAAAGTGGGCATACCGTGATTGAACTCCTATGTAATTTGGCGAAAGAGGGCGATCGCACCGTGTTGATGGTCACCCACGACTCGCGCTTAGTCGATGTGGCCGATCGGATTGCCTACCTGGAAGACGGCCTGTTGCGCGACCAGTAATTTGACCAATTTGACTGAAAACGCATCGTCCGGGCGGTAGGAGAGTAAAATCAGTCTTCTACCGTTTTTTCCGTGAGTCGGTTTATGTCGTCCTCCTTTTCCAGTGAGTTTGCCAGTTTACAAGGCGGATTAATCGTTTCCTGTCAGGCTCCGGCAAATTCCCCCCTCCACGCGCCTGAAGTCATTGCCGCGATGGCCTTGGCCTCGGTGAACCAGGGGGCGGTTGGAATTCGCGTTGACACCCCGGCCCACGTCGTAGCCGTTCGCGCTCAAGTCACGGTTCCCATCATTGGGTTATGGAAGCAACAAATTCCAGGGTGCGAGGTCTACATTACCCCTCAGTTTGAGCACGCCGCCGCGATCGCCCAAGCCGGGGCCGATATCATCGCCATTGATGGCACCCAGCGCCCCCGCCCCCACGGCGAAACCCTGCCCACATTGATCCAGCGCATTCACGCCGAATTGGGCAAACCCGTGATGGCAGACATTGACACCCTCGAAGCCGCGATCGCCGCCGCTGCTGCCGGAGCCGACCTCGTAGGCACAACATTATTTGGTTACACCGCCAAGACCAACCACCTCAAACCGCCCGGCTTTGAACTCCTGGGCCAAATGGTCAAAACCCTCAAAACCCCTGTCATTTGCGAAGGGGGCATTGCCTCGGCTGACATGGCCCGCCACGCGATCGCCCTGGGGGCCGATGCCGTTGTCGTTGGCACCGCAATTACGGGTATTGATCTACAAGTCAAAGCCTACACCCACGCGATCGCACGAGTCTCCTAGCCTGGATAATTTACCGCGAGCGAATTCGTAGGGGCGGATCTTGTGTCCGCCATCTCCTACCAGGGAAACCACAAGGGATTGCCCCTACCGCGAAAAATCCAGACCATGTTTCTGAACGATCTTGATCTTGCTGACGTGGCAGGGGTTTTGAAGAGTTGGTCAAATCGTCATGAATCATGCGGGCTAGGCCGTTAGGGTCACATCGATTTTCAACACCCCTGCACTACCGTCCTGCCGCTCAGCATCTTCCAAGGGTTGGGTGCTGCCCGCCGTTTTCGCCCGAGCCAACAGCGTATACCGACCCGGATTTTCCGGCCTCCAGGCATAGCGCCACAGCGTCCATTCATGGGGCGAAGGGGGCCGATTTTGCTCTGCCTGATACCACGTTTGGCCGCCGTCCGGACTCACTTCAACCGCCTGAATCGGACGTTGCTGATCTAGCGCAATACCGGCCACCAAAATGCCCCGCGACCAGCCCCGATCGCCCGTTTTCGCCAAGGTCACAGTGTGCCGTCGATGCCAAACGCGATCGCCCTGCACCTGTCGAATCATTCCGTGCGTCGGGATTTCTGCCGTATTCGACCACCCCTGCCGCTCCCAATATCCCCGCTTGGGCTGGGCGATCGCCTCCAATTTCACCAACCACTTTGGTTGTTTTTGCCCAAAGCGCCCCGGCACAATCAGCCGCACCGGATAGCCATGTTCCTTCGTGAGCGGCGCTTGATTCATCTGATGCACCAACCGCACCTCTGGGCGCAGCAACGCCGCCACAGGCAAATTTGTCTCATAATAATCTGCGCCGTGCATGAGCCAATCCGTCGCCTCTGGCTTCACCTTCGCCCGTTGCAAAAACGGCAGCAGCGCCGTCCCCCGCCACAACGCATTCCCAATTTGGTCGCCCCCCGCCGGATTGCCAATGCATTCCATCGTTAAATAGAAATCATCCTGAGGAGCCGCCAAAATCTCGTCTAAGGTCAAGGTCAGCGGTTGTTCCACTGCGCCCCCAATTTCCAGTCGCCACTGCTGGGCATCCACAGCCACCGGCAACCCGTAGGACTGCACATAGAATTCGCCCACAGGGATCACCAAATGATCAGGCAACGGCGTTGTCGAGTCCAACAAATCTAACATAAACATTAAATTTGGCGATCGCCCCTGGGGCTCACAGCCACCGACCAACAAATTGGCCCCAATGAACCCGCCCGATAGCTGCAATAGCCGTTTGAGTAGCGATCGCCGTTGCATGGCTCTCTTCCCCTTGCGTATTTCCCAAACACCAGCCCACCGCAAAGCCAATGTCTGCTGAACAGCTTAACCTGCATTATTCATGAGCATTAAGTAAATGGTTCAAAAGCCTATTGGCAATCCCCCTATTGCGTAGGAAAAACAGTGTGGATGTTTGACGGTAGGGTGTTCATTGTCATTGGTCGTTGGTCATTGGTCGTTGGTCATTGGTCGTTGGTCATTGGTCGTTGGTCGTTGGTCATTGGTCGTTGGTCGTTGGCATCGGGATTCCTGGCAAATGACAATGGACGATTGACCGCTGACCAGCTTAACCAATCACTAACTTTTGCTTGGCGTAAATATCCTTCATGTGGCGTTTAACTGTGTTCAAGGTGACAAAGAGCGTCGCGGCAATTTCCCGATAGCTGTAGCCTCGACGGTGGAGTTGCCAAACCTCGGCTTGGCGGGCCGTCAGGTGAAATTGTTGGACTTCCGCGATCGCCCGGTTCAGGGCCGCTTGGCAACAGTCTTCCAAGGTGACTAATAACTGCGGTCGTTGGGTTTCTTCTAGACAAAACCACCGCACCCGAATCCGATAGCGCGTTGAGCGATCGCTCGCGACCTCCGATTCCAACGCTGCCGGGCACGGTAAATCCATCGGCTCCTGGTCAAGGAAGCGTTGACAAATCTGCCACACCGCCGGGGGCACCGTCTCTGGCACAGGCTGACGCGGTTGCAACTGTTGACAAATTCGATAAGCGTTGTGGTTGCCATAGACCCACTTGCCTTCAACCGAAAGAATGAGAATGCCGTCTACCAGCATTTCGATGATTCCGTGGTACAGAGAGGGGTCAGGCTTGTGGTTTGGTGCGATCGCCGGGGTAACAGGTTGGGAAATCATCATCTATCTTTTCTCCAACGGGGGTAGGTATCCCTACGATGCAGCCCTAGCCAATATGCGCGATCGCCCCAATCATTCATCCAAATTTTAAGTTTGGTTGCTGCCAGTGCCCTCAAGCCCATCGCCATGCGCTGGAATCAGGCGATCGCGCCATGATCCAAAATGGTTTCAAATTCCGCTAAGCGAGCCGCTTCGATGTAGTCAGCCCGCCCATAAATTTTGGGTAACTTGCCAGTCGCGGCCAAAACCTGCCGCACTTCTAAATCACGGATACTCGCCAACGGTCGATTTTGGTGGAGGGCGATCGCGCTGGCAATTCCCACCCCCTGCCCCACGCCTACGTTAAACTCCACAATCCGCCCCGCTGCACAGGCATAGCCCTCAAACCCCGAAGCCGGACTCACCACCGCCAAATTGGTTGGGTCAGTCAGCAAAGCGTGTTGAATCCCATAATTAAACAACGGAGCCGTGTGAAAACTAATATTCGTCAAGCCGTGCTGGGCCGCCAAAGGGCCTAACCCATCAATCCCCCCCCGCACATCCAGGTAATAGCCAAACGTCCCCAGGGCTTCTTGAGAAGGCACACCCCCCGCCAGCATTTGCGCCCCCGTCAACGGAGCCACAGCCCCCAACACATTTCCTGCATGGCGAATGTATAGTTCCGACCCCGGATTGAGCGTCTGCGCCCCCAAGGTTTTGAACCACCGCGTCACATAGTCAAATTCCGTCAGCATGGCCGCACTGGCCTGACTTTTGGCCTGGGCATAGGCGATCGCTTGGGAACCTGTGGTGAAAAACATGAGCGCATTCCACGACAGGCGATCGCTCCCTAACACCGCAATATTCGCCCGATCCAGCACATACCCACTGCCCTTCAACGACAACGCTTTGCCCCGAAAGGCGTGGTAAGCCAGAGACAACGCCCGACTGCGCACGTCAATATAATCTTTGCCGACAAACATCGTGCGATTTTTCGCTAGATCACTCGCCATCTCGACCTGAAATTGCTTCGCCAAGGTTGGATTTTTGCCCGCCGCTCCTAACAAAAATTGCTGGGCTTGACTGTCGTTGGGGTTGGCAAACCGTCTCAGATACACCAATTCCACGTCTTGCAACCGTTTGATGGTCAGCCCCACCGTTTCAAACACCAGGGAAACTGGCAACTCGGATTCGGGTAAACCAAAAGTTTCAAACCCTTTCAAGCTGCGGACACCCGCAGCCTGGGCCAGTTCTGCATTGACCGTACTATCCAGCCACAGTGCAGCCTGGTACACTTCGCCTTTGGTCAACCGCACAGCGCGGATGCGATCGCCCTGCCGAATCACCTGCTCAATCTCGATCCGGCTGATGATATCCACATTGGCATCGCTCAACAGACTACGTAGTGCCGTGTTTGCCTTGATGGGATCCAGCGCGATCGCCGCTACCCCCGCCCGCTCTAGGAATTCTTTGTAAATCGCCGCCGGATCGCCAAAGGTCGGTAAATTATTGGCCTTGCGAACCTCCGCCGCAATACTACTGCGATCGAGATAGGCCAATTTGCCCCGCACCAAATGCCCCCCAACCCCCGCTTGAGAATCGCCCTTAAACATCAATAAGAGCCGGGGTTTCTTCCTGAAACGGCGTTGGTACTCGCGCGAAGCACTGACCAGTGCCAACACCCCTGGCACTTCATCCCCAAACCCGATCATGTCGTAGGTGCGCGGTTCTGTTGTCGTCGTCATAGCGGACTGGCTCAAAACAATAGGGCAACTTTAGGTGAATTATTATTCATCTTCACCGGGTTGCAAGAAAATCCGTGCAATGCTAAACGTCAAACAAGTTGTATTGGGGCGATCGCAAATCGTTCGCCAAAAGTCTATGGCTGAATCCAACCTTCAAGAGTGCCCAGTTTGCAAAGTCAAAATCATCAAAATGGTGGGCGGCGATCGCGTCTTGTTTTCCGTCGGTGCCCCCGCAACCCGCCCCATTCTCTGGCAAAAAGTCTGCAAACACGTCCAGAATAGCGCCTGCATCAACCAAGACCCGAACCAACACTGACCGTTTATAGGTTTTTGGCCGTTGACTTCCCTGGTAAAAACTGTCGCAAAATTTCCCCCGGTGGCCGATCCCAGGTATCAATGTGGCGATCGATATAGCCCTGGGCATTGAGGCGATAAAGGGAATAGCCATTAAACCAGATCTGAGCCTGCCACGGAAGGCGCAAACGCCCTCGCACTGTCCAATCCGCCCGGATTGTATCTGGGCTCGTCTGCTCAACCCGATGGAGATCAAACCCCAGAGTAGTGAAAAACAACCGCCCGTGAAAGCGCAACGTCCAAAAAATAATGCGGTAGTTGAATTTGCCCTTAAAGGTGTTGACTGGATCTTGAAAGAAAATGTCTTGCGTATAGATGTCGTAGGTTAAGTCCTGGTCGAACAGAGTTGGTAATTCCGCCTGGAGGGTCGCGATCGCCCGAGCCACCTGAGCCTCATAGGCCGCCTCCGCCACCACCGCACCCAGCTTAGACATAGCCCCATCCCCTCATTCACACCAAATTTATTGACAATTCTAAACCCTCTGCCAACCAGGCTCAAACCGCCGCTTTTTGCCATAACAGGGAAGAAACTCCAGTGAAGGGAAACACACAGCAACACTTTCATCCGGCATTCCTGCATTGCAGCCCTCATGGTCAAGTTGGCCAACATCAAGATTGATGATGTTTTATAAGCAAGCCTAAACTGACATCAAGAACAGTGAATCGAAAGCAAGGGTTTTTGGGGATTTCAAGCTCCATAGCAAAGAGTTATGCTGAAGAATTATAAGGAATTCAGTATTCTATTGCGCCCCTCGTTTCATGCACATTCACTCTGCGTTTAATCGCCAATTGATTCAACCCTTTGCAGATTTTCCCACCGCCGTACAAGCTGTTTTAGAGTATTTGCAACAACAGCTTGGGTTTCAACTATGGATGTTTACCCGCGTCGAAGGGAATGATTGGCTCGTCTTGAGCGCTAATGATCAGGGCTATGGTGTACAGGCCGGAGACGTTTTTCAATGGTCTGATTCTTTTTGTTACCGCATGGTCACAGGGGATGGCCCCAATATTGCGCCTTGTAGTCAACAAGTCCCGGCCTATGCCAAGGCTCCCATTGGGGAACAGGTGCCGATCAATGCCTACATTGGGATTCCGATCTATCTTGATGAAAATCATTTGTTTGGGACGTTGTGTGCGATCGATCCACAAACGCAACCTGAAACAGTTACGCAGCATCTACCGCTTCTTTTGTTGGCCACTCAACTATTAACAACCATCTTAGTCCATGACTTGAAAGCCCAGGAAAACGCCCGTCGCTGTGAGCGTGCCGAAGCCGAAGCCCAGCTCGATAGCTTAACTGGTTTGTATAATCGTCGAGGTTGGGAGCGCTTAATTGAAGGCGAAGAAAATCGGTGCAAAGTATTTGGAGTATCAGCCTCTATTCTTATTATTGATTTGGATAATTTAAAGATTACCAACGATCGCCACGGGCACTTAATTGGTGATTTATTGTTGCAACAAACAGCCAAAATTCTCCAAGAGAAAACGCGATCGCAGGATGTAGTTGCGCGGTTAGGCGGAGATGAATTTGGCATTTTGCTGGTAGAAGCGAATCAAGACATTGCTCAAAAATTGAGCGATCGCATTCAACAGGCGTTGGAAGCTGCCAACATTTTAGCCTCGATCGGTTGGTCAACGCGATCGCCAGATTCAACCTTACTAGCCACTTTGGAACGGGCAGATAAACAAATGTATAGCCAGAAAGCCGCTCGTAAACAACACATTTCGGCTGACCAACCTTTCCCTTAACCACCAGGTGACAAAGCTGAAATCAAAGACCAGCAGACGCGATCGCCCGTCGCGGCAAAGCACCATGATCAACGGTTCAATTCAATCCATCAATCCAGGTCAAACTCAGCCCGAAATAACTTTTGTACCACCCTTCGAGCCGCACTAAATCCACCATCAAAGTAAACAGCACCAACCACAGCTTCTAGCGTTTCCGCCAAGATCATGGGATTATCGTAAGCCTGTTGTTGTTTCGCCTGGTGCCCCAGCTTAAGCACATATCCGGCCCCCACGGTTTGACTCAACTCCGCCAGCTTTTCAATCTGTTTGAGTTCCACTTTGCGGGCCACGATCGCTTGCTGCGCTGTATGCCCGGAGCGGATCAACAGTTCAGTTAACACCGCATCTAAAACCGCACTCCCCAAAAGACCATAGGCAGACTGATCGGGCAATTGGGCCTGCTTCGGATCTGGGTTTGGGTCTTCTAACCCATAAGAGCTATGGGTCAAAGCTTGGCGTAAGTGACTTTTATCAAAAAAAAAGTATCCCAACTGATCTTCAAGGGGCATGGTGACTTAATCCGCCGAACGAATGGTCAGAGTATACGTCATGGTGGCCTGGACATGCCCCGGATGGATCACCCCCATAATCGGCGCGGTGTCACGGGCAACGGCACTAGCCACCAACGCAATGTGGCGATCGCTGACGGCTAACCCGTGGGTAGGATCGTACCCGCGCCAGCCCGCCCCCGGTAAGTAGACCTCCGCCCAAGCGTGAAGATGGCGATCATTGCTGTCTGGATCCCCTTCCTGATAGCCACTGACAAACCGAGCGGCCAGCCCAATCGCCCGACAAACCTCGATAAACAGCACCGCAAAATCGCGACAGGTACCAGACTTGTGCGTCCAGGTTAGCCCTGGTGGCAAGGGTGCGCCAGTTTCCCGCAGTTGATATTGGCACTCTTTGTAAATGCGCGTGTTTAACTCTGTTAAAAAACTACCGGGATGACCATCCACCGTTAACCAGAGTTCTTGGGCGAGTTGGGTAGCGATCGGATCTAGTGCCGCCGTCCCCGAAAATTGCCCCTCCAGATAGGGCTGGAGTTGTCGCTGCAAGGAGACAGGATAGTCGATGGGCAACCGAATGGCCCACGGTTCTAACAAATACTCAAATGGATTCATCCGCAGGGTTTCCACCTCAGCCGTCATGTGCACACTCAAGGACTCCGTGAGGGCGCGATCGAACCAGACTTTAATCAGCGCGTTTCCATCTAAATCAACAAGCTGAGACTGGTGCTGAGGTGTTGGATGAACCTCCAGACGAAAGAACGAGACAAGTTGACAACCATCCATTCGAGGCCGCAACCGCAGCAGATGAGGCGCTAAGGTGACAGCCTCGGTGTAGCGATATTCCGTGTGATGAGAAATGCAATAGCGCATCAGGCAACAGGTTCCAACGCAAAAAATGTTTCAAAGATTTGAGCGCCAATATCGTTCATCCGGCTTTGGAGTTGGTCAAGAAACTCGTGGAGTCCCGTTTCAAAGACTTCATCAATGGTGAGATAGTCCAAATCGGCCCGGAGCCGCCCCATCGATCGCTCTACAGGCATTTGCCAACTGCCCAAAGGGGTTCCAGTAATTTCGTGGAGCGATCGCTCAGCTTGAATCACACACGATCGCACCGAGCGCGGAAACTCCTTATCCAAAATCAAAAACTCAGCCACAGTCATCGGCACAATTCGATGCCGACCTTGTTTGCGATACATTTCATAGGCACTCGCCGACTTCAATAAAGCCATCCACTGCAACTCATCGAGCGCACTCCCAACATAATTCACAGAGGGCAAAAGGATGTAATATTTCACATCCAAAATTCGTGCAGTTTTATCAGCCCGTTCAAGCAAACGCCCAATTTGACCAAAATGCCAGCCTTCGTTGTGGCTCATGGTGGCATCCATCAAACCAGCAAACAAATGACTCTGAAGTTTGACTTCCTCAAAAAACTTGAGCACTTCGGCCATATCTGATAGCGATCCAACTTTCGCCACATCATTCACCATCAGATAAAACGCATTGAGTTGCTGCCACATCTCTGATGAAATTATTTCCCGAATCGATCGCGCATTTTCTCGGGCACTCCGCAAACAAGAGCTAATCGAATTGGAATATTCATTATCAAAACTCAGAAATCGGATCACATTTTCTGCCGTCGCCTCACCATAGCGAGTTCTAAATCGCTCACTATCGCCCGTTGTCCGCACAATTGGATCCCACTGCTGCGCCGTTCCTGGTGGAGAATCCAGCAATAGATTCAAATTCACCTCAATAAAACGCGCTACATTTTCTGCCCGTTCCACATATCGATTTAACCAATAAATTGAATCAGCAACACGACTTAGCATAATCAAAATAAAGCGGGATTAAATCAACTAAAAATGACTGAAACAAGACACGAAAGCAACTCTCACAAAGCTCCGATTATCCCTGCGATAACTCGCTCTTAACAACCAGCCCCAGCCCAACGCGATCGCGCATCACACTGGCATTTCACTCAGCCAAGCCCATCACTTGCACATCACCCAGGTATCCTTGCTCCCCCCTCCTTGAGAAGAGTTGACCACCAAAGAACCCCGTCGCAACGCCACCCGCGTCAACCCCCCAGGATTCACAAAAATCTGCTTACCGTACAAGATATAAGGCCGCAGATCCACATGACAGCCTTCAAAGCGACCGTCAATCATCGCAGGCACCCGCGAGAGACAGAGCGTGGGCTGGGCAATGTAATTACGCGGAGAAGCTTTTATCTTTTCAGCAAAAGCGTCGCGTTCGGCTTGGGTCGCATGGGGGCCAACCAGCATCCCATACCCCCCCGATTCGCCCGCCGATTTGACCACCAGCTTGTCTAGATTCGCCAGCACGTGTTGGAGTTGGCTCGGTTCCCAACACAAAAAGGTGGGGACGTTGGATAGGAGCGGCTCTTCGTTGAGGTAGTACCGAATCATCTCCGGCACATAGGCATAAATCACTTTGTCATCCGCAACGCCTGTGCCAAGCGCATTGGCGATCGCCACGCGCCCAGCCCGATACACCTCCGTTAATCCCGGCACCCCCAACATCGAATCTGACCGGAACGCCAGCGGATCGATAAAGTCATCATCAATTCGGCGATAGATCACATCAACCCGTTGCAAGCCTTTGGTTGTCCGCATTTGCAAAAATCCATCTGCTACAACCAGGTCGCGGCCTTCAACCAGTTGCGCCCCCATTTGCTGCGCCAAAAAGGAATGCTCAAAATAGGCTGAGTTATAAATTCCAGGAGTCAGCACAACCACAGTCGGATCGCTCAAGTAGGGAGGAGCCAGATTCAACAATGTATCTAACAATTGGCTGGGATATTCTTCGACCGGTTGCACGGGCATCGTGTTGAAAACAAGCGGGAAGGTACTTTTCATCACTCGCCGATTTTCCAGCACATAGGAAACCCCCGACGGACACCGCAGATTATCTTCCAGCACGTACCAGCGCCCATCGCGATCGCGCACTAAATCCGTTCCCGTCACATGACACCAAATATCCCCCGGTGGCTTTAACCCAATGCAGGGCTTCAAAAAACCGCTGGCCGAAAGCACAATTTCAGACGGAATAATCCCATCTTTGAGAATTTTTTGTTCTCCGTAGATATCTGACAAAAATAAATTCAGGACACAAATGCGCTGTTTCAGCCCTTTTTCAAGAAAGGCCCAATCCTCCGCCGACACAATGCGGGGAATAATATCAAACGGCAAAATCCGCTCTGTGCCCTGGTTATCGCTGTAAACATTAAAGGTCACGCCCATTTTGAACAGGGCAATCTGGGCCGCTTGCTGCCGCCGGAGCACCTCTTCCACCCCCAGCGAACTCATCCGCTCAATGAGGGGCACGGCTTCCGGTCGGGGTTGCCCCTGCCGCAGAAATAACTCATCGAAAAAATCCCCTGGGTCATAATCGTTAAAGTTCACCGTCGCCACCAAATCCCTACTGTCCACTCATCAGCGCTGCTCTTAGCCATCTAGCCCACTCCAGCCAGGCTCCTGCCCAAAAACAGGCCCGCAGGCCCCACTCAGGCGATTTAGCCACGGAGTCTAACCGCCCAGTCTTAGCGAGGCGCAAATGGCAAGAACCCATAACCTTTTAACCAATAGAAGGGGAATCCCGGAAAGACTGTATCTTTTGATACTAAACGTGTTCCGCCGAAGCACTCCTATGCCGCTAGGGGAAAGACGTCTGAGGGATTATGGGCGATCGCGCCAAACTATAAGATTTTCCGTAAATCTGGGGTAGTTCCACAACTTTCAGCAATTTTCTTCAAAAGTGTTGACATTCAGTGGGCTGTAGCTGCTAATATTATTGAGGTGAAACGCAATGGGGTGTCGCCAAGTGGTAAGGCAGCGGGTTTTGGTCCCGCCATTCCTAGGTTCGAATCCTAGCACCCCAGTAAAAAACTCAAGCTTTTTCGGAACCATTCGCTTCCAAGAAATCACACATGAGTGTTGAAAGAATATCCTGAGTCTAAACCTTGCAAGGTGCGGCAGGCTATCATTACTTCGTGCTTCGTTTTTGGAGAGCGATCAGAATTTTGTGTAAACCCTGGTTCGGGGAACGAGAAATCGGGGGTTTTACCCCTGTCAGGCACAATTTTCTGAACACTCCCCATTTTTGCGGCCCAGCGATCGCTGAGTTGAGTCAAGATATTGAACACGGCGATTGCCCAGGAACAGCCCTGACCCTCGCAATCCCAGCGAGAATAGAGACAGTGGGCCAATGGTGATTCCCTTGACCCACTGGAGAATTCTGCTTTTAGCAACAAGCCGGAGTTGGGGCGATCGCCAGCGGCAGTTGAATCGTAAACACCGTCCCTTGACCGGGCACAGACTCAAAGCTCAGTTGCCCTGCGTGTTTTTCCACCACAATTTGATGGCTGATAGCGAGGCCCAAGCCTGTGCCTTTGCCCACCGGCTTCGTTGTGAAAAATGTATCAAACACTTTTGCCTGGGCGTCTGGCGGAATCCCCGGCCCATTATCTTCAATTTGAATCATCACGCTGGAAGCCGCATTTCCTAGGGCTTTGGACGGGTTCAGAACCCCCGTTCGAATTAGAATTTGGGGTTGCCAGTCAGCTTTTAGATTATTGGCAGCACAGTCGTTTAATGCATCGATCGCATTGCTAATTAAGTTGGTAAAGACCTGGCTCATTTGGCCCGAAAAACTCAGAACCTCAGGAATATCACCGTATTCTTTAGTTACAGTAATGACATTTTTGAGCCGACTATTCAAAATCAGTAGCGTATTATCCAAACACTCGTGGATGTCTAGCGATCGCATCACCGCATCATCCATGTGAGAAAAGCTCCGTAGTGCCCCAATAATCTTGCGCAGACGTTCCGCACCCAACTTCATACTAGACAAAATTTGCGGCAAATCTTGTAATAGAAAATCGAACTCAACAGATTCTTTTAACTCCTCAATCTGGGGTGAAGCCATTGGAAAAGCTGCTTCATAGGCATGTAAAACACTGATTAAATCCTGATTATAGTTTGTTAAATAATCGAGATTACCCCAGATAAAATTAACCGGATTCAGAATTTCATGGGCAACTCCAGCAATTATCTCACCTAGGCTTGCCATTTTTTCTGTTTGAAATAGTTTGGCCTGGGTTTGTTGGTGCAATAACTGCATCGTTGTTTCATGAATTTGGGCATGAATAACCAATAAATGATGAACATCTAGCAGTTGATAGTTTTCTGCCCCGAGTTGCACAATGATTGGTTCATACAGAGATTCAGGCGATCGCTGCAACGATAACTCCACAGCCTGGGCGATCGTGGCATTCCCCGGAATCACTAACATGGGGGCCTGAGCAAACTCATACAACATTTGCAAAGGCCGCCGTAGAAACAATTCGGGGCCATACCGCCGACTCATCATCTCCAAAAAGCGCCGTCGTGATAGCATTCCAACAAAGTGATGGTCATCTTTGAGAATCACGCCAGGTAGTACCGGATTTGCCTCCAGGAGTAGAGATAATTCGGCCCCAGTTTGGCTCACTTGTAAGTCACAAGAATGCAGAATTAAATCCCGTAAATGGCTCGGAGAATTCAATTCCGGTGCCATTAATTGGGGTTTAGGCCGTTGCGTTTTTACGTTGAGTCTAACCATCATTCTCAATAGGAATTAACAACAAGGGTAAGGAATGACTGATACAAATAGCGGTTGCAATAAAGCAGCTCAAAGGGTTACAAGCATCAACTTTAAGGATATTTCCCTGGAATAAAAGTTAATCTTTTTAACCTAAATTTAACCAAAAATTAGGTGTTAGATTTATAATTTCTACTCTATTGAATCAACAAAATCAATTCCCCGAAACCCTTGAATCTAAACTTCAACTAAGTTTTATGATTAAGCAAAAATGCGGTCTTGGCCCAAGATTTGAGGTGCGCCAATTTGGATCCGGGTCATATTCCCCAATGACGCTCTACCCCACCGAGCGGGAGGGAAGCAATGGACAAAGCCAGCATCCATTCAAGCTAGTCGCCGATCGCACCTATGGTTGGGCAAACGCGCGGCAGTGGTTGAGGAACCGTTGCGGGAAGTCTGGGCGATCGCCCCAGTGCAAATGCACATAAGAGGCGTGTAGCGTACGCCCCCCAAAGCCTTCGGTCGTTGGGGTGGTGGGGTGGGGCAGCCGTTGTTCAAACAGAGTTTGGCCGGCTGTGGTCGTCAGGTGAGAACGGTGAAACTCGTGGCCCCAGGCGATCGCGTTCTGCGGGCACAGCACCCCGGTTTGCACGGCGCAGACTTGGCGATACCCCAGGGTGAGCCGTTGGCCCATGTGGGCGATCGCAGGCAAAACACCGACCATCTCCCACGGTTGCCCTTGAAAATCCACAATTTGCTGACAGAGATACATCAACCCACCACATTCAGCGTAGGTAGGCATTCCGGCCTGCACCGCCTGGTAGACCGCATTGCGAGCGGGTTCATTGGCCATTAACCGGGCCGCAAACATTTCGGGGAACCCGCCACCAAAATAGAGACCCTGGACACCAGGGGGCAAGGTGGCATCCCCTAGGGGGCTCCATTCCACCAGTTCCGCCCCGAAGGCTTTGAGGCAATCCAGATTATCGGGATAGTAAAAACTAAAAGCGGCATCAGCGGCGATCGCCAGCCGCACAGGTGGCTCTAGGGGCGCAGGCGCAGGCGGCACCAACGGTGAACTTGGGCACGGCCCAGGCGGCACCCGGAGCAACGGCAACAGTTGATCCCACGCAAACCAATCTGCCGCGAGGTGGGCCAACCGATCAATTAAAGGCCGCAACTGGTGCAATTCTGCCGTGGGCACCAGGCCCAAATGGCGATCGGGAATGGCAATCTCCTGGTGACGGTGCAAAACCCCCACAATGGGCACCCCCAACGGGGCCAGGGCAGCTTGCAATAACTCTAAATGGCGATCGCCGCCAACCCGGTTCAGCACGACACCCGCCAACTGAACTTGCGGCACCAAACTCCGATAACCATGCACCAAGGCAGCGATCGACTGGGACATCCGCCGACAATCCACCACCAGCACCACAGGTTGATTGAGCAACACCGCAACATGGGCCGTGCTACCATAGGCCCCGGCGATCGCGGCCTCAGTTTCAGTCCCCACCTTGCCCGTTTGGATCTCTGGCCCTGCCCCATCAAACAGCCCCATCACCCCTTCAATGACGGCATAATCCGCCGTTTGAGCATGGGTCGCAAAGCACTGTTGCACGTAGCGGGCCGACGTTAAAACCGGATCCAGGGTGCGACAAGGGCGATCGGTCACAAACCGATGAAACATCGGGTCAATATAATCTGGGCCAACCTTAAACGATTGCACCCGGTCAAAATGCCGACACAAATAGGCCAGCAGAGCCAGGGTGACCGTCGTTTTGCCAACCCCGCTCCGCTCGCCTGCAATCACTAAGCTCATAACTTGGGCGGGGTGTCTCCCCAGCCCCGGTGTCCGTTAATCATGCCCCCGCAAGTTAATAATTTGCGTCGCCACAGCCAGACTTTCCTCATACAAAGCATCGCGGCCCCAGCGTTGCAACTGTTGACTAAGCAAAAATTCCGCCTTTTGATCACTGGATGCGGTCACTTGCTCAGTCTGGCATTCTTGGGCACTGCCGCCAGATTCCATACGCATACAGCCTGCGGTTTCCGAGCATAAAATCGTGCAACAGTTAGCATTGCAATTGGTCGAGTTCAACCGAATCCCAACTAGATCACCCACAATCTCGCCAACTTCAGCAACAGGAATCGCCGCTAGTTCGGCTTCGACCACTTTGCCATGAGGCCCATCAAACGTAATGTGCTTGAGATGATAAATGCCATCATCGGTTTCGGTGTAGGCGGTTGGTTGCCACCCCATCCGACTGGCCATCCAGCTCAAAAACATCAGCGCTTGGGCCGCATTTCCTTTTTCGTAATCAACTGTGACGCGATCGATTTCATAAATGGAGGCGCGGCGTTCCGGTGGGTCAAAGGTGGCAGCGGTCAATTCTTGCCAGGGAGCCAAACGGTGCCAGTTCAAATCTGCCACAAACGTTCCCGAATCAATCAAGTGTTGAATCTTGAGCACTTCCAATTCTGGTTGGCTGTGGTAAGAGGTATCCAAAATAATGCAATGACACGCTTCTACCAGCTCTTTGAACAGGTTGTGTTCGGGGTTGGGGGTGGCTTTCCACCATACAAATTTGGGCAAGTCGGGAATCATTAAAGACGTGATGACTTCCCCAACGCGATTGAGGGCTTCTTTGGTACCTCGGATGGTGATGTATTCGCAACAGATGAGGTTGCCGCCACTACTTTTTTGCACGGGGCAATAGGCGGAAACTTGGGCTGTTACGCCTTGATCTTCGCCGATGGTGGGGCAAATGGTGATGATGCGACAGGGGTTTTGAGCCGCGATCGCGTCGCTAATACTCATCCCCAACAAATTGGGATTCCCAACCTTGAGGCGATCGCTAGGCAACGTCGCCACTTCTTCCCGCAAACGTTCTAACGTCGCTAAATCAATCCGGCCATTAATCGGCAACTCATAGGCTTTTTGGGCTAACTCGACGGCTTCCTTGGACATGGGGCCATGAATGCCATCGATCGCACCTTTATAAAACCCCAACACCGCCAGCAATTGCTGAAATTCTTCAGGCTCATACACCACCATCGTAAACGTCGAAGCCCGTGTCGCAACAGAAGCCGAAGTATTTGCATTTTGACTGTGCCAAATGGCATTCAGTTCAGCCTCAATCTCGTCTAGAGAAATATCTTTGGGTCGTTGGAGTGCAACAAGTGGAGTGGTTGTCATAGGTTTGTGATGTGCAGCTAATAGAGGTTATCGGAGCGTTCTAATATCAGTGCGATCGGCGCAGACGACGCTATGAGCAACAACCCCAGCATTGTGCCATATCGCCGCCCCTCGGCTATAACCTGCGCCAATTCCGGCCATCTCGGTTCAGCAAGATCTCAGCTTCAATCGGGCCCCACGTTCCCGCTTCATACAACGGAATCGCATCCGGTTTAGCCGGGGCATCCCACACTTCCAGCAACGGGGTCAACAACCGCCACGAAGCTTCAACCTCGTCCCCACGAGTAAACAGCGTCTGATCACCCAACATACAATCCACCAACAAGCGACTGTAAGCATCCGTGTTTGGTTGGCCAAACGCCGTGTCATACCGGAAATCCATATCAACCGGGCGAGTCCGAAGCGAATTACCCGGCGTTTTCACATCAAACCGCATCGAAATCCCTTCATTCGGCTGAATCCGTAACGCCAACACATTCGGGTTCGCCTGTTTCGCCGCCGACTGAAACATCAAAAACGGCACTTCCTTAAACTGGATTGCAATTTCAGACACCTTTTTCGGCATCCGTTTCCCCGTCCGCATGTAAATCGGCACATCTTTCCAGCGCCAGTTATCCACATACAGCTTAATCGCGGAATAGGTTGGCGTTGTAGAGTCGGGCAAAGCGCCTTCCTCCTCCCGGTAACCAGGGACGTTTTTACCCTTCATCCAACCGTGGGTATATTGCCCCCGAATTGCCGATAGATTCATATCGCTCAAATCAGCCAGCCGGGTCGCCTGCAAAACTTTCACTTTCTCATTGCGAATGCTGTCTGCATCAAGGGAGTTAGGCGGTTCCATCGCGGTCAAACAAAACAGTTGCATCAGGTGATTTTGCACCATATCGCGCAGCGCACCCGCCGTTTCGTAGTAGCCCGCTCGCCCCTCCAGGCCAACGGTTTCGGCCACAGTAATTTGGATGTGATCAACAAACTGGCGATTCCACAACGGCTCAAAAATGGCATTCGCAAACCGAAAGACCATCAAGTTTTGTACGGTTTCTTTGCCCAGGTAGTGGTCAATGCGATAGATCTGGTTCTCGTTACAAACCTTTTGCACCACTTTGTTGAGGGCTTGGGCTGAGTTCAAATCGCGGCCAAAGGGTTTTTCGATGACTAATCGCTGTTTGCGGGGGTCGTCTACCATACCCGCTTCGCCCAGTTGCATCACGGCTTCCGGGAAAAACTTGGGAGCCACGGAGAGATAAAATACACGGTTGCCACGGGTATGGCGGAGTTCATCTAGCTCGCTGAGAAAGGCTTTGAGCTTTTGGTAACTTTCGGGCTTATCAATATCGCCGGAGCAGTAGAATAAGCCTTTGGCAAATTCTTCCCACAATAGTTCTGACCCCAGGCCGCTGCCAAATTGTTCAACCCCTTCGCGCATGTGATCGCGGAAGTAATCATGACTCCAATCACGCCGTGCAAACCCAACGATGGTCAGTTCGGGGGGCAAGCGGCGTTCTCGCTTCATTTGGTACAGCGCCGGCACCAGTTTGCGTTGGGTCAGGTCGCCGGAAGCGCCGAAGATAATCAGAATTTGGGGTTCGGGGACGCGATCTTGTTGGAGACCGGCGCGGAGGGGATTTTCGAGCAAAGTAACCATAGGCTGAGGCTTTTGGGTTGAAGGTTTGGTTTAGAAAAGCAAGGGGAAACAGGCAGGAGGGTGAAGGGAGCAGTCAGCAAACTTGGGTGAAATTAGGGCCGGGAGGGGATGGGGCAAGGGCAAAGGGCGGTTTCGATCGCCCCACAGCACGACAGCCACCCTCAATTCCTTGTTTTATACTCCTAGTCGGCGGGTTGTGCGTTAGCGATCGCTACTTTTCCCAAAACCGAAGGCCCTGCCCCCTGCGTTAAGACGGAGTGACCACGACCGCTTGTTCGCGCGATCGCTCCTGAATAAACGATTCCACCAGCGCCACATCTTCCCGACTGCCAATAATCAACGGCGTGCGTTGATGCAACTCCGTGGGCACAAAATCCAAAATATTCTGAGTCCCCGTACTGGCCCGCCCCCCCGCTTGTTCCACCAAATAGGCCAACGGCGCAGACTCATATAACAACCGCAACTTACCTTCTGGCTTTTTCACCGAACCGGGGTAGAGAAACACCCCCCCCTGGAACAAAATCCGGTGAAAATCACCCACCAATGCGCCACTGTACCGAGCGGTATACCCTTCGTGGCGATGCATATAGCGGATATAATCCCGCAGCCCTTCATCCCACTGCCAAAAATTCCCCTCGTTGACGCTGTAAATGGCACCGTGCTGGGGCATTTGCACGTATTCATTCGACAAAATGAACTCGCCCAAACTGGGATCAAGGGTAAAAGCATGAACCCCTTGCCCCAAGGAATACACCAGCATCGTACTGGGGCCATAAAGAATATAGCCCGCCCCAATTTGCTTATGCCCGGGTTGCAAGAGATCGCTGGCTGCGCCGTCTAAATCGTCGCCTTCCTGTTGCCGAATCGCAAAAATAGACCCCACATTAATGTTGGTATCAATATTTGACGAGCCATCGATTGGGTCATACAACAAGGTGTAGCGCCCCAAAGGACAGTTTTCTGGGATGTAGTACGGCTTTTCCATCTCTTCTGACGCCAGCCGACAGACCAGACCACTTTGCTGGAACACCGAGATAAACACCTCGTTGGCATACACATCCATTTTTTTGACTGATTCGCCCTGCACGTTCTGTTCGCCCGTGAACCCCAGCACGCCTTCCATAATCCCCGCCCGACTCAGCCGCCGTGCAATCAACTTGCCAGCGAGCGCGATGCGATTCATCAACGCACTGAGATCTTGAGCATCTGGGCCAAAGCTTTGTAACTGCTGGAAGACGTGACGAGAAAGCGTAGTGCAGTCACGATCCAACGCCAGATCGTAATCTAACGGTTGGGAGGCATTTACCATCGCTGCAAACTCCCTTGCATAAAGAGTTAAGACCGAAGCGATCGCGCCAAACCTGGAGCAGGTCGCTTCATTTCCCATCTTAGGGAGTCATTCTGAAATCAACAGGTAACTTTAGATGAGCTAAAGATTAGAAGTATTCCAGGTTACACCAGCAAGGAAACGGGTAACACCGCCAGGGCTGCCCACCCTTGACCAACCGCAGATACCCTAAACCTCAAGGCATGGCAAGGGGGTAGCGCCCCAAAATCCTTGCTTAGGGATCCAGCAAACCGCCCCATTCGGCCATTAAGATGAAAGAAAACATCTCAACAGGGCATTTCATGACTGCAACTCTCCTCGAAGCATCCCCGGCCTCGGTTCAGATTGCGCCCACGGTGCATCGCTTGCCCAACGGACTCACCATCATTGCAGAACAAATGCCCATTGAGGCGGTGAACCTCAATTTATGGCTGAATGTGGGTTCTGCGGTGGAAACCGATGCGATTAACGGTATGGCGCATTTTTTGGAACACATGGTCTTCAAAGGGACGCAGCGCCTACAAAGTGGTGAATTTGAACGGCGGATCGAAGCTCGGGGCGCAGTGACCAATGCTGCCACCAGTCAGGATTACACCCATTACTACATCACGACGGCTCCCAAGGATTTTGCGGCGCTGGCTCCATTGCAAATTGATGTGGTGGTGAATCCCAGTATTCCAGATGCAGCCTTTGAGCGAGAACGGCAGGTGGTGTTAGAGGAAATTCGGCGATCGCAGGACAATCCCCGCCGCCGCACCTTTCAACACGCCACCGAAGTTGGGTTTGAGCGCTTACCTTACTATCGACAAGTTTTGGGGCCAGCCACCGTCATCGAACAGTTAGCCCCCCAGCAAATGCGGGACTTTCATGCCCAGTGGTACCAACCCAGCGCCATGACTGCCGCCGTCGTCGGGAACTTGCCCGTAGACGAGCTGATTGACATTGTGGCGACTAGCTTTGAGCAGGTGGGTGCAGGTGCAACCCCAACAGCAACGACAGTGCCGACTCCCCGTGCCCCGTTTACCGCAGAAATCCCGTTTCCTGAAGTTGTGCGGCGGGACGTGACCGATCCAACCTTGCAACAAGCCCGGTTAATTATGCTTTGGCGAGTACCTGGCCTCAACCAACTCGCAGAAACCTATGCCTTAGATATCTTGGCGGCTGTCCTGGGTCGGGGCCGCACAGCACGGCTCTTTCGGGATTTGCGGGAAGAGCGGGGTTTAGTGACTAGCATTGCGGCCAGTAATGTTAGCTATCAACAGCAGGGGTTGTTCTACATTTCGGCGCAGTTACCGGAAGCGAATTTAGCCGAGGTGGAACAGGCGATCGCCGCCCACATTGCCGCGAGTCAAACCGACCTGATCACCGAATTTGAACTGGCACGAGTCCGCACCCGGACAGCCAACCACTTCGTGTTTGGGAACGAAACCCCCAGCGATCGCGCGGGCCTGTATGGCTACTACTACTCCCTTTTAGGCGACTTGGCCCCCGCCCTGCACTACCCCACCTATATCCGTAACCTTGAGCGAGAGGCCGTCCAAGCTGCCGCCCAGCGTTACCTGTCGCCCTCGGCCTATGGCGTTGTCACCATTCGCCCAGAAGCCCCGACCCCCTAAACCCGTCAAAAAAGTTTAGCGGCAAACTTCCAGATTCTTGTTACCCTGGCTACATCCAATATGCCAAGGAACTTTCTGTTATGAAACGGTCGTTTGCGCCTTGCTTTGCCGCGATCGCCGCCGTGGCGAGTTTGACAGCTTCCCTTGCTCCTGCGTTCAGCCAAGATGCCCCCAAAGTGGTTAACAAAGTCACGTATAAATGCGAAGAGGGCAAAGGGTTCGTGGCTGCATACCTCAGTAACGACGACATGCGGGCCACCTTTGGCAGTAAAGAATTTACGCTGCCGAAAATGGAAGCAGCTTCCGGTGCCAAGTACAGCAACGGGAGTGTCACCGTCTTTACCAAAGGTGACGAAGCAATGGTTGATCTCGGTGATCAGGCTTTTTTCCGGGGCTGTTTGGCCGTCGGCTCTGTGCCTGGTTTGTGGTAGACCAAGGGGTGTTAGAGTCAGGAAGCAAATCAGCTTAAATCGCCATGTGGGAGCAAATTGCCACCCAAATTAGCCAAGTTACTGGCCACCCGTTCCAGGGACGCGATCGCCGTGCCGTGGGTGGGGGCTGCATTAACTCTGGCTATGCCCTCTCCGATGGAGACCGCACCTATTTTGTGAAACTCAACCAGGCGGCCCAACTGGCGATGTTTGAGGCGGAGGCCGCTGGTCTCCGCGAAATGGTTGCCACCCAGGCTGTTCGAGTACCCCAACCCATCGCCTGGGGCACCGCAGGCAACTCCGCCTATCTCGTGCTGGAATGGTTAGACCTGGGCCAGGGCCGCAGCAGCGCATGGCGAGAGATGGGACGACAGTTGGCCAAATTACACAACACAACCGCCAAAGACGGGTTTGGGTGGCAGATGAACAACACCATCGGTTCCACGCCCCAGCCCAACCCCTGGACTGAAAGCTGGGTCGAGTTTTGGCGCACACAGCGGCTTGGCTTTCAGTTCAACCTGGCCAATCGCCGGGGGGGCCACTTTCCTCAACAAGAGCAATTGCTCGCGGCGTTACCCACCTTACTGGCAGGGCACGATCCACAACCCGCCCTTGTGCATGGGGATTTGTGGTCGGGCAATGCGGCAGTGAGCCAAACTGGCGAGCCCGTGATTTTTGACCCGGCGACCTATTATGGCGATCGCGAAGTCGATTTGGCCATGACCGAGTTGTTTGGAGGCTTTCCGGCAGAGTTTTATCAAGGCTACACCGAGATTTATGCCCTTGACTCTGGCTACCAACACCGCAAAATTCTCTACAACCTCTATCACATTCTGAATCACTTCAATCTATTCGGTGGAAGCTATGCCAGCCAAGCCAACCGGATGATTGCCCAGCTTTTAGCCTTACTTTAGTTCCAGCCTTAACTCAGGGTTTTGGTGATGTTCCGAGGGCGGTCAACATCCAAACCTCGTAGGACGGCGATGTAGTACGAGAGGAGTTGCAGAGGGATAACGGTGAGGAAGGGCGATCGCGCCAGGTCAACGGCAGGCAGCACAATCTGGAGATCACAGATCTCGTGGGTGGAGGGAGCCAAGTCAGGCGGTACCAGGGCAAACAACGGCGCACCGTGGGATTTGGCCTTGCGAAGATAGCCCAAAAAGGTTGCGGGGTCGGGGCAGCCGTGGGCGATTGCCAGCACAGGTACCGTAGCATCCAACAGGGCGATCGGCCCGTGCATAAATTCCCCGATGGCGGCCCCTTCGGCATGGAGATAGGTGGTTTCTTTCAGTTTCAATGCGCCTTCCTGGGCGATCGCGTGTTGTACTCCCTGGCCGAGCACCAGGCAATGTTGGGCGGAAGCCAAGCATTGGGCCAAAGCCTGAATCGGTTCGACGTGCTGCAAGAGTTGATCAATTGCGGCTGGAAGGGTTTGCAACTGGTGCAGATGGGTTTGAACCTGAGCCAAAGAGAGGCGATCGCGCCGATAGGCCAACTCCAAAGCCAACCGATACAACACCAGGAGTTGGGTTGTAAACGTTTTTGTCGCCGCCACCCCGATTTCAGGGCCAGCATAGGTCGGTAACACCACATCCACAAAAGCCGACAGGGAACGTTCTGGATTGTTGGTAATCCCCACAAATGGCCCCGTGCCAGCCTGAGCCACTTGGCGCTGACGGGCGATCGCCAGCGCTTTCAGCGTATCCGCTGTTTCGCCAGACTGCGTTACTCCCAGCGTCAACGTTTGGGGCAACACAGGCCACGGTGCCGCCAAAAATTCCGTTCCAGACCGCACCCGCGTGGGAATTCCCGCCCACTGCTCCAACCAGTATTGGCCAATTAAACCCGCATGGCGACTGGTGCCCGAAGCCAGGATTTGAACCCTTTGAATCTCATCCAGGAAAGGCAAGCGATCGCCCATCGTGCCCCGTCCAGAGCCCCCCGGATAAGCAGCCAAACACCCTTGCAGCGCTTGGGGTTGGTCGTAAATTTCTTTCAGCATCCAATGAGGAAAATCCGGATGCGGGCCAGTGTCATTCTGATGGGGCGCTGGGGATGAGGCAGCCGCCGCAGGCTCATTCGGCATGGTTTAGCAGTCCTTGGAAGCGAGGTACGCACCAGGTTAGACGCAGGGGCGATCGCGGGCCGCCCTCCAAACTGTGACCAACATGAGTGTAGTGAGTGATACATAACCTGAGTATAATCAGGTGTATCTAGTCTTCCCTGAATTGCCCAAAGGAGTTGCAGCCAATCGCCATCGTAGTATTTCAGCCGCTTTGAAATCAGTTGAGGCTTAGCAACTCGCACAATCTTAGGGTTGTGGCAGTGCGAGCAGCGAACAAACTGGCGCGATCGCCCTTCAGGGCTGACTAGAGATGCAGTGTGATTCCGGCCACGGAGTACTTAGTCAGGCGAGAGCTATGCATTCGGATTCGGCGTTTTCGGAACAGTCCCTTGCGGGCATTTGGGCAAAAAAGTATGTTCAGCAACTCAGTAGCGGCACCAGGCCAACCGCAGTCAAACTGGGAGAAGGGCGATCGCAAACCGCTGAAAAACTCGGCCAACACCTCCGCTTTTGTAGTTCCCGTGCCTGGGCCAAAACAGAAAGTTTATTATTTCAAGAATTACAAAAACACGGGATTAGCGCCGAGTTGATCGACCCCTGGCGCATTGCCGATGATTCTCGCCAACTGTTTGAGCAAGCCGCCACCAACTATCAAGCCGAAGTCACCCCAGAACGCTTTTCCGTCATCATTGCCCCCAAATGTGGCGAAATTCGGCGGCACTATACTGCAACCGATCCCCGGATTTTGGGCTTTTTGAGTATGCAGTTCCACTATACAGGGCAATTTTTATTAGAAGAGTTGACGCTGGAAGAAAAAAGTTCCGTGGTCAGTTACTTCAAAGTCATGGATGACAACCTGTATATGCCGTTGCACCGCTCCTATCAAGCTGCGGCCCAATATTCCTACGGTGCGCCAGCCCTAGCCGCCGTCCAGCAATTGCTGCCCCTCTCCACCACGATCGCCGAGTTCATCAGCCTCAAGGTGGCAAACCTCAACCCCACCCACCGCTGTTTTACTGGGCCACTCAGCCATCCAGATGTGACGATTTCCAGCATTCGGGACATTGAAATGTTCCAGATTTATCTGTGCTTGTGTGTGCTGGAAGGGAATATCGCCGCTGTCCAGCAAGAACTCTTTCCCCTCTGCGTGATGCTGTACCCACCGCTGAATGTGCAGTGGACTCTGGTGCGCCAGTTGGTGCGATCGCTCGAACAAGAGATCCACAAGCGGTTATCAGCGGCCAATGTCGCCGTGTTTCAACCCTACTTAGCCGCCTTTAGAGAAATGTTTTCCGAGGACATCTTCCCCCAAGATAGCCCCATCTGGAGCTACCATCCTGAGGCGTTGCGGTTTATGGGGATGGCACGGGAGATTTTGCACGATGTCCTCAATCAGCAAGAACCGCTGGGACGGTAATGGGCGGATGACTAGCCCTGGGCGATCGCCCGGATGGGGTTAGATTTGGCCGACAAAATCGGCGGACACACCAGGGTTTTGCCAATCAACCAGAGGGAATGCAGTTCGTTGGGGGTGGTGCGGCGTTGCCACTGCCCCGGACGGCAATACAACAGTTCGATCAATTGGCGCGATTGGGCCGTCGTCAGCGCCTCAAATTCAATTTGCACCGTGGTGCCATTCTGGCGATCGCTGTTTAACCATGCCCACCCTTTGAGGGTTAACCCGGTTTCCCCGATCTGGAGTTCGACGGGTCGCCGCTGGGGAGTAGGCGATCGCCATGCCTGCCCCGCCGCCAGTTTCACCATAGCCCCCCCTTCCGACAGGGCCACCGTATTCCCCCCCAACACCACTTGCCGGGGAGCCACAGCATCCGGCTCAAACACCGTCATCTGTACCGGACAGCGCAAGTCAAACCACTCGAAGGCTTGGCGCGGCGCATCCAGCAAAATCAAAAGGGCAATGCCCAACATGATCAGGTTATAAGTGCTCCATAACCAGCCCAGGTTGGCCCCTTTGACCAGTTCAATCTGGAAAGTGGCCGAGGCTGCCCCAGCCCCCAGCCAGCCCTGTTGCACCACCATCAGCCCCAGATTTTGCCACAGACTAACCGCCGTTAGCCCAAACAAGAAAATGAGCGGCCAAGCCAAATTCCAGTTGAAGCTATAGCGATCGCTCGACCGCCCCTTGGGAGTGACTTTGAACCCCGTCGAAAATGGACGAATCATTGTTTGAAACACCGTCAACGCAATAGGAAACGCCAACACCAGGGAATAGATATCCGCCAACAGGGCCGATCGCGATCGATCATTTAACCAGGCAAAGGTCGTCAGTTGCACCCCGTAGTAGGGCAAAAAGAAATAGACCAACTCGGCAGCCGTGGCCTGAATGGGAATGATCTGGAAAAACGCATAGGCCAAAGGCATCACCAAAAAGCCCAGCCGCGCGATCGCCCCAAACCAATGCAACAACCCTTCCAGGTGGGCCAACCGCTGGAGCACCGTCAACCCCGGAATCGTTAACGGATTAGTTTTGATAAAAAATGCCTGAAGAGTTCCCTGGCCCCAGCGCAACCGTTGCATGGCATAGGCCGCCATATTGTCAGCCGCTAACCCCGCACTCAGCTTTTCGTTGAGATAAACCAACTGATAGCCATTGGCCGAAAGCTGAATCCCCGTGAAGTAGTCTTCGCTGAGCGAATTGGTCACAAATCCACCGGCGGCTTCCAAGGCCGTGCGGCGCACCACAAAAGACGTGCCCGCGCACACCACACTGCCCACCGTATCGCGAAAGGGTTGGACTTGGCGGTAAAACACTTCTTCATCCGGCGTTAGCACATGATCCAGACCCAGATTGTGGGCAATGGGATCGGCGTTGTAAAAACTCTGGGGCGTTTGCACGAGGCCCACCTGGGCCGTTTGGAAAAAGCCGACCGTCCGGGTCAAAAAGTTGCGGGTGGGAATAAAATCCGCATCAAACACGACAATGAGTTCGCCGTGGGTTTGGGCGATCGCGTGATTGAGGTTGCCCGCTTTGGCATGGCGGTTGTCGGGGCGGGTCAGGTATTCGCACCCCAGTTCTGCCGCCAACGCCCGAATTTCAGGCCGCCGAGTATCATCCAGCAAATAAACCCGCTTGTGGGGATAGTCCATTGCCTGACAGCCCACGATCGTCCGGCGAAGGATAAAAGCAGGCTCGTTATAGCTGGGAATGAAAACATCCACCGTGGGGGTATAGGCTCCAGTAGTGACGGCGATCGCAGCTTGATCCGCTTCGCGACGGCGATCGCGCATTCGCAGCATCAACCCCAGTTGCAGCACGCTGCTGGTCATGGTGAAGAGTTCCAAGGCCAACAGCCCCAGGCTAAACGCCCCATTCAACGGGTTGGCCAGGTTCAGCGTACAGAGCGATCGCCACGCCAGATAGCGCGCCAACAGCACCAGCAACACCCCAATCACCACAGGCCGCGACCAGGGCCGGGGTTGGGGGGAAAGGCGCATGGTCAGCCAAACCACGATGACCGAGGCGATCGTGGGCCACAGCAAACCAATGCCCACCCCAGACGGCGCATTGAACCACGTCGGGGCAAAGGTTTGGGCCTGGTGCCAGCGATCGAAAAATTGGTTAATGGTCGGTTCGCCCGCCAGCCACGCCAGCCCGAAGGCCAGCAACACCGCGATCGCCCCCAACCACAGGACAGTTGCCACATGCAGCTTGAACCGACGGCTGGCAGTACGCAGTCGGCGTTTATGTTTGGATAGTTTGGAATGAACAATGGTCATGCACCTGACTCCATACGAATGTGAGAGGATAGAGCGATCGCAATCGCGAATCAGCTTCGAGCGAGACTACGGAGACAACAGACACAGGTGAATCGCACAGGTAAACACAGCGCGGGCACTAATCGCTCGCGGCACAGGCAAAGTAGAGTCGCCTGGTAAAGCTTAGTAAACTTTGTTTAACTTTTATCAAATAAAGCCGAGAGACAAATCCACCGGGAGGCTAGCCTTTCAAGGCGGCCCAGAACAACTTGGTCAAGGTTTGCCAACGGGAATTCAGCAAAAATTGGGCATACCACCGCGCAACCGCTTGGAGATTGCGATGGTCTGCAAACCAGGTGGGCGTGGGCACAATTTGAAACGGGGCAGATAACACCGACTTCTGGGGCTGCTCAAACAAGTACGCATTGTGAACCACACCGCACCCAGACTGGATGGCCTGCGGTGGATTTCCCGGAAACGCGCCCCAGGTTGCCCCCGGAATCCCAAACAAGACCCCAGTCCAGGCATTGATCCCGATCGCCCCATACCGCAAATCTGCGATCGCCCGATCCAACGCGGCGTGGGCTTGCCGTTGCGTCCGGGGATCCACCAACACCACGCAGGATAAATTGCCCCAAAGGCAATCATTCACAAAGGGAATGGCCTCAGCCAAAAAGTCAGTTGCCGTGGCCCCTGGTAAACTCACCTCGGCCAGCACCCCACAAAAGGCTTCCGTGCTGAGGGCATATTCACCAGCCTGGGGCGGCACATCGAGAATCAACGTCCACGGCACCACCGACTCAGTGCGATCGCCCAAGGGTTTCGCCTGGGGATAGCGATCGAGAAAGGCTTGATAGCGTTCCTGCGCCCCTGGATAGTAGGCCGTGCGGGGGGGCGTTTGGGCCAACGTTTCCTGTACCAGCGCCAAAAAAGCCTCTCGTTGGGGCCAGTCTTTGGCCAGCACCAGCACCTTCCCGGCCACACAGTTGAAACTAGCATTGTGAGCCACCATACTCGCCACGTGCCGCGCCTGAAATCGCAACTCTGCCCCACTCCACCGTCCGGGCACCACCACAATCGGCGTGACACCGCCCAATTCGGCTGTGATGGGTTTGGTCAAAACAGGGGTTTGGGCTGCTTTCCGGGCCGTTTGCTCGGCAGGGTTCTCCCCCCAGACGATCGCGTCATAGGTCTGAGTGGCCCCCGTGATGTGGATCGTGTCAATTTGGGGATGATGACACAAAAACTGTCCCACCGCTGCATCTCCCGTGGCGATCGCCAAAAACCCATCCCGCAGTAAGGGGTGCAAAGCCGCCAGCAAAAACTCCCCTAGATAGTCATTCACGGGATTGAGCTTGAGCAAAACCACCTGATTTTCGACAAATAGTTTGTACAACACATCCAAGGGAGCGATCGCCGCCACATTCCCCGCCCCCAGCACCAGGCCCACAGTGCCCGTGGTGGACGGTTGCCGATACCCAAAGCCCTGGGTCGGGGGGTGCCCCGGTTGCAACCACACATCGCACTGAAACCCCAACCACAGGAGGCGATCGCTCCAACTGGCCGGAAAGACCCTGGCCACGGTTTGGCCATCGGGTCGGGTCGTGACCCGGAGCGGCTGGGGTTGCCCCTGGGCTTGCAAACTTTGGATGAGCGCGTTGATTCCCAGCATGGTACACACTGGGCCAGTCATCCACTCTTCTCCAGCCAGAGCCGATGCAGGATCGATCCCCTTAGCCCGACAACCCGCCTCAACCCACGCTTCAGCCACCGCCTCTAACCGAGTGCAGCATTGCTGTAAATACTGAATGCGCTGGGCCAGAGAAACCTGTAACCAGTTTGTTTTTCGCTCTGCCAACCGGGCGATCGCGCACTCCAACTGCGGAGTAGAAGTCACCAAATCAACCATTGACACCGGGGGCGTACTTGCAACATGGGAAGGAGAATGACGCATGTTTTCCTAGAATAGTCGCAAACTTTGTTAAAGATTGATTGAACGTTATGGAAGTTACGCACTCAATCGGGAATTGGATTCCTCTGCGATCGCCCATTTTCCCCGTCTGACCCCGCCGCGTTTAGGGAAGCGCCGTTGCATCCGCCTTGCGGACCAAAATCACCGTGCATTCACAGTTCCGAGCGATCGCCTCGGGAATATTGCCCTGAACCGCTTGCTGCAACAACCCCTCCCGACTGGCCCCCAACATAATCACATCGCATTGATCCTTCGCGGCCATATCCACCACCGCATCCACCACCGACTCTGCACACACCAACGCCACATCCACCTGGCTCCGACTTTTGTGGCGCAAAAAATCTGCTGCCTCTTCCAGCCCGTGGGGATCGTAACTTGCTTCTGAGCGGGGTTGAATATGGCACAGCCGAATCGTCGGAGCCTGACTCAGTGCCACCAACGCCGGCAACAGGGCGATCGCATACTCCGCATTTGGCCCCCCTCGAATTGGCAACAACCACCGATCAAGACGGTTCAATTGCAACAGTGTCCGCACCGCAATCTCTTTATCCTCCAGGTTGGCCCCCGGCAGCGATCGCCGCCCCGGTTTCACCAACACCACATCACAATTCGCCTGTCGAATCGCCGTATCCACCGTATCCCCAAAAATTCGCCCCGGCGTTGACGTACTGCCTTTCCACCCCATCAGCAACAGGTCAATATGCCGTTCCTTCACCGTTTCCAAAATGGCTTCCGCCGGACTGTGGGCCACCCGAATTTGGGTATGCACAGGCACATTCCAGGCTCGCCCCTGCTTCACGGCCCGCCGCAACAACCGCTGACTCATCGTAATATTCACCGTTGCCTCTGCTGGGGCAACATGCCGCTGCACCGGAATAATCCGCAAACACTCAATTTCGTAATGGCGCTCCCGCGCGATCGCCAACGCCAATTTCATCAACCCATCCGCCGTTTTAGGATTACTCAACGGCAGCAACAACCGCCCTTGCCCAGTCGCCGGAGCCTTCGTTTGATACACCACATAGGACGGGTCAGGCCGTGGCCCCAAGCGTTCCGATCGCCCCCGCAACTTCTCCGCCTCAATCCGCAAAATATCACTGCGCGTAATGATGCCCAACAACTTGCGATGTTCCACCACCGGCAACCGCGACAGCTTATAGCGCGACAACAGATAGAGCACCTGCCCCAACGTTGCCCCCGGACTCACCGTAATCGGGCGCGGCGTCATTAGATCGTTTAACCGCAAGTCAGTCCGCGACTGCCGTTGCGCCACCCGATCCAAATCCGTTTGGGTCACAATCCCCACCAGGCGGCCCCCCTCCACCACCGGAAAGCCCCGATGATGGGATTTGGAGAACGCCGCAATCACCTCATCTAAAGGCATCCGGCTGTCCAGGGTTTCAACCTTCGTCTGCATCACTTCCGTCGCCGTAATCGTGGCCCACAGCCCATCGTTAATCACCTCCTCTTGCAGCGTAATCCCCTTCATTTCCAGCAAATGGGTATACAGCGAACCGGGCAGCAATCGCTCCGCCACCAAATACGCCGCCACCGCGCTGATCATCAACGGCAAAATTAACTGATAGTTCCCCGTAATCTCAAACACAATGACGATCGCCGTCACAGGGACTTTCGCCATCGCCCCAAAAAAGGCCCCCATCCCAGCCAGGGCATACACCAGCGGCTCCGCAGTCGGCAAAATGTGGCTCGTGCCCAAGCCCACCACCTGACCCAATGCCGCCCCCAACACCAAACTGGGAATAAACAAGCCCCCCGGCGTTTCCACGCTACACGCCAAAATTGACAACACAAACTGCACCACAAACGCCCCCGCCGCCACGGGCCAATGCTGGGGGCGGGCAGTCAAAAACCCATGCAGCGTCGTCGTATCCAAAAAAATGGGGGGTAGCGTGGCGATCACCCCACCGGAAACCAGGCCCGCCAACCCAATTTTCCAGCCCAGGGCAATCCGCACGTGCTTGCGACTGAACTGGAGCGTGGTCAAAATACTTTGGTTAAACAGGGCCGCCCCACCCCCCGCCAAACACCCCAATAGAAGAAAGAAGGGAATTTCTTGGGTCGAAAACGTTGAGAACGCTGCGGTTCCGTGCAGCAAAAAGTTAGGCCCAGCAAGGCTACGAGAAATTATTCCCCCTGTAAAGGAAGCCAAAATAGCGGTGCCCAAGGTGAGACTAGACACATCATGAAGTAATTCTTCAATAACAAATAAAACTCCCGCAATGGGGGCATCAAACCCGGCAGCCAGTCCGGCGGCGGCCCCGGCGGCCAAGAGTTGCCGCTGATGGTCGGGAGAAGTCGGCACCGCACGGCTGAGTTGGGCGGCTAAGGCCGCGCCAATGTGAACTGTTGGCCCTTGGCGGCCCAAGACGAGCCCTGATCCCAGCGCGAGGAAGGTGCTGACCAGTTTGGCGATCGCCACCCGCAAATCCAATCGCATGGGGACATAGGCCAGGGCTGCTTTCACTTGGGGAATGCCACTGCCTGCCGCTTCGGGGGCAAACCGTTCAATAATCACCCCAGACAACCCACCACCGACAAACCCCATCATGGGCAGCAAGATCCACACCGGCAGCACCTGACTCATAGCAGCCCGCCACGCCATGAGCCAGATCACCCCTTGTTTAAGCAAAACCGCAGATAGCGCGGCAATTAACCCAATTAAAACCGCCTCAAAAATCGCGAGTCGCTTAGGGGTTAAAACATGTCGAACGGTGTGCAAGACGGTGGAAAGTTGCATGGGGCTAGGCACCGGAGATAGTCATCGATTGAACAATGGGAGGGCCACTCGCGCCAACATTGTGTCATGAAAGCGGGGGTTCCTGATGCGGGAAATCGAGCGATCGACGGGCTTCTCCACCCTGGATGACGTTGCAAAGATGCCATTTCCAAGGACAACCCATTTGTAAAGATAGCGTGGGGCAAACCAGCCCCCAGCCCCAGCAATTTGTTTAGCAAAAGCTTGATTCGCGCCTAAAATTATTTGGGTTTCCACCTCTCGATCGCGGGGCTTCTCTGCGCTCAACGAGGTCATCAACCATGAGGACTCTCAACAATAATCCCCCTATTCTCACCCGGCCATCCCGTTGAGGCGGTTTGCCCCAGCGGGATCAATCCACGCCCATTGCCAGGGATTCAATCATTGCATGGGCTGTCAATTTTGCAATTAAAACACGGGCGATCGCAAGGCTTGATCGCGATCGGGCAGGCGGCCTCCAGTCAGATCCATTCCATTTAGTTTCGGGCTCCGTTTTGCGATCGAACGGATTGGGCAAAATCGCTTGTTTCCTGAAAAAAATATGAGTAAAAATAGAATGTCAGTGTAGGATGATTTCATGCACTGAACCGATACTGAGGTAGAAGTATTACAGACATTTGTAGATGAGCATTTGTTTTAATCTCAACCATCAGTAACCTGAAGCGTACATTGGTAGCGATAGAAGAAGTAAATTGATGTCTAAGAAGAAGAAAGTTGAACCCTTGACCGGGGAATTGCTTGTTAAAAAAGTAAAAGAGCTAGACTCCCTCAGTAAAGAAGAAAAAGCGAAGCAGTGTGGTTACTACACCGTGACAAAAAACGGGGTAGAGCGCGTTAATATGATGAAGTTCCTCAATGCGCTGATCGATGCAGAGGGCATTGAACTTGACGGAAAAGTTGGCCAAAATGGCCGTGGGGGGCGTAGTGCCAGCTATCGCATCAGTGTCCAGTCGAATGGCAACCTCTTGATTGGTGCCGCCTATACCAAACAAATGGAGCTGCAACCGGGTGACGAATTTGAGATTTCCCTAGGCCGCAAGCACATCCACTTAAAGCAGATTGATCAAGAGGAATAGTACCATTGCGATCGCTTCAGGGATTCCGTTTGACTCAAACGCCGAATCACCTTGCATTGCTAAGTTTTGATTCGATAAAAGCTGCGGTCAGGGGGGCAAAGTTTGTCTTAATGGCCAGCAGCTTTTTACTACCAAATCAATGGTAGGGTTAAAGCATCACCCCAAGAAACTGACAAGGAAGTAGCGACATTGATGGAATCAATTGATTGGATGACCGTTGTTCCGGCAGCGCTGGCGATCGCAATCTTTGTTGGCGGAATGTTGATGATGTTCACAGGCATTTGGACAAGTCGCAATCGCTAGTCACTCATCCCAAGCCCCACCAATCAATCGGAGGAGAGCTGAATAATGCCGCAGGCTTAACTCCAAATTCCCCGCACCGATCGCAGCTAGACGCGGCCCCGCTATCGTGCGCAGATAAAGTACCAAGCAATAGAAATTAGGTGTAAAAACCCCAATTGAACGCTTGAATTGTACGCTATATTGTGGCCTTCAGTAACACAAAAATGATCAAATAACCTTGACCATTGCGATCTCGGTCGCGGCGGTTCGGGAATATAGGAGTTGAGCCGATTGATTGCCATTAGCCAATCGAAACAATCTGAGACTATCTGGGCTTCGTTGTTAGCCTTTGGTGAAAATCAGGCGAGATGCCAGTGGTGCCCCCTCAATCGCCCTGGTTGAGGCGATCGCCCCAGCGCTGGCACAGGCGCGTTATTGTGGCCACCCCAATAGCCAACCCAGCGATCGCCCCTGCACTCCAAATCGCTTCGCTCGGTGCTTCTAGCTCAACGAACAAAATTTTGAACCTGCGGTGCTGGCACAACCGTTGAAGCCGACAATGGCAACTCACCTTCCATGAGCGATCGCAAATGGGCCAAATGCGGTTCCAACGCTTTCTGGGCTGTCGCCAAACTGCACACCAAAGCAATGTGATCCTGGTCTAACACGCCCAAAATCTTGCGGACATCATCGCGATCAACGACTGGTAACTGTCGCAAGCCTCGGCCCGCCATGCGGGTTTTGGCATCCGCTAAAGATTCATCAGGATAAGCATGTAACACTTCCCGCGTGCAAATTTGGCCCACCGTCGTTGGGAGCACAACCGCCGCTGCCCCAGCCCCCTCTGCCTCTTGGGCCATTGGCACCGAGTCCAACGCGGCCTGCCACAGCCCAATTCCCCGTTCAATATCTTGCAGAGTCACAATTCCCGCCAGGGTCGCCGTGGCTTGCTCAAACACCAAAGCACAGCGCGATTGATGTTGGGTCAGGAGTGCCAAGGCCGCCACCACCGACAACTCCGCATCCACCGCCAGATATTCCGGTTGCATCGCCTCAGCCACCTGTAACTGTTGCAGCACCAACTCATCGCGGTTGGGTTCTTGTTTCAGTTCTGTGGGTTGCACCGTTGGAATATCGGGGGCGATCGGTTTCAAATATTCAATCAACCACACACTCAGGCCCACCGCCGCCATCAACGGCAGAATAATGCGATAGTCCCGCGTGAGTTCAAACAACAACAAAATCGCTGTTAACGGAGCCCGGACACTCGCAGCCAACACGGCGGCCATGCCAACCATTGCATAGGCGGGTGGTGCAGAAATGGGCAACAGCGAGGCATAGGGCAAATAGGGCAAAACTTTGCCATAAGCCGCGCCCAGGGAAGCTCCCAAAAACATGGCGGGGCCAAACAACCCGCCGACAAAACCACTCCCCAAGCTCAGGGCCGTTAGCCCCAGTTTCACCACTAACAAGGTGAGCAACAGGGAGAGCGGCATTTGGACATCCCGCAAAATCACATCAATGGTTTCGTAGCCAATGCCCAAGGTTTGGGGTAGAAACAGCGCCACCGTGCCCAGACACAATCCCCCGATCGCCGGTTGCACAAACGGGGGAATTTGCCCCACCCATTGCAACGAGGTTAACTGGCCTTGAAACAGCTTTTTGGCCATTTGAATGGTTTGGGTATAGGTAATCGACACCAGGCAGGCGAACAACCCCAAGCCCAAATAGAATGGCAGTTCCAGAAATCCTTTCAACTCATACCGGGGCAAAATGAAGGCCGGTTGCCCCCCCAACCCAATTTGCGAAATCAGCGCCGCCACCACCGCCGACAGCAAAATCACACTCACTGCCGAGGTGGCAAAAGTGGTGCCCAACACAACTTCCAGGGCAAAAAAAACACCGGCGATCGGTGCATTGAACCCGGCGGATAGCCCTGCTGCTGCTCCGGCCCCCATCAACAGGCGCAACCGTTCTTGCGACACTTTGAGGTGTTGCCCAATGCAAATCCCAATATGGGAACCAATTTCCACACTAGGGCCTTCCTGCCCCAATGAGGCCCCGGAACCCAGCGAAACCGCTGCGGCGATCGCCCGGGCCACCGCTTTGAGAGAAGACAAACTGCGGGGAATGTGGGAAGCCGCAATCAGGCTAGAGAGGGAAACCCCAAAATCATTTAAGCGCCACCGCATCAGGCCCACCGTGAGGCCACCCAGGCAAGGCGCACACAGCAACGTCCACGGCCCCAACCCCGCCAATATCCCCATGAGATCTTCCAACAACAATCGCTGGACAAGCTGAATCAGGTAATGAAACAGCACGATCGCCAGCCCAGTGCCCCCCCCGATTGCAATCCCCAGCAACAGAAACAGGGTTTCGGGGGTGGGTTTCAGGAGTGCAAAAACATCTAAAGCCAGCAGGGCAGATTTTTGGGGATTCGACGATTCAGATTGCACCGTGCGTAACTACTCACCAGGGATAGGAAATGACAAATAGATTGGTTCAAAAATTAAGCAAGACAAATGAATGCACCAACGCCTCACTCGTTTATGAATTCATCGTTGTGAATTCATGGTATTGAATAGTGCCACAGTCGAGCCACCTGCGCCCTTGCGATCGCCCAATTACCCACATGGCACCGGGCACAACCACTGACTCAAGGATTCGCAGCAACACATCAATTGGACAGGATGAGCCGCGATCGCCCCAGGGTTAGCTCCAAGGTGCCATCGTCTGCGGCCTTTTTAACCGATCGCTTAGGCCGCGATCGCTCGGTTAATTCTAAGTTGGTTGCGCCCCGCCAAGGTGGTCAAAAGCGACGCTTCATCCCTCTTCCATTGTGGGCTGTCCATCTCAGAACAGCAAGCATTCTGGCTCGATTCCAGGCTTTTTTTACCAGGGCCAGGTTGGGGATCAACCCGGTAGAAAAAACCGCCGTTGGCCCAATCAGCCGTTGGCCCAGATCGGGGTCGGCCAGATGGTGCGCTTACCCCCCCGCGCCGGAATCGCCACCAACATCCGCAATCCTGACACCGCTCCTTAGCCACCAAGCGGCAGTCAGAATTCGCGATCGCCCCACTGCCAACCATCCTGCCCTGGTTGCCCGGTGTCCAGCTTGGCAAACATTACAAAACATAAATCTCCGTTGGGAAGCGATCCGGGCTTACGATTACACTAGATCAGGTTGGTTCCAATCTTTAGCCTGTTCTAGCTCCGAATCTACACTCACTGCTGATGAATGCTCCCACCTTCAAAGCTCATTCTCACGTCTGTCCAGTCTGCCATCGGCCTCACCCAGTTGAATCCAATCAACTGTTCCAGGGCTTGCTGATTTGTCAACACTGTCGGGAGCGCTTGGTCATTACCTGGAGCGGTCACTATGTCCGTGATCCGTTTACGCTCCATCAACCGGCCTCCGCTCGGGCCTTACGGCGGGAAAGTCATCCGTTTTTTCGGATTTTGCGGGATTTGCGATCGCCCCTGACCATCTGTGGGGTGGTGTTACTGGGGGCAGTGTGCGTTGGGCTAGTGAGTACCCTAAGCGACACCCTAAACCTGGAACCGGAGCGCCTATCCTCACCGACCAATCCCGAAACCCAGCGCGATCGCTAGGTCAGCGCCGTTTACCCCGTGTTTATCGGCACCACACCCACCCCGGTTTCCCAAATCGGGCATTTTGGCCTGGGCAATTTTTGGGCATCCGTAGCGCAGCCAGTCGCACCGGGGGCTGATTCATTCGTGTAGGTATTAGTGTGGGTTTTGCTTGTCCTGCCATTCGCGGTCTAGCCAAATCAGGCACTTAGGGCCAACCATCAACGCCAAGGCGACCCTCCCGGCAGAGCGCAGGCAACCCAGATGAAGCGGGCGATTGATTCAGGCCAATTTGGGATTGGCGATCGCAAAGGGGACGCATTCATCGATACTGGTTTTGTAGACCCGCATGTCCGAAAGTAAAGTCTGAAGCTATGGATCTTGAGTTTGTCCCGGTTGAGCAGTTCTATTTTGCGCTGACCTTAGCCGTGCGTACCTTAGAAGAAATCGAAGAACCAGGATTGGCCGCCACCGTTGGTGAACTGTTAGCCCAAAAATTTGGCCAAGCTTCGACCGTGGCCGCCGCCACCCAAAACACCTATAACTACGTGTTCAAAGTCTTGGGGGTAGACAATAGCCCCAATCCTAACCTGATCGTTTCCATCGCTGATTGGCAGGGCAATTTACGGATCAGCAGTGATTACGGCTGGACGCTGGATTTGGATCGACGGCCCACCCGTGCAGAAAAATTTGTCCAGCGCACTGAATTCGCGGCCCAACTTAAAGCCCACTTACAGGAGACGTTGCAACTGCCTTTGGCAACAACGGCGTGAAGGCAGCGGCGATCGCCTCTGGTTCCAACACCTGACCAATGAAAACCAGTTGCGTCTGCCGCTTTTCCTCTGGATACCAGGGGCGATCATAAAACGAGTCAAAGCGATCGCCCACCCCTTGCACCACCAACCGCATAGCCTTGTTGGGCACCGCCACAAACCCCTTAATCCGATAAATCTCCTGCTGCTGCACCAGGTGTTGTAAAACCGCGATCAACGCTTCCGGTTCAAACCCTTGCTCAAACACCACTGGCACCGAATTAATCGTGTCATCGTGGTCATGGTCAGCTTCCGTGTCATGGTGACTGGGCCGATTGGCTAAATCCTCTTCTACCGCCGCGTTAAACCCCAGCAAGACATCCGCTGCAATTGCCCCATCCCGGCAGGGTACCACCTTCACCCCAGGCCGCAATTCCGATCGCAACCACTGCTGCACCTTTTGCTGGGCCTCGGCAGCCACGCGATCGCCCTTTGTCAACAACACCAAATCCGCACAGGCAAGTTGATCCTCAAAAAGTTCTTCAATCGGCGTTTCATGATCCAGGCTATCGTCCGCATCCCGCTGGGCCAGCAGCGCCTCCAGATCGCCCACCAACTGCCCCGCCGCTAACGCCTCACAATCCACCACAGTCACCACACCGTCTACCGTGGCCCCCGTGCGAATTTCTGGCCACCGAAACGCCTGCACCAAAGGCTTAGGCAAAGCCAACCCCGACGTTTCAATCAAAATACAGTCAATTTCATCCCGCCGTTTGAGGAGTTCCTGCATGGTGGGCAAAAATTCCTCTTGCACCGTGCAACATAAACAGCCATTCGCCAATTCCACAATATTCGGGGCCGCCGTTGGCGCGATCGCCTCAGTTTCCGGTTCGTCGCACACTCGGCACGATCGCAACAATTCCCCGTCGATGCCCACTTCGCCAAACTCGTTGACCAATACGGCAATGCGTCGGCCCTGATTCTCTTGCAACAGACGACGAATGAGCGTCGTTTTCCCCGCCCCGAGAAACCCTGTAATGACCGTAACCGGAATTTTTTGCATACCCGACCGTAAATGATGGACTCCAGCGATCGCCACCTGGTAACGCTCAGTCACCAGGCATTGGATGACCCAGGCAGAGCTGAGGCAAAATGTCCCCCAGGCTGTGTGCTGGCCACCCACCCTTTTGCGGCTATCAACCTATCACAATAACCGGATTCTGATAAGATGCGATACCCTGTTTTAGAATGCAGTTCCCACTATCCATAGCGCGATCGCCCGAAGCATGACCCAGATTCAAGAGTTTCTCAGTGTTCTGAATGCCGCCCAACGCCAAGCCGTGGAACACTATGCTGGCCCCTTGTTGGTCGTAGCGGGGGCGGGTTCCGGCAAAACCCGGGCACTGACCTACCGCATCGCCAATCTAGTGCTGCATCACCACGTCGATCCTGAAAATATCCTGGCAGTCACCTTCACCAACAAAGCTGCCCGCGAAATGAAAGAGCGGATCGAAAAACTCTTTGCCGACCAAAAAGCGCGATCGGAATTTGGCAAACCCTTAGAGGCCCTTCCCCCCCAACAGCAAACTCGCCTCAAATCCCAAGTCTACAAAACCATTACCAAAGAATTGTGGATCGGCACTTTCCATGCCCTTTGTGCCCGCATTCTGCGCCTCGACGTTGAAAAATATCAAGATCGCAATGGCCGGAAATGGACACGCAATTTCTCGATTTTTGATGAATCTGATGCCCAAAGTTTGGTCAAAGAAATCGTCACCCAAAAATTGAATTTAGATGACAAAAAATTTGACCCCCGCTCCGTCCGATATGCCATCAGCAACGCCAAAAACCAAAGCCTGTCTCCCCAAGATTTAGAGCAAGAACAACCCAACTATCGGGGACGAGTGATTGCCAATGTCTACAGCGTCTATCAAGACACCTTGGCCGCCAATAATGCGCTCGATTTTGATGATTTGATCTTAATGCCTGTGCAATTATTTCAGCAAAATGAGCAGGTTCGGGCCTATTGGCACAAGCGATTTCGCCACATCCTAGTCGATGAGTATCAGGATACGAACCGCACCCAATACGACCTGATTACTCTTTTAGCCACCAACGGAGTTGAAACCCAAAAATTCCAAGATTGGGAACACCGTTCAGTCTTTGTTGTAGGGGATGCGGATCAATCCATCTACTCATTCCGGGCTGCCGATTTCACCATTCTCATGAATTTTCAAGGTGATTTTGGTGACGGTTTAGCCGATGATGACACCCACACGATGGTGAAGTTAGAAGAAAATTATCGCTCTACCTCCAATATTCTGGAACTGGCCAATGAACTCATTGAAAATAATACAGAGCGTATTGATAAGGTTCTAAAACCCACCCGCAGCGAAGGGGAAACAGTGTATCTCCATCGGGCTGATGATGAGGTCGGAGAAGCCGAATTTGTAGTGAATCAAATTCAAACTCTGGCTGCTCGTCACCCTGAATTACACTTTGGTAAATTTGCCATTCTGTATCGCACCAATGCCCAATCCCGTGCCTTTGAAGACTCTCTAGTGCGGTGGGGAATTCCTTATAAAGTCGTGGGGGGGTTGCGCTTTTACGATCGCCGCGAAATTAAAGATGTCCTGGCCTATCTCCGGGCGATCGCCAATCCCTTTGATACGGTGAGTTTGTTGCGGGTGATCAACACACCTCGGCGCGGAGTCGGCAAAACGACAATCGATAATTTGGTCAAAGCGGCTCAAGAATTAAATCAGCCTTTGTGGGAAATTTTGAGCGATGAAACATCAGTCAAAACTTTAGCAGGGCGATCGTCCAAGGGAGTTTTGAGCTTTGCCAATATCATCAAAAAATGGCGCGGCGAGCTTGATTCTGTGAAAGCCAATGAAGTTGTGCAGGGTGTGTTGGAAGATTCAGGATACGTGCGGGAATTGCAAAGTCAGGGCACCGAAGAAGCCAGCGATCGCCTCACCAACGTTCAGGAACTTTACAACGCGGTTTTACAGTTTGAAGAAGATAACGAAGACCCCAGTTTATTGGGCTTTTTAGCCAGCGCCTCCCTCTCGTCAGATTTAGACAACCTGGAAGAAGAAAAAGAGCAAGTCTCCCTCATGACCTTGCACTCCTCCAAAGGCTTAGAGTTTCCAGTGGTCTTTCTGGTTGGGCTGGAGCAAGGGCTGTTTCCCAACTACCGATCAATGGACGATCCAGCCGCCTTGGAAGAAGAACGCCGCCTGTGCTACGTGGGCATTACCCGCGCCCAAGAACGTCTGTTTATTTCCTATGCGCGGGAACGTCGGTTGTATGGAAATCGGGAGCCTGCCAGTCCATCACTGTTTTTGGCCGAGCTGCCCAAGGAACTCCTGGCGTCCAACACAGCCACCGCCATCCCGACCCGCTGGACAACGCCGATCGCCGAGGCCCGTCGCCAAGCCCCCACCAAAGCCATGCCCCATACCCATGAAAACGACTGGAGCGTGGGCGATCGCCTGAATCACAAAGCCTTTGGGGAGGGAGAAGTGACCCGGATTTTTGGGGCTGGCAATAAAATTTGTCTAGCCGTCCGCTTTGCTGGTTACGGCCAAAAAATCGTCGATCCCAAAGTCTCGCCACTCCAACGGATTGACTAAAACACACGAACTAAAGCAAAGGCCGGGTGCGTGTTTGCGATCGCGCCCACTGCCACATGCCCAGAGCCAAACCACCCAACAACGCTAGCCCCATCACACTAGCCACCGGATTGCGGTCAAGCCCCGTCATCCACTCTGGGGCCTTCCCAGTGTAGGTGATCAGCTTGCCCACCTCCAAAATGTAATTGCCATAGACTAAACCACTGTGCAAGCCCCAGGGCAAACCCAGATGATCGCGCCGCTTACCCAGCACCCATTCCCCCCGCGATCGCTTGGCCCACACCAGCGCCACCCCCAGCAAAACCAACGCCGGAAAGGTCCACAAACGCAAATGCAACGCCGCAAATAGAATCGCATTAGCCCAGAGGACAACAACGGGTGCATAGTCACGCTGCAACTCGTCCAACATCCAGCCGCGAAACAGCAATTCCTCTGCAAAACCCAGCGCCACCGCCACCACCAAGCCTTCCAGGATTACCCGCCCAAGCCCCGGCCCTGGCGATCGCCAACTGACCCACCCCAAGAGCGTCTCCACCCCAATGAGCAAGGCCACACACCCCAGGCCCACTGCCAACCCCGCCCCCAGGTCACGGCCCAAACGCGGAGTCCACTCCAGGCCGTAGTGCCACAGCATCTGGGATTGACGGTGCACCAATTTACCCCAGCGGCGCACAAGCCAGATGAACTCGGCATACAGCACCAATAGGGTCAAAATACCCACCAAGTTGCGATCGCCAATCAGCGCATACATCGGCAACGCGATCGGCAACCATAACAGCAATAAAATCAGCGTAAATACAAGGATCCGTAAGCCTGCGGGCAAACGACGGATCAAGACGGGATCAATTTTCAAAACCGTTAACTCAGTTACTCGTCGGGTTCAATGGTGCTGCTCAACCCGTGGCTCTTCAGCGTTTCACAATAAAACTCGGCGTGCTCTAAGGCACAGGTAATGACCAACGCTAAGCCATTGGTATGGGCTTCCATCATAATATCCACAGCTTGCGCTTGAGTCAGACTCGGCACCGTTGTCATCAACACCTGTACCACATACTCCATCGAATTAAAGTCATCGTTATGGAGCAACACCCGATACCGAGGTGCGAGTTTACGAACTGTTGAACTTTTGCTCAGAGTCTCAACCGACACGTTGCTAACCTCACGTCAATTCTCAACGGGAAAGAACTATTCCCCTTCTAGTATGCTTGCCTTTACGAACAAATGTAACAGGTTCGGAACAAAATGACAGCAAAACCATTTGGCTGGAGGTGTCTGCCTTTGCCGTTCGGGGCCTGTCGCTGGGGCCGCTGGGTTGGCCTGTTTTTCCGCCTCTCCCCCGTTCAGCCAGGTCGCCTTGGCCTCACCCATTAGCCATTGCAACTGTCGATGAATCGCTCTAGAAATTCGCATTGGCCATGTCCACACCGCCGCCCACTTGCTAGGATGAACAGTTAAACGCACCCATCCATCCCCTTCACCGCCGCTCATCGCCCGAAACGTTACACTCTATGTCCCAGTTCTTGCCGTCCCAAGCATCGCCCCACACCCTGACCTTTGCACCCTGCCAAATCGTTTGTTTGGAATATCAGGCCCAACGCCTGTATGGGGAAGTCATTCAAACCGTGGAAGCGAAGCACATTTGCTGGGTCAGGCCGCTGGTGCTCACAGAAGTCACTGATGCGTTGCTGGCAGGAGACGCGATCGCCAATGACGGTTTTTATGATTTGCGTGAATGTTCGGACTTGCTGTTGCCGCTTCAGTTGTTTCGGGCCGCCCTTGACACAGAAGTCATGCCCTTGTTGATGCACCTGGGCCAACACTCTCCAGCCACCCCGACACCATTGCGCTCACAGCATAATCAACAGATGCAACATTTTGTTCGCCAAGTTTGCCTCGCTCACCCAGAAGCCTTTGTATCGCGTTAATGTAGGAAGCAGACAATAGTTACGATTGGCCATCATCGCGGTTGGGCGATCGCAATATTTGCCCAACCTGGGAGAACAGGGGCAGTTGTTCTTCTCAATAATTTTTTTAAGGACTCGGAATCAACTTAATCCGGCCCGCATCCATTTCAGACATCAGTAATTCCAGCGCTTCAAAATCAGCATCAGAAATGTGACCTAAACGAGTTAGTTCATAGTTGATCTCGTTTTCGATCGCTGGAGTTAGTTTTTTAAAGTACAAGGCTTCTTCAACGAGCCGTCGAATGATACTTCTCATAGATGTAGTAAGGAACTCCGCCCATAAATTGTCCATTGTTTGTAGAGCAGAAGGCGTGATCGAGAATTGGCAATAAAGTGATCTAGATCACGATAGAAACAGACCTTTATTAGACTTTTATCTTAGGGGGGAAACCAAATTTCTGGCCTGCTCCTAATATTCTTTCTAACTTTGCTTGAACTCCTGCCTCACCCGGCGCGATCTCCGACTCTAAGGCGCAACACTCAGGGACATTCTACCGCTTTTTAGAGTTCAAACAGGGCGGGTAAACCCTACATTTAGTGTTGGAATCCCTCTCTTTCCTCCCAGCCACTGCTGGCACAGGACGAGCGCGATTGCCCAAAGGCCTGGTTTCCTTATCCTATGTCGGTATCAACAACCGCGATCGCCCTACAGGGGCCAGCACACCAAATCTAGCCAAGCCGTTTTCCCTTAGTCGCCCCGTTGATTGGTCAACTCGGAGGTTGGGCCACCGCAATTTACCCAGTGCAAGGAGCCCCAGGCCCAGTAATTCGTTCGCCTAGAAGCCAATTGTTAAGATTCAAGCCCCGAACGAAAGAGCGATATCTACCCTGGCTTAACGCAACTCCAACCGTTCCGACCCAAGTACCCTACTTCTGGCCTTCTACTGACGAATCTTCACCCGTTAGAAGGAAGCGAACAAATCTATTTTTGATATCAAAGCGTACTCTCCTTAAGGCTTGAGTTACGGATCAATTCTCCAAACACCGCAACAAAAACCCATAGAAATTCAAATCTCTTGAACTTATTTCTTGAGGCGTTAAAGCGATCGCGCCAAGGAGCTAACCACACAGAATATTGTCAACGATCGCTGAAAAGAGATCGGGTTCCTGGCCAACAAAACTGCTGCATTCAAATCGTTGGTTTCAGGCAAAATTTCTTAAACCAAATTTAACCGCAGGATAAAGCGCGATCGCCTGGTGATTGTAATGAGGGCGATCGCGCGGCTCCAGACAAATAGCAATGGCCTGCACTTTAATTCAGTTTCAGCAAACATTCCAACAACAACCGTTGATTTTCGACGGAATAGGGTTGCACCGCCAACGCTTGATGAAACGCCGCGATCGCATTTCGGTATTGGCCCAAAGCCATATGACACAACCCTAAACCGTGGAGCGCCCCAAAATGAATGGGATTGAGCTGAATCACCCGTTCACACAGGGCGATCGCCTCCGTATATTTCTCCTGCACGTAGTAGAGCACCGCCCGCCGATTCCAGGCTTCTGCAAAATCTGGCTGCTGTTCCAGCATGAGCTCAAGGAGTTCATCGGCTTTATCAAAATCTCCCAACTCCAACAAAAATTGCACCCGTCGCAGCAACGCCAACCCAGTGCTCCCCTTTTGTTCAAACCAAAGCCGCCATAGCTCCCGAGTGGCGCGATCGCGAACCGTTTCATCTGTATGTTTTAAATCTTGCAGGAGCAACGTAACCGGCATTTTGTTCATCATTATGGACAACAGTCAACAGTAGATTCAGGTATATGTGGCATTTTCCTCTCCGTATTGTGAAGGCTTCCCTACAGAGAAGCCAGTAGACCTACGGAGATTTGCAAAAATCACACGATCGTACGGATCGTTCTTACCTTAACTTTACAAAGCTGGGCTGAGGTCGCGCAGGGCCATTGCAGCACGGCTCAACCAGAATGCATCGGTGGGGAATAGGGCCTTGACTGGCCGACAACTTGGGGGTGAGTATGCAGCCAGCGATCGATATCAGCAAGCACCGTTGTTGGCACTTCCCAGGGGAACAAGTGCGCCGTATTGGGGTAGCAGTGCCATTCTGCCTGGGGCAAGTGATCCAACATCGCTTGGCTTGATGCGGCAGTAATGTGGCGATCGCACTCCCCCGCCAACACCAGACAGGGCACTTGAATCGCAGCTAACGCCGCCAAGCGGTTATACCCATTTTGGATAGCCTGGGTCAGAGCCTGGGTCGCATATCGGGAAGTTTGCAAAAACGCTGGCATAGCCTGCTGAGCAAGATAGGTATAAGCCTGGGGCGTGTGCTGTTGAATCAAATAGCGATAGAGCGATCGCTGGCCGAAGGTATCAATATTCCACTGCCACCCCGGATAGACCCGATTAACAATCGATGCTAGCCCCGTCCAGGCATTGTCTTGCCAGGAAACGCGGGGATGGTTGCCCCAGGGCCGTGCGGAAGTCGCCACCAAAATCAGACCACTGACCCGGTGGGGCAATCTGAGAGCCAACTCCAGGGCTAAAATTCCCCCCAAAGACCAGCCCAACACCAGGCATTGTTCCACCGCTTGGGCCTCCAACAACGCAGCTAAGTCGGCCAGGTGGGTTTCCATCTCAAAGGGTGCGGAGACACGACTTTTACCATAGCCTCGTAAATCTGGAGCCAAGGTGCGATAGCGAGTCGCTAAATGATCGGTAAATACGGACATGCTGCGGCCCATACCAGGATGACCGTGTAAACACAGAACGGGATAGCCTTGGCCTTGAACTAAAACATTTAACGGGAGGGGCGATCGCGACACGCCCCCGGCAGTTGGCGAAGTTGGCATAACGATCTTTGGCCTGCTCCTGAGCTAAAACGCATGGTTGGAGTGCTTGACCTCCCTTGACCTCCATTGTAGTCAGCTCAAATCTAGTCAGCCCAACTGAAATCAAGCCAACTGGAGTTAGGCCAACTGGAGTCAACCTAGCTGGGATTAACAGTGCTCACGGCCTTGCCCGGTCTCTAGATTCCGGCTTAAAGTCCCCTATTCCAAATGAATCGTGGCCCACCATTAGCGATCGCACTATCATTCCCTACAACTTTTTATATCAATCCAGCGCTTTTCTGGCTGCGCTCTTCTATTACAATGGCGGTTGGTTGTGCGCTGTGCAGCAGCTATCATCCTGGTGCAGGCGGGTGCGGTCTGTCATCAGCCTTGACTGCGTACAATCACGCCGTGCAAATTGGATTGAGCCAAACCCATGTCAGACGAAAAAACTCCTGATTCTGTAGAAGCAAAGGCTCCCTCGGCAGCCAAACCACCAAAAGAGAAACCTCCCGCTGTCGAAGACAAACCCTTTGTCAACTTTATGCAGGAAGACTTCATTCCCGCGTTGCAGAAAGGCTTGAAAGAAGAAGGCATCTCAGACATCTCCTTGTCCCTGGAGAAAAAAGGGATTGAGGTCAAAGGGTTTGGGCCATCGCCAGACTGTTGGCAACTGATCGGTCGCTGGAATAGCGGATACAAACAGCCACGGCAGTTCAATGTCTACTTCTTTGATGAAAACATCAACGGCTCCAAAGGCTTTTCCTACTCGGAGAGTGATGCCAAAGCCAGCACCCTCGAATCGTTTCGGATTGATGAGCGCAAAGCAGACTTGAAACTCCTGGTATTCTGGACGCTCCAACGGTTAAACGCCCAAAAATGGTTAGTTCGGAACTAGCCCCCCACCGTCGCTCCGGCCATCAAACGTGGCTCTTGTGACTCTGCCTCCGGGCGATCGCCGAGCAGGGCCGGGGCCACGTCCCCTCGACACCGCTCAAGCCCAACCAGTCACCACCGAAGCTGGGTGAACGAGTTGACCTGGTTCAGAATTGACCTGGTTTAACCGTAGGGTTTGGCGGGCGCTGGTTTCGCGATCGCTTCAGTGGCTTGTGGGCCGCCGGAAGCTTGGGTGAGGGGCAGGGTAATCCGAAAGCAGGAACCGCCATCGGGCACTGGAATATATTGCAGCGTGCCCTGATGTTTTTCGGTAATGATTTGATCGCTGATGGCCAACCCCATCCCTGTGCCTTTGCCAATCGGCTTTGTTGTAAACAAGGGATCAGTTAGGCGGTGTTGAATGGCGGGATCAATCCCAATGCCGTTGTCAGCAATTTCAATGGCGATCGCGGTTTCATTCACAATTTGAGTGCGTAAATACAGCTTCGGCAAACTCTGTTTTCCCTGTAATCGCGCTTCTTCTAACGCATCGATCGCGTTACTCAGAATATTCATAAAAACCTGGTTTAATGGCCCCGGATAGCATTCCACCAGTGGCAACCCACCATAGGCGCGAACAATTTCAATTGGGGCGCGATCGCACTTTTGCTTCAAGCGATTTTGCAACAGCATGAGAGTACTTTCCAACCCTTCATGAATGTCAACCGCTTTCATTGCCGCTTCATCCATTCGCGAAAAGTTGCGGAGCGAGGTCACAATTTTTTGAATGCGATCGGCCCCAATCCGCATGGAATTTAAAAGCTTAGGCAAATCCTCTGCAATAAAGTCAAAATCTAAGACTAAAAGGGCTTCCTGAACTTTGGGGTGGGGCGTTGGGTAATAGGTTTGATACGTTGCCACCAGATTCAGCAAATCCTGAATGTAATCCTTTGCATGGGTCAAATTGCCATAAATAAAATTCACCGGATTGTTAATTTCATGGGCGACTCCAGCCACCAATTGCCCCAAAGCTGACATTTTTTCACTTTGAACCAGTTGGCCTTGGGCCTGTTGCAAGTCCTGCAATGCCTTTAACAAGGCTTGATTTTTTTGGCGCAAAACTTCTTTCGAAGCCCGTAATTCAGTCGTCCTGACTTCTACCCGATTTTCCAACTCTTCATTGAATGCCTGTAAGTCTTCTTCGGCTTGTTTGCGTTGGGTAATATCATTCCGAATTGCCACATATTGATAGGGTCGTCCCCAAAAATCTAAGTAGGGCACAATCGTGGTATCAACCCAATAGTACGAGCCATCTTTCGCCTGATTTTTCACTTCTCCCTGCCATATTTCACCGGCTGAAATCGTTTGCCACATTTCTACAAAAAATGAGGCGGGATGATAGCCAGAGTTGATCAGGCGATGGGTATTGCCGAGTAGTTCCGATCGCTCGTATTGGGAAATCTCACAAAACTTGTCATTGACATAAGTGATGACACCTGCCGGATCAGTAATCGCCAAAATCGAAGATTGATCTAACGCAAATTTGACATCGGCCAAATCTTTGAGCGATCGCTGCAAAGAAGCTTCCGTATGCTCCAGTTCTGCGACCCGTTGCCGCAGGGCCACCACTTCTTGATAGAGCGCGTCACAACCTTCACAGGGAACCACAGCAGCATTAGACATAAGACAGACTCAGGAAGGTTATGGAGCTAAGAGTGCCCGATCGCCCCCCAAAAGCCACGGATCGTTACGGTTTGACATCAATATTTAGATTTCTAGGCAGTTCTACATCGTTCCTTACCTAAACATCAGGCAAATTCGCATTGGCCGTGAACCCCGAACAAAGGCTCCAAAAACTTGGCCCTATTGGCAATCCCAGCGCACAAACCGTCTAGATAGCACAAACCGTCTAGATCGTTGACCAGCGGAGCACTGCGGGCGGTTAACTTCGGCGAGGAAAAAACTACCCAGCCAAACGGCCCACCCAAGCCTTACCTTGCCTGCTCTTGTCAAAGCGTATTCATAACGACTATGATTTAGAGGCCAGGTATTGAAGGGCGAAGCTCACCGACAGCGATCGCCGGGAGCGAACTAGCCATCCAGGTTTCCCAGTCCCGGTCTGCCCCCTCAATGCCCCTTGCACGACACGATAGGAGCATCCTATGACCACCACACTGCAAACGAACAACACCCATGTTATCGCCACGCTGAATCGGCAACAGGCCAATACCCTCGTGGCCTACCTGAACTACAAAAAGTATCACTGGTCTACCTTTGGCCCGCTGTTCCGGGATTTGCACCTGTTATTTGAAGAACAGGGAACGGCAGTGTTCGCCATGTTAGACGAATTGGCCGAGCGGAGTTTGATGCTGGATGGAACGCCCGTAACCGACCCAGCGGATTATTTACCGATCGCCACTGTCACCCCTTCCGCTGGCCAACTCACCGTCCAGGCCATGATTGCGGAAGCGATCGCTACCCATGAGCTGATCATCCAAGAAATGCACGCCGATGCCGAAACCGCCACCACTGCCGGAGACATTGGCACCGCCGACCTGTATACACGCCTCGTCCAAGTCCACCAAAAACATCGGTGGTTCCTCAAAGAACTCCTGAAACGGGGGGACGGGCTAATCGCCTAAAGGCCAGGGGCGATCGCCGTTGGGCACCACCAGACCAGGGCGATCGTCCCCTAAAAACCCAACAAAAAATTGCGCCCCTCTCCGTGCTTGTGTAATATGGTTGATCGGGACAAAAAAGAGTAGAACGATCAATTCTGGAGATTGCTATGAGCCGCAAGTGCCAACTAACCGGAAAAAAAGCCAACAACGCTTACGCCATTTCTCACTCCCATCGGCGGACGAAAAAGCTGCAAGAAGTTAACCTGCAATGGAAGCGCATTTGGTGGGAAGAAGGCAAACGCTTTGTCCGGTTGCGCCTGTCAACCAAGGCCATCAAAACGTTGGAGAAAAAGAGCTTATCGCAGTTCGCCAAAGAAGCTGGCTTGAACTTGAACAAACTCTAAGCCGATCGCCAGCGGCCCATCATTAGCAATTAATCAGGCGTGAGCGATCGCGCCAAACCGAGCGGATAGAGCCCTACAACCTTTTGCGCTGCCAAAGTGCCAAGAGTTAATGGACTTTATCCGCTTTGTGCCGTTGTGAGATTTCTACAGCCTCAGTACTCTCACCCAGTTTTTTCTGCTGATCAATTTTTAATTGATTCTCGCTACATCCCATCATTCTCTTTACATCACAGGGCTTCGTAGAACTTAATGCCTCCAGGCCGGGAAAACCTGCTGCCCACCTGTAGCTATTCCTCGCTCGCCTCGGTGTTGCGCCCGATCGCCCTGGGTGCTCCTCAGCCAAAAGGCAGAATTGTTATCCCAAACTGATAGATTTAGCGGAAAATCTGGGTAAGCTCCCTGCATTCTGGCGCAAATTGCAGGCTTCAAGCCGCATTGAGCTGGATTCGAGCGTTTGTGTGTTGCCTGACTGATGTTTCCGATTTGGCGATCGCAGGCCGTCTGTTTGGCCTCTCCGTTATTTCCCTGAGGGCGATCGCATCAAATCATTGCATAACATCGCGTACCATCCCTGTTGTTTACCCCAGTGTCAACCTGTTAGCACAGTAGACACATTCCCAATGTCAAGGGTATGTCAAGTTTGTGAAGCTTAATGGGTAAGTTCTTTAAAACTTCGTTCATAATTCACCTAGCAAATTGCCCCTAGGCTCCCCCCCTCCGTGGATTCCCTTTCACCATTCGATTGCTTTTTCTAAATCGTCCACTTGTTCTTCGCATAACAGAGCCATGTCAGACCGCAAGCTAGCCACACTTGTCAAGCGCATCTTCCGCCTCATCCACCAGCTCTACCACAGCCTATCCAAAGGGTTTGTCACCTGGTTGTTGCGATCGGCCTTCATGCTGAATCGTCGTCGCCCTGCTCAAGCTGGCTTTGTCTTGCCGACCACCGTTTTCCTGATCTTGGTCGTCACCCTGACCACAGGCGCACTGACCTATCGAGCGTTTAACAACAGCACCCGCACCATTGGCAATGTGCAAAGCCGCGAAATCTACAACGCCGCGACCCCAGCCATTGACCGGGCCAGAGCCAAAATCGAAAGCCTGTTTGCAGATGACCGTTACCCCGGCGGGGTGCCATCGGAAGCATTCCTCACTTCAATGATGCTGAACGAGGCCCGCACGATTAAAGGCACCGCCCCCGCTGTGCCCAAACCCACCGATACTTATACCTTGACCGGGGAACGGCGGATTGATGCGAATGGCGATGGCACCGTTGACAATGCCTGGATTTATCACGACAACGAAGCCAAAGCGACAATTGTTTATTCCATTGCTTTTTCCACGCCCCCAGATAATCCAGACGACCCCAATATTCCACCTAATCAGAAGATACCTGGCTATCAACGGCTACTGCAACTGAACGAAACCCAAAAGGCAAACGGAGCCGATGACCCCATTGCTGGCCCCTATGTGCGCAATAACCCCCTCAGTAATAGTACGGGCGCTTCCTGCCGGATTCAAGGTACTTCTGTTGAGGGCGGCTGGCTTCCAGACGAAACCGACACCTCCAAACTGCGGAAACGGTTCCAGGTGGATGCCTTTGTGATTCGGGATGATGCAGTCAAACCCGGCAGACCCGCCAGCTTCACCACCCTGGAGTTTGCCCAAGACCGGGTGTTGGAACGGGGGAACAAATGGGGAGCCTGGTTCCGCAATGACCTGGAAATTCACCCCGGCCCGACCTTCAACTGGAACGGGGCCATGCACACCGAAGGCAGCTTGATGATTGGGGGGGGCACCTCCGGTCGCTTTAACTCTTATCTCATTAGTTCCCCTCGGTCTTGCTTCTTCTTGCCAGAAACCAACTCCGAAATTTCTGTGCGGCGGGTGGGCAATGGTACCACTTTCAATGGCCTTGTGGCAGCGGGCCAGATCAACACCAATGCTTACAGTAACCGTAGTTATGGGATGCACTACTACAACGGCAACCAGCAGGCTGTTGGGATAGACATGGGGGTTGGGAACGACCTTTCCAACGGTACTAAAGCGCCCATTGATATTTCTCTTGACCCGGTTTTGATCCAAACCCAGGATGGTTACCGAGCCAGAGATGGCGGCAACAATGCCAACACATTGGACAATATCGCCAACAACGTCTATGTGAACGGTAAGCGCTTTGTGATTGATGATGCAGGGACTCGGCCCTATACCGACGATCTGTATCGGGCGGACAATCGCTATGGCCCCCGACCCAACTACCAAAGTACCCCTGTGCCCGCTGGCCAGATTGGAGCGGCGATCGCAGGAAACGACAACTTAACCAGAGAAGTGGCCGCTGGGGCAGAGCAAGAACCCGGTTTGGATGGCTATTGGGAGCGGCGGGCCATTCGGGATGGTTTGCGGATTTTGGTGGGCGAACGGTTGGAACTGGGTAATCTGGCGGGCTGGGTTCCCCCCAAGAACCGGAATGATACTCAATTGACTGCCACGCAAATGGCCGACACAGGAGCCTATCCAGCAGGCACAAATGGCGAGTTTGGGGATGTTAACCAGTTGCGGTCTAACACCTACACAGCCGTTGCAGGGGCAAACCCAACGACGGCGGATGCCATTACCAGTGATATTCAGGGGGATCCGCTTTATCCGCCCCAGCGCTTTAACCAGCCAGATCGCGCCCACGAAGCCCGCCAACGGCGGCAACTGCGGGATAATCTTTCGGCAGTGCAAGCGACGGCAATTTACCACACCGCCATCAACGGGGGGACTTATCCGGCGGCCTGTTTAGTCACCACGGCCCACCCCGGCACCGCCAAAACTATCGAAAATTCGACCAACTTTACGAACCCAATTCAGCCCAATACTCCGTGGATTGACTTTTTCTATG